>Ga0207421_10005988_pt1 | contig 13387 bp, 16 predicted proteins | sample SodLakKL_010_SED_4_FD_187542 | JGI IMG/M metagenome (GOLD analysis project Ga0207421, IMG submission 187542) | Alkaline sediment microbial communities from Lake Tanatar, Kulunda Steppe, Russia - 8KL_010_SED (SPAdes) (version 2) | ecosystem: Environmental > Aquatic > Non-marine Saline and...
GAGCCATCAGATTTTATGATGCGATGACACGGAACCTTTATTAAGAGAGGGTTTTTGCCAAGGGCACTGCCTACCGCCCGGTAAGCATTCTTGTTGCCAATCATGTGCGCAATTTCCCGGTAGGTTCGCGTTTGACCATAAGGAATCGTCATGGCCGCGCGCCACACTGCTTTTTGAAATGCTGTCCCTTTCATAAAAACGGGAAAGTCAAGGGTCTGTCTTTCACCGTTTAAATATGCCCGGATTTGACGACTAACCTGACAATGGTTTCCCTCAGCGCACTCAAGGTCAATGGACGTGACATATCCGTTTTCATATTCAACGTAGACATCCAAGATTTAATCATCCTTAAGCTGTTTGAATGTCTTGCGCAAAAATATGTAATGCAGTAACACCCATACAGCCAAAAAGATAAAAAATTGGCCAATTGTGACTTCAAGGGGGACTTCAGTATCTAAAAAGGCCGATATGGCTGAAAAAAATGCAGAGGCAATTACACCTGAGATCCAAATACGTTTATGCAGCCCGCGGCGCAATGTTTCTTTGTTGTGCGACTGAGTCGCTTCATCACCCTCCGTCGTATCTTCTTGTTGGTTGAATGCATCTTCATATTCATTATCGTTTTGTTTTTGTTCATCATTCATAAGAAGGACTCCTTTGTTATAATATAGATTTCTAGATTTTTAAAATAATATTGCAGTTGCCAAGAAGAAATAAATCAATAAACCGGTAATGTCTTTAATGGTTGTAATGAAAGGATCAGACCCAGCGGCTTGGTCAAAGCCAAGTTTGCTAAGAATGGCAGGCACCAAGAATCCAATCGCAGATGCAATGGTAATTGTAAATGTTAATGCGATGCCTATGACAACACTAAGCTCAATCATACCTTGCCAAACATACACGATAATACCGGCAATGAACCCACTGAGAAGGCCCATGGACAAGCCAATGGTGATTTCACGGAGCCATTGTTTGATAAAGCGGGTGAAATCAATGTGACCAAATATTAAAGCACGTGTAAAGATGGTTGATGACTGAGTTCCAACATTACCGCCCATATCCATGATAACAGGAATAAAGAATGCAAGGGCCGCAATTTGTTCAAGTTGAGCTTCAAACTGGGAAATCGCGCCACCAGCAATCAAACCACCGACTAACGCAAGCATTAAATAAGGAACGCGAATGCGCCAGACTTGTGGAAGTGTCCCTTGCGTTAACAGTTTAGAGCGATTGGTTTCAATGGAAGCACCTGCAAAGCCTGCTTTGTTTAACGCTTGATCACGCGCTTCATCTTCCAAGACATCTACGGCATCATCGATGGTTACAACGCCAATAATGCGGTTCTCCATATCCACAACCGGTACGGTGACCAAGTCACTGTCCTGAAGCAGCTTGGCAACGTCTTCATCTTTATCGGTTGACTTGACTTTAGTCACATCGGTTGTCATGACGTCGCCCAATTTGGCATCTTCATCTGCTGTAATAAGTTCTTTTAAAGAAAGCACACCTTCTAAAATTCTGGACTCATCCGTAATATAGAGATTATAGAGGGTTTCATGTTTCTTTCCAATCTCTTTAAGATCTTTCATTGCGTTTTTAACCAGCGTGCCTTTTTTAAAACGGACATATCTAGGGGTCATGACATAGCCAGCCGTTCCTGGGTTAAACCCTAAAAGCATGCTTGTAAGTTCTTTTTCATTCTTAGAAAGTGACTGCATCAATTTATCAGTGACTTTAGCAGGCAATTCATCCATTAGTTTAACACGGTCATCCGGTTCCAAGCCATTAAAAAATTCAATGGCCCTTTCATCTGTGAAGTTTTGCAATAAATCCTGTTGAACTTCAACTTCAATATATTCAAAAACCGTTAACGCTTTGTCTTTTTCAAGTAATCTGAACACAACAACTTGGGTTTCGGGTTCAAGCACCTCGATTACATCACTGAGCACATAAGGTTCTAGCGTATTAATGGTCTTTTTTAATGTCTCAGTATCATTGAAGTCAATCAACCCTCGAATTTTTTTCAAAATCTTAACCAGTTCTTTACTCATCGTTATCGCCTCCAAATGGTTGAACCTAAAAAAGGGACCCCACTCAACGTAGGATCCCCGTTCATTACGCATAACAACGAAATTGAACGCTTACCTCGTTGAGTTTTGGCACTACATAGCGTAAATAGCCGCGTTAGACAAAGCCTTAAACCGGCAGTGTCAGCTGACCCATTGGCATCTTTCGACATTTCTGGGCAGCGGCGTGTATCTATGTAGGAACCTCACCTAACGTAAGTTCATCTTTTCTACCGCTTATTATAAGCACATTATTGGTATAATGCAAGCAATAATCAATTAATTTTGTTGGCGCAGGTGCGCAAGCAATTCAATGTTCAAAAGGAAAGGTACAGTGTTTCCTTCACGTTTTTTATTAAGTTTGATTGGGCGCATAGTCTTCAAACGTTTCATGAAAACACCTCCTTTAGAAGTTATTGTTTCTTATTGGCAGTAAGCAGGCTCACCATTAAGCCCGTTTCAAAATAACGATTCAAACGTTTTTCTTGTTTTTTATTCGTTTTTTTCATGTGTATCACTCCTTGTTTTCGTTCTCACACCAGACAATGCTCGTGTGGGTTATTACGTGAAGAAAATATCTTTCATTTCATTTACATATTATAATTGAAAATTCTTTCATCGTCAAGTTACGTGCCTGAGCATAAAAAAACCGCCTGAAATTACAGGCGGACTATCCAATGGTTTTAATCAGGACAAATATTTATTAGTGGGACGCAAGCTATTGTTTATCACTCATTGAGATGTGGAGCATTTCTCCAATTGCGGCCATAATGGACGCAAGCGCTCCAATGAGTGCACCATACGCGATGTTCCACTCGACACTATAAAGCTCGCTTTCACCCAAAATGGTAACTTCAACATCAACATAATCACCAATCATGAAGAAAAGGGCACCGGATAGCACAAACATGGCGAGCGCAAAGGTGTTACCGCGTTTAAACACAAGCGTGAAAATACCCGCAAATATCGGCGCAGCGTAGGGAACGATGGCATACATATTCATGGGCAGTACGGCCTCAGTAACATCTTCAATACCCAAAAAATCGACATTGATCAATTCTTTACCAAGGGCGATGTCGATGCCCGTAAACGTTTCACCCTCATAAGAAACGGCTGGAAGGAAAAAGGTTGCGCCGGCTATGACACCCAAAACAAAGATAACATACGGTAATAGTCGTTTGAGCATTAACTTGTCTTTCATTGAAACACCTCCATATATCATACTCATTGTATAGGAGAGTATTGACGCTGTCAAAAGGTTTGTGGCTTACACCCAGGACTGCGCCCATGATTCAATGGCGTCAAGCACTTCTTTCAATGATTGACCCTTCTGAGTTAACGAATAGACACTGCGCAAAGGGGGGCCTTGTTCAATGTCTCGCTTTACAACACCTCGGGTTTCAAGATATTTTAACCGGTCACTGAGCACTTTGGGTGAGATATCAAGGGTCGATTCCAGTGTTTTAAAACGCATCGGACCTTTAAGTAGCTGATGAATGATGAGGCCAACCCAGCGTTTTGAAAGCATTTCTGTGGCCGATTCGAATTTTGGGCAAATGGAATGGTCCATTATGGTTCACCTCTTTCATTTCACTTCACATGCCGGTGTGATATGATACACATGAGGTGAAAACATGGAATTAATATTTTTCGGGTTGTTTTTTGTTTTGTTTTTAGTCATTGTCGGGGCGGCACTTTCACGGGTGCTGATCCGTTTTAAGGATGTGCTTGGCTTTATTCCGCCCGCGCTTTGGTTTTTGGGTGCTGTAGGACTATTTGTACGTTCACTTATCAACGATGATGCCATGAGTGCGTTTGAGTTTAGTGTCTTTGGCGCTCTGTTGCTGAGTATGATTTTAAATTTGTTTTATGTCCTTTATATTTTCAAACATTTTGAGGCTGAATAACTCAGCCTTTTTATTTTAGGTTCGTTTGATAAAACTGCTTTGCCGCTTCGACTTCTTCATGAGTCAAAGTATGGCCAGCTTCATGCCAAAATACCACAGGGGATGATGAGGCGTTTTTTAGAAGCGACTCGATTTTTTCGGTATGGTTTGGCGGGCAAATCGGATCATTGACTCCAGCACTTATGAATGCCTGCAATCCTTCTTGTTTAAGCATCGCTTCCCCTTCATAAGGAAGCATGGGGTGGTGAAGGAATACTGCTTCAAAAAGGTTTTGCGAAGAAAAAAGCGTACTGGTTATTAAATTCGCGCCATTTGAATATCCAATGGCCACGAGCTTTGAACCATCAAGTTCGTGTTTGTCAACAATATCTTCAATGATCTTTTTAATGTTTTTACTGCGGGTCCTCAGGTCATCTAAATCAAAAACACCAGGGGCACGGCGTTTAAAGAACCGTTTTAAACCACGCTCATTCACATCGCCTTCAAAGGCAATGATATTGGCGGAATCATCAAGCGCCTTTGCAAGTGGAATCAAGTCCGAGGGGCTGCCGCCTGTGCCATGAAAAAGCAATAACGTACGCGCGCCTTCATTTTCTTTAAATGTGTAATTCATTATTCACCACTCCTATTTAGGGCGACTGAGATTAAAAATTGTGCCTAACGTTGTATATTGTTCGCCACCCAAGCGCCCAATCAAGTTAAGCTTGTTCGCATCAATTTTACCGTCACTAAACGCATCACGTTTGACTTGCATGCGCTTGATGCGACCAAGCACCAACGTTGCGGTTTCTTCTTCATCTTCTGATAGGGGAATGATTTGATGGACTTCACACTCAAAACGCACCGGACTCTCGGCCACGCCGTTTGTGGCAATCGATTGACTGCGTACAGCATGGAGGCCTACGTTATCAACCTCGCTTTCATTACCACTGTAAGACGCTGAGGCTGCATTCACGTTTTCAATCATATGCTGATCAACCATGTTAATGACAAATTCTTGCGTGCGCTTAATGTTTTTCGCAGTATCTTTGTCTCGTCCCCGGCGCTTACCAACGGAAACCATGACAAGCGGGGGCTTGGCGGATACAACATTGAAATAACTGAATGGGGCTGCATTGAGCGTCCCATTTTCGTTCGTGCTACTTACAAAAGCAATGGGTCTGGGAACAATACTCTCTGTTAGAAGTGCATAGACATCGCGCTTGCTTAACGCATCGACATTAATGGCCATCATATGGTCTTCAATCGGTTGATAGTTTTCCACGGGGGACCTCCAAAGGTTTCAATATTTGTTCAATACGCGCACGGTAAGGTTCATAGCGCTCTGGCAGCGTCAGTGACTCACCCAATGCTTCAAATGGCTCATCGACATCAAACCCAGGACCATCCGTCGCGATTTCAAACAAAATTTTACCACGCTCGCGGAAATAAATCGAATGGAAATATTTCCTGTCAATCACAGGCGTCACATGGTAACTTTGGTCATTTAATGTGGACTGTAAGGTTTGTTGGGACGTATCATCTTGTGTGCGCCACGCAATATGGTGCACTGTTCCCGTGCCTTGAAACCCATTCTCATCAAGGGTGCGCTTAATGTCAACCGTGTCCCCGAATTCCCCATCGGAAACCAACCGTATATGTTGGGCATCCTCTTTAGCCTTTTTGAATCCTAAAACATCCACAAGCAATTGCGCTGTTTCACTGGGTGAAAGAGAATAAAGCACCACACCATCAAACCCTTTAATCGCATGGGCTTGTTCGATATCACCATAAGTGTAACTGCTTAATTTACCTGTTTCACGTTCGCTTAGCTCCAGTACCAGCCCATGAGGATCGTGAAACCGCAAATACGTTTTCCCAAAACGTTTCTCTAAAGAAAAATCAATATCAAATGTTTTGAGTCGATGCTTCCAAAATTCAAGGCTTCCTTTGGGGACGGCATAGACAGTTACGCCAACCTGTCCATCACCAACACGACCACGCATGGCTCCTTCCCAAGGAAAAAAGGTGATGTGGGTCCCAGGATCAGCCTGGCCGTTTGAAAAATACAAGTGATACGTTTCAGGATCATCATGGTTGACCGTTTTTTTAGTCATTCGCATGCCTAGAACGTTTCCATAAAAATCAACATTTTCCTGTGGATCACCGACTATGGAAGTGATGTGGTGAATCCCTTTTGAATAGGGGGTCATATACAGTCTCCTAACTTTATAAAGAAAAGCAACTATCTTTTTGATAGTTAAAGAATACCACGAATTGTTCAGCGTCTCAACAATTATGCGTTCGTTTGCACCGTTTCCTGATGTAATACTTTGTTTGCGAGGCGGTCAATCATAATCGCACCCAGTGGCGCGGTAAGTAAAATGCTTAAAACTGAAAGCGCCAATATGATCTCACCACCAGCAACCCCCACCGACAAGGGCACACTTCCAATGGCTGCCTGCACGGTTGCTTTGGGCCAATAAGCCACCACCAAGAAAGCTCTTTCGCCTTTATTCAATTGACTTCTAAGTGTGCTCACAAGAACGCCAGCGCTTCTAAACACAAGTCCAAGCGCAATTACAACCACACCAATGACTCCGATGTCAGTGATGACGCTCGGATCAACGGCTGCACCGACGAGCACAAATAAAAAAATTTCCGCGAACACCCATATCTTATTGAATTTTATACTCAGTCTTTGTGCAAGCACCTCCTTGTTTTCTGCAATGCCAATCCCCAAGGACATTACAGCAAGTAAGCCTGCAAACATGATCGTTCCCTGAAGCATGTCTTCCAGTGCAACCAAAAACAAACTGAGCGCAATGAGGACGACCACTTTCTTCGAATCACGCACACGCAGACGGTTAAAAACAGTCACAAACATGGTACCAAAAAGAAGTCCCGAGAGCACGCCTAGCAAAATAGCAACAGGAATATTGAGAATTTGCATGCCCAAGTTGGTCGTTTGTTCACTGTAAATTCCCATAAACATAGAAAAAAGCGTGATAGCGAGCACATCATCCAAGCTTGCTGCAGAAAGCACTGTAACCGGGATATTCTTATTCATGCCCTTCCGTTTATCCATCAACTGAATCATCGCAGGCACAACAACGGCTGGTGACACTGCTGCAATCACAAACCCAAGTATTCCACCTTGCACAAAGGTAAAATTAAATAACCACATTGATAGCAGTGCAATCCCAAACCCCTCAATCAATCCCGGCAAAAACGCCATCCATAATGCCAGTCTTCCACTGCGTTTAATTTTTTGGTGATTGAGTCCAAAACCAGCGCGCAATAAAATAATAATGAGTCCAATCATTCTTAAATCATAACTGATCATAAGCAACGAATCAGACAACCAATCTAAGCCATAAGGACCAACCAGCATCCCTGAAAGCAACATACCAAGCAAAGGCGGCAATTTAATACGTTCAAAAATCTGCGCCCCTAAAAATCCAAAAAACAAAATAATACCAACACTTAGTGCCAATGGCATCAACTCCTATATAAGCATAAAAAAAGCCTGTGCACATAAAAATGCACAGGCGTCATCAGCTTTAAAGCACTTAAGGGCGAACGCCATCGCCACCAAGCACGATTATAACATGTTATCGTGTTTTTACAATATTACGGCTGAAAAGCGCCGAAAAATACAAGCCAAGCTAAAATCGTCTTAGCAACGAGGCTCAATACAATATAGATGCGCTCACCATACAAATAATTTTTCCATTTGCCGACACGCAAATACTGAAGCACCATATTTACAGGGAATGTGTTGAACGCCACAAAATACGTTCCCACAATGGCCCATACAAACCATGGAACTTCTGAAAAATTACCAGTCCCAAACATGTAAAGCAAGATCGCAATCCACGGACCAATTCCGGCAATGCTCCCCCAAATAAATGGACCCCAGTTCAAGTCTTTTTTCTCTTTAGCCTGGTTCAACTGTTCCATCACCAAGCCAAAAAGATTCATCGATGCATTGAGAATGAATATCAAGATGAGTGAAGCAATGTCATAAATACCAAAAAGTGTCGCAATCAAAACAATCATGATTGATGAAGACAAGGCATATTCAAACCATCTAAACTTGTTGATGCCTAAATCTAAGTCGCGCAGATAAATTGCATTGGTCTTTGTGGGTACACTAATTAAGAAATGTGCACCCGCTGAGATGAATAAAAACAACGACACAAATACCCCAAATGGCAATGTAAATAGCTCATCGGTCGCAAGCACCAATCCGCCTGCTTCAGGATCAAACTCCAAATAGTTCTGGGTAATCACCGGCGCAAATTCAGTGATTTCCTGAATTAATGTAAAGGCAAGCACCAACATAATGATTGCTTGTATCAGATGCACCAAACCCATTTTAAAATTAAATGACGTTAAGCGTTCTTTAGTTAATTTTTCTTCCATACCATTATCCCCTTTTAATGTTATTCTGAACGCATACTATTATATTTTTATCTTACCACTTCCGTATGCATTTAACGATAAAATTACCTTTCAAACAGAGAATAACGCATCAAAACAATCCCATAATGAAAAAGTAAACCAAAGGCACCAGCAGACCCGGAAGCATATTGGCGACTTTAAAAGGCTCTTTTTTCAATTCCATAAAATTGATCCCCATTGCGACAAGCATCAAATTGCCAACCATACTCATTCCGACAATCATCGGATCGGTCAAAAACATTCCAAGTGCCATGGCGCCAAGTGTAATCAATCCTTGATAAATCAGCACACTCACAGCCGCAAACGCAACACCAATGCCAAATACACTGGCAAGCATCATGGACGTAATGAAGTCAAGCACACTTTTAATGCCGAGTATTGAGATGTCACCATGGATACCATCCTGGATAGCCCCAAGAATAGCAAGCGCACCAATACAAAAAATCATGGTTCCAGAAATGAACCCTTGCGCTATGGGCGGCAACTGATAACGCGATTCAAGATTGGACGCAAACCGCCTTAATTTTCCATCGATATCCAGTGTTTCTCCAATAATGGTACCGATCACCAAAGAAATGATTACCAGTAGCTCGTTTTGTGTCGCAATCGACCCGTTATCCAATATCAAAAAATCACTCATGAACCACCCAAGTGATAAACCGGTAATCGCAATACCCATAACCATTAAAATCGGTTTTTGTAAGTCTTTTGGTAAACGTTTCTTGAATATCATGCCAACAAGCGTCCCCATTACAATGGCCAATGCGTTAATAATTGTTCCCACGGTGCACCTCCTTATGAATCAGTTATATGCATTATAGCATAGGAACTTGTTATAGTAAGCCTCTTTTTAACAATCAAACAACCCCCTTAGTGTGGTATGATTAAAGTAGCATTACCATTAAGGGAAGGGGGGAGACAACTGAGTGTCTTAAAGCAAAAATTTATTGAAGTTTTTTTGTCAATTACCCCTATCACCATTATTGTTATCCTGCTTTCTTTGACAGTCGTCCCCTTATCGTTTGACGCGCTCGGCCGTTTTTTTATCGGCGCCTTGCTTATAGGCCTCGGCCTTACGTTCTTTTTGATTGGTGTAGACAAAGCCATCGCACCATTGGGGAGCGAAGTCAGTGAAGCAATAACCAAAACCAATAAACTTTGGGTTGTCATCATCACCGCGATTATGCTTGGATTTTTCATCTCAGTAGCAGAACCCGGTTTGATTATTTTTGGTCAACAGGTCGAAAATGTCAGTGGTGGTGTGTTTACCGGTACCACACTCTTATTTGTCGTTTCCATAGGACTCGGAATGTTTTTGGCAATCAGTTTCATCCGGATTCTTTACAACATCTCATTTCGCTTGTTGCTTAGTGTCATGTATGGCGCCATCTTCCTATTCGCACTACTCGCTGAGCCTGAATTCGTAGTCATTGCCTTTGATGCCTCCGGCGCAACAACAGGTGTCATGGCTGTCCCTTTTATTTTAGCGCTTGCCTACGGAATTTCCCGTTTAAAAAAAGATTCAAGGTCCAGTGAAGACGACAGCTTTGGCACCATTGCAATTGTTTCTGTAGGCGCAATTTTATCGGTATTGGTTATGAATCTGTTTGTGAATAATTTAGATTTTTCCAATGAAACATTTACCGCAGCGCCGAATCATGACGGGATTTTTGGCATATTCATTGAAATGTTAAGTGATGTCGCAATTGAAGGCATCCTCTCAATCCTTCCAATATTTTTGATTTTTATCATTTTGCAACTCATTGCGCCCAGCAAACAAGTACAGCCTGTTAAACGGATGCTTCGCGGATTCCTGCTAAGCACCATCGGTCTGATTCTTTTCTTGCTTGGTGCCAATGCTGGATTTATGGATGTCGGTTCTCACATCGGCGAAGGATTGGCCAGTAACGACCAGCCCTTTTTAATGATTTTGATTGCCTTTGTCATCGGCGTTGCTGCAATACTGACAGAACCGGCGGTTCACGTTTTAACCCAGCAAATTGAAGATGTGACCAGTGGGTATGTTTCCAGAAGTGTGGTATTGGTTACCTTGAGTATTGGCGTCGGTCTTGCCATTTCACTGGCAGTATTGCGCGTATTTATAGAACCCTTACAAATTTGGCATTATTTACTTCCCGGCTATGGTGCAGCCCTTATTCTCATGCACTTTATACCCAAAATATTCGTCGGAATTGCCTTCGATGCAGGGGGCGTGGCAACGGGACCAATGACCGCAACATTCACCCTCGCATTTGTACAAGGGGCCGCTTACGCAACAGAGGGCGCGGATGTCATCTTAGACGGCTTTGGCATGATTGCCATGGTTGCGTTGACCCCGATTATCACCCTAGAAGCCCTTGGACTCATATATAAAATCAAATCACGAAAAAGCGAGGTGCCCACACATGGATGAAATGCGATTACTCGGTGTCATCTGTAAAGACGGAAAAGCCCGAAAAATGCTTAAACACACCAAACAGTTCGGTGTACTGGGCGGCACAATCTTTTTAGGTAAAGGCATCACAAAGCGCAAGAAAAGTCTCAACGTTTTGGATGTGGCTGATTCCCGTTTGGAAGTCTTATTAATACTCAGCGCCAAGAACACTGCACAAACAGCCATGGAAAGTCTCAATGAAAAATATCACTTTGAAAACCCAACAAAGGGATGGGCATTCACCATGCCCATTGATCAAATTCTTGGTTCACAAAACTATTCTAAGGAAAAGCATTCCTATGGAGGTCATAGCATGTATAAAGCAATTTATACCATTGTCGATAAAGGCAAAGCAGAAAAAGTGATTAATGCAGCTGAAACACAGGGGATTAAGGAAGGGTTCATTATCAATGCGCGTGGTTCAAGCATTCACGAAAAACAAAAGTTGTTCAATATGGACATCACACCAGAAAAAGAAATGGTGTTGCTTCTGGTGAGTAGCGATCATGCAGACCGTATTACTACCGCAATACGAAGTGAACTGGGCATCGATGAACCCGGACAAGGAATTATCTTCATGCAAAGCATTGATCACGCGCATGGTATTGATTAATATTCACATAAAAAAACAAGGGACATATACCAATTAATCCCTTGTTCACACTATCACAAAGTACTTTCCAATAATGGAGGGTACTTTTTTTAGATTTAAAATTTTCGGTGCGCTTCCATTATTCGTTGCTTTACAAGAAATGTTCACTGGGCTCATGAACTAAAAACAACCAATAAATAACCGTGAAGGGTTGTGCGCAGTATTTGTAAAAGGATGCAATTGTTGTTGTTTGAATGTTATGTGTAATCATTGACGCGTGATGAGCGCGACCGATTCAATATGGCTTGTTTGTGGAAACATATCAAAAGGCGTAATATCTTTTAGTTGATAACCAGCTTTACTTAGCAACTTGATATCCCTGGCCAACGTTGAAGGGTTGCAGGAAATATAGACGATCTTAGGAATCCGCATCGTAATGATTTCGTTTAAAAATTCCTCTTCCAGTCCTTTTCTCGGCGGATCAACAACCATCGCATCAAGTGATTCGTTTTTAAGTATTTCAGTCATTTTTGAAGCGCTAGAAACCAAAAAATCCACATTGTCTATATGATTGTTTTTCGCATTGAAATGGGCGTTTTTAATCGCTTGTTTAGATTGGTCAAAACCGATGACACGCTCAATCTTTTTTGCAAGGGATAAAGCAATGGTTCCTGTGCCACAGTAAGCGTCAACCACTGTTTTGTCAGTATGTGGTTCCAAAAAGTCGATCGCCTTTTTATAGAGATTTTCGGTCTGAATGGGATTGATTTGGAAAAAACTCTGGTGTGATACCGTGTAATCAACGCCCAGTATTTGTTCAGTAATCGCATCCTCTCCATAAAGTTCTTTTGACTTGTTGCCGAGGCGGAAATTCTTATCATGGGCATTAATATTCAACATGATTGAAGTAATATAAGGAAATTTGGCGGTTAAAGTCTTGATGAGTGCATCTTTTTGAGGAAATTTCCCGCTCGTGGCCACAACGACAATACTGACTTGCTTGTAAGCTTCACTATGACGAATCATGACGCCCCTTAAAAAGCCAATTCTGGTTTGTGGGTCATAGGTGCTAACACGTTCTTTGAAAAAGAAATGTTTTAAGGTTTTTATGATTTCACTATAAAAACGCGGATAAATATGACAACGATTCAAATCACTAATCTCATGTGAACCGCGCTTAAACATCCCCGCAATAATGCGTCCGTTCTTAGACCCAAAAGGAATCATCGCCTTGTTTCTATAATAAAATGGATTGTCCATGCCTACCGTTTCATTAACGTCAATGTCAATGCCGCCAATTTTACGCAACGTCTCTTTGACACGATGGCGTTTAAATGACAGCTGAATATCATAATGCATATGCATTAGGTTACAGCCACCACAATCATCAAAATGTGAACAAAGTGGCTGTTTTCTAAAAGGCGAAGTTTCTTTGAGTTCCACTATTTGTGCAAACCCAAATTTTTTGTTAAGTTTTGTAATTTTTACCAATGCCTTTTCACCTTTAAGGGCCCCTTCAACAAATAAAGGGTAACCATCCACTTTCGCAACACCCATGGCATCATGCGTTAAATCAACAAATGACACTTCTATGACTTTTCCAACGTCCAACAAAAAACCCCCTCCCCCGGAGTACTAGCGACTTTGATATTTCTTGGCCAATCCACCACAAGATGTTTCACGGTAATTGGCCGGCATATCCTTACCTGTTTCAAACATGGTTTCAACAACCAAGTCGAATGAAATTTTACGTGAATCACTTAAAAAATACGCCAAACCACACGCATCAATGGCGCGCAATGCAGCCACCGCATTTCTCTCAATGCACGGAATTTGTACATACCCACCAATTGGATCACATGTGAGACCCAAGTGGTGTTCCAATGCAATCTCTGCAGCATATTCAATTTGCTTTAAACTCAAATTGAACAGTTCACCGTGC
>Ga0207421_10005990_pt1 | contig 13386 bp, 9 predicted proteins | sample SodLakKL_010_SED_4_FD_187542 | JGI IMG/M metagenome (GOLD analysis project Ga0207421, IMG submission 187542) | Alkaline sediment microbial communities from Lake Tanatar, Kulunda Steppe, Russia - 8KL_010_SED (SPAdes) (version 2) | ecosystem: Environmental > Aquatic > Non-marine Saline and...
GAAAAGGTTCACAAAAACCCCGTCTCCGTTTCGGCAGTACACCGACTTTGTGTTATAATACTCGCGAACATCCATATCACATCGCCCGGGAGGCGAAAACATGGCCCGAATCGACTTCTATGCACTCGGGGGTCTGGGCGAAGACGGCAAGAACATGTACTGTCTGGAGATCGACGGCGACCTCTTCATCCTGGATGCGGGGTTGAAATACCCCACCGACGAGCTCCACGGCGTCGACGCCATCCTCCCCGACTACGAACATCTGAAAAACAAAGGGAAGAGCATTCAAGGCCTTTTCCTTTCGCACGGCCACGAGGACCATATCGGCGCCGTGCCGAAATTCCTAAAAGAGTTCGACGTGCCGGTCTATGGCACCTATTTCACCTTGGCGCTCTTGAAGGACGCCATGGAAGAAGAAGACATCAAGAAACGCACCTTCCACGAAATCGACAAGGACACGGTCCTCACGTTCGCAAACGTCAAGGTCTCGTTCTATCGCACGACCCATTCCATCCCGGGGAGCGTCGGCATGGCTTTCGAGACCCCCGACGGCATCGTCGTCTACAGCCCCGACTACACCTTCGACCAGAACGTCGACAGGGCGTATGCGACCTCGTTCGAACGCCTCGCCCACATCGCGCGCAAAAAGGTCCTCGCCCTCATGACGGAGAGCCTCGGCGCCGAACAAAGCGGCTATTCCCACACGGGACGCGAACTCGACCACGAACTGAACCGCGCCTTCTTCGCGGCCAAAGGCGAGCGTGTCATCGTGAGCACGTTCTCGACGGACATCTTCCGGATCCAGAAGGTCGTCGACATCGCTTTGAAACATGACCGGAAGATCGCCATCATCGGAAGGAAAGCCCAACGGATGGTCGATATCGCCGTGAACCTCGGCGTGTTGAAAATCCCGAAAGAGAAACTCTTGAAACTCCGTTTCATCGACGATAAGAACAAGAACGAGCTCCCCGATGCCGTCGTGCTGGTCACGGGAGACCGTCACGAGCCTTTCTACATGTTGCAGCGGATGGTGCGGAAACTCGACCGGCTCATCCATCTCGACGAGAACGACCATGTCATCATGATGACCCCGCCCGTGCCGGGCACGGAAAAGATCGCCGCCCGCACCCTCGATATTCTTTATCGGAACGACATACGCATCCTCCGCATACCGAAGGAGATTCTCCCCGCCGCCCACGCCAAGAGCGAGGATATCAAGCTCTTGAACAACATCCTCAGGCCCAAGTATTTCGTGCCCGTGGTCGGGGAACACCGGCATTTCTACGCCATGAAACAGATCGCCAAGAACCTCGGATTCGCCAAAGAAGAAGTCCGGACACTCGAAAACGGGGAAGTCCTCCGTTTCGTGAACGGTGACTGCAAGGGGGTCACGCACACGGTGAAAAGCGGTGACGTCCTCGTCGACGGCATCCTCGAGGGCGATGTCGGCGACGTCGTGTTGAAGGATCGGGAAATCCTCTCGCAAGACGGTCTCATGGTCGTCATCGGCCATATCGACACCCGCCAGAAGAAAATGGTGAAACCGGCCGAAGTCGTGAGCCGTGGTTTCGTCTACATGAAAGAAAATGAACCCTTGATCCAGAAGGTGAAAGAAATCTACGAGGATGTGGCCCGCACCGCACTGAACAAAAACCGCGTCGATTTCCGTTCCTTCAAAGAAAAACTCCGTGAAGACGTGAGCCGCTATTTGTACAAGACCACCGATAGAAGACCCATCGTCATCCCCGTCATCATCGATGTCGACAAGGAGTGATCGGGTGCTTATCGAAATCCGTCAAGAAGGTCATGATTCCGCCAACGCTGAAAGACTCCCGAAAAACGAAGGCGCCCGCGCCGTCATCGTCCGAGACGGCGAAATCCTCCTTCTGTATCTCCAGAAGCAGGACCGCTATGTCCTCCCCGGCGGCGGCGTGAAAAAGGACGAAGAGCCTTTGGAGGCTTTGCAGAGGGAAGTCAGGGAAGAAACCGGCTATGAGGTCGAAAACGCCGAAAAGACGCTCCTTTTGAAGGAGTATTTCCCGGATTCCATCTGGAGCCACCACATGTTCAAAGCGCATCTCGCAAACGCCCCGCAAGGACGACAACAACTCACCCCCGAAGAACGCTCGCTCGGTGTGGAGGTCGTTTTCCTCCCCTTGGAAGAGGCATTGCGTCGTCTTTCGGAAGAGACCGACGATGTCTTCACCGCCAACATCCACCGCCGCGAACTCATCGGCATTCTCCACAGCATCTGAAAAGGCGCGAAACGCGCCTTTTTTCTGAGAAACGCGAATCTTCAGCGGAGCGGTTTACAATCATTCTCCATGTGTTATAATTGGTAGGAGTCAAAATTAGGAGGAAAAACATGGCTAAAATTGAAGAATTGGGAAAATCACGTGTGAAACTCGAAATCGAGGTCTCTCCGGAGAAGTTCGAGGAAGGACTCGATTACGCATTTGAACGCATCAAGGACGACGTGGAGATCAAAGGTTTCCGCAAAGGCAAGGTCACCCGCAAAGTCTATGAACAACACAAAGGCGTAGAAGGCCTCTATGAAGAGGCTTTGCAGCATGTCATCCAGCAGACCTACATCGACGCCGTCAACGAGCATGAACTCCCCGTCGTCAGCCAACCGAAGATCGACCTCGACGTGAACAAGGTCGAACAAGGCAAGCCTTTCACCTACACGGCCACCGTCGCCATCCGCCCCGAGGTCGAACTCGGCCAGTACAAGGGCTTCACCTATGAGAAACCGCAAGTGGAAATCGACGAGGAGGAACTCAAGAAAGAACTCGACCGCCTCCGCGAACAGAACGCCGAACTCGTCGTGAAAGAGGAAGGCACCGTCGAAGAGGGCGACACCGTCGTCTTCGATTTCGAAGGCTTCATCGACGGCGAGGCCTTCGAAGGCGGCAAAGCCGAGAACCACGAACTCGAAATCGGCAGCGGCAGCTTCATCCCCGGCTTCGAAGAGAAGATGGCCGGCATGAAGGCCGGCGAAGAAAAAGAGATCGAAGTCACCTTCCCCGAGGACTATCAAGCCGAACATCTCGCGGGCAAGGACGCCGTTTTCAAGGTGAAACTGCATGAGATCAAGAAAAAGGTCGTACCCGAACTAGACGACGATTTCGTCAAGGATCTCGACCGCGACGGCATCGAGACGGTCGACGCCTTGAAGGAAGACACGAAGAAGTCCATGGAAGAACAAAAGGAAGAAGCCAACAAGAACAAGGCCATCGATTTCGCCGTGGGTGAGGCCAGCAAGAACGCCGAGATGGAGATTGCCGACGAGATGATCCAGGAAGAGAAGAACCGCATGATGGACAACACCAAGCGGCAAGCCCAACAATACGGCATCGACCTCGACACCTATCTGCAGCTCACCGGCATGGACAAAGAGGCCTTCGAGAAGAAGCTCAGCGAAGACGCCGAAAAATCCATCCGCTACAACCTCACCATCAACGCCATCGCCGAGAAGGAAGAAATCGAGGTTTCGAAGGAAGAAATCGACAAGAAGGTCAAGGCCCTCGCCGACCAGCACAACATGGATGTCGAGCAAGTCAGAAGCCAAGTCTCCGACTCCGCGATCGAGCAGGAAGTCATCATGAGAAAGACGATCGATTTCCTCGTCGACAGTCTGGAAATGGAAGAATCCCAAACAGAGGGAAAAGAAGAAGAAACAGAATAGACCCGCCGAAAAACACTTCTTCGCGAAGTGTTTTTTGAGGAAGTGAAAACCCCATGATACGACTCGCCGTGTTCGATTTGGACAACACCCTTCTCACCCCCGAGAAGGACATCACCGACAGGACCGCCCATGCTTTGGGAACCCTTAAGGAAAAGGGCGTGCGCGTCGCGATCGCGACCGGTCGCACCGTCGCCCTCGCTCGTCCTTTCATCGAGCGTCTCGCGCTCGAAGGCCCCATGATTTTCAACAACGGCGCCTTGATCGAGGATGAAAAGGACAGGATTCTCGTGGAACGTCCCCTCCCCGAAGGCCCCAAGCGCGCTCTTGTGGAATACGCCCTCGCCGAAGGACTGCCCTTCGTGCTCTATGACAGAGAAAGCGTGAGCGGACCCGAGAACGACCGGATGGCCTTTTTCCGACAATGGAACGAGACCCACCCTTCCTCTTTGGTGCAAATCAACCCCGCCAAGGATGCGGAATCCCTCATGAAGGGCACGGCCCACAAGATGCTCGTCCTCCGACCCGAAGGCAAGAAACGGGACGAATTTTTGGCGCATGCGCACTCGCTCGAAGGCATCCATGTGACAATGAGCCAGGCGGGCTATTACGACATCATGGAAAAAGACGCCCACAAGGGCAAGGCCCTCGAGGCCCTCATGGCCCATCACGGTATCTCCCGCGAGGAGACCATGGTTTTCGGCGACAACGACAACGACGCCGAGATGTTGGAGGGGGCGCGTTTCTCCTATGCGATGAAGAACGCCACGCCTCGCGCCAAGAAAGCCGCCGCTTCCGTGACAAAAGAAAGCAACGCTGACGACGGGGTCGCAAAGACCCTCTTTGCGACCCCTTTTTGGAAGGATGCGCGCGCGAACGAGACGGAATGAGTGTCGAAGACCCCGGGAAAAATGAATCTCAGCCCCCGCGGTGCGCCCTTCCGGGCGCACTGTTTTACTCTTCCGGGCGCACGGCTCGTGCGTTTTCGCCGATTCCGCGACATCTTTTTCCCGCACAGGGTGTTTGGATTGCTAAGAAGCGCAAAATGCGGTAAAATATATGTGACAAGAAATCGAAAGGCGGACCGCCCCTTCGGGATGATTGCGGTCCGCGACAAAAAGAGGTGAACAACCATGTTCGATGCGGAAAAACAAGTGAAAGAAACGCTCCCGGCCATCGCCATCAGAGGCTTGGCGCCTTTCCCGAATACAGACGTCCGCACCGAGGTCGGACGCTCCATTTCGAAAAGCGCCCTTCTCGAGGCGGAAAAGAACCATGAAAGCCATGTGCTTTTGCTCGTGCAGAAGAACCCGAACGTCGAGGACCCCGGAAAAGATGATATCCTCGAATGGGGTGTCGTGGCCAAAATCGGCATCAAGATCAAACTCCCCAACGGCAATTTCAAAGTGAAATTCGACCCCATCGTCCGGGCCGAAATCAAGGAATTCACCGACAAGGACCCCTATTTCCTCGTCAATTTCGAGACGCGTCCCCCCACACACGAAGACCAGGATGAAGAGATCGCCCTGGTCAGGATGGTCGTCAAGCAGGTCATGGAGAACGCCCAATCCATCCTGAACAACCCCAAACAGAGCATCGAAGCCGTCCAAGCGGGCATCTCCAGCGACAGACTCGTCGACAAGCTCGCCAGCAACCTGAAAATAAGCGAGAACAACAAGTTCAAATACCTCACGACCGCAAGCGTCGAAAAACGCTTGAACTATCTCTTGCAGGACATCGAGAAAGAACGCCACATGAGTGAGATCGAAGAAAAAATCAACCGCACCGTCAAGAAGAACATCGACGAGAACCAGCGCGAATACTATCTCCGCGAGAAGCTCCGCGCCATCCAGGAGGAACTCGGCGACAAGGCCAAGAAAGAATCGGAGATCGAAAACCTCCGGAAGAAGATCATCGAGAGCAAAATGCCCAAGCACATCGAGGAGAAAGCCCTCTATGAGCTCTCGCGCTACGAGACGCTCCCCTCCTCTTCCGGTGAGAGCGGCGTCATCCGCACCTATCTCGATTTCCTGATCGAGCTTCCCTGGTTCGAAGAAAGCGAAGACGAGACGGACATCAAGAAGGCCGAGGAAGCGCTTGAGGAGACCCACTACGGACTCGAGAAGGTCAAGGAGCGGATCATCGAGTATCTCGCCGTGAAACTCCTCACCGGCAAGAACCCCCAGACCATCCTCTGTCTTGTCGGACCGCCGGGTTGCGGGAAGACCTCCCTCGCCCAATCAATCGCACGGGCGCTCGGCAGACAGTTCGTCAAACAGTCGCTGGGCGGCGTCAAGGATGAAAGCGAGATCCGCGGCCACAGACGCACCTATCTCGGCGCCCTTCCGGGAAGGATTCTACAAGGCATGCGGAAGACGAAGGTCGTGAACCCGCTGTTTTTGCTCGATGAGATCGACAAGCTCGGCGCCGATTACAAGGGTGATCCGAGCGCCGCGATGCTCGAAGTGCTCGACCCCGAACAGAACAAGAACTTCAGCGACCACTATCTCGAAGACCAATACGACCTCTCCAAGGTCCTCTTCATCGCCACCGGCAACTATCTCGGTCACATCCCCGCGCCTTTGCGCGACAGGATGGAGATCATCGAACTCTCGAGCTACACCGAAATCGAGAAGTTCAACATCGCGCGGAAACATCTCATCCGCAAACAGCTCGACAGCCACGGACTCAACAAGGACAAGTTCGAGATCACAGACGAGGCCGTCTACATGATGATCCGCGAATACACCCGCGAGGCCGGTGTGCGTCAACTCGACCGTCTTGTCGGCACTCTGGTGCGTAAAGCCATCAAGATCATCCTCGGCGACAAGAAGGGACAGGTCGAAATCACCATGGAAAATCTCAAGGACTTCCTCGGGAAACCGAAATACACCCATCGCGTCGCCGACAAGGAACCCCAGATCGGTGTCGCGACCGGGCTCGCCTACACCCAATTCGGCGGCGACACTCTCGCTGTCGAGGTCGCCTACTACCAAGGCGGCGGAAAACTCTCCCTCACGGGTCAGCTCGGCGATGTCATGAAAGAATCCGCCGAGGCCGCCCTCTCCTATGTCAAGGCGAACCACGAACACTTCGGCATCTCCAAGGAGAGGTTGGAAAATTCGAACGTGCACATCCACGTCCCCGAAGGATCGATCCCGAAAGACGGCCCCTCCGCCGGCATCACCATCGCCGTGAGTCTGATCAGCGCGCTCACGCAGAAGAAGGTGGACCCCTCCATCGGCATGACGGGCGAGATCACCCTCCGGGGCCGCGTGCTTCCCGTGGGTGGGTTGAAAGAGAAGGCCATCGCCGCCCATCGCGGCGGACTCAAGAAAATCCTCATCCCCGAGGAGAACCAACGCGACATCGACGACATCCCCAAGGAGGTGCGGGACAAACTCGAGATCCAATCCGTCCGCACCGTCGACGATGTCGTCAAAGAGACACTCATGGAAAATTGAGGCAATCTCCGGATTGCCTTTTTCTTTTTCTTGCAGTAGAATGACTTTGGACAAAGGAGGGACGCCATGCATTTTCAAAAGATCGAAGGCCCCGTGCTCGCCGTCGACGAGGAGGGGTTCCCGAAAACGAACCATCCCGAGTTCCTCTTCATCGGCCGCTCGAATGTCGGCAAATCCACCGTCATCAACAAGCTCCTCGGAAGGAAGAACCTCGCTTACACCTCGCAAAAGCCCGGCAAGACGAAGACATTGAATTTCTATCTCGTGGATGATGTCTTCCGGATTGTCGATGCGCCGGGGTACGGTTATGCGAAGACCTCGAAAAAGCGGCGGGCTTTTTTCGGTCACATGTTCGAGAAATATCTCACGAAGAGAATTCCGCTCCGTCACGTCTTCCTATTGATCGATTTCCGTCATCCGCCGACCGAAGACGACAAGACCATGGCGGGTTTTTTGAACCACTGCGGCCGGCCCTTCACGATCATCGCCACAAAGACCGACAAAGTCTCCAACAATAAACGCGCGAAACACTTGAAGACGCTTGTCGAGACACTCCGACTGGACGAGACGAGGGAAGTCATCCTCTTCTCGAAAGAGGAAAAGGACTGTCGGGAGCCGCTTTTGGCGAAACTCGGCGAACTTCTCGCCGGGTTATCTTGAAAAGACGAGGAAGCTGTGGTAAACTTGTCTCAAATACGAGGAACGGGAAGAGTACCCGTGAACACGCCCAAAAGAGAGCCGGTGGTGCTGCGAACCGGCGGCGGAACATGGGGAAGGTAGCCCGGGAGTAGGTCCGGTGAAACATGAGTAGTCGGTCCCGTCGGCGGCGTTAACGCCCAATGGAGCGCCAACGCGAGTTGGAAATAAGGTGGTACCGCGGAACTTTCGTCCTTATGGCAGAAGCCATGAGGATTTTTTTACTTGAACACGCACCAAAAGGAGGTCGCAACCATGGAACTCTCGAAGAAGTATGACCACAGAAGCGTCGAAGAAGGCAAGTACGAATGGTGGCGGAAGAAAGGGTTCTTCGCTTCGGGGGATGAGGCCAAGAAACCCTACACCATCGTCATCCCGCCCCCGAACGTCACGGGCAGACTCCATCTCGGCCATGCCTGGGACAACACTTTGCAAGACATCATCATCCGCAAGAAACGGATGGAAGGCTATGACGCCTTGTATCTTCCCGGCATGGACCATGCCGGCATCGCGACCCAGGCCAAAGTGGACGAACTCCTCCGGGAGCGGGGGATCGACCGTTTCGAACTGGGAAGGAAAAAATTCCTCGAAGAGGCGTGGAAATGGAAAGAGGAATACGCCGCATTCATCCGCGAACAGTGGGCCGCTCTCGGCATCAGCCTCGATTATTCCAAAGAGCGCTTCACACTGGATGAAGGACTTTCCCACGCCGTGAAAGAGGTCTTTTTCCGTCTTTACGAAAAGGGACTCGTCTATCGCAAGGAAAGCATCATCAACTGGGATGTCGAGGCGAAGACCGCCCTTTCCAACATCGAGGTCGAGCACGAGGAAGTCGAAGGGGCGTTCTATTATTTCCGGTATTATCTAAAAGACAAGAGCGACTACATCCGCATCGCCACGACACGCCCCGAGACGATGTTCGGCGACACGGCGGTCATGATCCATCCCGAGGACGCGAAACGTCAACACTTCCTCGGCAAGAAAGTGCTCATCCCCGGCACCGATGTGGCCATTCCCGTCATCCCCGACCCCTACGTCGACACCGAATTCGGCACGGGCGCCGTCAAAGTCACACCGGCGCACGATCCGAACGATTTCGAGGTCGGCGAGCGCCATGGCCTCGACATGCCGCTTTGCATGGACGAGGACGGTACGATGAACAAGAAAGCCTTCCGCTATGAAGGCATGGACCGATTCGCATGCCGGAAGGCGCTTGTTGCCGATTTGAAGGATAAGGGCCTTCTCGACAAGGTCGAGACCATCCGCCACAGCGTCGGTCATAGTGAAAGGACGGGCGTCGTCGTGGAACCCCGCCTCTCCCAACAATGGTTCGTCAAGATGAAACCCCTGGCCAAACAGGCGCTCGCCAAATCGAGTGCCCGTTTCATTCCGCCCCGTTTCGAGAAGGTTTTCAGACGCTGGATGGAAGACATCCAGGATTGGTGCATAAGCCGCCAGCTCTGGTGGGGACACCGCATACCCGCCCATTACGGACCGAACGGCGAGGTCTATGTCGGCGACAACCCGCCCGAAGGCTACAAGCAGGACGAGGACGTTCTCGACACCTGGTTCTCTTCGGCGCTTTGGCCCTTTTCGACACTGGGCTGGCCCGAAGAGACCGAGGACTTCCAAAGGTATTATCCCACCCAGACGATGGTGACGGGCTACGACATCATCTTCTTCTGGGTCGCGCGCATGATCTTCCAGGGATTGGAATTCACGAACGAGACGCCCTTCGAGAAGGTCCTCATCCACGGACTTATCCGGGATGAAAAGGGGCGGAAGATGTCGAAATCGCTCGGCAACGGCGTCGATCCCATGGATGTCCGTGACGAGTACGGGATGGACACACTCCGCTATTTCCTCTCGACGAATTCCGCGCCGGGCCAGGACCTCCGCTTCGAATTCGAGAAGGTCGCTTCGAGCTGGAACTACATCAACAAACTCTGGAACATCTCCCGTTTCGTGCTCATGCATCTAAAGACCATGGCAGAAGAAGACCTCACCACAGACAAAGAGGAACTCTCTTTGCCCGACCGCTGGGTGCTCTCAAGGCTCCAATCGGTCATCGCCGAGGTGGACAAAAACTATGAGAAGTTCGAGTTCGGCGAAGTCGCCCGCACCCTCTACAATTTCAGCTGGGAAGAGGTCGCGAGCTGGTATGTCGAGATGAGCAAACCCATCCTCTATAGTGATGACGAGAAAAAGAAGAAGACGACGAAAGCAATCCTGCACGAGGTCTTGCTCAATATCATGAAGATGTTGCATCCGTTCATGCCTTTTGTGACCGAGGAGATCTATCAGAACCTTCCCGTGAAGGAAGCGGCGTCGATCATGGTCGCCCCCTGGCCGAAGCCGGACAAGACGCGCCTCGACAAGGAGGCCGTGGAGAGTTTCGGGATCGTCAAATCGATCATCACCCGCGTCCGGAACGTCCGGAGTGAATACGATGTTCCCGCCAAACAGCCCATCGACATCCATATCGCCTGCAACAAGCGCGCCGAGCGGATCATCCTTGACAACAAGCGTCTCATCCGTTCTTTTGTGACACCGGACACGTTCGCGGTCGGGCAAGACCAAAAACCAAAAACGAAAGCCCGTTCCTTCGTCGATGTCGAGTTCACCCTGCATGTGCCGCTCGGCGACCTTTTCGACATCGAAGCGGAGATACGCAAGCAGAAAGCCGAGAAGAAGCGTCTCGAAAGTGAGGTCGCCCGCGCCAAGAAGATGCTTGCCAACGAGGGCTTTTTGGCGAAGGCGCCCGAAAAGAAAGTAAAAGAGGAGAAGCGGAAGCTCGAACGCTACCGAAAACAACTCGAGCAAGTCAAAAAAAGGATCGAGGACCTTTCGTGACATGTTCGAAACCCTGAAAGAGGCCCAACGCTGGATCGAGGGCATCACCCGTTTCGGCGACAAATACGACCTCTCGCGCATGGAACGGGCCGTAGAGCTTCTCGACCATCCGGAAAAAACTTTCAAGACCGTCCACATCGGCGGCACGAACGGCAAAGGCTCGACCCTCACCTATCTCAAAGAGATTCTCTTGGAGGCGGGCTACAAGGTCGGCACGTTCACATCCCCCTATGTCGTTTCGTTCAACGAGCGGATCACTTTGAACAACGAGCCGATCGCCGATGAGGACCTCCTTTTCTACATCAACAAGATCCAAGATTTCCAAGCATCCTACCGCGAAAAACACCATGACCAGATCACGTTCTTCGAGCTCGTCACCCTCGTGAGTTTCCTCTATTTCCGTGATCGTGATGTCGACTATGTCCTCTACGAGGTCGGTCTCGGGGGAACGTTGGATGCCACGAACGTCATCATGCCGGAACTTGCCATCATCACCACCGTGGGCTATGACCACATGCACGTGCTCGGCGACACGCTCGAAGAGATCGCCGAGAACAAACTCGGCATCGTGAAAGCGAACGTCCCTCTCGTCGCGGGAGGGATCGATCCTGCCCTCGAAGGTCTCTTCGCCGAACACGCACAAAAGCAAAGAAGCGACCTCCACCTCATCCGCGACCATCCGGCGCGAAACATACATCCCGCGATTCCCACGACATTCACGTTGGCCGATACCGCCTACACCCTCTCCATGATCGGCCTCCACCAGGTGGAAAACGCCCGTACCGCCTTGCTTGCGGCGGATGTCCTCAAAGACAAAGAGAATCTCCATATTTCACCCGAAGCGAAGAAGAAGGGGCTTTTGCGGGCCCGTTTCCCCGGAAGGATGGAACGTTTCGGCGAAAACGTGCTCCTTGACGGCGCCCACAACATCTCCAGCCTCGAAGCGACAATCGCCTCGATGCGCGCTTATTTTCCAAAAAAGAGGATACGTGTCCTCTTCGCTGTCATGGCCGACAAGGACTATACGCCGATGCTGAGGCTTTTGGAAGATTTCGCCGACGAACTCTTTTTCACAGAGATCCCTTACCATCGCGCCGAAAAGGCGGAAAACCTCGCGAAAAAAACCCGTCATCCCCGAGCCAAGGCTTCTTCCGACTATCGTGAAGCCTATGATGAAGCCCTCGACAAAGACGAGAAAACGCTCCTTCTCATCACGGGCTCACTCTATTTCATCAGTGCTATCCGCACCTACATCCTTGATAAAAGCGCCCCCTTGCAAAAGCGAAAAAGCGCTTGATGAAGCCGTCGAAGGAAAGCGCCACGGATGGGCGCTTTTTTCTGCCCCAAAGTTGTAATATGTCCTGAAAGTGCTCAGAGAAGCTGTTTTTGGCTTTCAGAAGGCTTGATACATCCGACAAATGGGCAAAACGTGTTGCCATAAGGCACTCAGCGAGTTGTCCTTTGTGTCGACAGCTAAGGGATCCAAGAAAAGTATGCATACATACGAATAGCCATTTCAGCACTCATCTTCATACGGAAAGCCGGTGCCCCGATGACATCCAATCCCGAAAAGTTCGTAGAGAGACTATGTGGTTGGTACGAGCGCAACAAGCGTGCGCTCCCTTTTAGAGAAACGCGGGATCCCTATGCCATTCTCGTGGCGGAAACCATGTTGCAGCAAACGCGCATGGAGACCGCTTTGGGATATTATGAGCGTTTCCTCGAGGCTTTTCCCACCGTGGAATCCTTGGCCCGGGCGGACACGGACAAGGTGTTGAAACTCTGGGAGGGCCTCGGGTATTACCGACGGGCGCGGAATCTGCAAAAGGCGGCACGAATCATCGTCTCGGACCGGGAGGGGACATTCTCAGCCGATTTGGAATCCTTGCGCAAGCTTCCCGGTGTCGGACCCTACACCGCCGCCGCCTTGGCGGCCATCGCTTTCGGGAAAAAAACGCCCGCCGTCGACGGCAACGTCATGCGCATCATGGCGCGAATCGCAGGAATCTTTGAAGACATCGACAAGACACGCACGAAAAACATGGTGCAAGACATGTTGGTCACGCCCATGGGACATGCCGATCCCCGGACGTTCACGGAGGCGCTCATGGAGTTGGGCGCTCTGGTGTGCAAAAAACGCCCCCTATGTGAAAGGTGCCCGCTCGGGGAATATTGTTTCGCATACAAACAGGATAGGGTTGCCGATTTCCCTGTGCAAAGGACCAAGAAAGCAAAAACCACAGAGACCTATCAGACATTCGTCGTGAAAAACCAGCGCGGCATCCTTTTGGAAAAACGAGCCGACAAGGGCCTCCTCGGCGGATTGCACACCCTGCCGCAGTATGCGAAGAATCTTGACAGAGCCCTTGCGGGCTTGCGAGCGGATCATAATGTCCAAACCGAGGATATACGCCCCCTCGGCACGTTCACACACGTCTTCACCCACAAAATCTGGCGGATGGAGGTCTTTCTCGTTGATACAGACACCTCCGGGAAAGGATTCCACGATCCCTTCTCGTCCGCGGTCGCCATCGCGCGGGCCCACGGGAAGATTCTTTCCTCCCTGAAAGAGAAATGACCCCGCTTTTTGCGTATCATCGGGGGGAAAGGGGGCGGTCTCATGTATATGATCAAAGAGATGCCGGATGCCGAAAGACCGCGGGAAAGATTTTTGCGGCAGGGGCGCGA
>Ga0207421_10005992_pt1 | contig 13386 bp, 14 predicted proteins | sample SodLakKL_010_SED_4_FD_187542 | JGI IMG/M metagenome (GOLD analysis project Ga0207421, IMG submission 187542) | Alkaline sediment microbial communities from Lake Tanatar, Kulunda Steppe, Russia - 8KL_010_SED (SPAdes) (version 2) | ecosystem: Environmental > Aquatic > Non-marine Saline and...
TGAGGGCTCTGTTGCGGGCTCTTCAGTGCCAACACCTTCCACACTCGTTTCTGCTCCGCCATCGGTTTCTTGGGCACTCTCCTCTCCGTCCTCGAGGGTGTCCGGTTGATTTTCGCTGGCGAGAAACGAGTACGAGAGCGTCGTGGGGATCACGAGTACGACGGGGATACGGAGATCCATGACGCCAGAGGCCAGATCGAGCATGTGTTTGGTTCGGTAGACGCTGATAGCGTCGTAGACGGCGAGCACCACGAGTAAAATGAGAACGGGAAGCAATCCAAGACTGATGCCGAAGATGCCGGCGGCACCGGCTCCCATCACGACACCAGCAGTGTCGATGACGTACCACTCCGGATAGCGGAGTAACGCTGCGCCTACAGCTAGCGCGCCGAGTAGTGGAATCGGAAGCAGGATTCCGGAGACCATGATCGGTGGGATGATTGCCGCGAACACGAACCAGGCGAGCATCACACTTACACCGACGATGACCAGTCGGATCACCCAGTCGTAATTGTATTTAAATGCAGCGAGCATGAACGCCGTGGCAACGAGAATAGCGAAGATGTACAGGACGCTGTAGGTAGGATCTTCCGGGTCCTCGACGGCTTGCATCTCCGCTGCAATAAACGGCTCGATGAGTGCAAGTGCGCCGAGTTGGACGCCGAGAAACAACAGACAGCTCAACGCGGTCGCCGCGTAGAGCCCCAGACGATCGTTCATATACCCCCTCTTGTGTGGGCGTTGGTATTGGTGTTGCGCTCGAGGGTTGCCGTTCTGCGTGGAGCATGCGTTCCGCTTTACGGACCTGGTCTGCGTCCAGAGCCGGGTCGATACCCGTCGGAGACGTTCGAAGAGCCTCGTGTACGGACGTCTCAGTCTCGAGCGTACATCGTCGTTCCCAACAGCGCGGGGAGGTGGACGTGATCGGTGGGTGACACGGCCAAGTACGGCTGGTCGACTGGCCCGAAGACGTCGACGACCCGTCCGACGGTGTCGAGGGAGTCATCGAGCACCATGGTTCCGATCGCGTGTTCGGCACTGGCGTCTTCGGGGCTCCGGAGGATGGCCAGCCCCTGTGCAGTTCGGACGACGGTGCCAACGCGGTACACGTCAGTCGCGCATCGCGACCACGTAGGCCGCGACGGCTTGCACCAGATCGTTTTTCGTCGAGTCCTCGGTGCCACGGACAACGACCCGTCCACGTGGTTCCCAGTGTTCTCGAGAGTAGGCTTTGTCGCGCTCAACGGTGGCGTCGTAGCCGATCTGTTGGACGGCTTTGGCGATTTCCTCGACCGTCGGCTCTTCGACTGCCAACTCGAGGGGAACGCGTCGCCCCTCGGCCCGCGTCCGGGTGGCGTCGAGATAGGCGGGCCAGATGACGTTTTCGACCATACTGGTCATCGGCGGGGACGTTTCTAAACCCTTTTCAAAATCAGTTGGCTGCGGAGCCGGGTTATCGGCGTCGAATCACGAACGCACTGCCGGCCAGGAGCGCCGCGAGGGCGGCCACACTACCGAAGCCGGGGATGGTATCGGCATCGTCGGCTCCGTTGTCAGCAGGCTCATCATGGTCGTCTGCCTCGTCAGCGTCGTCACCTGTCTCTGCATCGTCGTGGTCATCCCCAACGTCTTCTGCAGTTGCGAGTGCCTCGAGTGACTCCTCGTATGCCGCATCTATACTGGCAAGGTCGGCTTCGACTTCGCCGTGGGCGTCCGTGTGGATCGCCGCGAAGATGTCCTCGACGGCGTAGACGGTTTTCGGCGCTGGTTGACTCATGTCGCTGTCGTCGATAGCGGCATACTGCCCTTCTTGCATCGCGGTGGTTTCGTTCAGCGCCTCAGAGACAGGTGGTTCTGCACCCCAGAACTCGCCGTAGACGATCCACTCGGGATCTTCATCAAGCACGGTTTCGTCGCTGATCGGTTCCCACATTTCGATACCGGCTTCTGCAGCCAGGTTTTCGACACCAGCCGTCGTCAGCACTTCGTGCTGGAACGTCGCGGAGCCGGCCGTGAACCCTTCGTCATCCATCGCGTACAGCGTCAGTGGGTGGTCCTCGTCGGCCACCGCTTCGTCGATCGTCTCGAGTCGCTCAGTCATCCACTCGTTCGCGACGTTCGCGCCGTCACACGCACCGGCCAACTGGCCAGCCGTTTCGATGTCATCGGATACCTGCTCGAGTGAGGCTGCGCTCTCGAACACGTACACGTCAATACCGGCATCGCGCAACTGGTCGACGACGCCCTCGTCAGCGATGGACGCGGCGAGTACGATGTCCGGATCGAGTGCGATGACTTCTTCTTCGATTACTTCGAGGCCATCGTCTCCGGTAATGTCGGTCTGGTCGTCGACGTCGAGGCCGTCAGTGTACTGGCTCACTGGCATCCCAACGACGCGATCGTCGGCACCGATTTTGAACAACTTCTGTGCGTCACTCGGATGCAGTGCCACAATCGACTCTGGTGTCTCCTCTATCGTATGCGCTTCGCCCGTTGCATCCTCGAGTTCGATTGGATACTGACACTCGCCATCAGTTGTCTGTGTCGCCGATACCGTTGCACCCAGTGCGGCTCCCGACGCGGCGGTAGCCAACAGCACCACCATCGAGAGTACGAATAGTCGTCGCATGCGGTGTCACTCAGCCCGTATCCAATAAATATTTATCTAAAGCAAGCGAGCTTGTGTAGTATGTACCGGCCGGGGCGAATACTCGCGTGGTCAGCCGGGTTGACGGCACTGCTCGTTGCTGTCGTCATCGTGAGCGCCGCGCTCGGCCCCGTTCGTATCGACCCGGTCACCGTCTCCCTCGCCGCACTCAATATGCTACAGGTGCCAACCGGCCTCGAGTGGCGAGTCACGACTGCCTTTCCAATATCGGGATCACTGCGATATCCGGGGCTCCGGTACGCGCCGGTGTTCGCCTTCGACGTCCCCGAGACGTCACAGACCATCGTCGGCGACGTGCGACTCCCACGCATCGCGCTCGCAGCGACGGTGGGCTTCGGCCTCGCCGCTGCGGGGACCGTGATGCAGGGGTTCTTCCGAAACCCCCTGGCGGACCCGTCGATCATCGGGGTTTCGACTGGGGCCGCGGCGGGCGCGGTGGCGGCGATCGCGTTCCCAGCGCTGGTGCCGTTCGGTGGGTTGCACCTTTCGGCGTTCGTTGGTGCACTCCTCACCGCATTTGCCGTGTACGCGATTGCGACGGAAGGTGGGCGAACCCCTGTCGCGACACTGCTCCTCGCCGGTGTTGCCGTCCAGGCCTTCCTCGGGGCGATGATCTCGTACATGCTCGTTCATAGCGGTGAGAACCTCCGACAGGCCGTCATCTGGATGATGGGACACCTCCACGCGAGTAACTGGGTGGACGTCCAGTTCGCGCTCCCATTTGCGCTGGTCGGTGTCGGCCTCCTCGCAGCCTTCACGCGTGACATGAACGTCCTCTTACTCGGGGAGACCGAAGCCAGTCAGCTCGGGGTCGACGTCGAGCGGACGAAACTCATCTTGCTCGTCATCGCCACGATCGTCACCGCGGCTGGCGTTGCCGTCGCCGGCGTCATCGGTTTCGTCGGCCTCGTCGTCCCCCACATGATGCGCCTGATCGTTGGCCCGGATCACCGCATCTTGTTACCGACGAGCGCCCTCGCCGGTGCCTCGTTTCTGGTGCTCACCGATACCATCGCTCGAGCGGGCCCGGCTGAGGTACCAGTGGGAATCGTCACAGCTGCCCTCGGGGCGCCGTTTTTCCTGTTCTTACTCAAAAAACGGGAGGTGCACGCAGTATGAGCGAGCAGCGCGATATTCAATACCACGCACACGATCCACTCGTCACAGTCGAAGCGGTCGACCTCGCTTATGACTCCCTGACCGTCCTCGAGGACGTCTCCTTCGCGATCGACCGTGGCTCTTTCGTCGGCCTCATCGGACCGAACGGTGCCGGGAAGACCTCGCTCGTCCACGCGCTCGCGGGGGGACGCGCCCCAGCGGTTTCTGGTCGGATCACCGTCGACGGCCAGGCGATGCAGGCTCTCAGCGCACGGGCCTCGAGTCGTCTCGTGAGCGTGGTCCCCCAGGATACCGCGTTGTCGTTTTCGTTTCCCGTCCGGCGAATCGTCGAGATGGGGCGACACCCCCATCGGTCCCGATTTTCTCCACCCTCGAGCGACGATCAGGCACTGGTCGATCGGGCGCTCGAGCGGACGCGGACGGCGCAGTTTGCGGACCGATCGATCGACGAAATCAGTGGCGGGGAACGTCAACGGGTGTTATTCGCGCGGGCGCTGGCACAGGACACGCCGCTCATGCTCCTCGATGAACCGACGGCCAGCCTGGATATCAATCACCAGATCGAGACGCTCGAGTTGGCCCGGGACCTCACCGCTGACGGCCGCACGATCGTCGCTGCAATCCACGACCTGGAACTCGCTGCTCGCTACTGCGATCGGCTTATTATCCTGGCAAACGGAACGGTCCAGGCCGATGGCGAGCCAGAATCAGTGCTCACCGCGCCAGCACTCGAAGACGCGTTCGACGCTGAAACCGTCGTCGGGAGGAATCCAGTCACCGGTAGGCCCACCGTGACAGCGGTGTCGACCGGAGAGCGAGAGGCCCAGGCGTCGCGGCTTTCGGACCGGTCTGTGCACGTCATCGGGGGCGGCGCTGGTGGGGCTACCGTCCTCGAGCGGGTAGCGACAACGGGAGCGAAGACGTCGGTCGGCCCCGTATCGTCCGACAGTATCGTCACACAACGGGCCCAAACCCTACCGAGTGAGTGTCTGACCACAGAACCCTTTGCCCCAGTGTCAGATGCCCTTCGCCGAGCAGTACTCGAGCGTTGTCAGAACGCTGATGTGGTTATCGTCGCAGACGCGGTGGTGACTGCTGGCAACCAGCTGCTCTTCGAGGAGTTGGACCCGGAGATGGAGATGGTCATCGTGGAAACCACGCCGTTCTCGCGTCGGAATTTCGCGGGAACGGGGGCCACAGAAACCTACCGGAGTATCCGAGAGCGGGCGGTCGAGGCAACCCCTGCAGGCGTCGTCGATGCCGTCGAACGGTGTTGTATCGGCGCTTCCGGGAAGAGTACGAGAGAATCGAGCGATCGGTCGCCACCAGAGACCACGACGGACGACTAAACGGGCGAAAGCCGAGCGCGACGGACTGGACGGTTTTTTACCCTTCGACCTCCGAGTGGCGAGCAATGAACACGGATCACGACTACGAGGCTCTTGGCCTCGTTGCTGGGCTGGAAATCCACCAGCAATTGGATACTTCGACGAAGCTGTTCTGTGCCTGTCCGACCGACCTCCGCGACCCCGAGGAGGCAACACGACAGTTCACCCGGTATCTTCACCCCACGCGCAGCGAGCTCGGCGAGCTCGACCAGGCGGCCGTCGAAGAGAGTCGTGTCGAACGGGAGTTCACCTACCTCGGCTACGACAGCACCTGTCTGGTCGAAGCGGACGACGAACCACCACATCGCCTTGACGACGAGGCGCTCGAGACGGCCCTCGAGGTCGCCCAGCTGATGGATATGACGCCGGTCGATCAGGCCAACGTCATGCGAAAAATCGTCGTCGACGGGTCGAACACCTCCGGATTCCAGCGCTCGACGTTGATCGCGACCGGCGGGGCAATCGAGACCAGCGACGGGGCCGTCGGTATCGAAGACCTGCTCCTCGAGGAAGAGAGTGCCCAGCGCGTCGAGGAAACCGACGACGGCGTCACCTACAGCCTCGACCGGTTGGGCATTCCGCTCGTCGAAATCGGCACCAGTCCCGACATCCGGTCGCCAGAACAGGCCCAGGAAGCGGCCGAGCAGATCGGTATGTTACTTCGATCCACTGGCAAAGTCAAACGCGGTCTCGGGACGATCAGACAGGACGTCAACGTCTCGATCGCAGACGGTGCCCGCGTCGAGATCAAGGGCGTCCAGAGCCTCGATGATATCGCGGACATCGTTCGGTTCGAGGTCTCGAGGCAGGCCGAACTGGTCGAAATCAGCGACAAACTCGCCGAGCGAGACGCAGCTGTCCACGATCCCGCTGACGTCACGGCGGTGTTCGACGGGACCGAGAGTGGTGTCATCGCCGGAGCACTGAACGCCGGCGGCTCCGTCTTCGGGGTTCGACTCGAGGGATTCGATGGGCTGGTCGGTCGTGAGATTGCGCCGGACAGACGGCTCGGAACGGAGTTTTCGGATCACGCGAAACGCCACGGTGCCGGTGGTATCTTCCACACTGACGAACTGCCAGCGTACGGCGTCACCGACGAGGAAGTGACGGCGCTTCGGGAGGCTGTCGATGCCTCCGCATCGGACGCTGTCGCCATCGTGGCTGCCGACACTGCCGTCTCGAAATCGGCGATCGAAGCCGTCGCCGAACGCGCACGAACGGCCATCGAGGGCGTTCCCGAGGAAACCCGTGGGGCCAACCAGGACGGCACGACCCGATATCTCCGTCCACTTCCCGGTGCGGCACGGATGTACCCCGAAACGGACGTTCCGCCAGTTGAGCCCGACCCGAGCGACGTCGCCGAACCGGAACTGCTCACCGAGAAAGTCACGCGATATCAGGATGCGTTCGGCCTCGATGCTGGACTGGCACAACAGGTCGCCTACGGTCGTCGTATGCCGCTTTTCGAATCGGTCGTGAACGATGGTATCGATCCAACTTTCGCGGCGACGACCCTCGAGTCGACGCTCACTGAACTCCGCCGTGATGACGTCCCCGTGGAGGCACTCGAGGACCATCACCTCGAAACCGTGTTTATGATGGCTGAAGATGGAGAGCTGGCGACAGAGGGTGTCCCTGACCTCCTGCAAGCCGTCGCTCGGTCACCGGAACGGGATCCGCGTGCCGTGGCTGAGGAAGCCGGGCTCGGGTCAGCAGCCGAAGACGACGTCCGGGAGGCCGTCCTTGAGGTCGTCGAGCGAAACGAATCCCAGGTCGAGTCTGAGGGAATGCAGGCGTTCTCCGGACTCATGGGCGAGTGTATGGGTGCCCTTCGTGGGAAAGCAGACGGCGACCTGGTGAGCCAGATCCTCCGCGAGGAGATTCAAAAGCGCGCCTGATAACCCGTTTTCAGGACCGCTACAGGTTGGAGTCACTATAACTCGATGACGTCATCGAACAGGTGACCGAGCGTCGTCAGGGTTTGTTCGTCGTGCGGCCCGTTTTCAACGTGAATGTACGCCGTGGCGTCCGTTCGTGTGATCTGTTCGAGTGAAACGTGTAAGAAGCGAAATGTCATCTCGAGGCCCTTCTCCTCGAGCAGTGGTGTCAACGACTCGAACCAGAGAACTGGCGTCTCCGATGAGTCGTACTGTGACAGCGTATCACCGATGGCCAGACCGAGTCCGGTGACGTCCTCAGTGGCGACGGTCCGAATGTGTGCTTGGGGGAGCGTGACTGTCCCAGATGTTGCACTGACCGAGCGGGTGAGTTCTCCGACAGAAACGATGCCGAGTCCCGACGGGAACTGGCCGATCTGGCTGCGCCATGCCTCGAGGAGCGATTCAGCCGTGTGCGTCCTCGAGACGATCACTGGCGGAGTATCTCTATCGGTATCGGCAGGTGGCGTTTTCGCCGGTCGAGTGCCTTCCCCCTCCGTTTCGGTTTCAGCCTGGTGGCTACGGTCACCGGTGCGCACTGCCTCGACGTGTTCGACCGTCTCGACCGCGTCGAGTGCCGGCCCAACGACGAGCACGCTCGAGCCTGCATCGTGTTGGCCGAGCGTTGGGGGGATGGCACGGTCCATATGGGCAGGTCGGGGCTAATGGTAATAAAGTGTCCGGCCAGTTTCGGACACTGTTGGTACTGGGGCGCGGGCGGGCCGTGAGGAATGTTCGCGATGGGTACGATCGTGGCCGAAAGACATCTGGCGCATCACTCGCTTCCTCTCAGTCACTCTCGTCGATTGTGGAGAGCCACCGTCACAAACCCGAACCGTTAGGAGCACGCACCGGCGATGGTCTGGCATGGACGTCCCCTGCGTCAAAGTTCGCCCGAGCGATGGGGAGCGTGCCCGATCGCTCCTCGCCGACGCAGATCGTATCGACGATGCCTACGAGATCACTGTTCGCGACGGCTGGCTGTACATTCCCGTGCAGGATGGGAATCCCCCAGCGAACCTTGAGGACGCACTTCAAGACGGATACGAACTGGTGAAGGCGTCGCCACCAGCCCGAGACACACAGACGACGCCGAGTGATCTCCTGGGGTTCGACCCGGCGTACGAACGCGTGGGAGAAACCGCGCTGCTCGAGGAGGACGACCCCGAGCGAGCCCGACAGATCGCGGATGCCATCGTCGCCTCCGACCTGCCCCTCGAGACGGTGTTGAACAAGGCCTCGAAGATCAAGGGCGAAACCCGCGTGCGCGACTGGGAGGTACTTGCAGGCGAGGACACCACGGTCGTCCACAGGGAGTACGGCTGTACGTTCCGGTTCGATCTGGCTGAAGTATACTTTTCACCGCGTCTCGCCACCGAACGTCACCGTATCGTCGAACAGGTCGCTCCCGACGAGCACGTCATCGACCTGTTCGCTGGTGTTGGCCCCTTCGTCATCCCGATGGCCAAGCGTGGGGCGAGCTGTGTCGCCATCGACATCAACCCCACTGCAATCGATGCGCTTCGTGAAAACGCCGCCCTGAACGGCGTCAGCGAACACATTACCGCTATTGCCGATGACGTGCGTGCCGTTGCACCCTCCTACGAGGATCAGGCCGACCGCCTGATCATGAACCTTCCCCACAGCGCGAACGAGTTTCTCGAGGCTGCTGTCACTATGGCCGGCTCCGACTGCATCCTCCACTATTACGATATTCAACACGAGGACGATCCGTTCGGACCCGGCGAGCGCGCAATCCGTGCGGCGGCCGAACCCGCCTATCAGGTTACTGTCGAGCATACCCGCGTCGTCAGGTCTTACGCGCCTCACGAGGTCAACGTCTGCCTCGACGTCCGTCTCGAGCGATCCTCGCCCGATCCGGGGTGAGCAGTGTGACCGGGCCTCGGGTGCTCGAGTCGATTCGGAATCCTTATGCCGGCTATCGGTCCTACGTAGTGATAGTGCCAGTGTAGCTCAGCCGGCAGAGCGAATCCTTCGTAAGGATTAGGTCGAGGGTTCAAATCCCTCCACTGGCTCCTTCCGTTCTTACTGATCGAGAGATGAATCCAGTGGAGGGAGATGACCCTGAACATCAATCTATATTTTGTGAGTCACACCCGAATCGCGTTTCTCGAGGACCATCACTGCTGAGCGACATCAAGGGTCGCTCCCCACCCGAGTCGAATCGAGCACGGCAGAGTCGATCTGACGCCCTTCCGCAACCGATACCATTTCCATCTCCTCCTCACAAGGGACATTTATGAGTAGTGTCCGTGACTTCGAGCTGCCGACCCTGGCTTCCTGGTCACGACCCCCCCATAGCCCCCGGCAGGTGGTCGACCCAGATGGCTGAACCAAACCAGTACGCTCACGCGACCGTGCGACCCCAATGGCGTCAGTGGGCCCTCCTCTCGAGTGTCGTGACGGCACTCGCCGGCGTCACGATCCTGGCACTGTCGGTTTTCTGGGATGGGGGCCCGACTGAGCCGTTTCTCCTCGGAGCTGTCTGTGGTCTTGGGATCGTCCTGTTCGTCGGCTGGCGAACGATTACCCTCTCTCGAGCGACCGCCAGTCCGGAACCGATCACGCTCGCGACCTGGGTGACGATCGGGCGAGCGAGCGCACTCGTGGTGCTCGCAGGCTTCTTCTTCGTCGGTCGGCCCTCCGGCCCAGTTGCGTGGGCGCCGCCCGCCCTCTTCGCTATCGCCACGACCTTCGACGCACTCGATGGGTATCTCGCTCGCGCACGCGACGCCGTCTCCGAACTCGGCGGCCGCCTCGATATCGAAATCGACTCACTGGCGGTTCTGTTCGGCTCGTTGCTTGCCGTCCGCTATGGGATCGCGCCTGCGGTGTTTCTCGCGGTTGGATTCGCCAGATATGCGTTCGTCGGCGGCATGTACTACCGCCGATGGCGAGACGAACCGGTATACGAGCTGGATCACAGTGACCTTCGGCGTGCCCTCGGTGGACTGGCAATGGTCGCCATCTTCGTTGCGCTGGCCCCGGTCCCGGGGCTGTTCTGGTCGACTGTTGTCGCCGTCGCCGTCTTGGTCCCTTTCCTCCTCAACTTCACCCGCGATTGGCTGTACGTGTCGGGCAGACACCCAGCGACCAGTGAGGGTTAAGACGATCCAGTCGAAGTGTTCATCATGTACGCGGTCTCGGTCACGCGCACGTTCGTTGCTCAGCACTTTTTAACGGTTCCCGATCCGGGGCCTGAAGGGACCTTGCACTCTCATCACTTCACGGTCGAGGCGACGGTTTCGGGCCCCGAACTGAACGAGTACGGCTACCTCGTTGACATCGACGCGCTCAGTGACGCGATGGACGTCACGGCCGATGCCTTCAGGGACGTCACGCTGAACGACCGCCCCGAGTTTGCGGGTCGCAATCCGAGCGTCGAACATCTCAGCCGAGTCTTCGGCGATCACCTGCTCGAGCAACTCGAGCTCCCTGGCGCAACGAGCCTCGAGATCGCGATTCAGGAAGACGACGTGGCGACCGTCCGTCACACGAGAACGCTCGAGTAGGCCACGATGGACATAGGACTCGTCGTCTACGGTGACCTCGAGGCGACCTCCGGTGGGTTTCGCTACGATCGAAAACTCGTCTCGACGTTGCGCGAGCAGGGCGATTCTGTCGAGGTCATCTCACTCCCGTGGCGGAGCGTGAAACGGGGGTTCGTCGACGGCATCTCTCCGGCGATCCGACGGCGAGTAGATTGCGACGTCGACGTGCTGATTCAGGACGAACTCTGTTATCCGACGCTGTGGCGACACACAAACCGTCTCAGCAACCCGGACACGATCGTTTCGCTGATTCACCACGTCCAGTCGATGGACCCCACCGAGCGGTACCGCCATCTGTACCGTCCGATCGAACGGCGGTATCTCAGTTCGATCGACGGGGCGGTTGCCACCAGTGCGTTCACCCATCGAAAGGCGGTATCGGTCGCGCCGACGCTCGAGTCCTGTCCGACGCTGATCGCACAGCCAAGTGGTCGCCATACCTCGCCACCGCTGCCAACGACAGCCGTCGAGTCACGAGCACAGGAATCTCCGTTTCGGCTCGTCTTTCTCGGCAATCTCAGCCCCCGGAAAAACCTCGAGACCCTCCTCGAGGCCCTCGAGTACGCCCGAGAACGTGGCCACTGGGTGAGTGGTGAGCCCTGGCACCTGACCGTCGTCGGTAGTCACGACCACGACCCTGCGTACGCGGCGTCCATGGTCGACCGGGTCGACCGTCGAGGCCTCTCCGACGTGGTCGAGTTCACCGGGCACGTCGAACGTAGGCGGCTCGAGGCGATCCTCGAGCGGAGCCACTGCTGTTGTATTCCGGCCAGATACGAGGGGTTTGGAATGGCCTATCTCGAGGCGATGGAGTACGGTGTCGTCCCCATGGCAACGAGCGTCGGGGGGCCACGGGAGTTCATCGAGCCCGGTCAGACCGGCTTTCTGGTCGACCCCTCTGATTCGGAGGCTATCGCTACCCATCTCGAGAGCCTCGCCACTGACCGCACGAAACTGGCTCGTCTCAGCACGAACGCGGTCGAGGCTGCGCAAGCGAGAGCTGACTGGACCGAGACGATGCTCGAGATTCGGGCGTTTCTCAGACAACTGGTCGAGAGCGCCTGACCTGTCACACGCCTTCCCCTCGCGCTCGACACGCCGCGTGGGATATAGTGCTGCGTCTCGATCGCGAGACAGGATGACCGACTCGAGCGGGCACTGTCGCTGTCGTCAACCCTCGGTTTGGCCGTCATCGAGACCAGACGTCTGTGGAGAGGCTGCGTCTGTGTTCACCCATGTTGGCCCGTCGGCACATTCCACAGACCGTACTGGATGTCATATCTGTCCGCGGGGAGTACCCAGTGGGCCGTTATCCAGAGAATCAGGAGTCCCAATAACAGGATCAGCGTCACTCCTACAAGCGGGAGAAATACCCAGGATAGAACGCCTGATACCATCGCTACCGACGCAAGGATGTGGGCGACATCTTTTCGTGGACAGTTGCCACACGCTCCACAGCTCACTGGGGACGTCCCGAGGCTTGCTCCACAGGAAGCACACGTGGTATTCATCTACCTGTATATTTGGCGTCATGAAATAACCCTTTATCGCCGGCCAAAGCCACTTCTCGATGAACTTCTTCGTCCCCGCCCACCTCGAGTACTGGGTTCAGCAGAACCGTGCCCGGCCACGGATAACTGCCGGCGAGCTCCAGCACCCGGCTCAGAACTCGAGGAGGACGTCGAATTGGTGGGCGACGTAAACCAACTCTCCACGTTCGATCTGGGCGTGTCGTCGGTCAACCCACGCCGTGAGCGCGTCTTGATCGACCTCGGGGTCTGACTCGAGGGCCGAGCCTACAGTGTCGACGATGTGTGTGAGAAAGGCCGCCTCTGCGGCGGGATACTCGTTCGCGGTCGGTGTGACCACCCAATCTGCACTCCCCGCAGCCACGAGCGTGTGGTCCGTACTCGCTCGTGCCAGGAGATGTCTGCCAGCGTGTGGGTCGCCGGGAGGATCCCGCGTGCGCATGTCCTCGTGGTATCGATCCATCAGGTGGTCCTCCAGCACCCGGTCCCAGACCGGCTCGAAAATCGTCCCGCCGTCGAACGTAATCGGAAAGTACCCGGTCGTTCCGTCTGGAATGGGGGCAAACAACTGTGCGACTTCCGTCGGGCGAAACAGGTCGATGAACGCCGACCCGATGATCACGTCCGGCTGCGGGCTGAGCAACGGCTCGATCCCCCCACGGACGTCGACCTCGCGGGTACGAACCGTACAGGTGCCCGTTGGGTGCTCGAGTTGAAGCCCGTTTCCCTCCTGTTTTGTCTGGATCTCTCGTGAGTCAGCCCACGCCTCGAGGCGGTGGACAGCGGTTTCCAGGGACTCGCCGTCGATGTCGACCAGTGTGTAGGTTACCGACCCTGGGAGGAGCGACCACTCGAGCAGTCGTTGGACCATCGTGCCGATACCGGCCCCCAGTTCGAGCACCACCGTCGCCTCAGCGAGCCGTGGTTCGAGTGACTCGAGGACGCGTCGATTGAGCGCGCGGTCGTCGACCGTTCGTTTACTCGCCAGATAGTGCGTTTGCTCCTCCATCGGTGTCCCTCTGTTGAAACTCAAGCGACAGAGGCACTGAGGGTTGTGAGGTAGCCAGCCAGATCAGTGGTGGTGACGATGCCAACGACCTCGTCATTGTTGTCGACGACGGGGAGATGGTGCACGCCGGTCTCCAACATCAACTCAGCGGCATCAACAATGGG
>Ga0207421_10005993_pt1 | contig 13385 bp, 6 predicted proteins | sample SodLakKL_010_SED_4_FD_187542 | JGI IMG/M metagenome (GOLD analysis project Ga0207421, IMG submission 187542) | Alkaline sediment microbial communities from Lake Tanatar, Kulunda Steppe, Russia - 8KL_010_SED (SPAdes) (version 2) | ecosystem: Environmental > Aquatic > Non-marine Saline and...
CCCGGCCGAGCCGATATTAATGAAAATAAAAAGGCAAAGATAAATAACTTCATTCGGCCTTCCTCCTTCTTTTACTTCTTTTTACGAGCAAATAAAGAACTATCCCCGCTGTCCCGCATATAATATTAACTAAAACATCCTCAAAATCCCCCACCCTGTCAGGAAGATAATCCTGAAAAAGCTCATCTAAAACAGCCCATGCCATTGTAATCTCCGCTCCGGTGCGCACGGAAAATAAAGAGGCTGAAAGGTACCCTAAAAGGCCAAAAAGCGGGATGTGGTACCATCTCTCCGGATGGCTTCTCAAATAATACATCAAACCTGCAGAAAGAAACACAATCCATGCAAGATGGAGCAAACCCTTTATCCCCATCTTTTTTACTAGCAGCACGCCTGCTGTTGCAATCAAAATACCTGTTATAATCCCCAGCATCCATCCGACCCCTGCAGACCCGCCCAGCGTCTCCTCAAAGAAACCCTGCAGTGAACGGCCGAAATAAGATATAACAGGAATTGCCAGAAATACCACAAACCAGGATACCGTCAGATACGGTTTTTCTTTAAACCTCTTATACATAATAATTCACCATAACCTCTTTAATTTCAAAATACTACGGCTCTTTACCCCAAACGCCTCTATATCAATCTATTTTCAAATGTTCTCCAGGATAATATTTTTTCCAGAAAAGACCCAAACCCCTGCTACTTTGCCGCGCCCATATTCTTCCTTAATTATAAGCATTCCCTTTAATACTTCATAATCAGTATGTTCGAATGCCTCGTAAGGCAGCTTTTTTATGCATATAACAGTTATTATATAACAAAATTTTGCCGGAAGTGGCAAAATTCTGCTCCGGCCTTATTAAAAATATTCTGCCGTAAAAAGAAAATAATATTTCTTCTGGATGGTAGATAGTGCGGTATGATGTTACTGATTTTTTGATTTTTTTGTTAAATGAAACCTATTTCATTTAAACAATGAGGGGTCCTTGATATTACGATCAATTCCCATATAACATCCTTAAATTCTTCATTTAGGATTTCGAAACTCTTTTGAACTGCAAACCCTTTACGTGTATTTTTTTATACAGTTTTGGAATAAAAAGATTCAAACTTCTTTAAGGAAACTACTCATATCCTTCCATGATAAAAGATTTCCCTGTGATCGTTTCTGTGAAGCATTTCCTCCGTAGATAACATAGGCATCAGAAGAAGAAACCCCCGAAAGGTTGTTAAAATATTTTATATATTTGAAATAATCGATGGAGGGAGTCCGTCCCGATTTAATTTCAACCGGCATAAGTTTCCCGCCCTTTTCCACCAGGCAGTCTATTTCATGCCCGGTTTTATCCTGCCAGTAAAAGCAGTTAGTTTCCCGACCACCGTTAAATCTTTCTTTTACTATCTCGGATATTATGAACGTTTCAAAAAGGTTTCCTTTTAAATGAAAAGTTTCAAGTTGTTTCTCATTTTCAATCCCAAGAAGTGAAGAAACAATTCCCGGATCGTAGAAGTAGAGTTTGGGGGCTTTTTTAAGCCGTTTGTTATAATTCCTGTAATAAGGATTAAGAAGAAATATTATAAAACTTGTTTCCAGAACCGATATCCAGGATTTGGCCGTATTATGCGTTATTCCGCAGTCATTTGCCAGAGATGTTAAATTCAGTATCTGGCCTGTCCGCGAAGCGCACATTTTTAAAAACAAACGAAAACTATTCAAATCTGTTATGTTTTTTATCATCCGCAAATCTCTTTCTACATAAGTCTGGATATAACTAGGGTACCAGTCCTGCGGAGATACTTTCTTGTCATATATACGGGGATATAATCCTTTAAACAGAAACTTTTCATACTTGTTTTCGGCCTTTAATGATGCTTTTAATTCACTATAACTGAAAGGTAGTAACTTTAGTACTGCCGTACGACCGGCTAATGTCTGAGAAAATTTTTCCGATACAAGGATATTCTGCGAGCCGGTCAATATAAACTGTCCCGATTTATCCGAGTCGTCAATTATAGACTGTAGATATGAAAGAATATCAGGGACTCTCTGGATTTCATCAAAGATTGCTCCGCCTTTATATCCGGAAAGAAAACCCTTGGGATCCGTGCGGGCAAACTCCCTGATATCAGGGTCTTCCAGCGATACGTATTGCTTGTCGGGAAAGGCCGCTTTTACCAGCGTTGTTTTACCTGACTGCCTGGGACCGATAAGCGTAACCGCGGGAAATTTTCCGGCAATTTCTTTTAATTTTTTAGTAAGCTGTCTTTTTATCATTTTAAGAAAAGATAATACAAAATGGACAAATTGTCAATACAATTTACAATATGTCCATAATATTGGAATAAACATCACGACACCTCTGCCGGGAAATAACAAGTTTGCGTACCATAAACAATGCCGTTAACACTACTGATATATGGCATACTGCGATGCGCAATCGTATATAATTTTCTGTAAAATAATGAATACTTCCGCTCCGGAGGATATTTATAAAACTTTATGTAGTTAGTTACTCCAATTTTTATTATGGGTTTTTTTTACAACCCACCTAAGCTTGAAAATCAGCTTTACGGAAATGGCAGGAAACTCTCTATTCAGGAGAAAAGATAAGACATAACCCTTTGAAACAGGGTTTCTCTTTCATAGGTTCCGTCGCCGTTTATTATATAAGCCTTATCGAAAACATAAGAATCACTGTTATCCAGCAACGTTATTCTTTTCGGGCTTCCGGATCCGGGAATCCCGGAATAATCAGATCCGGGCTCATACATTATACCTATAAATTCCACTATTGCCTCCGGGTTTACGGGATTAATCCCTGCTTCTTCTATCATCTCAGGAGAATAATTAATATAAGGATCCATAAAACCCCATGTTCCTGTTTCAGGGTCTCTGTAAGCCAGCATAACATGTGAATCACTGTGTTCATCATAAGTATTATGAATCAACCTGGTTTCATAAGGTTCCACCCCTTCGGGCATATTCTCAAGCGCCTCCTGGGCAAAACGGGCAAAACTGTGACAGTTACCTTCCCTGTTCAAAAACAGCCCTGCCGGGTCTCCGAAAACCATGTTCATTAATGTATTATTATAATTGACATATGAGGTATTATCATACTCGCCTCTAAAAAAACCTTCAACATCCTCCGGATTTTCCAGATCGTTAAGAGTATTCTTATAATCTTCTCTTTCTTCAGCGGTTAAACTTATTGAACTGCCCTCAGGGTAATTTTGAAAAAGTTCGTATATCCCTGACCTCATAAACAAGGGCTGTATAACCGACGGCAAGAAATTCCTTATTGCTTTACTGATCCTGCCCATTATACCACTTAGATTCCTATAATTATTCACAACTTCATAAGAACCTTCTTCGGGAGTTTCGCTTACATCATCCGTATCTATCGAATCCTTGTATAAATTCACAAAGTTGCGCAAACGCCATACCATTTTCGAAGCCTCACTTTCTTCGAAGCTGCCACGAATCACACCCTCCAGCGCCTCTACTGTTTCTTCAGCCAGTTCAACTATCCGTTCGTCCAATTCGTTCATTTCCGGTTTGCCTTCATGATAAGAAATCAGCTGATCTGCAAACTCTGTTGCATATTGCAGAGTTTCTTCGTTCACATTACTTTCTCTAATCTGCTTAGCTATATCATCCAATACTCCTATATTAATTCTTACATCTGTAGAAGGTTCTTCAGAGATCCCCTCTTCCGGATTCACAGTCTCGGCATCCGGCTCGGTATCATTATTGTAGTTATCTGCCAAATCACTCAATCTGTTCACAGAATCCAAAGCCTCTTCCTCATCAATATCACCTAGAATAAGACCCTGTATCTTGTCTCTGACTTCTGCTGCCTGCCGAGATATTTTATGATCTTCGCCATGATAATCGCTAAGCTGAAGCTGAAGATTTATCACGCCCTGCAAGTTTGAAGCGCTAATATCTCCTTCTTCAACCCTTTCAGCGGTATAATCTATCATCTCACTCATAGTCATATTTTCCGTATCGGTTTTAATGGATGGGCTTCTTAACGAGCCTCTGTAGGTTTCGCCTATATTATTATTCCCCGAGTATCTATAACGGTTATTGCCCTCTGAAAGGCCTGTTAAAGCCAGACAAAGAACAACTGTTATTACCCCTGTTTTTATCATTTTTATATTCTTCATAAGACTACATATCATAAAATAACTTTTATTACCCTTATATGGTATTATACCCCCCATAGATGAAATTAATCTGAAATTTATGTGAACTATCTGTGAAACTATTTTTTTTAACTTAAAATTTTTTCTCCAGCAAAAAACAGGCTATTGCTGAGTTCTGAAAGGGGGAATTTAAATATTTTCATAGTTGACTTTATCAAGAAAAGAGATACCCAAAAACCCTTTGAATAATATTTTCTCTTTCGTAAGTGCCGTCTTCTTCAATTACATACGATTCATTAAAAACTCTCCAATCGCTGTTATCCAAAAATGTTATCCTTTTCGGATTTCCCATATCAGACCCGGGGATTCTACCATAGTAGGGTGATAATGTTTCACTGTCTCTTATCTTATCGGCATCCTCCGAGTTATTCATTAAACCTATAAATTCTACTATTGCCTCCGGATTTTCAGTGTTTATTCCCACCTTTTCAATCATCTCAGGAGAATGGTTATTATAAGGATCCATAAAACCCCATTTGCCTGTTTCAGGATCTCTGTAAGCCAGCATAACATGTGAGTTGCTGTATCCATCATACGTAGTATGAATCAACTTTGTTTCATAAGGTTCCGTTCCGTCACGCATATCCTCAAGCGCCTCCTGGGCAAAACGGGAAAAGCTGTGACAATTCCCTTGCCTGTTTAAAAACAGCCCTGCCGGGTCTCCAAAAACAATATTAGTTAGAGTGTTATTATATTCCACTTCCGGTACGTCATCATATTCGCCTCTAAAAAAACCTATCACTTCATCCGGAGTTTCCAGGTCCCGGAGGGTGTTCTGATAATCTTCTCTATTCTCATCAGTTAAACTTATTGAACTTTCATCGGGATACTCCTGAAAAAGCTGATATAAACCCGTTCTCATAAACAAAGGCTGTATGACCGACGGCAAGAAATTCCTTATTGCTTCGCTAATTCTCCCCAGAACCCCCCCGATATTTCCATAAATATCCTCTACTTGAGAAGAGTCCTCTTCATAAGTTTCACTTACATCATCAGTATCTGTAGCACCATCGTAGAAAATCACTAAACCATGCAGGCGCCATACCGATTCCGAAGCCTCACCTTCTTCAGCGGTACCCTCAATCACTCCCTGCATCAACTCTACAGTTTCTTCCGCCTCTTCAATTATCATTTCATCTAATTCTTTCATCTCCGGTTTGCCCTCATGGTAGGAAATTAACTCGTTAGAAACATTTATTGCAGTCTGCAATAATGTAGCATCAACCTCGCCTTCTCCAATCTGTTCGGCTATATACTCTATCTTTTCTTTTATTGCCATATGTTCCGTGTCGGTTTCAACAGACGGCCTTCTTAATGAGCCTCTGTAGGACTCCTCTATATTATTATCCCCCGAATATCTATAACGCTCATTTCCCCTTGAAAGACCTGTTAAAGCCAGACAAAGAACAACTGTTATCACCCCTGTTTTAATTAGTTTTATAGCTTTTACTAACCCCATAAGAACCTCCTCATAAAAACAACTTTTATTTTGTCTTTATAGTATTTTACTGCTTATAAATGAAATCACAATGAAACTGTACTGAAAATTATGTGAATTGTCTGTGAAATTTTTTAAGATATGAAATGCTGCATTATAAATAAAACTGTAATTTAAACAGGCGGCTCCCCCGAAAATTTGCGGCGGCGAATATTGTAAATTCCTCCTTTATTCCCCCAGTCTCTCCTTTTCATATAGAAGCGGCTCTACATCAAGGGCGTCTTCGTACCTTTCTATAAGCCTTCTGATTATTCTCTTAAGCACATCCCTGTCCGTGCCCGAAGCTTTCAGCCTTCTGTAATACCTCATAGACTGCCGGAAATCATCATCCTCTATCTCCCATCGCTCATCCGGCGCATCTTCTTCCTCCTCCATTTCCAGAAACTCCACCAGTTCCTCATCCCCCGGCTCAAGCTCCAGCGCTATATTCCATATATTACGGGCATCCTCGTTTCTTCCCATGGCAAAGTAGGCGCTGCCCAGCCTTTTAAGCGCCAGTGTCTCCTCGGGCTCGAGCCTCAAAACCAGCCAGCAGTTCTCCACCGCAGACATATAGCTGCCGGAGTATATGGCCTCAAGAGCCCTCTGCAGCCTCTGCTCTATTACACCCAGCTCGGGCACATCCCGGCTGCTTTCTTCGGGAAACTCATTCTCCACTTCTGCGGCAACTTCGGCAATAGAATCATCCCCCGGCCACAGCTCTCCGGCATACATCATAGCTGCCACAGCCATCTCACCCTCTCCTCTAATATATGCATCTATCCCCTGCCGCAATATGACATCCCTCTTCTCATCTCCGGAGGCATCTTTTATTCTATCCGACACCCTGCTTATCTTTCTCTCCGCATCCAGCGCCTCACTGTTATCGGGGTTCACCTCCAGGCTCTCTTCCAGCAGCTCCCGCGCCTTTTCATAATATCCCTCTCGCCACTTCTCCCTTGACCTTGCATAAAGCATACGGGATTTTCTCCTGTCATCGGCGCTAACCTTATCGCTCACCGGCATAGGCTTCTCTACAACTTCCGGCTCATCCCCTCCGAACAAACCGAGCCTTGCCTTCACATCTATGCTGTGCGTTCCATACATGCCGCCTATGCCGCTTAGAGGATACTCAAAACCATAATCCACAGTAAACATTCCCACGCTGTAACCCATACCCATGCTTAACGCATATAAACTGCCCGTTCCTATTGCGCCTCCCCCTCTCAATACAAAATCCCCCATGCTCCGGCTGGCGCCGGCGCTGAATTTCACATCCCTTTCTTCCACATATAAATCCGCCGCATAATACATGCTCTTTCTCTCATAGCCCCCTCCGGCCCTGACCTTCACAGGATGCCTATCGGTGTGCCTGAGACCCATATCGGGGCGGTTAATATTATCCACCCACAGCCCGGCAGAGTAAGGATACCTCTTCAGCATAGCCCCTAATCCCACTCCCGCCGTCTGCTTTATTCGGCCGTCGGCAAAGACAGGGTTTATCGCCGTGTACTCATCCTCACCGTATCCCAGGCGGTAAAAGCTCAAGGAAACCCCGGCGCTTAAACCCTCCATTACCTCTTTTCCCCCTCCCAGAACAACCACATCCTCATAATATATCCCGTCGGCTCTCAAGCTCTGCCAGCCCAGACCGACCCCGAAACTATCAAACGGATAGCTTAAACTCAGCATGCCCAGCTGCGGGCCTCCTTCCACTCCCCACAAAAGCCTGCTAAAGCTGCTGTCCATCTTTGATTCCTCATAAAACGCCAGCGCAGAAGGATTGTGAAAGACCGCAGTGGCTCCGCCGGGGCGGGCCGCAAGGGCTCCCCCCATACCCGTCACACGGGCGTTCATCCCGACCCTCTCAAAGGCTGCCTCTCCCGATACAAAAGAAAAAACTATAACTGCTATTGTCAGCTTGAATATCTTCATCATCTCGCCACCGCCGCCGTGCCGCTCTCTAAACTTCCCCCGACTTCTACCTGGTAGATATAGAGCCCGCTTCGGACTATATTTCCCCTCTCGTCTCTACCGTCCCATTTCAGAACCTCTTTCGATACCTCTTCCAGGCCGTCTCTTATCAGCCTTCCGTTTATGTCATATACCGCGCTCTTGACTTTTTTGCCTTCGGGGTTGTTTAAATATATTCTCATGCGGTTTATACGGCTGTCTCTTTCATCCGGAGAAAATATGCGGGGCACCGCCTTTGCTATAACCCCGTCACTGTCATCATCCATTATCTTAAATCTTCCCGGGCGGTTAAAACGCGCAGCTATGTAATCTCCTTCCTCTTCACCCCCGGCTCTTACCCACTCTATTCCGTTATGCCAAAACAGCGCCCTCGAGGATGAAGACATAACCGTCCCATCAATGGAGGCGTCCCTTATCATCACCCTCATTCCTTCATCAAACCTTACCTCTTCTATCTCTTCGGCCGTATCCGCTGAAACCACCGACATCTCATACTCGTCTTCTTCTTCATCACTACGGGTTAAATTAAGTATAAGGTCCTTATCATAGGGGTTATTTTCGGCATAAAGATAATCCCGCTCCTTCAAGCTGAATTTTGAAATAAAACTCCAGTCCTCATTTGCAAATAAAAGTTTATCAGGCTCGGAAAGGGAGACAACCGCAGAGATACCGGAGCGGGCATCCTCGCTGTAGCTGTTATAAGCAGCCTTTACTGCGTAATAATCCTCTTCTCCGGTGTATCTCAGCTCCTGGCCGGATTCTATAACAGCCGCCTCCTCCCAATCATCCCCGTCTTTTTCATACACAAAATAATATCCTATCTCCTCTGATACGTCCTGGCCGCATACGCTCTTTTGAGAGGGCTGCCAGCTGAAACTTATCTGCTCTTTAGAATATTCCAGAACCCTTACTCCCGCAGGCGGCAGAGGCCCGGAGTCCCACCACGGCTTCTCATCTGTCTCCACCGAAACATCCTGGCTTAATCTGCTGTAATTTCCGTATTCATCCAGCGCCCTCACCCTCCAGTAATACTGCGTCTCTTCCTCCAGGCCCTCAAAATCATACTCACTTTCAAACGTTATTTCTGAATATATCTCATCAAGAAAACTGTCCAGCAGCTCAATTTCATACCTGTCGGCCTCTTCAACACTATCCCAGCTGCAATGAAAACTGTGATAGGTAACAAGGTCGTTTTGAAGCCCCTCGGGTTCTTCCAGTTTTATCACCCTTATCTGTGACCACTGCGAATCGGTATAGGACTCACCTCCCAGGGCTCTCACTCTCCAGTAGTATATCTCTAATGGATTAAGCGATACGCCGAAACGCTGCGATGTCCTTGAAAGCCCCCTTACGCTCCCCAGCGGGTACTTGAAATCCTCATCCAGCGCCACTTCAATTTCATACCCTGCGGCATTATCAACCGCATCCCATCCGGCGCGGAAAGATTCTTTCTCCAGCTCAGTGTTCTTCAATCCCCCGGGAGCATCAACAGGAGACTTAAGCGTCTTTACGCTTGCATCGGACCACTTGGAATAAGAGGTTTCAATACCGCTTCCCGTTTCTGCCCTTACCCTCCAGTAGTATGTGGTATCAGGGTTTAAACCGGAGAACATATGCTCCCGGCTGCTTGTCAATACAGTTTGAACTATGTTTTCAAAACCTTCATCAACGGCCAGCGCGATAACATACCTCTCGGCACCTTCAACCCCATCCCATACGGAGCGGAATGCCTCATCCTCTATATCCTCACTCAAAAGCCCCTCCGGGTCAGCCAGAAAATACTCAGCAGGCTCTTCGGTTTCGACGCTTGACTGCGACCAGCCTGAATCCCTGTAGCCCTCCCCCGAAGCCCTTACCCTCCAGTAATAACGCATCCCGGCCTCAAGGCCCTCAAATGTATAGTTATCAGTAGAAACGCTTATATCCTTAAAAACCGGGTCATTCTCAAAACCGGAATCCCCGTAAAGCTCCAGCGAATACTCCTGCGCATTCTCAACCTCTCCCCAGCAGGCCGTAAAGCTGCTGTAGAAAACCTCTTTGTTTTCAAGTCCCGCGGGATAATCCAGCTTGGGCTGCAGCGTATCCAGGCTGAAACCGGACCAGTCTGAATCCTTATAACCCTCTGCGACGGCTTTTACTCTCCAGTAATATTTCGTATCCGGAGATAATTCATCGAATAATAATGATAATGAATCCCCGGATATCTTAACCGGGTCTTCAAAACCCGGCTCCTGAGATTTTTCCACCACATATTCCTCTGCCTCTTCCACCGCATCCCATTTGGCAATAAAGCTTGCGGATGTGATTTCGGCGCTTCTCAGCCCACCGGGGCTCTCCAGCTTGGGCTTTGTTGTCTCTACGTAATGAGACTCCCACCTGGAATAACCGGAATCTCCCGACCGGGCCCTTACCCTCCAGTAGTAGGTTGTCTCGGGCTTTAAGAGTATGAACCTGTGCTCAGAAACATCCTCCACAGACAGCCTTACTATCCGCTTAAACTCAACATCTTCGGCTACCGCAACATCATACTCACCGGCCCCGGATACATCCCTCCAGGACGTCCGGAAACTCTCATGATCTATGTCATAACTTACCAGCTCATCAGGGCTGTCAAGCTCATACTCTTGCGGCTCTTCGGTCTGGGCGCTTAACTCCGACCACAGCGAATCCCTGTATCCTTCTCCTGAAGCTCTCACTCTCAAGAAGTAACGCGAATCAGACTCCAAACCCTCAAAAACATAGCTTTCTTCATCAAGTTCAATATCCTCATATACCGGCTGTGAATATTCCAAGTCAATGTAAAGACCTGCCTTGTAATACTGCGCATCGGAAACCTCATCCCAGCTGAAGGTAAAGCCCTCCGGCGTAATATCCTCAACAATTAACCCTTCCGGCTTATCCAGGCGGGGAAGAAGCGTCTTAACATCAAAGGCAGCCCAATGGGAGTCAAGATAATCTTCCGAGGCCGCTTTCACCCTCCAGTAGTAAACAGAGCCGGCATCCAGATCTTCAAACGTATAACAGAGAGCATCCGTGCTGACTTCCACTGCCTCCTCAAAACCCGGACCCTCCGAAATCTCCAGCTGATATTCCCCGGCCTTCTCCACAGTATCCCAGCAGGCCGTAAAGCTGCTGACAGAGACCCCGGTATTTACAAGCCCGGGGGGCTCATTAAGCCTCTTCTTGAGGGTTTTAACTTCCATATCGCTCCAGTGTGAATCCCTGTAGCCTTCTCCCATGGATTTCACCCTCCAGTAGTAGATGGTATCATAATTCAGGTCATAAAAACTGTAATTGAGCTGGGCTGCGCTAAAAGAAAACAGCACCTGCTCAAAACCTGAATCAGAAGCCAGCTCTATAAAATATTCCTGCGCGCCCTCAACCTCATCCCATCCGGCCCGGAAGCTATCCGAGGTTATATCCTCAGCCTTTAATCCTCCGGGAGCATCCAGCCGCGGAAGAAGGGTTTTCACACTTGAGGCAGCCCAATCTGAATCCACAAAACCTTCCGCCTTTGCCCTGACTCTCCAGTAGTAGGTGGTATCATAATCCAGCTCTTCAAAGAGATACCCCGGCGTAGGGGTGCTTAACTCTACCGCGGGCTCAAAGTTAGAATCCGTAGAGATCTCAAGATCGTACCACTGGGCATCCTCAACGCTATCCCATACAGCAGTAAAGCTGCTCTCTCCCACTCCGTAGCTCTCCAGTACCGCGGGTTTCTCCAGCAAAGGTTTAAGGGTCGTAACCCGGCTTTCGGCCCACTCCGAATCCACAAAGACATCCGCCTCTGCCCTGACTCTCCAGTAGTAGGTGGTATAAGAGTCCAGCTCTTCAAACAAATACCCAGGCGTAGGAGTGCTTAACTCTACCGCGGGCTCAAAATTAGAATCCGTAGAAATCTCAAGAGCATAACCCTGGGCTTCCTCCACGCTGTCCCATACAGCAGTAAAGCTGCTTATGCCCACATTAAGACTCTCCGGATTTTCAGGCATATCAAGTTCAATCAGTGAATCGAAATTAGCTGTTAATCCGATATCTTCATCCGGAACCGTAACTGTAATAACAGAATCGGAAACTTCACCCGCGCTTATATATTCCACATCTCCTTCCCAGGAATTAAACTCGCTATCAGGGTCCTCAACCGCTTCCAGCTCCACTGTCTCTTCTCCCTGGTAAGCCTCTCTGTCAGGGCGCCTTATCACACTGCCTTTCCCGGAAACAGAAATATTTATCTCATATACCTCCGGGGTGACATAAATGCTTTCCCATTCTCCAAATTCGCCTGTCCCCACCTCATTCCGGGCTGCCACCCGGTACTTATATGCCCTGTATTCTTCCAAACCCTCATCTATGTACCCGGTTTCAATGCTGCCGGTATCTATGTTCGTCATAAACGGACGCCCTTCCTCCACATCCAGCCTGCGCTGGATACGGTATCCGGTAACTTCAGAGCCTCCGTCGTCCAAGGGAGCGCTCCAGCTAAGATGAACATCCGGCTCTTCCTTGACATTACTCAAAACCAGCCCTGTCACCTCTCCGGGTGCGTAAGGGGCTTCCGTAACGGCATCATCAGGCTCCGACCAATCACCATATCCGGCAACGTTTATGGCAGCTATGCGATACTCATACCCGGTGTCGCTCTCCAGGGCGCTGTCATAAAAGCCGCCCCCGGCATCCTGCGTATCCTCAACTATGGTATCCCATTCGCCTTCCCCCGGAGGCGAACGCCTCTCAACTCTATAGCCCTCTATTGCAGCACCCCCGTCATCTAAGGGTTCATCCCATACCAGCTGAATGTTCTCAGGAGATGTCCCGGCAGCCTGCAGGTTTTGCGGCGCCCCGGGAACTGTACGGGGAGTAGCCTTTATCTTATCTCCCGGACTCCCCTGGCCTATTTCATTCTCCGCCGACACCCTGAAATAATACGAAGAGCCGTTAATTAAATCAGTCACAGTGGCATATGTTTCTGTCGATACCTGCGTATCAAAAATTTCCCACTCTGCGGATTCAGTTAATTTATACTCCACCTCATAGTCGGTAATCTCCGAGCCCCCGTCATCTTCCGGATATTCCCAGCTAAGATATACCTCTCCCTCTCCCGGAGATGCTTCAAGACCTGATGGCGCGCCCGGCTCACTTAGACTCTCGGTACTGCAGGGCCCGGTGCTTAATATATTGGAATCAAGGCCGTTTATGCTATGGACAAAATAAAAATAGTACTCCGTCGAAGGGGAAAGCCCCTCGGCCATAACCTGATGGGTTCCGCTTTGAGTTACTTCCTTCTCTCCCCAATCCTCAGCCTCACTGCCCTCATGATCCTGCCCTTCTTTTATCTGAGCCCCGGACGGAAAAGTGGAGCTGCTGCTTAGCACCCAGTACAATATGCCTTCATCCCTGTTGGTATCCACTTCAGCCTCAAGGGAATAATAGCCCGCATCACTGCACAAGGCGTTTGAAAGACGGGCGTCATCCTCCATCCACCCCAGGCGGGGATAATTATTAGTGTCATGAATTTTCCATATTTCTTCATCATGAACATCAATTTCCGCCATATCCCAGGGCTCGTCCAAGCCGTCCGTGGCAGTGTCGGTAAAAGTAGCCAGGGTCTGCATCTCGGAGGTGATCTTGCCGACCCCATCTCCGGCGGATTCAGTCTGGCCGGAGGTTTCGGTGTCCCAGAAGGAATCGATTTCCTGGGCAGCATGGCCAACATCTCCCACCA
>Ga0207421_10005995_pt1 | contig 13384 bp, 8 predicted proteins | sample SodLakKL_010_SED_4_FD_187542 | JGI IMG/M metagenome (GOLD analysis project Ga0207421, IMG submission 187542) | Alkaline sediment microbial communities from Lake Tanatar, Kulunda Steppe, Russia - 8KL_010_SED (SPAdes) (version 2) | ecosystem: Environmental > Aquatic > Non-marine Saline and...
GGGCGTCACATCTTCAATCTCCGCCGTTTTGATTTGATAGTGTTCAACCACTTTGTTGAGGGCGCGTTTAAAGGTCCGTATTTTTTCAAGACTCACCACCGCCCCATCGGCGTCAATTTCAAGCAGCGGCTTAATTTTTAACATGCTTCCCATCATGCCTTGCGCGCCAGTTAAGCGGCCATTTTTAACCAAATAACGAAGCGTATCAACCGCAAAGTAGATATGATTGTTTTGGCGCATCGCATCAAGCGTGGATAAAATATCCGTCGCACTTGCATGCTCTTGGGCCATGCTGTGGGCCTTTAAAGTCATGGCAGCTTGCGGATAGGCAACACTTCTGGAATCAAAAACATGTACATTGACCCCCGAAACTTCTTTTGCCGCAATCTGAGCGGTTTGATAAATTCCACTCATTTTTGAGGAAATGGTAATAAAAACAATGTCTGAAGCCCCGTCTTTTTTAAGTTGTTTATAGGCACTGATCATACGTTCCATGGGCGGCTGGGCCGTTCTTGGAAAGAGTGAATGGTCACGTGAAAGCGCGGAATAAAAATCGGACGCACTCAGTTCAACCGTATCGACATAGTCATTGTCACCAAGGGTTATGATTGAGCGCACAATGGGAATATCCTGGGTATGATCTAAAAAATCAAGACTTGCGTTGGTATCGGTCATTACACGAACACCCGCCATGAGGCCACCTCCTTAGGATTGTTGATAGTTACGGGCAAGCAAAAACATCAAATCACTCAAGCGATTCAGATACTTCGCACTCATCGCCAAATCGTCACGGCCCCTTAATTGCATGTATCTTACAAGCATCCGCTCTGCACGGCGCGTCACCGCACGAGCATAATCAAAGTATGCATTGGCGCGTGATGTGTCAGAACCCGGTAAATGAAATTTGGGTTCAATTTGTTTGCGTTTGAAAACGACATCCTCTTCTTTTTCAATAAAACCGATGTCTTCTTCTTTGATCTGACGCAATGATTGATACTTTTCCTCATCAATGCTCGGGTTGGTCGCAATCAGGGAGTTGATTGACTGCAAGGTGCGCTGGATGGTTTTAATCTGTTCATAGTCTGTTTGATGAAAGGTAAGACCCAGTAAGCTTGAAAGTTCATCAATCGTCCCGATGGTTTCAAACATGACATCATGTTTTGGCAGTGATTCATTGGAATAGTTCTTACTTGAGCCTTTGTCGCCTTGTTTGGTGGAAATCGAAAAAATGTTGTCAATGGTGTACTTTTTTGTCATCAGTGATTCCTCCTCTTATATAATTGGGGTAAAGTAAGACATGACCGATTCCAGCACGCGGTTAAAAAGACTGCGTGAGTCCCAGCGTTCCTGGTCAATTAAGATACTGTCCTGTTTATCCGCTTCAAAGTCATCAATCAGTGTTGTCACGGCGTCACTTGAAGCGATCAAGACACTGAGTTCAAAATCAACCATCGCACTACGGTAATCCATGTTGTAGCTGCCCACAGACGCATACATGTCATCGATTATGATTACTTTAGCATGAGAAAAGCCTTTTTCATAATGATAAACATTGACACCATCAGCCATGAGATTGGAAATGAAATATTTGGTCACTTTATAAACCACGTATTTATCCGGTGTCCCCGGCACAATGATTTCGACATTAATTCCGCTTGTTGCGGCGGTTTTGAGCGCATTGAGTGTTTCAGGGTCGAGCGCCATGTAAGGCGTCATGATACGAATGCTTTCCTGTGCAGCATGAATCATTTTAACAACCATGTCACGGATGGACGCTTCTTTGTGATCAGGGCCACTCTCAAGTAACTGATAGGCCCCTTTTTCGCTTACTTGTTTTGGGGCCGGATAATAATACGCACTGTCGATGAACTGGTTGGTATTATAGTAATAATCTTTAAAGAAAAGCGCGGTCAGACTGTGCACAAGTGCGCCTTCAATTTTTAGCTGAGTATCACGGAAATAATAATCGTGGGGAATGCGGTTATCGTATTCGTTGCCAATATTCATCCCACCCGTATACGCAACCAATCCGTCAATCACGACATTTTTTCGGTGGTTCCGGTAATGAATGCGGGTATTAAAGAGCGGAAAATACACTTTATCCTGTATGACAAGATCAATCGCACTGCGTTGTATTTCTCGGCGGTAACGCCGTTTCATGCGTGCACTGCCAAGCCCGTCCATAATCATTTTTACTTCCACACCATCTTCCGCCTTTTGCATAAGCAAATCCACAATTTCTCGGCCTCGCTTGTCGCTGCGGATGATGAAAAACTGAAATAAAATGAAATGCTTGGCTTCCTTGATTGACTGAATCAATGCCGGATAAAACGTTTCCCCGTTTTTAAGCACTTCAACAGATGAATCATCAATAAAGGGTTGATGCCGTGTAATGCGGTGGGCGGATTTAAGAAGGTTTTGGGTTCTTAAATCATACGTATCAAGGGGCCCATCAAGGGTGCCCGGTTTCATCTCACGGGTAATATATTTATCATCAACCATCAGCGGGCGATTACGATAACGTAGCGAACGGCGAAAGGAACGTCCAAATGTTAAAAACAGTGTGATGCCCAGTACCGGTTCAAAGGTAAGCACCAAAAGCCATGGAAGCTTTTGGTGCGGTGAATCGCTCCTAAACGTGACTGATAGCCAAATAATCACAAATATAATAACCGTTATGGTGCGGAATATAATGCCCGTGACACTGGACAAATCAAAATAATCCCAGGCAACTTGAAATAAATATTCAATTACAAAACGGCCTAAAATGGCCAGGGAAATCAAGAAGACGACCATGAGGTTTTTACGAATGTTTTGTTCCATTTACTCAGTCCTTACATCACTTACTCGCTTTTTGCTTTAGGTCCGCGACACGTTTGTCGCCAAGAATGACTGGCTCAACATTTTCAATATGGCTTGAAGGCATATTCTCAATGGGTGATTCATGGATCCAGCCAAGCAAGGTGTCAAGCGCTTCATCCATAGAAGCGTATTTACGTTTTCTATTCTGGGTTTTACGGCGTTTTTCCGTCTCGAGCTCATCATCCAGACGGTTGATTTCGTCATGATAATTCTTTTCATTGGTCTCTTTGTCCGCAAAGCCTTTTTCTTTTTTAGCATTGAAATCCGTTTTTAAATTACGCATGGTTTCACTGTGTTTGCGGCGTAATTTTTCTTCGTAGTTATCAAGGCGCGACTTTTCGTCTTCATAGAGTTTCTTGTAATATTCTAGGGACGATGCTTTGCGCTTTTCGATTGTCTCTAAGGTTTGTTCGTGGGTTTGATTGATGGACTGAATCAATGCGTCATGTTGTTGCTTTCTTTTCGCTTCTTCATTATCAATCGCGTCCAGTTGCTTGTTCATGCTTTCCTTGGATTCGCTCAGTTCATCGTTCAGTCGCTGATTGCGCGTTTTATGATAATGATTGGCCGCATCAATCGTTTTTTGTTTGCGGGTACGCTGAAAGGTTTTAAAAAGCTGTGAACGATGCTTAATCTCATAATACGTATCCAAAAAGGCATCGAGTTCGTTTTGGGCATGGGTCTTCGCAGTCTCGATGGCAGCGTTGATTTGATCGGTATAGTGGTAAAGCAGGGTCTGGGATTCCTCAATGGATTGATCTTTTGCTTTTTTAAGCTTTTCAATCATATCAAGGTGAATCTGACGTTTGTTCTTGAGGTCAGATTTTGTCTTTTGCAAGGTCTCTTCGTGTTCATGTTTCATAATGTTCAAATCTTTACGCAACCGCGCAATTTCTTTTTTGTGCTTGCTCATATTGAGAGAACCGATTTTTTCAAGAATTTTATTACGTGCTTCCGTTTGGCGTGCGACCAGTTCGTCAATTGTGCGCTGATGTTTTTCGCGCATCGATTCATAAGGGCGTTCGTAAATAGCCTTTTCATTTTCAAAGGTTTCTTCTATTTTTTCAACCATTTTGGCGTGGTCTTTTTCCGCATTTTCAAGCAAGGCGTTATACATGTCAGTCTTTTGTTTTAAGCGGGCATTGATCTCTTGTTCCACAAATTGTTTGCGGTCATAAAAGGGTTCGCTCTTATAGGCTGAATAGTTTTCGCTTTGGGCATAATAATGGGAGACAAGCATGTTTTCATGATCGAAATCCAGCTTGTTTGAACGGCGTCTGCGTTCAATGTCGATATGCGAGATGTCAAAACGATTGAGTACGCTCAGACGTTTTGCGGTCAGACTCAATGAATCCTGTGCATAATCATAGTCAGCCTTAATGGTGTCCATGGCTTTTTTATGATCAGACTCAGCAAATTCCTTAGCCTGCGTTAGCTCAACATACGCAACGTTTTGTTCATAAGCCGCATCATTTTCGGTCCTCTCTTGCGCTGGCGCAGCCATGGCACTTTTATGTTCATTTTGGGCACGGGCTTCTTCTAGGGTATGATCAATATTGACCGTTTGAAGGTGACGGTCAATTTCAATGTTTTGACGATTCTTCTGATGAAGCGCCAACGCTTTGTTGAGTTCGGTGTTGGCTTCGTCGATCGCAATATTTTGTTCATCCTGAATCAAATCATACTGTTTGAGCAAGTCATTGATTTTTTGTGCACCGGTTTCTTTCGTTTGATACAGTTTTTCCTCGTAACTTTTGGTCAGTTCATTCAATTTATCTTTTTCTGGATTGATGGTGCCTTCCCGTTCATTTTTCTTTTGTTCTACAGATTGTTGTTTTTGTTTTTTCAGTTCTTTAATTTTCTTTTCATGGAACCCTACATTGTCCGAATCGTTGATTTTTTCCGATTCCTTTTTATAGTTTTCCTGCTTGGCGATTTGACGATCATATTCAGCCGCAATGTCATCAATTTCACGCTGAAATTCCGTTTCCATTGTCTTTATTTCTTCCAAGATGGGTTGTTTTTCTTCATCGTAAGATTTTTCAAGTGCTTTAATGGATGCCCGCACGCTTTCTATATAGGCAGATTTATCATCCGCCAGCTGATTCAGCCTACGTTGACGGGTGGCTTCAATTTGTTGGTGGGTTTCATCAAACGTATTGGTCGCGTCCGTTTCCACTTTGTCGTTTTCTTCATGACGCGCATTGATATCGTCAATCAGTTCAGCCATATAATCATTGTGCGCAGTAATGGCATCTTCTATGGCTTTATCAGCTTCTTTTGCCGTTTTTTGTTTGTCTTCATTGGCTTTTTTTACTTTGAAATCATAATCATTACGTGTTTTTTCACGTTTCAACGTATCGAGTTCCCGCTTATTTTCCAGGGTGTCATTTGCACGGGTTGTCTCCGCTTTATACCGGTCTTCTTCTTGATTGCGTCTTTGATCCACCGCTTTTAATTTATCACGGAGGATGGCTTTAACGTTTTCCTGCAATGATTCAAAATGCGTGTTGATATTTGACCGGTTTTCCCCCACATGCTTAAGTGAACGATTGACTGAGGCGTCAATCGCTTCAAGATTTGTTTGATAAAGTTGCGTTTTCCCTTTAACCATAGCTTTGCTTTTGACCTCGGCTTCAACGACCCCACGATATCGTTTCTTTAAAAGCGCGAGTACCTGTTCGTTTTGATTTTCCATGCAAATATCCCCCTTTTGCTCTATTTTATCATTTTTCAAGCTAAATTTAAGTGGTTTCCCTTAAATTTAGTGAACAAACAGTTTTATAACGTAACCGTTTGTGTGTCAATCACACGCACCGACCCACCGACTTCAACGCTCCATGCATCATCATGTGCGCTAATGTGTATGCGTGAGGGTTTAAAAAGTGCGTCACCCTGAAAAATAGAAAAGGGCGCCTTTGGCGCTAAGCCTCTGTGGCGGAGCATGGCACTCACGCCTGCAGCCGCTGTCCCAGTGGCACTCTCTTCATCAATACCAATGGCTGGTAAGAAATTGCGTGCATGGACTGCAAATGGTGTTTGAATCATATACACATAAATCCCCGCAACACTCCACGTATTGCTTAATGATTCAATACCATCTAAATCAGGGGTTACGTGTGCTAAATCACCAACACGCAAATATATTTCCCTTACGCCTGCACTAACAAGGTACACATCAAGGGGTTCAAAACCGATGGCGTCTTTAAACGTCCCTTCAACTGGTGTTATAGATTGAATGGGTACCCTTAAATAAGCAGTGTCACGCGTGATGCGCGCAGACACGTGGCCCGCTCTTGTTTTGACCGTGTGGACGCCTGCGTCAATCATGCCATGTGCATAAGCCTTAAACAGTGCCGCAATCGTCGCATGTCCACAAAGATCAACCTCTTCTTTGGGAGTAAAATAGCGCATGGTTAAATCAGGGCCCACAAATGCCGTTTCACTATAATTGATTTCGCGCGCAATGCGCTGTTTTTCATCATCATTTAATTCAATATTTTCACAATAACCAGCTTCATTGCCACCATCCCCATCACGGGTAAAGGCGGCTAAACGGTGAACGTTAACCATAGCATCACTCCTAAACACAGTATCGCACGTCTTAATGGGCCTTGCAAGCGCTTTGAATGCGCTACTTTAAAGTTATGGCAAGTATGATATAATCTAACTGAAGTGTAATCATGAAAGTGAGGGACGCTATGCAAAAAAAACCATTGACATACACAGTCATGATTTTGTTTTTCTTAAGCATTATGGGCGCCGGTTTGCTTGATTATTTCATGCGCATCGACGATACCGACCATCAAGCACTGGGCAGTGCCTTTGCGATTGCATTTGTGGCGCTTCTTTTGCATGGGCGCCGTATTTATCCCATACTGTTAGTCAGTGCCCTTTTATCCAATACATTGATTGCGCTTTTGTTATATCAATTTTCAAGTCCACAGTGGTTATTATATAGCGTGTTTATGACCGCAATCATGTTTATCACCCTTGAAACCGCGCAACAAATCATTGTGAGAATCAAACTTCAACACTACATCTCCAAGCGCCATTACAAAGCGTTGGGTGTGCTCGTCTTACTCACACTGTTCATGGCACTCATAATAAGTGTTTTACATAGTTTTTACTGTTATCTAAACCCATTTAGTCCGCAAGCGGGGCTGCTTTGTTTCGCCGCAACATTCATGGGACACTTAACGGCCACCTTAGTATTGGTACCTGTCATCTTTTTATTTAATTTTTCACGCGACCCCATATGGTTTAAAAACATAGCGCGTGAACGTTTCTATGAAAGCATTTTTCTTGTTGCTGTTTTCGTTTTTGTCACAGCACTCATAGGCGGACTTCATGAATTCATGTTTATTCGCCACCTTTATTTTACCATTGCTTTTTTCATGATAGGGGCCCTGTTTTTTTCTTCATTTAGCATTCTTGGTATCATTATCATTTTATTTACACTTTATGCTACCCTCTATTATAATCCACAGTGGTCCACCCTCGTATTATTAAGCGAAGTCATCACATTTTATTTATTTATGATTACTTCAACAGTCGTTACGTTGATTTTCAAACGCTACATCGAACGTCAAATCGAACAGCACAAACACCTTCAATCTAGCAGTGACCATCTGGAGCTCACGTTGGAATATATCAAACGTTTCCTTAGCTTAACCAATGTTATTCTTCACGAAAACAAAGATAAGAGTTTTTATGAAAAGGAAACGTTTGACCTCATCAAATTGATTTTTCCAAACGCCGCACACTATTTTGCCTACCGCGATTACTACGGGGTCATAACACCCATTGTCTCTACGCATTATTATGCAAATAATGTGCCGCTATTATACGCGTTACATGATTCCAATCTAGTGAAAAATCAATCCCTGATCATTCATGATTCCTTAGAAGAAGACTTTAAAACACGCTACCCCAGTGCCACTTTTCCTGGTGGCCAAGCACTTAAAGCAAAAAAGCGCATAAAAATGGTCTTTCGTATGAGTCCAAATGAAATGCTTATAATAGGACTTGATTTCAATAAAAATCAGCCAATCAATATAGAACGCAAACATCAGTTTGTCAATCTGATGAATTCACTTTTCACAAAACAATTTATCAGCGAACAAAACAATCAATACCGCCAAGATATTATACGCAGTTTTGTACGTACCCTTGATTTGTATGATCATTACACGAAAGGCCACAGTGAAGATGTCGCGCGCATTTCACAGCGCATCGCCCTGGATTTGAGCGATGACACAGCTTTTATTCAAACCGTTTTTTGGGCGGGACTCTTGCATGATGTTGGAAAACTGGGCGTTGATGACGCCATTTTGAACAAAGATGGCAAACTCACAGAATCAGAATATGACACCATTAAAAAACATGTAAACTATTCCGTGCAAATTCTCAACAAAAGTGATTTGCTTAAAGACGTGGCCCAAATGGTCCGTGACCACCATGAGCAGTGGGACGGTTCGGGGTATCCCAGGGGCATCAAGGAAGATGCTATTTCACTGGGCGGTCAAATCATCAGTGTTGCGGATGCGGTTGCGACCATGGCGACTGATCGTACGTACCGCAAAGCCTTAAGTAAAACCGTTATTCGCGAAGAGCTAATCAAATACCGCGGAAAACAGTTTTCTCCCCGCGTTGTCGACACGTTCTTACCCATTCTTGATAAAGAGCTTGACGCACTCGTTAAAGCATAAAAAAACGCGCAATTTGCGCGTTTTTTAGTGTTCCATATAAGGACTTAGTGCTTTATAAAGCACAGGGGCGGTAAGAAAAATATAGGCGATCACCATCACTGGAAACAGTCCGATGTATACGCTCAGGCTCACATATTGATAGACGAGCCCAATCAAGAAAATAAGCAATACATTTAAAAGCGCGGCGGAACTTTGGACATGGGCAATGATGACACTGTGTTTAATGACTTCACTGAGAGTTGGCAGTTCAATCGTCGCAATGACGGAAAACGCAACTGCACTGATCAAGGTAACTTCGAATAAGAAGAAATAGACCACCACATAGTGCCATACCGCACTGCTTGCCATAAAGCCCATCAGAAGGATGGCCAGGCTAATGGCGAGCACAAACGTATAAGGCACATGAAGGCGCATTTTTTCCTTAATCAAATCTTTAAAATGCTTGAATTTTCTCGGTGGATTCTCATCATACCGGTAATGGTAAAACATTAAGTGATAACTCGCCGCAAAGGCACCCGTCAATAAGACACCGAGTGACAAAACAATCGCTGCGGCACTCATGATGACTGAAAGCGTGCTTAAAAATAGTCGCTCACCCGCTTTATTTTCTTCTTCCATTACGCATCCTCCTCGTGCACGCATTCACCGCGAATGTAAGTTTGGCGCACTGTGGTATTCAGTAGGCTCTCGACGTTTTCTTCATCGAATCCTTTTACAATCAAAAAATCAGCTCGGTGCCCTTTTTTAATCTGTCCAAGCTGTTTTTCTTCATAGGTGAAATACGCAGGTGTTTTGGTATACGCCTCAAGGGCCCGGTAAACATCCATCCCTTCTTCTTTTAAAAACGGCGGATATGAAGGATGTTTGATGGATTGTCGTGTGATGGCCACATACATGTTTTCAAACGGATTGGTATCTTCAATGGGCGCATCGGTTGAGAGTGTTGTTGTCACGCCAGATTTTATCATAGTGTTAAAAAGATAGGTTTCATTGCTGCGGGGGCCTAAGCGTTCAGGGATGATTGGGATGTCACTATTTAAAAATATCGGTTGTGTCTGGGCTCCGACATTCAAAGTTTGCATCCGTTTAATTTGATCATGGTCCGCTAGCTGGGCATGGATGATTGAATCACGACGTCCAGGCGTGTCTATGGCCTCTTTCGCATCCAAAATACGCTCAATGATACCATCGCCAATCCCATGAATCGCAAAATCCATATCATGTGCGTGCGCACGCCTAATAAATGTCTCAAGGGTCGGTTGGTCAAACAGTGCGATGCCGCGTGTATCCGCGTCATGATATGATGATTTCATAAAGGCACTGCGCGCACCGAGTGAACCATCCGCAAGCAGTTTGAGCGGCCCCATGGTGTAGCGCCCGTATTGTTTGCGGGCATAACCCTTTTTCAAAAAGTCATCAAAGGTCCTTAGAACCGGTAAATTGACTTGTTCAAAGACATTGAGCTTGAGCGAACCCGATTCATCGAGATGTTTAAACGCTTCAATCACCCGTTCATAAGGGGCTTTTGTTACATGAAAGTCATCACTGCCTACCGATGTGACCCCTTTGCTTAAAAGATCGCGCTGCGCTGTTAAAATCATCGATTTGAGCGCATCAAGCGTCGGCACATCACGGAGCTTAAGCACATGTTGCATGCCGTCTTCCTTAAATAGGCCGCGCTTCAAATCAATATCTTCACTAGCCTCAGGGACACCGTCAATGGCGTTCGCCTGTTTAATGGCCTCACTGTTCGCGGTACACATGTGTCCACACGCACGATAAACAATCACGGGACGGTCTTTAAACGCTTGGTCCAGGTCGTCTCTTGTGATCATGCGGTTTTCACGCATCTGCGCTTCATGGAAGCTTCGGCCCATGACAACGGGCGTGTCTTCAGCTTTCAAAGCTTCTAAAAAAGATGCAATGGATGTATGTTTTGTGGCATCCACCATTTGCATCTGCATGCCTAGACCAACCACATGCAAGTGTGAATCATGCATGCCGGGAAGTACGGTTTGATGTTTGAGATCGATAATTTGTGACACGGAATGGTTCAAAATTTTATGCTTTTTTCCCACTTCATAAAACATGCCGTCCTTAATGATGAAGGCATCTTGTTTAGAAAAGGGAATGCGTGCGTTGATGTATGCAATCATAAAGTCACCTCATGGACATTATATCATAGAAAAAACGCAGGGCTTAAGCGCCCTGCGAAATTTTATTTATTGGCCTCTACCATCAATTTCGTCATCAGGTTGCTCATTTCTTGAGGGTTATCGATTGGATAGCCTTCAATCAATAAGGCTTGATGATAAAGAAGATTGGCGTAGTCTTTCACTTTATTTTTGTCTTTATCATGGACTTTTTCAAGCGACTTGAATAAATCATGATTAGGGTTGATTTCCAAAATCTTTTTGGCTTCCATGCCTGTGTTATTTGGCATTTGACGTAAGACTTTTTCCATCTCAAGCGATAAGCCTTCACCGCTTACTAAGCACACTGGCGATTCATCAAGGCGGCCTGAGAGTTTAACATCTTCAACCTTATCGCCTAAGGCGTCCTTAATGGTCTTGATCAGTTTTTTATGGTCTTTTTCTTGTTGCTCTAGCGTTTCTTTTTCTGTCTCGTCCAGTAAATCACTTTCACCTTGCTGGATGCTCTTAAACGGCGTACCGTCATATTCACTGAGAATTTGAATCATGAACTCATCGACATCATCGGTGAAAAGCAAGACTTCATAATCACGTTTTTTAATCGCATCCATGTGGGGAAGACTCATGATTTGATCTTTATTTTTCCCTGAAGCGTAGTAAATGTTTTCCTGGTCTTCTTTCATGCGTTCCTTATATTCACTGAGTGTAATATAGTCATCACTCTTGTTGGTTTTGAACATGATTAAGTCTTTCAATAAATCCTTGTTCACACCGAACTGATCATAGATGCCATATTTCAAGTTGGCACCATACGCATCGAAAAACTCAGTATATTTCTCACGGTCGTTTTTGAGTAATTTTTCAAGCTCGTTTTTAACCTTTTTCTCAACCGCACTCGCAATCTTTTTTAGCTGGCGGTTTTGTTGGAGCATTTCACGCGAAATGTTTAAGCTAATATCGCTTGAATCCACAAGACCGCGCAAGAAACGGAAGTGTTCAGGCACGAGTTCTTTGTTTTTCTCTTGGACAAAGACCCCTTTTGAGTAAAGGTTCAGTCCTTTTTCAAAGTTTTCAGTGTAAAAGTCATACGGTGGCTTCTTAGGAATAAACAATAGTGCTGTATATTCAAGCAAGCCTTCAACTTTGGTATGAATCACATGGAGTGGGTCTTCAAAATCATTGAATTCCCGTTTATAAAAATCATTGAGTGCCTCATCGGTCAGTTCACTTTTGGGTTTCTTCCACAGTGGTACCATTGAGTTCAGTGTTTCCGTTTTTGTGGTGGTTGTGGTTTCACCCTCTTCACTGTCTTCATCTTTTTCTTCATGGGTGACGTCCATGCGAATCGGATAGCGTACATAATCGCTATACTTTTTGACGAGACGCTTAATGGTGGCTTCTTTTAGGAAGTCTGAAAAATCAAGTTCTTTTTCTTCATCATCATCACGAAGTACCAAGGTAATCTCCGTACCATAGTCGTCTTTCTTGGTTGTCTCAATGGTGTAGGTGCTTTCTCCTTCGCTTTGCCATAAGTAAGCCTCACTACTATAAGGAGAACGTGTTTTGACAAACACGCGCTTGGCAACCATAAATGCTGAATAAAAGCCTACACCAAACTGGCCGATAATATCAGCGTCTTCTTGTTCAAGTTTTTCCAAAAAGGCTTTAGAACCACTTTCCGCAATGGTTCCCAGTTGACTGATGAGTTCATCTTCAGTCATGCCGATACCATTGTCCTTAATGGTGAGGGTACGGTTGTCTTCATCAGGCGTAATGAAGATTTCATAAGACTCTGCTTCACTGACGTTTTCATCAGTAAGCGACAAATAGTGACGTTTATCAATTGCATCAGATGCATTTGAAATCAGCTCACGCAAGAAGATCTCATTGTGCGTATAAATGGAATTGATCATTAAATCGAGTAATTTTTTCGATTGTGTTTGAAACTCTTTCGTTTTTGCCATAGTTGTTCCCTCCTTAACCATCATGTATTTTACTGTGTTTCCACTTTGTTGTCAAGCAACTGACCAGAGTGCTAATTCGCGTGCAAACAAAAAGCGTGAAACACGCTTTTTTTACTGTCCACGTTTCTTCAGTGTCACACTGAAGAAACGGTAATATTCAATGACGCGGTGCGCAAATGCGTAAAGAAAATAAAGATAAAAATGAATGATAAGCGCAATCATGATAACATCGGATGTGGCTTCAGCCAACCCTTCATGGACAATATTGCCAAGCCATCCCATCAAAAGGGTATATGAAATGACACTGAGGACTTTAAGCATGGTGAATTTAAACGTATTCAGTCTTATGTTGGCGTCACTGTCTTCAATCACGCCTACAAAGATATTCTTGGTCATCAGCGCAAAAAATGTATGGAAAATCAATAGAAAGTTAAAGACAAGCACCAAATTGATCACCATTTGGTTGAAACTTCCCAAATCTGTATCATGGGCCACATTGATGAAAGAAAACACAATCAAAAAGGCCAAGAATGAAAATACTAAATTAATGATGCCTTGGCGTTTAAGCGGTTTAACATCGGCATCACTGGCTTGATGCACGTAGACGACCCGTTTATCCTTTTCCACTTTAAATGTGGTACGTTGCTTGGGTTCTTCGATAAAAAACCAATACCCGTGCCAAAGCAGATTCACC
>Ga0207421_10005996_pt1 | contig 13382 bp, 11 predicted proteins | sample SodLakKL_010_SED_4_FD_187542 | JGI IMG/M metagenome (GOLD analysis project Ga0207421, IMG submission 187542) | Alkaline sediment microbial communities from Lake Tanatar, Kulunda Steppe, Russia - 8KL_010_SED (SPAdes) (version 2) | ecosystem: Environmental > Aquatic > Non-marine Saline and...
TGCGGCAGCAAAAAGCATGAGCAAGCTTAAAACTACAACCAAAACACCCTTTTTTAACATTCACAATTCCCTCCTAAAAATTTACTAAACATCATTAAGGCCAAACAAGCGATGAGTCGTGCATCTATATGTAACCCTACCATTATAATAGGTGAAGTATACTTATTTTATACAATCAATTCCTATCTGTCAACTGGTATTTTGTTATCAGGGAGTTGCCTTTTATTGCAAATGCGTGCCATACCCGGATCAGCCCGTGCAGTTTTGCCTTCATTGCTCCTTATCAATTTATCGATTATAATGCTAGTATCTAAATATTTATATATGTTGAGCCGGCAATGCTTTTAGCTAAATAAAAGGGGGACTGGTGTTGTTCCAGGTTAAAGATTTAACTTACCGTTATCCACGCAACCAGGCAAACACGATTAAAGGCGTTTCCTTTGATATCAAGCAGGGTGAAATATTTGGCCTGCTTGGGCCAAGCGGTGTCGGTAAAAGTACCACCCAAAAAATCATGGTCAAACTGCTTACCGGCTACCAGGGGGAAATCTATTACCGCAACAAGGAACTCCGTAAATATGACAAAGAATATTACCAGGAAATCGGGGTCGGGTTTGAGGTGCCGGTGCATTTTTCCAAGTTAACCGCGGAAGAAAACATCAACTTCTTCAAAAAGCTATACCGCAACCAGGCCCATACCGACGCAATGATGCAGCGCCTGGGCATTTATGAAGACCGCAAGAAAATGGTGGGCGAATTCTCCAAGGGAATGAAAGTTCGCCTTAACTTTGTGCGGGCAGTCTTGAACAAACCTGCAATTCTTTTCCTTGACGAACCAACCATCGGACTGGACCCGGCTAACGCCCGCATCATAAAAACAATGATCAAAGAATACCGCGAATACGGGGGAACGGTGCTTCTAAGCACCCACCTGATGAATGATGTTGACGAACTATGCGACCGGGTCGCCTTCATGGCCGACGGTAAGATTGCCGAAATCGATACCCCGCAAAACCTCAAAATGAAACACGGTGAAAAAAGGCTTGAAGTGGAATACGCTGAAGGGGATCACACCAAAAAGACATCTTTTGACTTAGAAACCTTAAGCAGCGACGAAAGTTTTTTCAACCTGGTGCGCACTAAAAAGATCATCTCCATGCACAGCCAGGAGACAACTCTGGATGATATTTTTATCAAAATCACCGGGGTGGAAAAACATGACTAATTTTTTAGTTTTACTAACCGGCGAATTACACAGGATGCTGCGCTACAACATTGTGACTGCCAGCGCGGTGGTAGCCTTGCTCTGGATCGGGGTGCTTTACTTAACCGAAATCCCCGACCTAACTTTTATTTTCCCTTTGTTAATCTATGTCGATGCCACCTCTATGGCCATCTTGATGGTTGGGGTAACCATTTTTTTTGAAAAACAGGAAGGCAGCCTGCATACCATGCTGGTCACCCCGATCGGTAAGCAGGATTATTTGCTGACCAAATCAACCATCACTGTGCTAAGCAGCGTAATTACCCTGGTAATTCTTTACCTTTACGTGGTGATATTCAAAGAAATTGATCTGAATTTTTTAGGATTGCTTGGGGCGGTAATTCTGGTGGCCCTGTTTCATTCCCTTGTAGGGTTTTTGCTGACCTACAGTTCCCGCGATTTTACCGGGTTATTGATCAATATGATGAAGTACATGTTTATTTTTATGATTCCGGTTCTTTTGGAATACATGAGGATATTCGAACACGACCTGGTAGAAAACATCCTCTATGCTGCTCCCACCAAGGCAGCGATGGTCCTGCTGCAAGCCTCGACCGGAGAAGCTGAGCTGTGGGAAATTATCTACGGCCTTGGCTACCTGGGAGCCGGCTCAATTGTTTTGTTTGTTCTGGCCCTTAAGCGGTTTGAACAGTTTGCAGTCAGAGAAAGCGGGGTGTAAAGCGTGTACGGCACATTCTTCACCAGCGAGTTTAAAAAGTGGATCAGGGACCAGATGATGCGCTTCATGCTGGTTTACCCAATCCTTTTCGGCATCATCGGGCGTTACGCCCTGCCGGCAATTGCTGAAACCAGCGACTTCGCCATTGAACCCTATGCCGATTTCATATTGGCCGTTTTGACCATGATTACACCGGTCGCTTTCGGGGCGTTAATCGGCTTTTCAATCCTTGAAGATCGTGATGATAACATCATCGATTCAGTCAATGTAACCCCGCTGAGCTTCAACCAGTTCATGTCATTTCGGTTGATCATGGTATTTATTTTTTCATTTGCCGCCTGTATGTTTGTAATTTGGTTTTCCGACATAGTAGCCCTCTCCTGGGGTAAAATCATAGTAGTCGCAGCAATCACCTCTCTCAGCGCTCCCTTAACCGGCCTGATCATCAACATTTTTTCCAGTAATAAAATCGAGGGGTTTGCGATCATGAAGCTGATGGGGATGATTATTATCTTACCGGTAATATCTTTGATCTTCACCGATGCAAAAGAACTTTTCTTCGGCATTGTCCCCGCTTTCTGGCCGGCAAAAATGATCAGCGCTATCGTGCGGGGCGACGACCTGGTTCATTTAAGCTACAACCTTTACCTGTGGATTGGGCTCGGCTACGCCTTATTTTCCAATGCTATAATTTACCGTATCTTCAACAGAAAAATAGTGGGTTAAGCAAGCAAGCGAAGCGAAACAGGGGACGGTTCTCTGTTTCACGTTTTCCTGGTTCGACCAAAAAAAATGATACAGAGAACCGTCCCCTGTTCGCGTACCCGTACCTATTCATCAGCGGGCTTCACAAAATCGCCGTGCACCCAGCCTTCTTTCTCATCGGGGGTTATAACATTTAACCAATCGCCTTCTTCGCCGATAACTTCAAGAACTGTGCCCGAACTTAAGACATCGATGATCAAGTAAGTTATTTCGGGGCCGTCTCGCAGGTTTAAGTTATCAGGGCCGGTATCTACAACAACCTGATCACCTTCTACCGGTCCTGCCGGCTCTTCATCGTCCACATCAGGGCTTTCCAGTAAAGATGCAACCCGGTTTAAATCATCGGGATACGTAAGGCTTTCCCGGCCACCTGTTTCATCATTTTCCAGCACTACCGCTACTTCCGGGACTTCTTCTCCGGCAGCGTTTATGTACTGGTAATATACAGCTACGACTAAAAGTTCTGAAGCTGCAACTAAAGCCTGATCAGTATAATCATCTTCTATTACCAGGGAAAAGTTTTCGAAAGAATTGTCATAACTAATTTCAAAAATGTAGGGATACTGTCTGCCATCTTCCAGAGAAGAAAGCTTTTCATCTAAATCCTCTTGCGCTTCTTCAAGCAACTTCTCTCTTACCTCGGGCGACATGTTATAAACCAGGTTGTCGTCTTCGACCGGCACAACCTCGTCCACACCCTGTTCTTCTACAGCATAGGCGGCTATATCTTCAATATCCTCGCCGGCAAAAAGGGCCGCCGGTATAATAATCTGTATCTCCTCTTCCACGGGAGAGATTATCTCCATAAATTCCTGGAACAGCCAGAATTCAGTAGCACTGCCCACATACCATAATAAACCAACAGCAGCAATAACGATTAATAAAAAAGCAAGGGGAAGCAACCACCGTCTTTTCTTTCTCCCCGGTTCTTTAAAGCTGCGCCTGCCCGGTTGGTGGAAAGAAATATCTTCTTCAACCCAATCTTCACTTTCAAATCCAGGCTCTTTTGATTTTTTCACCCGGGCCACCCCCTTTAAGCATATTATAAACAAAACAAACCGCTCTGACTACAAGCATTTTCCTTTCTAATTGGCAAGAATACTGCCTGCGCCAATAAGCCTTCTCATAACAGGTTGCAATACTTCATTAAAAAGCACCCTGAAACCACTTTTAGCTTGTTCCGGACTTAAAGTTAGGTTAATATTAATGCAGCCATGAAAATAATTGACATTCATACCCACCTTGAACTGCATATACCGGGAATTCCACAGGACCGAAAAAGGAAAAAACCACCGCGGCTTTTCATGTACCTTTACGAAAAGCTTGGCTACAGCTTCCCATTATGGAAAAAAGGCAACTATCCCGAACCGATCCGGGTGATGATTTCGCTCGATAACCAGCTGCGCCTTTCAATGGCTTCAGCCGAAAACCTGCTTTGCTACATGGACAAAAGCGGAGTCGATTACAGCGTAGCCATGCCCGTAGCCCCTTTTGTTTCGGGCCTGGACTACCTGGAAAAAATCAAGGACAAACCCCGCCTTCTTACCTTTACCAGCGCTCACCCCGATGACCCTGCATGGAAAAATAACCTGCATCAATCCATGGCCGGCGGGTGCCGGGGGCTCAAGATCCATCCCATCGCCCAGCAGCTTGACCCTGAGTGTGCATTCTATTTCAACCTGATGGAAGAATTTCGACGCTACAGCCGGCCGGTCCTCACACACTGCGGGGTTTTTGAATATTTTATAACTAAAAGTTCCTCGTCCACCTACGGTAAACCGGCCGCCTTTGAAAAGTTAATCTCATCTTTCCCTGACATCCCTTTTATAATGGGCCACATGGGTATCCATGAGCCGGATGAGGCCATCGCCCTGGCTGAAAAATATGAAAACGTTTACCTGGAAACTTCATTTCAGCCCTGGTCCAAGATAAAGAAGGCAATAAACTGTGCCGGAAGCCACCGGGTATTGTTTGGATCGGACTGGCCCGAATCGGAACAGCTGATCCCTTTAAAAATTGCCCGCCGGGCGGCTGGAAAAAACCGGTCCCTGGCCGAAGCCATCCTGGGCAAGAATGCAGAAGCCCTGCTCGGACCGGTAGGCCGATAAGGATAGCCTGTCCAAAAAAGAACCGTCACGGTGTGTCTAAAGATTCTTCCTCTCTGCTTTCTATTTCCCGCCGGGAAATAAACGGGGCGGCAAATACATAACGGGCGCACCTTATTAAACAGCCTCCCGCTGAATGCGGGAGGCTGTTCTTAGTAAAAGTAACTATCGCCGGTTAACTGCAAAAAAGTTATAGTGTGTCGTTTTCTGATTAGAGAATTGTTTTTCTACCGAATCTAGCGCCCGGGACCTCGCTGTGCCCCGTTACCACTACCTTTTTCAGCACCAAAATTGCGATTACTGTTCCCTTTTTCGTTGAAATTACCAAAACGATCCGCTAACCGGTCAGGAGCTAAATCGAGTAGTTTCTCCAGTTTTTCCTCTCTTAATTCCATGCGTTGTTCCCTGGCCTCCGGGTCACCTCTAAGTTCTTGCATCGCTTCCCGGTAATCTTCGATCACTTCATTAAAACTGGCCAGTTCTTCTTCGGTTAGCTCAACTTTTGGGCAACTGTCATGACCGGGGCCGTAACCGCCGGTGGCAAAAACTGCTCCTGAGACAGCCAACATAAGAATAACAACCACAGAAACTGTTATTAGCATTTTTCTCATTTTTCTTACCTCCTTTTTGATTGATTAAGCTTACATATCCAGTATAGTAGGCAAAGCTGGTATTATTGCGGTCAAAATGTTAAGTTTTTATTATGTTTTTTAGGGACAATTAAATGGAGGAAAGATAATTAAACTTAAAGCGGCCAAACCGCCAGGACCATGGGTACACCCACCAAAACAACAATTATGCTTAAGGGCAGACCCATGAACCAGTAATCACCGAACTTGTAGCCCCCGGGCCCCATCACCAGGGTGTTTGACTGATGCCCGATTGGGGTAAGAAATGCGCAGGAAGCGCCGAGCGCAACACTCATCAGGAAGGGATCTGCACTTGCGCTAAGCCCACCGGCAATACTCATAGCGATAGGTGCCATCAAAACCGCCGCCGCCGCATTATTAACTATATTCGATAAAAGCATGGTACCGGTTATAACCACAGCCAGGGTCACCCAGGGCGCGAAGTTTTCACCAAAGCTTAAAATACCGCCGGCAATCAGCTCCGCCCCACCGGTGGTTTCCAGGGCACCGCTGACCGGGATCATTGCCCCTAAAAGGACAATTACCGGCCAATCGATGTGATCATAGATTTCCCGCACCGAGATAAACCCCAAAAGTACCATTACTAGCGCCGTGCCGGCAAAAGCAATTTGGATCGGCAAAATCCCCAAAGCCGCTAAAACGATCGCGGTGGCAAATATGGCCACCCCGAATGCAATCCGCCGGGGCTGGCCCACCCGTAGTCCCCGTTCCACCAGGGGCAGCAGGCCGAGAGTAGGCATAACCTCTTGCATTGTTTCCGCCGGCCCCTGCAATAAAAGAACATCCCCTGTTTTCAAAGAAACGCTGTCCGGACTACTGCGCAGGCGACCGCCATGCCGGGCCAACCCCAGGAGGTTAATTCCGAAGCGGGAGCGCAGTTTATAACCTTTGGCCGTGCGCCCTTCAAGCACAGAGTTAGCGGTAACCGTTACCTCGATCACCGCTATTTCTTCTGATTTTAAGGCATCTTCCCCCGGTTTTTCCTCACTAATCTCGGCAATTTCCAGGCCGGTAGCATCTAAAAACTCCTGCAAATCTTCGGCATTAGCCTTGATCACCAAAGTGTCGCCCTCCTTAAACATCCGGTAGGGTGATGGAGCCGGATACTTCTGCCCATTTCTTTCATGAGCCACAACCACCACGTCGCCCTCGGTGGCTTCTTCCAGGTCTCGGATACGCTTGCCTGCAAGAGCTGATTTATCGGTAACCCGGACTTCTGTGATATAGTCTTCGATATGAAAAAGATCTTCGCGGGAAAGCCCGCCCTTACGGCGGGGAATGAGCCTCCAGCCAATAGTGATAATAAATATGACACCGGCAAGGGCTACCGCAGCACCGACCGGGGTAAAATCGAACATGCGAAATGGTGCGGCAGTCGCCGTCTCCTCCCGAAATACTGAAATGATGATATTCGGCGGGGTTCCTACCTGGGTATAAAGCCCACCTAAAAGCGAACCGAAAGCAAGGGGCATCAGGTATAACGAAGGGGAAACTTCGTTTTTACGGGCCATGCGGATAGCTACAGGCATGAAAAGCGCCAGTGCCCCGATATTGTTCATGAACCCGGAAAATAGCGTTACAACTATTACCAGCACAGCAATCTGGAAATTGGGGTTGCTGCCTACCCTGCTCATTAAACCGGCAATATAATCCACCATCCCGGAATTAAACAAAGCCCGGCTTACCACCAGGACGGCGGCTACAGTGATCACCGCCGGGTGCCCGAACCCTGCAAAAGCCTCATCTGCAGGGACGATTCCGGCAATGGTAACTACCAGCAAGGCAAGAAGGGCTACCAGGTCGTAGCGCCAGCGTCCCCAAATAAATAAGGCCAGGACTGCAAAAAGAGTAATAAAAACGGTTAACTGATCTGGCTGCATGAAGACCCCCCGGAAGGTAAAGCAGTATTCTGGATCATTGTATTCATTCTATAATTCAACAGGGTTAACTACCTTTCCTTTAATATTGCTTCAGGGGCAAGAACCCTATAATACCTGCTACCTGATTTTATGTTATAATTATGATAGGAAATATATAGTTTTGATTCGAATGGAGCGTGTTTGCTTTGAAATACTTTGGGATCGCTACTCTCTTTATTGTAATGTTGCTTTTTACTTTCAGCTGCATCTCACCTGAGCTGGAAGAAACCTCATTTATTTTTGAAATGCCTGGTTGAATCCCGGGCGAATATACCGGCGAGGCTAAAAACGGGCTGCCCCACGGAGAAGGCACCTGGGATAGCCACACGGGAGGCCGGTATGAAGGCTCTTGGTTCGAGGGCCAGTATCATGGTTTTGGCAAGTTCACCTGGCCGGAAAATGATCAAAGGAAATACTATGAAGGCGAGTGGGAAAAAGGCTACCAGCACGGCAGGGGCACACTGGTTTATGAAAACGGCAGGGTTGTCGAAGGCAGGTGGAGGCAAGGCTACTACCTAGATGAATAACTTTTTAACAATGAATTAATAAACAACCTTAATCATATTCACTGCTTTACAGGCCTTTTCAATTTCTTTAACATTCTTCTTCATCCAGCACCCGGCGCAGTATTTTACCAACCATGATTTTAGACAGTTCCTCTCTGAACTCCACTTTCCCTGGGATTTTATAGGGAGCTAAATTTGGCCTGCACTTCCAAGGGAAGTGGAACAGCTCCGCTGCTACAAATCCTGATTGAACTCAAGTCGTACTTTTTGATCGCAGGAGTATTGATCAGAGCTACATATAAGGTGGGGACACCGGGAAACAAGGTCGGTTTTTCTTTCTCGATAAGCCTTTAAATCATCTTGACATCAAAGCGGGGCACTAGAATCAAAGTGCCGCCCTTAATCACCGTAAGATTTGGGCAGGCTGCTGGTTTAACTGCTTCTACCCCGTGATTGTTTGACTTTTCTGGGCTTAAAATAGAGGCACTCCATCCCTGAAGCATTATAAACCGATCCGGCCGGGGAATACCTGGTTTTAAAACCTAAAACCCGGCACCCGCGGGGAAATTTTTTATCCCAGGTCACATAGTAGTGAGCGCACTTTAAACAGTTCCTTTTCACCTTCCGGTTGCCACTACTCACGAGCGTAAACACCTGCCTGAAGCTGGTTTGCCCGTTCTAATAAAAAACCGGCTCAACTTTAACCAGCGCTGTAAAGCTTTGAAGTGTAGCCAATTATATCACACCAGCCGTGATTGTTGTATGGTTTCTTCAAATCACTTCTAGCTTTAATATCCTTGCCTGCAGGTGTATTTATAATATAAAATGGTCTTGCTACCCGGAAAAATAAAGTGATTGCTTCAAAGGACCAAAGAGGGGGAAAAGGCTTGAGCGTAGTAGTAGAGGCAGAAAGCTTAAAGAAAAACTATAACAGTTTTACCGCCGTAAACGGGATTGATTTTAAAATCAACCGGGGGCAATGCTTCGGCATTCTCGGGCCTAACGGAGCCGGCAAAACTACCGTGGTGGCCATGATTTACTGCTTTCATCCGGTCACAGAGGGGAAGTTAAAAGTCCTCGGTTATGATGTAAACCATGACCACAGGGCTATAAAGACTAGGCTCGGTGTAGTCCCCCAGGAGAATAACCTGGACCAGGAGTTGAGCGTCCGGGAAAACCTTCTTGTTTACGCCAGCTATTTCGGTATCAATAGTGAGGTGGCCCAAAAAAGGGCAGACCAATTGCTATACTTTTTCGATCTATCCTCTAAAGCTGCCCAGGAAGTAGAACAAATATCAGGTGGAATGAAACGCAGGCTCACCATTGCCCGTGGTCTGATCCATGACCCGGAGATCTTAATCCTCGATGAACCAACCACCGGACTTGATCCGCAAAGCCGCCGCTTAATCTGGGAGCACCTGCGTCGGTTAAAAAAACGGGGCCTGACCCTTATTTTAACCACCCATTACCTGGAAGAAGCAAGCCAGCTATGCGACGATCTAATCATTATGGACAAAGGGATCATTTTAGAGCAGGGCACGCCGCCGGAGTTGATCAGCTACCATGTGGGCAGCAAAGTGATCGAAGTGGAAATAGAGCCCCATTTACAAGCGTTTTTGCTGCAAAGCCTTGAAAATAAAATCGGCGGTTACCAGATAGCCGGGAATACGGTTTACCTGTTTATTCCCCATGATGAAACCAAAGTTTTGGAGCTTTTAAACCTTAACAAAAATATCCAGACTTACCAGGTTCGCCCCTCAAACTTAGAAGATGTATTTTTAAAACTTACAGGAAGAGGACTTGTCTATGAAGAGGACATTAGCCCTGGAAACAGGTACCAACCCGAGAATGAAATCTCTGACCAGGTACTATAAACCTTTAAACCGGTGGGCATTAAAAGTGCTTAACCGTAACCTGGTCGTGTTTAAAAAAACCTGGCCTACCAGCATCGCTTTCAACATTGTAGAACCACTTTTATACCTGGCCGCCCTGGGTATCGGGTTGGGGGTAATGATCGATGATATTGAAGGGATGACCTACACCCAGTTCATTGCCCCGGGCATCGTTGCCACTTCTGCCATGTGGGCCTCAGCGGCGGAGTGCTCTTACGATTCTTTTGTGCGCATGCACTATCAGAAGATTTACCATGCCATCGTAGCTACCCCGATTAACTTGCGCGAAGTGGTGGTGGGAGAATTACTCTACGGCACCTTTAAGAGTGTATTATCCGGGACGGTTATCCTGATCGTCATCGCTCTGCTCGGACTGGTCCTGTCGCCGTGGGCGCTCCTGGTTCCCTTTGTCCTTGTTCTAAACGGCCTGGTTTTCTCTCAAATAGCCATGATCTGGACCGGAATAGTACCAAAAATAGATAACTTCGCTTACTTTTTCACTCTGGTGGTTACCCCCATGTTTCTTTTTTCCGGAATCTTCTTCCCTATGGACGTGCTGCCCGAGATAGTACAAACCCTGGCCTGGCTGCTGCCCCTCTACCACATAGTCGTGCTATTACGTTCCCTAACCTTAGGAACGGTCGGCCCTGAATTAATTATCCACCTGTTATGGCTGCTTGTCTTTATCGCAGCAATTTTCCCCCTGCCCCAGATACTGATGCACCGCCGCCTGATCAAGTAAACTAATCAAGCCGGCCTGTTATTTTCAAACAACGTGCCAAAGCATTTAAGATCATCAACCGGTTTTAGTTTATTGATTACTGCTCAGCTGTGCAGCGGTTCGGCAAACGCTTTTACTGGATAATCTATAAATAATTAGCCCTGTCATTACCCGGTACTGTATAATAGAGACAAGTTTAAAAATTCTATCTTAAGTTACTGTTTATATTAAGCGGGGAGGAGAATACTATGACCTTTTTACAGGCAGTCAAAGAAGGGGCTCAACGGATGGATAAGCAGGATCCGCTGGCCACCTACCGCAATAATTTTTATCTCCCGAAAGGTAAAATCTACATGGATGGCAACTCCCTGGGCCTGTTATCAAAAGAAGCAGAAAAGAGCCTTCTAGAGGTGCTGGACCAGTGGAAACGGCTCGGCATAGAAGGCTGGCTGGATGATGACAACCCCTGGTTTTACTACGGGGAAAAACTGGGCGCAATGCAGGCTCCACTTGTAGGGGCAAAAGAAGAGGAAGTAGTGGTTACCGGTTCTACCACCTTAAACCTGCATGCACTGGTGGGGACTTTTTATCAACCGCAGGGATCAAAAACAAAGATCCTGGCCGATGAATTAAACTTCCCTTCCGATATCTATGCCTTAAAAAGCCAGCTGCAAAATAAGGGGCTGGACCCAAACGAACACCTCAGGCTGGTTAAAAGCAAAGACAACCGCCTGGTTGAAGAAGAGGATATCATTACCATACTCGAAGAAGAACACGAGGAAATTGCCTTGATTTTGCTGCCATCAGTCTATTACCGCAGCGGACAATTACTTGACATGGAACGGCTAACCGCAAAAGCTCACGAGAAAAATATTCCGATTGGGTATGACTGCAGCCATTCCATCGGCGCGGTACCTCACAAATTTGACCACTGGGATGTAGATTTTGCCCTCTGGTGCAACTACAAGCATATGAACGGCGGCCCGGGTGCGACGGGCAGTTTGTATGTAAACCGCAAACATTTTGGCAAAGCCACCTCGCTGGCCGGCTGGTGGGGCTACCGGAAAGACAAGCAGTTTGACATGCTCCTTGAATTCGAGCAGGCCATCGGTGCGAGCGGCTGGCAGATCAGCTCTCCCCAAATATTGAGCGCTGCTCCCCTGGAAGGTTCCCTGGGAATATTCAGGGAAGCAGGGATTGAAAACATTCGCAAGAAGTCAATTAGCCTGACTTCTTACCTGATCTACTTGCTCGAAGAAGAAGGGCTTTTGAATGCGCCTTACAACTACTTTTTAGGCAGCCCGCGTGATGTAAGGCGGCGGGGCGGACATGTGGCGGTTGAACACGAAAATGCAGCGAGTATCACCAGGGCGCTAAAAGAAAGGGGCATCGTCCCCGATTTCCGGGCTCCCAATATTATCCGCTTAGCCCCGGTTGCCCTGTATAACACATTTTATGAAACCTGGCAGGTAGCCTGGAATTTAAAAGATATTATTGATCAAAAAGACCATGAAAAGCACGAAAACATAAGAGATACTATTGCCTGAACCTAACGCAAGGGGTTAACTTTTCTTTTTTAAAGCGTGATGCGATCCTTTTAAAAAGGGCTGAATGCAGATGTACGATCTGATCGTTATCGGTGCCGGTCCGGCCGGTTCAGCTGCAGGCAGGCACGCCGCAAAACTGGGGCTTAAAACCCTGATCATTGAAAAGGAAGTATTCCCCCGCTATAAACCCTGCGCCGGTGGTTTGTCTGAAAAAGCCATCTCCTACCTGGATTTCAGCCTTCCTCCCGAAATTATCAAAAAAGAAATCTTTGGTACCAGGCTTCATTATGCAGACCGGGTGATCGAAAAAAGTAAAATTTGCCGCCTCGGGGCTTTAGTCTCACGATCTAAACTTGACAATTTCCTGTTAACTAAAGCTGAAGAGATGCAGGTAAAAATAATAATGGGTGAAAAGGTAACCTCATGTGATGAAACCGGTAATTATGTTGCAGTCAATACTTTCAAGGGTACTTACCGGGCCAGGCATGTTATTATAGCAGAAGGTGCTCACGGTAAATTAAAATATATAGTCAAGAAACAGGCCAGTAAAAAAGAACTTTTTTTCAGCGTAGTTACCGAAGTACCAGATCCTGCCAGAGCGATTGATAACCATTTTTTAGATATCCACCTTGGAATATCTAAAAAGGGCTACGGATGGGTTTTCCCTCACGAAGACTACTTATCTGTCGGCATTGCCGGTTCTTTAAAAGATTTTAAACGGCCCCGGCAGGCTTTAAACGATTTTTTAAACCACAACTGCTTCAATTCCGGTAACGGTTTTAAAATACGCGGACACTTAATCCCGGCAGGAAAAATTAGAGCGGATTTATCCAGTGCCAGAATTCTTTTGTGCGGCGATGCTGCCGGCTTTGTCGATTCATTTTCAGGGGAAGGCATTGCTTACGCAATAAGATCGGGCCAGTTAGCAGCAAAAGCAGTTGCAGATAATCTAAGCCATAATAACTCCCAGTACAGATCCGACTGTATAAAAGAATTTGGCCCTAACCTGAATTACTCATATTACTTTGCCAGGCTAATCCATTCTTTCCCCAAAACCTTTTTCCCGCTTTATACTTCCGAAAGTGATTTTATTAATGAGTACATGGACATCTTTACCGGAAAAAGCAATTACCGGAATTACTTAAAATGGCTGATCCCCAGGCTCCCCAAAAAGTTGTCAGGGGGACGGGGTTGTTGACAACTTTTTGGGCATTTATAATACATGCTCATTATGGCTTCCTTCCCATTAGCAAGCTAAAAACTGATAGGTGGAATAAAAGTTGTCAACAAGTCGAGTGGCGCAGGGGAATTTCGCCCCTGCGCTCTCAGGCGGG
>Ga0207421_10005997_pt1 | contig 13380 bp, 12 predicted proteins | sample SodLakKL_010_SED_4_FD_187542 | JGI IMG/M metagenome (GOLD analysis project Ga0207421, IMG submission 187542) | Alkaline sediment microbial communities from Lake Tanatar, Kulunda Steppe, Russia - 8KL_010_SED (SPAdes) (version 2) | ecosystem: Environmental > Aquatic > Non-marine Saline and...
TTTTAATAATTTAAATAAAGAAAACTTTATTTTAGTTGATGATATTTTTACAACAGGCAGTACTTTAAATGAAGCAACTGGAGTTTTGTACAATGCAGGGGCTATAAGAATTATAGGTTTGACAGCAGTCATAGCTTTAAAAAAAGAAAAGTTTGACAAAGGCCATAACCTATGATATATTATTAATTGATGGATGTAGAAAAAAATAATGCCATCCATTGGAACTATTTTTTAGGGGGAATTTATTAAAATGATTTACACTGGTAAAGTAAAATGGTTTGATGCGAAAAAAGGTTACGGTTTTATTGAAAGAGAAGACGGAGACGATGTTTTTGTTCACTTTTCAGCTATTGAGGAAGAAGGCTTTAAGAGCCTTGAAGATGGCGAAGAAGTAGAATTCGAGATCGTTGAAGGCGATCGTGGTCCGCAGGCAGCGAACGTTGTAAAATTATAAAGTTTATTTAAATAGACTTTTGATTTAGCAACCTTGCCGGTTATCTTTATAGATAGCCGGCTTTTTTAATGCGAAATTAATCGAATAGCTTCATAAAATATGCAGGAAATTTATGATGAATGTAGAAGTTATATATATACCGGGAAAGCTTTATCTAGCCGGGAAACGATACTGGAAAGGAGTGGTTTGTTTATGAAAATTATGACATATGGAAAGAATGTTGATGTTACTCCTGCCCTAAAAGAATATGCAGAAGAAAAAGTAGGGAAGAAGCTGGAGAAGTATTTTGATAAAGAACCAATGGAAGCTCAAGTTTCTATGGAGGTAGAAAAAGAACGCCACATAGTAGAGGTTACAGCTTTTGTTGGTGGTTTAATATTAAGAGGTGAAGAAGAAACAGGTGATATGTATGCTTCTATAGACGGTGTTTTAGAAAAATTAGAATCTCAAATCCAAAAATATAAAACCAAAATAAAGCGGAGTATGCGTGAGAACCGTCAGGAACAAAAAGAAGCGTTTAAAAAGAGAAGAACTGAGGAAGTTTTAAATAAAGGTGTAGAAGAGATTAATATTGAAAAAGAAAAGGATACTGGTAATGAGTTTAGTCCAAGAGTTGTTAAAACCAAAAGATTCCCAGTTAAACCGATGCATGTTGAGGAAGCTTGCATGCAGATGGATCTCTTAGATCATGATTTCTTTGTTTTTTCAAATGCTGAGACTTCAGAAGTAAATGTTGTATATAAGAGAAGAGATGGGGACTATGGTCTTATTGAACCTACTTTTTAATTGAGTTTGGGTTATAAAGGTGATATAATTAAATATGTGTATCTAAAAATGTCAGGGTGCCCACAACCCTGGCATTTTTCATAGTAAAATTATTTTTTAAAATAAGGTGGTTAAAATTTTATGTTAGGTTTTTTAAAAAGTTTATTTAAAGATCCCAATGAAAAAGAACTAGAAAAATTATGGCCGACTGTTGAAGAAATAAACGATTTAGAACCGGAAATGCAGGAACTGTCTGATCAGGAGTTGAAGAACAAAACTGAGGAATTTAAAGATAGATACAAAGATGGTGAGTCGTTAGATGATTTACTGGTTGAGGCTTTTGCAGTTGTTAGAGAAGCCTCACAGAGATCTACAAATGAAGGTTTTCGCCACTTCGATGTTCAGTTATTAGGAGGCATCGCTCTTCATCAGGGTAAAATTGCTGAGATGAAGACCGGTGAGGGTAAGACACTGGCAGCTACTCTGCCTGTATATTTAAATGCAATCTCAGGTAATGGTGTTCATGTTGTTACTGTTAATGATTATTTAGCTGAACGTGATAGTGAATGGATGGGTCAGATTTATAGGTTTTTAGGATTATCTGTCGGTGTTATTTTAAATGACATGAAACCTGATGAAAGACGTAAAGCTTATGAATGTGATGTAACCTATGGTACCAATAATGAATTTGGTTTTGATTATCTTCGTGATAATATGGCATATAAAGAGGAAAATCTGGTACAGAGAGGTCATCATTATGCTATTCTTGATGAGGTGGATTCGATTTTAATTGATGAGGCAAGGACTCCTCTAATTATTTCTGGTCCTGCCCAGGATACCAGTAAGGACTATAAAAGGTTCAATCGGATAATCCCTAAATTAAATGAAGAAGAAGATTTTGAGATAGATGAAAAGAGTAATCTGGTTAATCTGACTGAAGATGGCGTTCATAAGGTTGAAAATCTATTGAATATTGATAATTTATATGATGACACTAATTTTCAGTTAAATACTCGTTTAAAAAATGCTTTAAAAGCCCATACTTTGATGGAAAAAGATGTTGACTATATTGTAAAAAATGGTGAGGTTAAGATAGTTGATGAATTTACCGGCCGGGTTATGGAAGGCCGCCGTTTTGGTGAAGGACTTCACCAGGCCATTGAGGCTAAAGAAGGGGTTCAGGTAAAGCGTGAAACCCAGACCTTTGCCAGCATTACTGAGCAGAATTATTTTAGAATGTATGATAAACTGGCTGGTATGACCGGTACTGCTAAGACCGAAGAAGATGAATTTATAAAGATATATGGTATGGAAGTTATTGTTGTACCTACCAATGAACCAATGATAAGAGATGATATGTCTGATCTGGTTTATCAGGATAAAGAGACGAAGATTAGAGCAGCTATTGATGATATAGAAGCCAGATATGAGAAAGGACAGCCAGTTCTTGTCGGTACTGTATCTGTTGCCGATTCTGAGAATTTAAGTCGTCGACTTAAGAAACGCTCTATTCCCCATGAAGTTTTAAATGCTAAAAATCATGAACGGGAAGCAGATATTATTAAAGATGCCGGGCAGAAAAAGAGTGTTACTATCGCTACTAATATGGCCGGTCGAGGTACTGATATTGTATTAGGTGATGGAGTTAAAGAACTTGGTGGTCTCCATGTATTAGGAACTGAACGCCATGAGAGTCGCCGGATTGATAATCAGCTTAGAGGTAGATCTGGACGTCAGGGTGATCCTGGTTCATCTCAATTTTATGTATCTTTAGAAGATGACCTTTTAAGATTATTTGGTTCTGATAATATTAGTGGAATCCTTGATAAAGTAGGTTTTAATGAAGGTGAACCAATTGAGCATAAGATGATAACTTCTGCTATTGAGCGTGCCCAGAGGAAAGTAGAAGATAGAAACTTTGAGATCAGGAAAGCTATTCTGGAATATGATGATGTTTTAAATAAGCAGAGAGAGGTTATTTATAACCAGCGCCGGGAAGTTTTAACGACTGACCAGCTTCTTGATCAGGTAAATAAAATGCTTGAAAAGGTTATTGATGATTTAATTAATATGTATATGTCAGAAGATCTCCATCCAAGTGATTGGGATTTGGAAGGTTTTAGGAAAGCTCTTAATAACTTTAATATAAATCTTGATGCTGATGATGAAAAGTTAATGAATATGGAAAGTGAAGAGGTTCTAGATAAAATTATTCTTTCAGCTCAGGCAGCACTGGATAAGAAAAAGCGGGAGATTGGGAGCGATGATTTTAATAATCTGGCACGACACATTGCTCTTAGAATCATTGATAGAAAATGGATGTCCCATCTTGATAATATGCAGGAATTGAGACAGGGGATTGGTTTAAGGGCATATGGCCAGAAAGATCCTCTTACTGAATATAAGTTTGAATCATATGACCTTTTCCAGGAAATGACTGGATCGATCAGACAGGATTTAGTTAAGACTCTGCTTAAGATTGAGATAAAAGGTGGAGCAGATACCAGACAGGCCGGTCCTGTTTCCAGGGATAACTTAAACTTTGCTCAACCAGATATTATTGAGAAACAGAAAAAGGATCTACAGGCTAAAAAAGATAGGATACAGGCTAATAAGAATCAGCAGACTAAACAGGAGCCTATTGTTAAACCTGATGAGCCTGGACGAAACGATCCCTGTCCCTGTGGTAGTGGGGAAAAATACAAAAGGTGTTGTGGAGGTTAAATTGAATGGATTATGGTGAAAAAATAGATGAATTAGAAAATAAATTTGATAACTTGAGGGATTTACTTTGACCAATCAGTTTTAGCTGAAAAAAAAGAGGAATTGGAGAATAAAATGAGCTCTCCTGGTTTCTGGGATGACAATGATAAGGCCAGGAAGATAGCTAAAAATTTAGATAGAATTAAGAATCGGTTAAATTTGATTCAGGAATTAGATGCTGAATTTGAAGAGGCAAGGGTCTATCAAGAATTGATCCAGGAGGGCGAAAAATCCTTGAAGCCTGAATTGGAAGCTTTATTGAAGGAACTGGAAAATGAAATCGATAAGCTTGAATTGAAACTTCAATTCACTGAAGAATATGATCAGAATAATGCTATTTTTTCTATACATCCTGGAGCTGGTGGCACTGAATCTCAGGATTGGGCCCAGATGTTACTCAGGATGTATGAGAGATGGTTTGAGAAGAGAGGTTTTTCTACAGAAACTCTGGATTTTCTTTCAGGAGATGAAGCCGGGATTAAACGGGTTACGATTCTGGTTAAAGGCGATTATGCTTATGGTTACTTAAAAGGTGAGGCCGGGGTTCATCGCCTGGTTAGAATTTCTCCCTTTGATTCTTCAGGGCGGCGACATACTTCCTTTGCATCAGTTGATGTACTTCCTGAGATTGATGAGGATTTGATGGTTGATATTGATGATGGTGATTTGAAGATTGAGACCTATCGAGCCAGTGGCGCTGGAGGACAGCATGTTAATAAGACTGATTCTGCTGTTAGGATTACTCATCAACCTACTGGTATTGTTGTTCAGTGTCAGAATGAGAGATCTCAGCATAAGAATAAATCTATGGCTATGAAGATTTTAAATTCTAAATTGATTGAATTAAAAAAGGAAGAGAAAGCTGAGGAGATTGAAGAACTTCGAGGCGATTATAAGGAGATTGCCTGGGGAAGTCAGATAAGATCTTATACCTTCCATCCCTATAATTTAATCAAAGATCACAGGACCGGGGTTGAAGAAGGGAATATCGATAAAGTAATGGATGGAAATATCGATGAGTTTATTGAAGCATTTCTCTATGATAGAAAGGCGGATCAGCAGTGAAAAAGATAGTGCTAGTAGCCATTGCAATAATTTTAGTTTTAAATATACCGTTTTTAATGGAACGGATAGAATATGATAATAATAATAAAAATTATGAATTGATTTTAGATTCTGGTGAATTTAATGACTTAACATTAAGGTATACCCATTTAAATTTAGAAGAATTAATTGAAGCGGGGCTTACTGGGCTGGCTTTGCCTGCTGAAACAATTGAAGATTTAATTGATAGAGGCCAGGTTGCTTTATGGCGTTCAGCAGGGATTTCAACTTTATCTGAAGATTTAAGAGCCAGGTTAGCTGCTGAGGATTATAATATTGATCGTAATGGTGCCCTGCTCTTTTTTGATGAAGAAGTTACTCTGCGGGCAGAAAATATATTGGATTACTGGCAAGAACTTTATAATGTAAAAACAATGGAATATGAAAATGGGATGATTGTACTTTTTCCTGCCTGGTATGAGGAACTTGAAAATTTAATTCCTGGGTATGATCAGGAACTTGCTGCTGAAGCCGATGAATTAGGTTTGAATCTTTTTGTCAGGATGAAAAACCAGCCTGATGATCAGTTGAATCTGGCTTTATACGATGAGGCTTCAGGTATTGGAGCCGAATCAGTTATCTTTAGTGGTGATGAAGTTGGTGGTTTCCCAGGAAATATTGAAGAAAATGCTAGCTTTATTAATGAGTCCAGAATTAAATATGGGATGATTGAGCCATTTATTGCCGATCAGGATGGCTCCAGGGCATTTGCTAAAATTGCTCCAGATAATGTTGTTAGGGTTCATAGTATTCAGCAGGATGAGATGGAGAAATATGATATTGATAGAATAGTTAACCGTTATGTTAGGGCTGCCAGAGATAGGAACGTTAGGTATCTTTATTTGAGAGGATTTCCTATTTCTAGAACTGGAGATGATCTGGCTGGAATGCAAAAGAGCTTAATTGAAGGTATCTCGGACCAGCTTGATACTGCTGGTTTTATTCCAGGTAATGTTAGTCCATTAATCCAGTCTGGGCCGGCAAACTGGAGACTGGCTTCGATTGTAATTGCAATTATTTTATTATTATATCTCTTTGCAGACAAATTATTTGCATCCAGGTGGAAGAATTTGATTTTTAGTCTTTTAGCGGCTGGTTTTCTGATATCTACGGGTCTTTTATTTTTTGTTGTTTCTGGCAATATATTACGACAGTTTTTGGCTTTAGGGCTGGCAGTTCTTGCTCCAGCAGTGAGCAGTTTTTATATTGTTGATATACTTAATGGGAGACCAGGATTTAAGTTAATACAGGCGGTAGGAATAACTCTGGCTGGTAGTATTTTCTTAAATATTACCCTGGCCAGTACTGAGTTTTATAATCAGATTGAGTCTTTTAGAGGAGTAAAGGTTGCTTTCCTAATGCCTTTAATTTTTACAGCAATTTATTATTTGATTAAAGAATATAAAATTATTACGCTTGATGATCTGATTGTTGAATCAAAGAAGTTTTTGGATTTAATAATTAGATTAAAACATATTGTTCTGGCCGGGCTGGTTATGGTTGGTTTGATAATTTATATCGGGAGAACAGGTAATATTCCTTTAATACCTGTACCGGCCTGGGAGATAGTTATCAGAGATTTACTGGAGGAATTACTGGTAGTGAGACCGAGATTTAAAGAGTTTTTATTCGGACATCCATTTTTATTTCTGCTACCGGTTATTTTTAAATATTTTCCCTATAAATTATTAGGACTTTTTGCAGTGATTATGGCTACAATCGGTCAGATTACAATTGCTAATAGTTTTTCTCATCTCCATACTCCCCTGGTGATTAGTCTGATTAGAACCTGGCATGGTTACTGGCTGGCTCTACCTGTTGCAGTTGTTCTTGGTATTATTATGTATATGATTAATAAAGTTTTCATCTTTTATCTGGAACAGGGAGACGATATATAATGAAAAGAGTGGTTATTTCAGGTTATTATGGCTATGATAATATTGGTGATGAAGCAATTCTATATAGTATTATTGAGGCTATTAAAAATTTTAACAGTGAGATTGAGATATTTGTGCTTTCCAGTTCGCCAGAAATAACTAGCAAGAGATATGATGTTAAAGCAACTGGCAGGTATAATCTTCCTGAAATAATCTCTGTTCTTAAGGGGACGGATTTATTTATCTCTGGTGGCGGAAGTCTTCTTCAGGATGTTACCAGTCTAAAATCTCCTTTTTATTATTTATCGATGCTGCAACTGGCAAGAATTTTATCGAAAAAGTCTATCTTTTTCTGCCAGGGTGTTGGCCCTTTAAAGAACAGGTTTGTTAGGCTGGCAACAATGAAGACTTTAAAAAAGGTAGACCTTATCTCAGTTAGAGATATTAACTCTAAAGAATTACTTGAGGGAATTGGACTATCTGGAGATGAAATCATAAAATCAGTAGATCCTGTTTTTTTATTGGATGATTCAGCAGAAGTTAATAGAAGTGAGGTAATTGAAGATAACACTTTAGGTATTTCAGTTAGACCCTGGAATGATAACGCTTATATTAAGCCTTTAGCTGCTGGAGTTAATCAGTTAATTGAAGATTATCCGGATTTGAGGATACATTTGATTCCTTTTCATAAAGGAGAGGATGAAAGGTTATCAAAGAGACTTTCTGAATTATTAAATACTGATAGGATAAATTTACTTAAAGCTCAATCACATCCTGCCAGGATGATTGATTATTATGAGGAGATAGATATTCTTTTAGGGGTCAGACTTCATTCTTTAATCTATGCAACAATTACAGCGACTCCCTTTGTTGGGATTAGTTATGATCCTAAAATTGATAGCTATTTATCTGAATTAGAAAAAAAGCCAGCTGGAAGCACTAAATTTATTATACCTGAAAAGGTTTATGAGAGACTCTCTTACAATTTTGATAATCATTTGGTGGAATCAGAGAGATTGGAAGGATTTGCTAGAGATAAAAGCAATGAACTGGAAAATATATTAACTCAAATTTTTAATTAATAAAGAGGAGCTTAGTTGATGGAGACTCAGAGAATTTTAGGAGTTAAATTTAATATTCTTGATCAGGCTGGTTTTATTAGAAAAATTGATCAGGAACTATCTGGAGATAGTTATGATTCGAAATATGTTGTAACTCCTAATGCCGAGATTGTAATGCAGGCCAGGAAAGATCCACGATTAAATGAAATCATTGATTCTGCCTGGTTGAGCAGCCCTGATGGCAGTGGGATTTTAATGGCGTCTAAACTGCTTCCAGAAAAAAGAATTTTTCAGGAAAGGGTTGCAGGCTTTGACCTAATGGAAGCATTGATAGAACTGGCAGCTGAGAGAAATTATTCTGTTTATTTTTTAGGTGGAAGACCTGGAATTGTTGAGAAAGCTAGAGATAATCTTATGAGAAGTTATCCAGGCATTGATATATGTGGCTGTCACCATGGCTATCTTGATGCAAGGTTAAAGGTAGAGGTTATTGCAGATATTAATCAGCAGAGACCAGATTTATTGCTGGTAGGCATGGGAGCTCCCCGACAGGAGTATTTTATATCAGAGCATAAAGATGAGTTGGATTTTAAAGTAGCTTTAACTGTAGGTGGAAGTTTTGATGTAATTTCAGGAGAGAAAAAAAGAGCCCCTGGCTGGGTTCAGAAAATATATTTAGAGTGGTTATACAGGCTTTTTCAGGAGCCTGCTAGATGGAAAAGAATAAAAGTTTTGCCTCATTTTATTTTAATAATGCTAATAGATGCGATTAAAAACTAAAGGATAGGTGGTATAATATGTTTAAAAGTAGTATGAAGAAGATAGCAGTTACTCTGATAATTATAGTGATGATAACTGCCGGGGTTGGCCTGGCTAATGAAAATTCTATGACGGAACATGGAACGATCCAGAATTTCCAGAATATCTTAATGATAATCAATAATTATTACGTTGAAGATATCTCATTAAATCAGTTAATTAATGGTGCGATTGATGGGATGTTATCAGAAGTTGATTCTTATTCGAATTTCATGTCTTCTGGAGAATATGAAGATATGCAGGAAGATTTTGAAGGTGAATTTGGCGGTATAGGAATTCAGATAACAATAAGGGATGGACAATTAACTATTGTCTCTCCAATTTCCAATACTCCTGGCGAGCGAGCCGGTCTGATGGCTGGAGATATCATTGCTAAAATAGACGGTATGGAGACAGAAGATATGTCTCAGGAGAGAGCAGTTGACTTGATGCGTGGAGAACCAGGAACTGACGTAACCCTCTCAATTGACCGGGAAGGCGAAGATGAGCTGATAGAAGTTGAGATTACCAGAGCAATTATTGAAGTACCGATTGTTGAAACAGAAATTTATGATAATGTTGGTTATCTTTCAGTTAGTCAGTTTATCCAGGAGACAGGTGTAAAGACTGAGGAAGCTTTACTTGAGCTTGAAGATGAGGGAGTTGAGGCGATTATCCTTGATCTTAGAAATAATCCTGGTGGAATTTTAGATGAAGCAGTTAAGGTAAGTAGCCTCTTTGCTGAGAGTGGAACAGTTTTATCTGTCAGACAGCGAGAAGGTGAAGACCAGATTTATGAGGTTGATGGAGATTTTATGACCTCTGATCTGCCATTAATTGTAATGACAAACCGGGGCAGTGCCAGCGGTTCTGAAATTGTTGCTGGATTTATTAAGGATCAGGAAAGAGGCAAACTCTTTGGCAGTCAAACATTTGGTAAAGGCACAGTTCAGAGTGTTTTTCCACTTGAAGATGGTTCAGCATTAAGGCTGACAACTGCCAGATATTATACATCTGGAGAAAATTTGATTGATGAGATAGGTATTGAGCCTAATTATGATTATCCATTTATTCCTGATGAAGATGATCCAGAGGCTGATAATCAGCTTGATGTTGCAGTCGATTTAATGGCTTATTACCTTGAAAATAATTACTGGCCAGAACCAGAGGATTTTCTGCCAGAATTAACTGAAGAAGAGTTAGAAGAGATAGCTCATCGTGAACAAGAGATTGAGAGAATTGAAGAAGATATGGAAAATGATAATTAAGAGGTGAGGAATTAAATGTCCAGTCTTTTTGATGTTATGGGGCCGATTATAATCGGCCCTTCCAGTTCACATACAGCCGGAGCTGCCAAGTTAGGAAGGCTTGCCAGGTTGATTTTTGATGAGAAGATAGAGGAAGCAGAGATCGGTCTCCATGGTTCATTTGCCAGTACAGGCAAAGGGCACGGGACTGACAAGGCTTTAGTTGGTGGATTACTTGGTTTTAAACCTGATGATCCTAGAATCAGGGAATCGTTAAAACTTGCTGATGATAATGGAGTGAAAATTAATTTTAGTAATATTAAGTTACCTGATGCCCATCCCAATAGCGTTAAGATTACTATGAAAAATGATGCGAATAGTCTGACTGTTATTGGTTCTTCTGTTGGTGGCGGTAATGTTAAGGTAACAAAAATTGAGGATTATAAAGTTAATATAACTGGTTCGCTTCCGACTATCTGGCTTATTCATCAGGATAAACCAGGCATGGTTGGTCTGATTACATCAATATTGGGGAGTTATAATTTAAATATTGCCTTCATGCAGGATTTTCGTAAGATTAAGGGAACAGTTGCTTCAGCTATTATTGAGCTTGATCAGGAAGTTTCAAAGTATACTCTTAATCATTTGAAGAATACTAATAATATTGAGAAAGTCAGATATATACCAGCATTATAAATGGAGGAGAGCAGATGGAGTTAGTATATCGTTCAGTTAAAGAGTTATTCCAATTGGCTGAAGAATTTGATGGTGATCTGGTTGAGGCGATAATTAAAGTTGAGTCTTTTACTACTGATAAAACTGAAACTGAGATAAAAGCTAAGATGCAGGAAAATTTAGAAGTTATGAGAAAAGCAATTGAAGATGGTAAGGCTGAGGATATTAAATCACCGAGTGGTTTAGTTGGTGGTGAGGCTGCTAAATTAGAAGGCTTTCAGTCTTCATGGAATACTGGTATTCATCAGCAGGCAGCAGTAAATGCGATAGCAGTTGGTGGTGTTAATGCCTGTATGGGGAGAGTTGTTGCCAGTCCGACTGCTGGGGCAAGCGGTATTGTTCCAGCAGTTATCTTTGCAATTGCTGAGGAAAATAATATCTCTGATGATAAACTTGTTGAAAGTTTATTTGTGGCCGCTGCTTTAGGTAGAGTTGTTGCTAAGAAAGCAACTCTGGCAGGAGCTGCTGGTGGCTGTCAGGCAGAATGCGGTGTTGGAGCTGGCATGGCAGCAGGAGCTGCAGTTTATCTTGGCAATGGCAGCAAGGAGATGATCGGTCATGGTTTTTCGCTAGCCTTAAAGAATCTACTTGGGCTGGTCTGTGATCCAGTTGCTGGTCTGGTTGAGGTTCCCTGTGTTAAAAGAAACGGGTTTGCGGCAAGTCATGCTATTACTGCAGCTACTATGGCCCTGGCCGGGATTGAGAGCAAGATACCGGCTGATGATGTTATTCTTGCCATGAAAGATATTGGTGATCAGCTGCCTTTATCACTGAAGGAGACTTCTGAAGGAGGCCTTGCTATAACTGAAGCCGGGCTGGAGATAAAGAGAAATCTTGATATATAGAGTGATTGCTTGCACTACCCGACTATTTACATTTAGTTATGTCATTTGATATAACTAAGAGGTAATTAAGCATCTTTAATTTTGCTGTAATAGATTTTGGTTAGAGATGAGCTGGAGCAGTCCCGGAGCAATCCCAGAGCAGTCCCGGAGCAATCCCGGAGCAAAGCCGGAGCAGTCCTGGAGGATGTTTATATCAGGATTAGATTTAATTAATAGTTTTGGTAATTGAATTAAAAATAAATCGGGATATATAACCATAGTTGGACCGAGATTAAACCGAATTTAAAGCGAAGCTCAACCGAATTTAAACCGAAACTAGACCGAGTTTAGACCGAAGCTTTATCGAACTTAACCCTAAATTGAACTGAACTTATATTAGAGAAAAGTAAAAAGAGTTAATAGCAGTTAGTTATCTCCACTGGTAGATTAATTCCAGTGGAGATTTTTTTATTTTGCAAATATAGGATCTAGATATATAATAGGATTGAATATAAACTTTAAATGGTAGCAACAAATCAGCGAATCTTCTACTAGAATTAGTAAATTTATTACTTGCTATAATGAGTTAATATTGATATAATAATAAAACCAAGTAAGAAAGTATACTTTAAAATATTAGGAGGTTTCTTAAATGTTTGCCAGGATAAAAGCTGATTTTAAAGCGATCTTTTCAAGGGATCCAGCAGTGAATAATGTATTTGAAGCATTAATTGCGTACTCAGGGTTTCATGCGATTATAATTCATCGTTTGGCCCATCAACTATATAGAGTAGGTTTAAGAACTATTCCCAGGATTATTTCTCAGATATCTAGGTTTTTAACCGGGATTGAAATTCATCCTGGTGCTGAGATAAAAGGTGGTTTATTTATTGACCATGGAATGGGAGTAGTAATTGGCGAGACTACTGTAATTGGTGAAAATGTTACTATTTATCAGGGTGTTACCCTGGGAGGTACCGGTAACGAGAAAGGTAAGCGTCATCCGACTATAGGGAATAATGTTGTGATCGGGACTGGTGCTAAAGTTTTAGGGTCCTTTGAGGTCAAGGATAATGTTAAGATTGGTGCTGGTTCAGTAGTTTTATCTGAGGTACCGGCCAATGCTACAGTTATAGGAATTCCTGGTCGGATTGTTAAGAAGGATGGCCAGAGGATTCATGCTGCCAGGGATCTTGATCATGCTGATCTTCCTGATCCGATTGGAGAAAGGCTTCTTGATTTAGAAAAAGAGATGGACGAGTTAAGGGATGAGATTATTAATCAATATTCGAATAAAAAAATAAGTTAATTTAAGCTTTATACTTGACAAGTTTACTAAGTTATTGTAAAATAGATTTAAGTTAAGTAAATAAGTTAAAATAATATAGATACAAGCTAAATGAAGGGGATGATTTAATGAATATGAAAGGTCTAACCCAATTTAAAATGATAGAGGATATTAATTATAAACGTTCTAAATTGAATGATTTTAATAGTAAAGTTAAGCTTAATGCTGTTAATTCTTTTGAAACAATTGACGGCATTTAATATAAGATTTCCCCCCAAACCCCAAACCTGATAACTCCTGCCTGGCCTTCCCTGTTGATGGGAAGGCCAATTTTTTGTGCTAATAATAAAAATAGCTTTAAATTGATAATAATTACTGATATAATATTGAAAGTGGTACTTATGGTATTTGACAAACATTTGTATTATACTATAATATAAATAGAACTTGAAATTAAGAGGAGG
>Ga0207421_10005998_pt1 | contig 13378 bp, 10 predicted proteins | sample SodLakKL_010_SED_4_FD_187542 | JGI IMG/M metagenome (GOLD analysis project Ga0207421, IMG submission 187542) | Alkaline sediment microbial communities from Lake Tanatar, Kulunda Steppe, Russia - 8KL_010_SED (SPAdes) (version 2) | ecosystem: Environmental > Aquatic > Non-marine Saline and...
GCTTTAAACTGCCTGGATAGCGGCAAGTCGGGTTTAATCAGGTTAAATCTTAGTGCCGATGCAGCGGCTGAAGAGGGCATGGCCTGCGGAGGCCTGATGGATATTTACCTGGAGTTCCTGCCTTCCGGCTGAGGGGACCTGTTCGCGTAATTAAAAGGCTATGGTAGAATAGAAGAACGGATGAAAGGGATAATGAATGGCTGTTTAAATTTTTTTAAAGAGGTGTTTAAATGAAATTACTGTTTGGTGTTGTAATGAGACAAAAAGCAGCTCTAAGTTTTGTATTATACTTTTTGATTATTATCTGGTTATTTGGTTTAGTTTCGGTGGCTGATGCTGCTGATGAAGGTGAGCTCTATCTGACCATTCTGCATACCAATGATGAACACGGTTCGCTGATACCGCATTCGCCGGCAGTTGATTTTCATCCGCAGAGGGAAAATCCAACACTAGGCGGCTATGGGCGCCTGGCAACTGCTGTAGATCAGATCAGATCGCAGAAAGATACAGCCGGTGAACCGGTTCTGCTTCTTAATGCCGGCGATTATATCGGTGGATCACCTTACAGCTGGCTCGTTCCCGAGGGATTTGCTCCTGAATTAAAACTAAAGCAAAAAATTGGTTACGACGCCGTGATCATAGGCAATCATGAATATGATTACGGGCCGGATATACTGGCAGATTACTTTAAAGAGGCAGGGTATCCTGCCGCACACGAGCAAACAGTTGTCCTGGCATCAAATACAATAGCTCCTCCCGAGCACCCCCTGGTCCGCGAAGGTCTTTATAAAGAAAACCACATCATAGAGCTTGATAACGGTCTCAAGGTTGGTCTTTTCGGGTTGATCGGTAAAGACGCTGTATCTGTAACTGCTCCGCATGATCCGGTAGAGTTTGCCGATCAGCACGAAGCGGCACGCGAAATGGTTGAGCAGCTGCAGCAGCAGGGTGCCCATATGATCGTGGCCATTACCCATTCCGGGGTTGATGAAGATCGGGACCTGGCTAATGATGTTCCCGGTATTAATGTTATTGTCGGCGGACACTGTCATACCGCTCTGTATGAACCGGTAATTGAAAACGGTACTGTTATCGTCCAGGCCGATTCTCTGCTTAAATACCTGGGGCAGCTTGAGCTGGCCTTCAATCCTACAACGGGAGAGGTTCGCGTCCGCAATGATGAAAATAATGAACCATATCTTCTCTCCCTGGATTACAGCTATCCGCTTGATCCTGAGGTTGAATCTGTAATTGATCAACATACTGCTGCACTAAATACGCTGATTGCCGAAAAAACAGGTGGACTTTTCCAGCATGTTCTCGATACGGTGGCAATCGCAGATTTTGAAATTCCCAATTATCCTCCCCAGCAGGAATCGCCTTTCGGCAACTTTGTAACTGATGCCATGCGCCTGGTTAGCTGGGAGAAAATGGGTCACAGGGCTGACTTTGCAGTACAGGCTAATGGTACTATCAGGGGCAGTGTAGAGCCGGGGACTATGCCTTATTCCCTGGGCAAAATATCGGTTTACGATTTAGCTGAACTAGTTGGTCTTGGCATTGGTCCGGACGGTTCTGCGGGTTATCCGGTCGTCGCCGTTTACTTAACCGGTGAAGAAGTATACCGCTTCATCGAAGTAGCCGCGCTGTTCTCCGAGATGATGACTGATACTTACTTCCTGCAGTTTTCCGGTTTGCGCTATGAGTATAATCCACAGAATGCGGTTCTTTTCACAATACCTTTTATCGATCAACCCCTTCCCACTACCCGGGCGGTTACGAGCGTCGAACGTTATGTTGGTGAAGGCAGGCAGTGTGATGATGATGATCTCTATGTTCCCATTAAAAGGGGCGATGATGAACTCTACTCTCTGATTACTGATTCTTACCATGTTTCGTTTTTGCCGATGATTGGCGAACTTTTACCCCAACTGGAAATTGTTTTAAAAGATCGTAATGGCAATCCTGTTGATGTAGATGAAGTCGATAAATTAATTGTCCGTGCAAATGATCAAGAGCTAAAGGTTTGGGCAACAGTTTTAGAATATGCTGCCAACCAGCCTGTAGGAGATTCAGGCCTGCCTGAGGTGGATTCCTATTATGCCGCCACCGCCGGAAGGATTAATACGACCTGGACCATACCGCATATAACCTGGCCAATCCTGATTCTTGTTGTCCTGATTGCTTTAATTGTATTCATGATCAGGCGCAGGAGAATGCGCCGGAAGGCAAGCTAAAATCTGGTAGACACTGTTATGTATTTATGCTACTTTTAAGCATACAATGAAAATACGGAGTTGATGCAAATGCAAAACATAGCCTGGATAGACGGAGTCTATAGCGATCTCTCTGAAGCAAAAATACCTATTGAAGACCGCGGTTATTTGCTTGGTGATGGTGTTTATGAAGTAATCAGGGTTTACAACGGACAACCATTTTACCTTGACGCCCACCTGCAAAGGCTGCATAGAAGTGCCGAAGCGATTAGAATGAACTTGCCCTTAAGCATAGAACAAGTTAAAAAAACTGTTTTGGAACTGGTTGGAAAGAGCGGCTGTTCTGAGGGTTATATCTACATGCAGCTAACCAGGGGCAGAGCCAGCCGGGATCATCTCTTTCCTGCTGATACCGTACCATCCCTGGTCATGTATGTCCGCGAACTTAACCCCATTCCTGAAATCAGTGCCGTTGAGCCGCAGATAAGTATCACCCTGCCGGATGAACGCTGGTTGAACTGCTATATAAAGACCATCAACCTGCTGCCAAATTTGCTGGCGAGACAGAAAGCTTCCGAAGCAGGAGCTGTTGAAGCTTTTTTATACCGCCAGGGTGGTATAGTAACTGAAGGAACCCGGTCTAATGTGTTTGCCGTTATTGACGGCAAGGTGAGAACCCATCCGGCGACCAACCTGATTCTGGCCGGAATTTCAAGGGGCATTGTTATTGATATCATTCAGGAGTTATCACTACCCTTTTTAGAAAAGCCCTTCAACCTGCAGGAGTTGGAAACAGCTGAAGAAATATGGGTTACTTCTACTACGATGGAAGTTAATCCTATAAAGGCGGTTGACAGCAAGCTGCTTAAATCTCCCGCTCCCGGGCCTGTCTGTAAACAATTAATGGAAGCATTTCGCAACAAGATAGCGGCAAACTGTTTAGAGGATGTGAAATAATTGCCGGCTGCTGTTAAAAAAGTTGCTTCTATCCTGGAAGAGCTGGCTCCCGTGTCAATTGCCCTGCCGGGAGATCCGGTCGGGCTGCAGCTCGGCAATCCCGAAACAGAAGTTACAAAAATACTTGTTTCACTTGATCCTGATCAGGCTGCCTTAGAAGAAGCGGTCGCAATAGGGGCCGAGATGCTGGTTACCCATCATCCACTATTTTATCAGAAACTTTCCTCGATCAATGAAGGTTCCCCTGAAGGGGCCTTGATTGCAGAGGCAATCAGGAGCAAATTAAATATTTACAGCGCGCATACAAATTATGATATTACACCGCAGGGTGTAACCTATCAGCTCGCTAAAAAACTCGGTTTGCCTGTTGAAGGAGCGGAAGTTTTAGAGGTAACCGGCAGCGATCAGCTGCTTAAGCTGGTTGTGTTTGTTCCCGCCGGCCACGAGGATAAGGTTCGTGATGGTATTGCAGCAGCAGGGGCAGGGCAAATAGGCAATTACAGCCATTGTACTTTTCAAACCGACGGCACCGGCACTTTCATGCCTGGGATAGGAACAGATCCATATATAGGCAGCAGGGGACAGCTCGAAAAAGTTACAGAACTGCGCCTGGAAACTATTTTACCGGTTTCCCGCCGGGCTGCGGTTATTGAAGCGTTGAACCGGGTCCATCCTTATGAAGAAGTAGCTTTTGATCTCTATCCACTGGATCTTGATGGAAAGACTATCGGCCTGGGACTGGTCCTTGAGCCGGATAAACCACTTCCCATAGAAGAGCTTGTGCAGTTATGCCGGGGTCGACTGGATGTCGATGATATACGCAGTTGGCCGGCAGGGCAGAGTTCGTTTAAGCGGATCGCGCTTTGTGGTGGAAGTGGTGGTTCGTTAATCGAACAGGCTGTTCGGAGAAAAGCGGATATTCTTATTTCGGGGGATTTCCGGTATCACGATCTTAAAAAGGCTGAAAGCCTGGGATTAGCGCTTGTTGATGCCGGGCATGATGCCACGGAAAGGCCCGGACTTGATTATCTCAGGCAGTACCTGGAAAAGGAACTGCAGGCGGGTGGCTTTGGAACCGAGGTTTGCCTGCAAACATCGGAAGGAGCAAAATGGCATTAGTTTTAACGGGTAGGTTCACACCTACCCGTTTTTGTTGCTATTACAGGATTAAGGGGTGTATTGGATGCAGTTGCAATTACTGTGGAACTTACAGGAACTAGATCTCAGAATCAGGGCCCTGGAGGAAAATATTGAGGAAGCGCCTCTTTTGAGCGGGGTAGATGAAGCATCCGAAAAATATGAAGAACTGAAAGCTGAGATTTCGGAAAAAGAAAACCTGCTTAAGGAAGATCGTAAAGCTTTGAAAAACCTTGAAATGCGAACTCAGAAAATTGTCGATGACAGGAAAGAGTTAAGCGATAATATGTACGGCGGCACGGTAACTAGCGTCAAGGAGTTAGAACAGATGCAGCGCAAGATGGAACTGCTTGCCGAAGAAAAGGTAAAAATAGAAGATGAAATATTTGTTCTCATGGAGTCCATTGAAGAACAGGAGGAGCTGCTTAAAAAGAAGCAATCAGATTTGGAAAAATGCAAACAGGATTTGCAAGAGAAAGAAGCCAACCTCGCAGAGGATTTGGAACGCTTTAATCGTGAGTTGGAAAGCCTCAGAAAGGAACGTATAAAGGCCGTAGAAAAAATAGAAACAAAATATATCAATAAATACAATATGCTTGCTGAAAAACACCAGGGGGAGGCGCTGGCCAGGGTAGATAATGATATATGTGGAGGTTGTCGTGTTTTTATCTCTTCCGGGCAGCGTGGTCATCTTTACAATCCTGGAGCTATGGTGTATTGTGAAAACTGCGGACGTTTGCTGGTCAGGCTTGATAGTTAACTTAAGCCTGTCTCTTTAATAAACAAGGTAAAAAGGTTTTTTAGAAGCATGACCTGTTATGTCTGTGATATTAGCTTAATCAAGCCAGGGGCATATACCCGGCAGCTAAACAATTAAAAGAATCCGGGGGGATTAGTGTTGGCAAGAAAAAAAGCAAGACCCACAAATTTAAAAAATAAGCGGTGGGCCGGCATCATTGCGGCTATCCTGGCCCTGGGGATGCTGGTCTCAGTCGTAGGGGCTTACATCGGCCAGACAGTCGGAGGCGGAGGAGCGCCTCTTTCCGAACAACAGGCAGAACCTGAACCTGAAGATTACCTGAATTATTATGAAGGCGAAGTAGAACGCCTGGAAGAACAGATTCAGGATGGCGAAGCCAGTGAAACTCTGCTGCTGGAGTTGGCCGAAAACTACCGCTATTTAACTATAGTACAGGAGGTATTCTTTGATGATCGGGAAGCGGTAAAAGAATACGAGGAAAAATTGGTTTCGATATTTTCTGACCTGGTTGAAATGGAGCCGTTAAACCCTACATACCGTGTTGAGCTGATTAACCTTTACATAGAACGGGGTGAAAATGAAGATTTAATTGCCGCTGAAGCTAATGTAGCTCAGGAACTTTTACGTGATGACCCTGATCCGATGATCCATCTTTCCCTGGTGCAACTTCTTTCTATTGCCGGCAAAGATGAGCTAATGGAGGAAGAGGCAGAATGGCTTTATAATTACCTTGGTTCAAGAGCTGTCTCAGGCATGGCTGATAATGAAGAGCTTTTTTATTACGCCGTCCTGCTCGGCGAATACAGGGGAGACCCTGCTGCTGCTGAAAACATTCTGGAAGACATATTGGAAGAGGAAAGCGAGGAAAGCGCTATTTACCAGAATGCCTTGAGTTATCTCGAGTATTTCCGTGCCAATAATGATGAACAGGAGATTATATTCGAGTAAAGCCGGGGAGGATAAAGCTAAACAGATGGAAAAGCAAGACATGCTCCTAATTTTTGAAGAGCTGCGAAATCGCCTCATTATTGTTGTTGTAACGGTCTTTGTTTTTGCTGTTGCAAGTTTTGCCTTTGCTGATTTAATCCGGCAGTTCTTGCTTTTACCGGCTAACCTTGCTTATGCAGGCCTGGAGTCAGATAATCTAGACTTGCAGCTTGTCTTTTTAACCCCTTCTGAAGCTCTTTTAGCTAACCTGCGCCTGGCTTTTATAACCAGTGCAGCAGTAACTTTGCCAATAATTCTATACCAGCTGGTTGCTATTGCTATGAAGGTTGTCGGGCGGGCAAGAAAGGCAGCTGTTATACTAACGTTTGTCATGTACATATTGTTTGGCCTGGGTTCTTCGTTTGCATATTTTGTAGTTCTACCTTTTGCCTTAAACTTTTTTATTGGGTTTTCCGGGGCAGACCTGGTTCCTACCTTTAGTATTGCCCGGTATTTAACCTTTTCCACATCATTTATTTTTTCTTTCGGTGCAGTGTTTCAGCTTCCGGTTCTTTTTTGGTTTCTGGGGAGCATAGGTCTGCTCAATACCACGTTTTTACGCCGTAATCGAAAATTTGCCCTGCTTATTGTCATAATTTTTTCTTCTGTTATAACTCCACCTGATATATTCTCCCAGATTTTGATGACTATTCCTTTAATGTTGCTGTATGAATTAGGAATATTTATGGTTCACCTGGCCTGGCGTAAGAAGAAAGAACCTGATCAAGTTGAAACAACGGACACTACAGCCGGTTAAAGGATAATAAATCCCGGTTTTTGTGGGTTCATAAGATTATATCCTGAAAGGCAGTCGATTTAGTTGAAAATAGCCGGTGATGGCGATTACAAGGGAGATATCTTAAACGGCCTGCCCCATGGCCGAGGCACTGTAACCTGGCCTGACGGCAGCAGGTACAGTGGTGAATGGAAAGAAGGACTATTTCATGGTGAAGGTACTTTTATCTGGTCAAACGGGGATAAATATGAAGGCCTGTGGCAGGAAGATCAGATGCATGGCCAGGGCACCTATTATTTTGCCGACTGGCGTAAGTATAGCGGTCAGTGGCAGAATGACCAGATGCATGGCCGGGGCACTTACTATTGGCCCAGTGGTGAAAAGTATAATGGTGACTTTAAAAATGGTCTTTATGAGGGTGAGGGCACCTATTCCTGGCCTGACGGCAAGGTTTATAACGGTCAGTGGAAAAACGCTTTGCGCAGCGGTGAAGGTGAAATGGTCTGGCCTGATGGAAAATGTTACAGGGGCCAGTGGCGTGAAGATCGTAAAGAGGGCAAAGGTATACAAACATGGCCTGATGGCAGACGCTATGAAGGCCGGTGGAAAGAAAACCTTATGCATGGGCGGGGGATTTATACCTTTGCGGATGGCTCTCGCTATGCCGGGTACTTTAATAAGGGGTCTTTTGGCGACAAAGGAAAATATTATTTTCCTGACGGGGCCAGGTATAAGGGTTCTTTGAATGAAGGCAGGCCTCACGGAAAAGGTAAAGTTCTGTTTCCAGACGGCAAAGAATTTTACGGATCCTTTGAATATGGTCTTGACTGTGGACGGGGTGTCTGTCGTTATCCGGATGGTTCCAGGTATGACGGGGAGAGTAAACATAACCTGCCCCATGGAGAAGGTAAGCTAATTTTTAATGATCGTGCAGCCTATGAGGGCATGTTTATAGAAGGAAAACCTGCAGATAGTGGAACATATTATTTTAGTGATGGCTCTGCATACAGCGGTGATTTGTTAAATGGTCGGCCTGATGGTGCAGGTGCTGTTATATTTAACAGCGGGATTAAATATAACGGTGAATTTAAAAAAGGAATGAAACATGGCAGAGGCATTCAAAGCTGGCCGGATGGTTCAAAGTATGATGGTCAGTGGGTTGAGGGTCAGATGGAAGGAAAAGGCGTTTTTACTTCTGCTTCCGGGGACTGTTATGAAGGCAGTTTTAAAAGCAATGTCCGGAGCGGAAAGGGTACTTTAAAGCAGGCAGATGGATCTGTATTTTCTGGAAGCTGGGAAAATGGGTCTATGCACGGTCGGGGAAGCTGCAAATTTGCTAACGACGGAAGCTATGAAGGTGAATTAGCCGGTGGAAAATTTCACGGCTGGGGAGTTAGGACCTTCAAAGATGGAAGCAGTTTTACCGGACGATGGTGGAAAGGCCTGCGCCACGGTTATGGCACCTGCATTTCAAATTCTGGTGAAGAATACGGCGGTTATTGGCTATTTGATCAAAAGTGTGGTCGAGTAGTTTTAAAGACAGCCACGGGGGTAAAAAAGAAAGGGTTCTGGTTTCTGGGCCTGGGGCCGTTTGGTTTAAAATTACTGGAATAATTGATATTTCTTTGTCTTGATAAAAGGTTTTTACAGGCTTTATCGCTAAATATATAGTGAAAGGAGTTTGATGAATTGGTTTCTGAAAATGAGCAAAAACTGTATGATCTTTTTGATCAGCTTGGAATTGCCTATACACGTTATGAGCATCCTCCGGTGTATACGGTTGAAGAAGCGAAAGAATACTGGCAGGACATAGAGGGAGCTCATTCAAAAAATCTTTTTTTACGGAACAACAAGGGTAATCGTCACTACCTGGTTGTGCTGGAACAATCAAAAAAGGCAGATATAAATGATCTTTCAGCCAGGCTGGCTGCCGGCAAACTAAGTTTTGCCTCCGAGCGGCGACTAAAAGAACACCTGGGCCTTGAAACCGGCGCCGTTTCCCCTTTAGGCTTGATCAATGATCAAGAAAAGGCCGTAACCGTAGCCCTGGATCGTGATTTGAAAAAAAAGGGTATTGTTAATTTTCACCCCAATGTCAATACAGCAACAATCAGTCTTTCTTTTGAGGATTTTCAAAAGTTCCTTAAACATTGCGGCAATGAAGTGGTAGACATCTAGCAAGGAGGAATTTTCCCTTGAAAGAATTAAAGAGTATTCAGGGTTTTCTACAGCAGGTTACAGGTGCTTTTGCCGGGGTCGTAGATATTGAAATAGGAGTAATCAGTAAAGACCTGGAAGTAATTGCCGGAAGTGGTTACTTTGAAAAAGAAGTCGGCTTAATTTACGATGATGGCTGTATGACCCATAAAATAATTTCCTCAGCTAATGAAGAATCAATATTAGTTGAAAACACGTCCCGTGCTATTTGTTGCGCCGAATGTGATTACTCCGATAATTGCAGTGTATTGGCTTTTTTGATGCAGCCAATTTCTTTTAACGAGCAAAAAATCGGCACTATTTCCCTGCTTGCCCTCAAAGAACAGCATCGGCGTAAACTTCTAAATCAGCAAGAAAAAATGCAAAACTTCCTGAACAAGCTCTGCAATATTATAGTAATGTCGCTTAACGAAAAGAAAATGGAAACTAAAGTAGCAAGCTTGATGAACCAGTTCAGGGATGTAATCAACTCCACTTACGAGGGAATCATTGCTATTAATTCTCAGGGCAAAATAACAAATATTAACCTGGCTGCCGAAACAATACTGGGCCTGGAGCACGACAGCCATAACGGCCTTCACATCAGCCGATTGTTTCCCGATTTTAGGGTAGCTGATGTTATCAGTATGAGGAATAATGCCGGCAGTGAACAATACTACGGAAAAGAAATAAAGTATATTGATTCCGGTAAAAAAGAGATGCGTCTTTTTTATAACATTACTCTCATGCATGAAGAAGACCGTGTGTCCGGGGCCGTTCTTTCATTTAGGAAAAAAGAAGAAGTGGAAGAGATGGCGACCAGGATTATGAAAGAGAATAAAAAGTTAACCTTTTCCGGTATAATAGGTACCAGCAGCGAAATAACTGAAATAAAAAATAAAATGAAGCTTATATCGGCAACCGATTCCACTGTTCTTATTCGCGGTGAAACAGGGACCGGTAAAAGTGTTTTTGCCCGGGCTATTCACGAAGAAAGCCCCCGCAGGAAAAATTCCTTTGTAGCGATCAGCTGCGCGGCAATTCCCGCCCCTCTGCTTGAATCGGAGCTTTTTGGTTATGAAGAAGGCGCCTTTACCGGCGCAAGGAAGGGCGGTAAGCCGGGGAAATTTGAAATTGCCGACGGGGGAACTATCTTTTTGGATGAAATAGGTGATATGCCTCTTGATTTTCAGGTTAAACTGCTGAATGTTATTGAAAATAAAAATATAGCCCGCATCGGCGGCGTCTCTTTTCGCGATGTTGATGTGCGCATTATTACAGCTACCAACCGGGATCTTGAAGCGCTAATCAGTGAAGGAAAATTTCGTGAAGATCTTTACTACCGTATCAATGTCATTCCCTTTACCCTGCCCCAGCTGCGTGATCGTAAGGACGATATCCTGCTCTTAATGCATCATTTTCTTGACTATTATGCAGTTCGTTTAAATAAAAAAATTAATGGTTTCAGGGAAGATGCCAGGGAAGCCCTTTTGGCCTACCCCTGGCCAGGGAACGTCAGGGAACTGGAAAATGCCATTGAATATGCGGTTAATGTTGAGGCTGAAGGCAGGGTCTCAAAAGAAAGTTTGCCGGAGAAGATCGGCAGGCACTTTAAGACGAGCGATTCAGCGGGATTGGAAGCATTGACTTCCCTGGAAGAAAAAGCAATTAATGCTGCCCTGCAAAAGTATGGACAGAGTACATGGGGCAAAGAGAAGGCAGCTTCGGCGCTGGGTATAAGCAGGGCAACGCTCTACCGGAAACTTAAAGCGATCAAAAGAGATGTTTCTTGAAATGAGAAAAATGTATCAATATGAGAAATAGCGATTAAATCCCTCTACTGCTGGCAGTATTCATCAATACACCCCATTGAATTCTAAAAATGAGAAAGCACGCTGGCCTCTAAATAAATCAGTGTCGTGTATATATTCTGAAAGTGCGGGATTTACAGCTTATTTTGTTATCTTATAAGGTTGGCATGAATACTGCATGCTTTTATAGGTAGAAGTAGGAAAATGCAGTTAAGGTGCTTGTGCATATAAGTTGAATAATCCTTGATTAGTTTAGTAAGAAATAAATCAGGGTATGAAAGGGGTTGGTAGATGAAAGATCGCCGGAACCGTCTTTGGGTCATAAATATTTGAAGGAGGTTATATTCTTGGAAAACGAAGGCAAAAACAATGCTAAGTTAACTTTTTGGATTGCACTTATTGTTATGCTGGTTTTTGTTGTTTTCGGTGTTGCCGCCCCCGGGGCATTCGGTGAAGCTGCCGATTCTGCTTTTGGTTACATGGTTGATGCCTGGGGCTGGTCTTTTATACTTGGCGCCAGCATATTCCTTATCCTGATTGTCTTTCTGCTGCTCAGCCCTGTCGGTGAAATCAGGCTGGGTAAAGATGAAGAAAGTCCGGAGTACTCCAACCTGGCCTGGTTCGCCATGCTCTTCAGTTGCGGTATGGGTATCGGGCTGCTCTTCTGGGGTGTTTCCGAACCGATCTGGCACTACATGTGGCCGCCTTATGGTGAAGCCAATACCGCAGAAGCAGTGCATGTAGCGATGCAGTACTCCTATTTCCACTGGGGATTTCACCCCTGGGCTATCTATGCGGTAGTTGCCGGTTCGCTGGCCTACTTTTCTTACCGCAAAGGACTGCCGATGATGCTCAGCTCCTGCCTGGAACCGATTCTCGGCCGCAAAGGCATTGAAGGCCCCTGGGGGATGCTGGTTAATATTATCGGTGTTTTTGCTACCCTCTTCGGTCTGGCTACCTCTCTGGGCCTCGGTGCGATGCAGATCGGTGCCGGCCTCGAGAACCTGTTTGGTATACCCAGCGGACCGGTGCTGTGGGTGACCATTGTTATCGTCACCACTGCTGCAGCGATTATCTCTACCGCTACCGGTATTGACCGCGGTATTAAGTACCTCAGCCAGATCAATATCGTGGTAGCTATTTTGCTTATGATCCTGGTCTTTATCGTCGGGCCGACTCTCTTCATCCTTAACATGTTTACCCAGGCTACCGGCGATTACCTGCAGAACATTATCCAGATGTCCTTTGGTCTTGATGCGGCAGGCGCTTTCACAGAAGGCTGGTACGGAGCCTGGACTATATTCTACTGGGCCTGGTGGATTGCCTGGGCGCCTTTTGTCGGAACCTTTATCGCCCGTATCTCCCGCGGCCGCACGATTCGCAACTTTATTGTCGGTGTAATGCTGGTGCCGGTCCTGGTCAGTATGGTCTGGTTCGCTGTATTTGGTGGTTCTGCCCTGTATCAAACCCATGTTTTAGGTGATGAATCCATCATGGATGCTGTCGGTGCAGATTCTGCCCTGGGCTTTTTCTCAGCCCTGCAGGTCTTCCCGGCATCTTCGCTGCTGGTTGCGGTAGCGATGTTTTCGGTGGCGGTATTCTTTATTACCTCCTCCGACTCGGGTACTTATGTTAACGGTATGCTAACCTCGGGTGGTAATCCCAACCCGCCGCTGCCGCTGCGTATAACCTGGGGTGCAATTGAGGGAGCCATTGCCGCCATCTTGCTTTTCACCGGCGGTCTCGGTGCACTGCAGACTGCATCAATTGTCGGCGGCTTCCCCTTCATGATCATAATGCTCTTAATGCTCTACTGCCTGTTGAAATCCCTCTTCGCTGAGATGAGAGAGGGTACTCTTCCCCTGGAGAAAAAACGCATCCAGGATGCCTTGGAAGAAATCAAGGCAGGCAAGTAAAATGCATAACAGTTTGTAAATAGCAGGTCTTTAAGGGCTGCCTTTCATGGGCAGCCCTTAAGATCCGCTAAATCTTCCAAACAAAAAACGGACTTCCGATATTATTATCTGTTGTTAGATCTGAAAGATAAGGATTTTTGGAAAAAGGCTATTTCTTGTTGTGAGAAAAATTCTCATTATGATAAACAGCCAATTTGCTTGACAGTTAAAATAAAATTTCTGTTCAGTCCTTACTTTATTCTTATAATGAGAATAAACAGGCTTTTAGATTGCTAAGCAATTCTCTATTAAGTCAGGTATAACTGATTTTGGTGGTCTTGATTATATAAAAAGAATTGGCATAAATATTGCTTGTTATATTTTCAGTTCCGGTGGTAACAAAAAATGTCACGGTATAAGGCTTGAGGACTGTCTTGTATTTATGAATTGAGTTGAAAGTGAATTATTTAATAAGTGGCTTCAATGGAGCAAAGGCAGTTCACCGCCTATTGCGGTAATAAAAAAGCTGGTGATCTGCCGCCAACTAAATAAAAAGAAGAAAGGAGTGGATGTAAGTGGCAGATTTTGAAGCATTAGCAAACACCATTATTGCCTGTGATGCGGCGAAAGCCGGCGAGATGACCCAGGAGATGGTAGATGAAGGCGCGAAACCTTCGGAGATT
>Ga0207421_10005999_pt1 | contig 13377 bp, 7 predicted proteins | sample SodLakKL_010_SED_4_FD_187542 | JGI IMG/M metagenome (GOLD analysis project Ga0207421, IMG submission 187542) | Alkaline sediment microbial communities from Lake Tanatar, Kulunda Steppe, Russia - 8KL_010_SED (SPAdes) (version 2) | ecosystem: Environmental > Aquatic > Non-marine Saline and...
TTTATACCCTACGCAGTGGTCAGCTCGAAAGCAGACACCCGGCAGCACCAGATCAGGCGGAGCCTGCCCGATGCCCTTGATTTGCTGCTGGTGAGCGTGGAGGCGGGGCTCGGCTTCGATATGGCCTTAAAGCGGGTGGCCCAGCAGATGCCCGGTCCCTTGAGCGAAGAGTTCAGGCGGGCCCTTGATGAAATCCGCATGGGGAGTACCCGGGAAATGGCCCTGCGGGGGGTGGCATACCGCTGCGGGGTCAGCGAGCTGAGCAGCTTCATCAGCTCTGTAATCCAGTCTGAACAGCTGGGGAGCGATATAGCGAATACCCTGCGGGTGCAGTCAGAGTACATGCGCCAGAAAAGGCGCCAGATGGCCCAGGAAAAAGCGATGAAAGCACCGGTTAAGCTGATTTTTCCTTTGATCTTTTTCATTTTCCCGGCTCTATTTGTAGTAATCATGGGGCCGGCGGTGATCAGGATTTTCCAGATGTTCGACCTGATGTTTTAAGCAGGCTATAAAAAAACACTGCCGGGTGCAGAGATGGTTAATCAGTTAATTAACCTGCAGGATTTCTTCACCTGGTTTTTGTGTCTTGGTTTAACTCAAGGATGACCATTTTGGTGTTGTTTAGGTTATAATTAAGCTAGCAACATTTGGGGTAGGATTATTCGCAGCACTACCAGGAGGTTGGTTATTTGACTGCAGGGGCATTTGTCCATTACATACAAATATTAAGGGAGATCGATATTAGGAGGTTAGCCGGCCGGGCAGCCTTGCTGGGGCTGGCTCTTTTTGTTTTAGCAGCCTGTGTGGGGATGCCTGTTTTAGCGCAAGGGGATGATGAAAGCCCCTTCGACAACCTGGCCGTGGTATTGGTGATCGATATCTCGGGCAGCATGGAATATACAGATCCCTTGCGGCTGCGTGAAACGGCAGCGGGGATGTTTATCGACCTGCTCGGGGCAGACGACTATTTAAGCGTGATCACCTTCGACCACGAAGCGGAGCTGATCAGCCCGCTTGAGCCTGTCGGCAGCCGGGCCGACAAGGAAGCATTGATGAATAAACTTTCACCGAAGTTAGATCACCGGGGTGATACCGACTTCATTGAGGCCCTGGATTTGGCCCGGGAGCAGTTTGAAAAGACCGATACGGGAGAAAAAATCCCGGTCATTTTCATGCTCACAGACGGCGAACCCGATCCCTTCCCCGGTGCGCTTGCCGATGAAGAATTCATGGAAGGCTACATGGAAGAGCTGTGGGAGCAGATCGCAGAGCTGGCTGAAGAAGATTTGATGATCTACTCGGTTGCCTTCAGCGATGAGATCGACCCGGACGTTATGGAGCGGATTGCTGCAGAAACCCGCGGCAAGGCCTATATCTTAGAAGATCCGGGCGACCTTTTGGTGACCTTTTATGAGGCCCTGGAGATATTAAAAGACAGGCGGAACTTTTTAGATGAAGCGGCCGACCTGGGCGAAGACGGCACCCACAGTTTTCAGTTCACGGTTGATGAAGCGGTGCGCCAGTCGAACCTGGTCTTGGTGGGCTCTGCAGAGGAAGAAGAGATAGAGATTGAGGTGGAGCCGCCCGGTGATCTAGCCCCGGGAGATATAGATGAACTTTTGATCGGGGGCAGGGACAACTACGTCCTGGCCATCCTTTCAAGGCCAAAGGCGGAGCACTTCGGGGAATGGGCCGTGGAAGTGACGGGCTCCGGCACGGTGCAGGCGTTAGGCAACGCCGACCTTTACTTAGAAGCCCTGCTGATGGACCCGGACCCGGGAGCGCACTACCCGGTGGGAGAGCCTTTAGATATCCGGGTGGAAGTGATCACCCGGGAAAAATATGAAGATGCAGATTTCGACCTGACCATGGAAGTGATGAGCCCCGATGACAGCAGGCCCCTTGCGGTACCCATGGAAAGGGAAGGGGACAGTTTTCTGGGTGAGTTCGATTACGTGCACATTACCGGCGACTACGAGCTTTCCTGGGAGCTTATGCTTGATGGCAGGAGGATCTTGAGCGATTCTTCCATGATCCGGGTCAGGGATTTGCCCGGGATCAATACCGATTTCTGGCCGGGGGAAGAGGGCTTCCGGTTGGGAGAAGAGATCGTCGTGGCCGCATCCTTAGAATCGCGGGGAACAAGGATGCAGGAGGGGACCCACCTCCAGGTGGAAAGTTTCAGTTTTGATTTGGAATACCGGGACGGGGCCCGCTTCGAGGGAGAAATGTTTGACAGCGGCAGCGAGGAGCACGGTAATGCCAGGCAGGGAGACGGGATTTGGTCCAACCGGGTTGAATTTACCCGCAGAGGCGTGGGCGAAGCCTTGATGAGCGTGAGCGGGACCTACCGGGGTGATGAATTTGTGCTCAGGCGAAGCTTCGGCTTCAAAGTTGACGACCCGGGGGTAGTGATGGTCGAGGTTGATCCCGCTTACCTGTGGACCCGGGCAGGCGACATGCTGGAAGTGCCTTTAAAGATCAGGAATAATTCTTCCTTCAGCCAGGCCTTGCGCTTTTCCACCCCGGACCGGAACGTGGAGCTCTTAGATGACAGAGCCGGTCTTTCTCCAGGGGAGCGCAGGGAGCACCTGTTAAGGGTGGAAGTTGGTGAAAACCTGGAACCGGGGCTGTATAAAGCAGGCCTCGATTTGAGGCTTGAAGATGAAATCACCTCACTTGAACCCGAAGCGCTCGAGTTCGAATATGAAGTGCTGAGCTTTATCGGGGCTTTCAGGGAGCAGTATTCAGGCTTCCTGTCGGGAGCGGGATTGTTCATCTTCGCCGGGATCCTGTTCGGCGGGGTTTTCTTCGGGGGCGGCAGTTTGCTGAACCGCTTTTACTTAAAGCCCCGCCTGAAGATGACGAGCAACCTCTATTACCAGAAAGAAGGCGGCAACCCCCATCCGGTGCAGGAGAGCGCCACCAGGGTTGACCTCAGCAAAACAGGCAAGCAGGAAGCGCTGATCAGCTTAGGGGGAGAAAACCCGGAAGCTGACTGCGCAATTCCTGAGTGCGAGTACGCACACGACATGATCATCACCAACCACTGGAACGACCATCTGCCCGGCTTCTTGAGGGGCTGGAAAGCGCTTTTTACCCGTAAACTGGTGGTGGAAACGGCCGTGAAATGCACCCCGCCCGGGGTGATTGTAACGGGCGGCAGGGTGCTTACCGGGACGGTGCTGCAGCCTGAAGACAGCTTCGAATCAGGCGGCTACCAGTTCAACTTCGAAGCCCGGCCGGAAAAAGGCACCCATGTTAACAACGCCGGCAAAGATATTCTAGACGGCAAGTCTTGATTTGATAGCCGGGGGAAGTTTTTTAAAACTTAACCCGGCAGTATGGATAGTAACAGGGTTAATTAACCGGGCTCCTCGCTAAAGGGAGCCCGGTTTTTTCCCCCAATATATTTTTTAAGAGTAATGACATTTTAAGCCAGTTGTTATATTATATACCCTAACAAAGCTGCCCGGCCGGCGGGGCTGGGGCAGGAAGCAGAAGGCAGCCCTGTATACCGGCTGGTGGGGGCTGACTGCGGGCATGGTTAGGAGATTTAAATGATGAGAGAAGAAAGCGGGCTTCATTTTTACAGCTCAGAACAGCTCATGCAGGTTTCTTTTGACGCCATCCAGGACGGGATCTGCGTATTAGACGGCGATCTGAACATCCTGCGCGTAAACCGGTGTCTGGAAGAGTGGTACGAAGAGACAATGCCTGTGACGGGCAAGAAGTGCTACCAGGTATTCCAGGGCCAGGAATACCTTTGCGATAAATGCCCCGCTGTAAAGACCCTGCGCACAGGTGAGCCGGCGGTGGAGGTAGTATCGATTACCCGGGCCCGCGGGGTAGAGGGCTGGATTGAGCTTTATTCATACCCCCTTAAAAGCGAAGCAGGCGAAATAAAAGGTGTAGTTGAGTTTATGCGCAACATTACTGAAGAAGTCCGGATCAAAAAGGCCCTGGAGGAAAGTGAAGAAAAATACCGGGCTCTGATCGAGCAGTCGGTGGACATGATCTATTTGCATGAAATAGATGGAAGCATCATCGAGGTAAACCGGGCTGCGGCGGAGTGGACCGGGTATTCTAAAGAAGAGCTGTGCCGGATGAACGTATTTGACCTGTACCCCGAGCCTCATCCTGATGTAGGAATCAGGGAAGATGTAATTTGGCAGTGGCGGAGCTGGGAGCCGATGAGCGGGGCCTGCAACATCGAGACGGCGCATAAACGTAAAGACGGCAGTATTGCCCCGGTCAGCATCAATACCGGCAAAGTAAAGATCGGTAATAGGGAATTGATCCTGGCCCTGGTCCGGGACCGGACCGGGCAGCTGAAGGCAGAAGAAGCCATGCGGTACCAGTACCGCTATGAAAGCATGGTTGCAGATATATCTTCTAAGTTTGTGAATGCTTCTGCAGAGGATATAGACCGGGCTATCGACCATGCCCTGGCCTTGAGCTCGACGGCGATCCCGGTGGAATGCCGGATCCTGGCCATTGTCGATGCCTTTGACGCCATGACCCACAGGCGCCCCTACAACAGGACCATGAGCAAGGAAGAAGCGGTCAAGGAGCTGAAGGACAATGCCGGGGCCCAGTTCGACCCCGGGCTGGTGGAAGTTTTTATTTCTATTTTAACGGAGAAGAGCCAGGCAGGGTAAAACCTTTCTTTTTTATCTGCTGGCAGCAGCTTCAAGCTCTGTACCTGGCATGTAGATTGTTTAAGGTACCTGTGATGGAGTGAGCGGATTTTTTGCTCAATTCCAGAGTAATACCTTCGCTTTTGTAAACACTGTTAAAAGAAGTGCTAATCCTGTTGTAGATACTTTTGGCCTGGGCCTGGCTGACATTTGGCAGCAGCGCTAAAAACTGCAGTTCGTTAAACCGGGTAATAATATCGCCCCTGCGCAGGCTGGTCAGGAGGATTTTTTCCAGTGCTGACATGGCTTTATTGAGAGTGTCTTTTTTATCAGCAGGAGTTCCATCGCAGGTCAGGGTAAATAATCCCAGGATCAGTTCCAGTTTTGTCCTTTCATTACGGCGGATTTCCAGGCGGTAAAGATAGCGGAAAACATCAAGATCGCATATAAAAGCGCCGCTGGCATTATCGCGCTCCAGCAGTTTTTCATGGATCGCGTTCAGGTTCAACCCGGTTGATTCAACTTCGGGTTTCATTTGCCTGTACAAATCTTTCAATGAGGGGGAAGGCTTGGCCCCGTAATCCTGGTACAGGTTGGAAGTGATAAATTCGTAATGGGTGAGGGCTTCTTTGATGTTGCCTTCTTTAATCAGGGCCTCAATATAGTAGAGGTGCAGGGCCTCCACTTCCATAAAATGTTCGATTTGAAAGGCCTTTTCACAGGCATTGAATATATCTGTGTAGCGCTCGAAAGCCATAAGCAGTTTTAAATACTCTAGAAGGGTTTGCAGGTACAAATGCCGGTAATGCCTCCTGGCAGGCAAAAGCCACTTTCTTGAAGAGTATTCAATAAGATATTCGCCATGGTAAAGTGATAAGGCTTTGCGGTATTTTTTTATAGCAGCAGCAGTGTTGGTTGTGGAAAGATCTGCAGCATTCTGGGAAAGTTTTACAAATTCGTCTGCATCAATCCAGCAATTTTTCATCAGCTTCATACAGAAACAGCCCTGGGAAATGTCAATCTGGAAAACAGGCAGTTCGGGAGGCAGTTCTTCATAAAACAGTTTTCGCAACCGGTGTGTAAGTGTATGGAGGGCCGATATCTGATTGCTGTATTCTTGCTCCGGCCACAACGATTCTATAATGGTTTCTAACGGTATCGGTTTATTATGGTTTGTGACCAGGTATTTGAACAGCTCCCAGAGCTTTGTTGAGCGCTTTGATTTCTCGGAGAAGTCAAACGTTCCCAATTTTACATGAAAGTGTCCCAGCGTATAAATCCTTAAGCATCTATCATTTGCTTGACCGGGAGCATTGAACTTGCTCTCTTGACCATATGTTGCACTATCCATGGTTTGAGCCTCTTTCACTGTTTATCCAACGCCATATATTAAGTAGAATAGCGGCTGGATATATAAGATAGGGGCTTGATATCTCTTGTTACCTGGAAAGCGTTAAAAGTCATAAATAATTTTTGTTTTTTAACACGCCAAAAATTTACTATGTTGTTATGTAATGATTTGGAACTTCATTATATCTTAATTATTAGGCAGTGTATATATATTAAAAATGCGAATTTTCGTAATAGTGGTTGTGAAAATTGGTATAAAAACCATTGCTACTGGTTTGTTTTACGGGTCAGGTTGTTTTTTAAATTGACTTTTTCCATTAATTTGTTCCTGTACATGTTTTTTTCTGCTTCATGCAGTACATCGCTTAGTGCTTTGCCAGGGCAATTTTTTTCCGCGATCCCGAGGGCGATTGAGAGCGGTATATTTTTTAACTGAGTTGAGGCGCACTTCTCCTTAATCCTGGCACATATGGTCCTTGCATCCTTAAGGCCAGTTTTTGGTAAGAAAACTACAAATTCGTCACCACCCAGGCGGGTGATAATGTCTTCTGCGCGGCAGGATTCTCTTAAAATAGATGCTGTTAATTTGAGCGCTTGATCACCCGTGGAGTGTCCGAAATTATCGTTAAGCAGTTTCAACCCATTTAAATCGGCCATGATGATGCTGATCGGCAGATATCTTCCCGAATCCAACCTCTGCATTTCTTCTTCCAGGAAACGCCGGTTATACAAGCCGGTTAGCTGATCATGAAAACAGTAATTATCTATTATTTTCTCGGCATGTTTGCGGCCTGTTATATCATGAAGCAGCACGGCGTAACAGTCTGACCGGGTGCTTGATATTGTGAGTTCATACCAGCGCCCGCTTATTTCATTATAAAATTCAAGGCAGCATCTTTTATTGCCTGAATAAATCCTGTGAACAAGGTCGATCCAGTAATTAAGGATTATATTTAACCCCGGCAAGATTTCAGTAACCTTCTTACCGATCAAATCTTCCTTGTTACAATCTTTAAAACGGGTAATTTTAGCAAAAGAACAATTTACATCAAGTATTATGAAATCGGAAGGCTCCCCCTCATCATTCCAAATGGCAGCCAGGTGGGCAATCGCATGCGGTAAATTTTCAAAAAGACTGTGATAGTGAGTTTGTTGTGAATTCAGAAACCAACACCTCCATGTCAGCAATTGCTGGTCAATATGCCTGAGGATACGGGAAATTTAGATTATTTTAACTAAAACCTTTATTTCAGGTTAACCTTTAAGTGTGCTAACATCAACAGACTCGGGAAGTATTTTTAATTGCTCCGAGGGAGGGTACTTCATACACCTAAAAAGTATAAGTTGTTACTACCAGGGGAGTATAACTAATCTAAAATATAAGAGGGCGGCAATTAGCCTGTTGGTGTGATAGTGAAGAATGCAAGTGTTATTCAACCGGGAATTCTGTGATCAGTCCCAGTGCATAAAACATAATCAGGGCGACATCCCTGACATCGACCGTACCGTCACCGTTAACATCAGCACGGGTCAGTTGAGCTTCTGTTAAGTCGACAAGATCCAGGCAATACTTAACAGTAATAATCACATCGGTAACATCTACCCGGCCATCACCATTTACATCACCCAGTTTGTGGACAGTGTCTTCGGCGGTCAATTCAATTCCTCCGATGAGAACCATGCGTTCATGTTCATCAATATCCTCCATGACCAACTGGATGTCCGCCTGTTTGGTTTCAGGGTTGATGATACCGGTCCAGAGTTGATATTTTCCTGGCTCCAGTGATCTTGGCACTTTTATGATGGTACGGTATGTTTTTTGAGCTCCGGGGTAAATGTTCCTCACTGTTTCGCTAATAACCTGTTCAGCAACAACACCTTCTTTGTTATGCAGCTGAACAATGATAGGCCAGTCATAATAAAAAGGTGCAGCTCCGCTGTTGTTCCATTTTGTTGTCAGTTCAATATTGCCTCCTGCCGGCACTTTGTTATTATAACTTGCCTCTGTGATTGCAAGGCGATACCCGATTGAAGCCAATAAGCGATTCATGTTATGTTCGGCTTCTGGAGAAAGGTCGTAACGTAATTCATATATCCAGGTCAAATGAGTATCTTTAGCCTGCTGCAGGGTTTCTTGAAAGTATTTTTCAGTCAGGTACCTGTAATCCCCGGTGTAAAAAAATGCAGCGCCGGAAGGGGCTGTTTTCCAAAAATTCGGCATTGCCGGGTGATTGTCGCCTGTAAAATAGCACCTGTATCCGTCATTATACCAATCAACATACCAGTCGTAGGTATACTGTGGATTGCCAAAAGCGTGGTTGTGCAGGCCAAAATTATTTTCCAGGGCAACTTGCCGGGGATAGCGGGAGCTGACGAAAGTATTTTTAAAATATTTGGCATAGGCCTTTTCGTACCGAGAAGCAATATCGATTTTGGGGTATCGCCCGACATCACTATCACCCCTTATATAAGTGGTGTGCATTTCTCCCCAGTGTCCCAGGCTGCCCATAATCATGGCATAGGTATTTTCATTGTCATATTGCCTGGCGATGGCCTGCATTAACCTGTCGTGATATTCGATAAGCAGTTCGCTCGAATAATTTGGGCTAAAGCCCCCCTGGTATTCTACCTTGTCACCAGGCAAATACCTTTTCCATCGGTAAAATGTCCCCACCCCGGGGATATTGGCCACATCAGTCTTCCTTTCACCAGGTCCAGGGATTTTAACTGTAAAATCCAGGCTCTTGTTAAATTCATCTATAACTTTTTGGTCGTTTAGAATCTGATCCAGGGCTATTTCGTATTCATTAATCTTAGATTGGTCGCCGGTTGATCTGGCCTTTTTTAAAAGTTCGGAATAAGTCTGGGCAGCTTCTACTTTTAGCTCTTCGTATAGCCACATTGGGATATCGATTTGATCATATCCGGATATCTTTGATACTGAAGGGAAATCAATCACCAGGCCATGTAAAAACTGCCTGTTTTTTTCATTAACCCAGTAATGGAAGTCGTTGTTTTTTTCTGCAATAGTAAAGTCATACTCTCCCTTGTTTTTTTCTATTTCAGCCCAGGTGAAATGGCCTATAACAAGTGATCCTTCGTAATTCGGGTTTTTGTTATGGAACCGGGCAACAGGCCCCATGAAGGGGTTGGGCATATATTCCTCGGATTCTTTAAATGTATGGGTGATGATTGAACTATCCATGCTACCGGCTGTAACCGTAGCAAAAGGTGCCGCAATTAATAAGTACGCCAGGGCCAGTATCAATAAAAATTTACATGGTTTCAGGATTATCTTTATTTGTGGCATTTTAAAAACACCTCAATCTGGCACATAAATACTGCCTACCTTTTAGTTTAATTTTCGTAAAGCGCTGCCTCAACCTCCTCCGGTAGTATATTTTTATACTACCGGAGGCGTAGAAAAAGCAGGAAGATCGGTTTGCCTGATATGTACAGGCAGGTTAGGCATGGTCAGATGGTTGAACTTTTTTCATTTTGGTTATGGAACCTGCGATTATAAGATTTTTTATATTAATCAATATATGTTTTTGCAAGAGGAGAGCCAATAATAAATATAAAGAGGCGCCCACAGTCACTGACCCCACGAATAAGAATAAATTACCAAAATACTGTTTAGCGGCATTCTGGAAACCTAACACACCGGCGATCATGACCAATGATACCATTACCGTGGTGTTTAGCATTGAAAGATATGTATAAAAGCCGTGACCCAGCTCTTTATTGGTAAAATATTGCAGTGCGACTGCTTTATAAATGGTATAAAGTGAGTAAAGAATTAGGACAACCACCATGCCCTGGTTGGCAAATAGGAGCAATGTTGCAAAGTATATTATATTTGCAGTTAAATCAATATAAAATACTAAATCTGGTTTGTTTAAGGAGTATAGCAAAGTGCTGGATATATTTGCAGTTAAAAGCTTTACTATAAGGGCCAGTGACATCACCTGGAACACGATTACACTGTCGCTCCATTTTTCTCCGAAAATAAGGGGGACAAAGAGATGAGCAGTAATGGCGATGCCGATAAAAACCGGAAATGCCAGTATGGCCAGGTATAGGGTTACGTTTTTATATACATGAGACAACCTGTCGATGTCATTCTTGATTTTTGAAAATACGGGGTACAGGACGCTAGAAAAAGAGGAGGATAATAATTCCCTCAGTCTTTCCAGCATGTTTTTGCCAAAATAATAAATTCCCAAAATCTCCGGCGATAAAAAGTAGCCTATTAAGATCTCATCCATGCGGTAAGCAGCGAATGAAACCAGCTGCTTGCCTGTTGCAAATGCTCCGAACCTGAGAAATGGCTTAGTGCACTTAAAATTAAAATACAAGATTATATTGGACAAATTGTTTTTTTTAGTTATATAAAATGTCATTAAAGTCCTTATTAATTCGGTAGTGATGTGTCCAAATATAACCGCTGTAACTTTGTAGCCCATAAACAGCAAATAGACGGTTATAAAGAAACGAAGGATATTTACTGTAATTTCAATAAGGGAATACTCCTTGAATAATAAATTTTTATGTAACAGCGCCCTGAACAGGTTTGACGGCCCGCCAAAAATAACAACAGCGCTGGTTAATTTTAAATAAAAACTTAAACGAGGCAGGGAAAAGACCAGGGCAAGGTATGAAGAAGCTATGTACAGTAAAAAACCAAAAGTTAAACAGATCATTATATTAAAATAGAACAGCGAAGATATTTCCTTACTGCTGATGGAATCCCTTTGTATGATCGCCTGGCTGATGCCTAAATTTTCCAGGGTCTTAAACAGCCCTACGAAAATCATGATTATGGCGATATGAGCAAAATCAGCGGGCAGCAGGAACCTTGCCAGTATGATCTGTATTACCGGCCCAGTCGCGGCTACAACCCCTGTTTTAAGGGTTGTCCATTTAACGCTATGAACAGCCTGGGTTTGCAATGATACCAATTCAGGTCAACCTTCTTTCGCGATGTTTATTAAATGCGTTAATTAAATAGGGTTCGCATTCTTTTAAATAACCAATATGATCAATTAATTGATGCACCATCTTGTTATCATATCTAAAAATGCTATCCAGGACGTTGATTTTCCAGGCCATGTACTCCAGGTAAAATAGAAGCAGGTTTATTTTAAAATCGGCACTGTTGCCGGGCATTATCCGGCTGGCATTATTTTCAAATACAAGCAATGAATTGCATATTTCTTCTGTATAGAACTTAAAAGAATGGTGCTTGAAGTCGTTTCTGCGAACAATGGTCAATAGAAAAAACAGATCATATAAAACCGGCCTGTACCTGGAATACTCCCAGTCTATCCCCAGTATTTTCTTGTTGCCGGCCAGGATATTGTTCCTGGAAGGATCTCCATGGGAAAATGCATAGACGATACTACTGTTTTGGTTATATTCAAGGAGCTGATCTTTTGTATGTTTAACAAAATCAATTAAATCCTGTAATTCCCGGTTGAGTGCTTTGTCCTGGAAACATTGATCAGGAATAATGTTTTCAAAAGAGGAGAGAGCATCTTTAAGGAGGGTAGATTTAGCTTGGTAAGAGTTGTACAAGCGGATAATAAACAGGCGGATATCTTCCAGGCATCTATTCCAACCTCTACGAGGCTCGAAGTTGACAAATTCTTCACTGTAGCGTTTCTCGGGCCGATTGATTTCAAGTATCCCGGGCGCCAGGTTTTTAACGGCTTTATCTGACAAATTGGCGATGATATCTTCAAAGCTATGGGTTTCAATATTTTGGTAAGCAGTAATAACCAGCGATTTATCAAGGTTGAATACCTTGGTGTAGGCTAAATTTTGTCTTTCTCTCTTAATGGCCAGATGCCCGTATAATGGAGATCTGATAGTAGTGTTGTTTTTGTAGATATATTTTTTTATTGAGTATACAATAATTGTTCTCAGGACTTGATATGCTTGTAAAAATGCAGGAGGAAGAACAGCTTCAACTATGTGGTTGTTCTTATAACTGTAACCAAACGGTTTTGCTTTATAGTATAAAAGATATGCAAGCCGGGTAACAGGCAGATCCGCATTAATATATTTGCCCGATGCCTTAAGATACTGGTATGTTACAGGGTTTGTCACGGTATTTTAATGCCACCTTTTATGTCTGTCTTTTTAAATATTTGCATGGCTTTTTATTGATATAAGGGACGTTTCATACAATCTGAGCTGTCATGGGTAAAACAAAGTACAATAAGTGCAAAAATTGGAAAAAGTATTGTTTTTTTACCGTTTGCATAATATACTATATATACTCATGCCGGCGAGGTGGTAAACATGCTCCCCAATATAATTTGCTATAACCTTGTTTTTCCGGATGCCCCTGGAGAAATCTTGAGATTATTCTTCCGGGACAGGCAAAGGCGATTTATAGGCGGTGCCATTGATACTACTGCCAGTTCTGATGGTTCTTGCCTGAAAAGTGATCAGTACATGCTGCGTCAAATAACCTCCGTCCAGGAACTAAGAGCGGTTGCTGCTTCCTGGGACAATCTCTGGCAGCGCAGCAGTACGCATACACCCAGGGCTAAGGCTGAACTGCTGGCCTTATGGCTGGAAAATTTTTCTGACAGCAATAGTTTTGAAGCCATCGTAGTTGAGGGGCCCAGAGATCATTTTCTGGCTGCCTTGCCTCTTATCTCATCTCCTTTTAAAAGTTTTTTTAAATTAGGCAGTTTAGCATCCAGCCAGAAAGTTTCCGGGGGAGATTTTATGCTGGATCCGGGTTGCGATACAAACCAAGTGATCGATTTGCTGGTTAATTATTTAGCACAATCGTCATATGCCTTTCTGGCTTTTGATGGTATTGCCTTTCTTGAACCACGCTGGCAAGAGCTTTTAACCTCCCTGGCAAGAGCAAAATTTTTAACTGATTGCAGCGAAAAATACCGGGTTGGCCAGGTTCAGATAGGTGATGACTGGGCCGCTTATGAACAGAGTCTTTCAAAAAATCATCGCCGAAACAGGCGCAAACAGGCAAAAAACCTGGAGCAAGAAGGTGAAACAAGTTTTGCCTACTTAAATAGTATTCAGCCATCACAGGTCAGCTCACTTTTAAGGCAAGGTTTCGAAGTTGAAGACCGCAGCTGGAAAGGCGAAAAAGGGACATCGGTATTGAAAACCCCGGGTATGTTTGAATATCTTTGCAAAGAAGCCGAGTACCTGGCAGAGCAAAACCAGCTTGAACTTATATTCCTTGTTCATGAAAATAGGCCAATTGCTTTTATTTACAGCTGGTATTCGAAGGGAATACACTTTACCCCTAAAGTCGGCTATGATGAGGCTTACGAAAGGTTTGGGCCTGGTCACCAGTTGTATATGCATTTTATTCAATATCTTCATAACCTCCCTGCCGATC
>Ga0207421_10006000_pt1 | contig 13376 bp, 11 predicted proteins | sample SodLakKL_010_SED_4_FD_187542 | JGI IMG/M metagenome (GOLD analysis project Ga0207421, IMG submission 187542) | Alkaline sediment microbial communities from Lake Tanatar, Kulunda Steppe, Russia - 8KL_010_SED (SPAdes) (version 2) | ecosystem: Environmental > Aquatic > Non-marine Saline and...
CTGGTGGTGGCCACCGGGGGCCTGTCGATCCCCCGGATGGGCGCCAGCGGCCTGGGATACGCCATCGCCCGGCAGTTCGGCCTGCCGGTGCAGCCGACCCGCCCGGCCCTGGTGCCGCTGACCCTGCCGCAGCGCCTGCAACAGGCGCTGGGTGAACTGGCCGGGATCAGCATCCCCGTGCGGGTGCGCTGCGCGGGGGCGGAATTCCGCGATGACCTGCTGATCACCCACCACGGGTTGAGCGGACCGGCCGCGCTGCAGGCCTCCAACTACTGGGAGCCGGAGACCCCCTTGAGCCTGGATTGGCTACCGGATGCGGCCGTGCGCGAGGAGCTTGCCCGGGGGCGTAGCGGACGCGGCCAGCGGGCCCTGCAGCGTTGCCTGGAGCGGCACCTGCCCCGACGCCTGGCCCGGACGTTGTGCGAGCTCGAGGGCTGGTCGGGACCGTTGCAGGGCTACAGCAACCAGGCCCTGGATGAGGTGGCCCGGCGTCTGGAGGACTGGCGATTGACGCCCGCCGGCACCGCCGGCTACGCCAAGGCCGAGGTAACCGCCGGCGGGGTGGATACCGACGCTCTGTGCTCGCGGAGCCTGGCGGCACGCCGGGTACCGGGGCTGCACTTCATCGGCGAGGTGGTCGACGTAACCGGGCAGCTGGGCGGCCACAACTTCCAGTGGGCGTGGTCCTCCGGGGTGGCCGCGGGTCAGGCCGTCTAGCCGTCGCCCTCCGGGTCGGTCGGTGCCTTGAAGTCGGCGACCTGCAAATGGTGGCGGCTGAGCAGTCGGTAGAACTCGGTTCGGTTGCGCCCGGCAATCCGCGCGGCCTGACTGACGTTTCCCTCGGTGAGCTTGAGCAGCCGGATCAGGTAATCACGCTCGAACGCCTCGCGGGCCTCGGCCAGGGTGGGGATGGCCGGTTCCTGGTCCTGGTTGAGGGCCTGGCGGACCAAGCGCTCGGGGAGGATCTCGCTGGTGCTCAGGGCCACGCACTGCTCGATGACGTTCTGCAGCTGGCGCACGTTGCCTGGCCAGTCGGCCTGGACCAGCACCTCGATGGCCTCCGGCGAGAGGTCCTCGACGGTGCGCCCGTGACGGCGGGTGGCCTCGGCCAGGAAGTGGCGGGCGAGCAGCGGGATGTCCTCGCGCCGCTCGGTCAGCGGGGGCAGGGCCAGGGTGACGACGGCCAGGCGGAAGTAGAGGTCCTCGCGGAACGAGCCGTCGGCCCGGGCGGTCTCTAGGTCCCGGTGGGTGGCGGAGAGCACGCGCACGTTGATCGGGATCGGGTCGCGTCCGCCCACCGGGCGAATGACCTGCTCCTGGAGGGCTCGCAGGAGTTTGACCTGCAGCTGCGCGGGCATATCACCGATCTCGTCCAGGAACAGGGTGCCGCCGTCGGCATCGCGGAACAGCCCGGCACGATCCCGGTCGGCGCCGGTAAAGGCGCCGCGCACATGCCCGAAGAGCTCGGACTCGAGCAGCGTCTCCGGGATGGCCCCGCAGTTGACCGGCACGAACGGCCCCTCGGCGCGGGGGCTGTGGGCGTGGATGGCCCGGGCGACCAGCTCCTTGCCCGATCCACTGGCGCCCTGGATCAGGACGTTGGCATCGGAGTCGGCCACCAGCAGGGCGCGCTCGAGGACCTCTTCCATGCGCGGGCTGCGGGTCACCAGCCCGTGGCGCCGGCCCGCCTCGCGGGCGGTGTCGGAGGTCTGGCCACCGCGGGCCGACAGGGCCTTGGCGAGCTGTTCGAGCAGCTCCGGCGGGTCGAAGGGTTTGGTGAGGAATTCGTGCACGCCGCGCCGGGTCGCCTCGACGGCGTCCTGGATGGAGCCGTGGGCGGTGAGGATGATCACCGGCAGGGCCGGCCAGCGCTCGCGGACCGCATCGAACAGTGCCAGCCCGTCCATGCCCTCCATGCGCAGGTCGGTGATCAGCGCATCGGCAGGCTGGCGCTCGAGCTCGGCCAGGGCCCGCTCGCCGCTCTCGCAGGTGGTGGGGGCGTAGCCGGAGGCCTCCAGGCGCATCTCCATCAGCCGGCACAGGCTCGGGTCGTCGTCGACGACGAGGATTCGCGGGCGATCGGTCATACGGTATTCCCCTTGGCATCGGTGGGCAGCCACACGCGCATGTTCGCGCCGGGGCCGTCGGCGCGCGCCAGCGCGTGGATGGAGCCGTTGTGGGCATTCAGGCACTCGCGGACCAGCGACAGGCCCAGGCCGCTGCCCTTGACCGACCCGTTGCCGCTGACCGCACCCTGTCGAAAGGGCTCGAAGATCAGGGACCGTTCTTGCTCGGGGATACCGTGACCCCGATCCTGAACCTCCAGGCAGACCCCGTCCTCGACGACGTCCAGCCGCAGGTCGACAGGCTGCTCCTGCGGTGAGAAGCGCAGCGCGTTGGAGAGCAGATTGTCGATCACGGTGGCGAGCAGTTCGCGGTCGCCCTCGATCTCGGCCGGCGCGAGATCGGTGCGGATCTCGATGCCGCGGCGCTGGGCGGTGAGCTGGTGGCGCCCGGCCACCTCCTGGGCCAGGGCGGCCAGGTCGAGGCGCGTGAAGTGCGCCGGCCGGGCAAGGGCCTCGCCGTGGCGGGCGAAACGCAGCAGATTGTCGATCTGCCGGCGTAGTTCGTGGCCGTTCTCGCGCACGATGTCGGCGATCTCCTCGCGCCGTTGCGGGTTCTCCTGGAAGGCCGGGTCGCGCAGGAGTTCAGCGCCCTCGAGCACGGCGGCCAGCGGCGTCTTGAGCTCGTGGGAGAAGTGGCGGAGCAGGCGCTGGCGCTGGTTCTGCAGATCCGCCAGCTGGCGGCGCAGATGATCCAGTTCGCCGCCCAGGTGCTCGAGATCCCTCGGGCCGCGAACCTCGACCGGTCGGTCGAAATCCGAGGTGCCCAGGCGGCGGATGCTGTCGCCCAGCGCCTGGATGGGCCGGTGGATCCGCCCGGCGAAGTAGAAGGTGAAGGCCAGGGTGATCGGTACCGCAGCGAGCAGATGCCAGACGAAGATCTGGTGGGCGCGATCGGAGAAGGCCTGGACCTGCTCCACTTCCTCGTCGATGCGGCGGTAGCCGGCCGCCGAGATGCTCGCCACCGAACGGTGCAGGGCCAGGCTCAGCTCCGAGACCCGCACGGCGCCATCGGGGTGGTCGGGGCCGAGCAGGTTCAGCGTGGTCAGCAGGGTCGATTCAATGACGCGCAGACCCTGATGCAGCCAGGTGGCCTCCTCGGGACCGAAGGCCCCGGGCGGGGCGCCGGCGGCGGCCAGCTCCCGCCGCCAGTGGCGATACTCCTGCAGCGCGGCCGGGTCGTTGTGGCTGGCGTAGCGCCGTGCGGCGCGTTCGATGTCCATGGCGACGCGCGCCATGTGGGCGCTGTTCTCGGTGACGCCGACGGCCTCGTAGATGGCCATCTGGCTGTCGCTGGCCAGGCGGTCCACTGACCACACGGCGATGGTCAGCGCCAGGAGCAGCGGCGCCGTGACCACCACGAATCCGGTCAACAGCAGTCGCAGCAGGGACTTGCTCGGGCCAAAGGGGTTGCGCAGCTTGGTCAGCGGCAGCCATCCGGGCTTCATTGCGAGGCCCCGGCCCGGGCCCGGTGGAGGAGGGCGTGCAGGGCGTCGGGTGCCACCGGCTTGGTCAGGTAGTGGTCACAGCCGGCCTTCACGGCGTCTTCGCGCACATCGTCCAGGGCATGGGCGGTGAGCATCACGATGCGCGTGCGCGGTCGCTGTTTGCGAACCTCCAGCTCACGGATCTGCGCGGCGGCCCGATCGCCATTGGTGTGCGGCATCTGCATATCGAGGATCATCAGGTCCGGCTGCGACCGTTGCCAGGCTGCCACGGCCTCAGCGCCGTCGCCGACCGTCGTTACCTCCCATCCGGCCCGGTGCAGCAGGGTGGCGAGGAGCAGTGCGCTGGTCGGATCGTCCTCGGCAATCAGCGCGTGCGGCGTCTGTCCACCGGCGACGACCCGGGGTGTGGGGTGGTGCCCGATTTCGGTCGCGGTCGCCGCAGAGGGCTCGGCCGCTGGCAGCTCGGCGGTGAATGTGAACGTAGTCCCTTCGCCCTCGGTACTCTCCACCTCGATCCGACCGCCCATCAGCTCGACGAGTTCCTTGCAGATGGCCAATCCCAGACCGGTCCCGGGGGGCTGGGGCCGTTCCGGGCCGCCACGGGCGAAGGGCTCGAAGATACAAACGCGCAGGGACTCTGGGATCCCCGAGCCGGTATCGGCGATGCGAAAGCCGATGCAGCCGTCGTCGGTCGGCGCCACATGGACCTTGATGGAGCCGTGCTCGGTGAATTTGATGGCGTTCCCGACGAGGTTGTTCAGCACCTGGCCGAGCCGGGTGGGGTCGGCCCATACCGCCTCCGGCAGCCGGTCATCCAGGTGCCAGTTCAAGGTCAGGCCCTGCTGCCGGGCCTGGTACGCCAGCGGGGCCAACTGCTCGCTGAGGTATTCGGGCAAGGGCAGGGGCTGCGGCTGCAGCCGCAGGCCCCCGGCTTGCAGCCGGGAGAGCTCCAGCAGGGTCTCAATCAGCCCTTCCAGCTGTCCCGCGGCGTTGCGGCAGTAGCGGATGTACTCCTGCTGCTGGGGCGAGAGTGGGGTGTCGGTCAGCAGGGCACAGAAGCCGGTGATGGTGTTCAGCGGTGTGCGCAGGTCGTGGCTGACCGCCGCCAGGAAGGTGTCCCGAGCGCGTTCTGCCTCTTTCTGTTCGGTGATGTCGTAGAGCGCACCTTGAAGGACCCAGTCGTTGTGATCGGTGAGCCGAATCAGGCGGCCGATGTCGCGGACCCAGCGCACCGAGCCATCCCGGTGAACGATGCGATAGCTGAGATCGGAGGTTGTGCCCTCGTTGGCCAGGGCCTCGATCTGCCGCCGGACCCGGGGACGGTCCTCGGGGTGGATCAGGGCGTCCCAGTCGCAGTGGCCGGCCATGAATTCGGCCTGGGTGTAGCCGGTGATCTCCTCGACCATGCCGCGCAGGAGGATCGGCGCCGGGTCGGCCAAGCGCGTCTGGTAGGCGATGCCGATGAAATCCTCCAGGAAACGGCGATAGCGCTCGTCCCGCGGGCGAGGGCGCTGCTCGGCGGCCTTGAGCTCGCTGATATCGGTGTGGATCCCCAGCACCTGACGTGGCCGGCCATCGCGGTCAAATTCGACGTCTTGTCCGCGAGCGTGGATCCAGTGCCATTCGTCGTCGGCGCGGCGAAAGCGCATCTCGACCGAGTAAGGGCCGCCGTCCTGGGCGAGGAGGTTGCGGTGGATGGCGTCTTCGGCCGCCTCCCGATCTTCGGGGTGGATGCGCTCGCGAAAGGACGCGTAGTCCATCTCGACCCGCTGTTCCGGAGGATAGCCGAGCAGTGCCCAGGCGTCGTCATCCCAGCGCACCCGGTCGGCGCCGATATCCCACTCCCAGATGCCGAAGCGGGCGGCGCTCTGCGCCATCCGGTAACGCCGCTCCTTTTCGGCCAGGGCGCGCTCGACCTCTTTCTCGCGGGTGATGTCCACTAGGTAGCCGTAGTGGTAGTCGGGTCCGCTGCTGCGCCGGTCGATCACCGTGCTATCCCGGACCCAGCGATAGCTGCCGTCGGCGTGGCGGACCCGATACGGGTGGTGCTCGAAGTGGGTGGAACCCCGGTCGCGGTGATGCGTCACCTCCTCAACCACCCGCTGGAAATCCTCCGGATGGATCAGCTCGGCAAAGCGCAGGGCCCCGCTGCGCAGATCCGCCGGGGGATAGCCGAGGACCTGCTCCACGTTGGGTGAGACGTATTCCACCGGCCACTGCGGGGTGATGCGCCACTGGAACACGACGGTGGGTCCGCCCACGAAAAGTTGCCGCTCTCGCTGGAGTGCCCGTCGCTGCTCGCGCAGTTCCTGCTCCAGGGCCTGTTGCTGGGTGCGGTCCTGGAAGGAGATCACGGCGCCTTCCGGCTCGCCGTCGTCCCCGTGTAATGGGTTGGCGCAGACCTGCACCGGGAGTGTGGTGCCGTCGCGGCGCAAGAAGCAATCCTGCCAGGGCGCGGGGGAGGTGCCGCCTTCAACGGCCCGATGGATGGGACACTCCGCCTCGGGGGATGGTCGTCCGTCGGGAAAGGCCGGGTGGATCAGGGCGTGGACGGGTTCGCCGAGCACACGGGCCTCATCCTCGAAACCGAGCATGCGCAGGGCCGCCGGATTGGCAAACACGACCCGAGCGCGGCGGTCGAGTCCCAGCACACCTTCGTCGAGGGCCTCCAGGATCTGCCGTGGCAACCGAACCGACATGGATGAAGTGCGCCGCCTCCTTGCTCGCGCCTCGCTCGCGCCGCGGATCATCTCTTCGACCTGGGGATCATACCGCAACGGTGGAATCCCCAGGGGGTTCGGATCGTCGCGGTGCGACAGGCGGGGTATCCTGCGTTACCCTGCGCCTTTTCGGAGAAGGGAGTGGAAAGGCCATGCATGCACAAGCCTACAGACGTTGTGGCCTGGCCGCGGTGCTGATTCTCGGTCTGGCCGGCGGATCGGCGGCGACCATCGCCGGGGAGGGTGAAACCCCGGATGGCGAGGCGCTCAGCGAAGAGGATCAAGCCCTTCAGGAGGCCTTCGAACTCCACGAGGAGGGGGAGCTGGAGGCTGCCTATGAAGCGTTCCAGGATCTGGCCGAGGCGGGCGATGTCGAGGCGAAGGTTCAGCTAGGCTGGATGTATCTGGAAGGACACGCCTCGGAGCCGGATATGGAGCGCGCCGCGGAGCTCTGGGAGCGCGCGGCCGAGGCTGGTCATGAGCGCGCCGGGGAGCTGCTCAATGCGGTGCTCCCGGGCGTGGAGGAGTAGATTCGGCACGCCGGACGCGCCCTTTGGGTCCGTCGCGGCCGGGTCAGGCAAGGTGGATGAAGGAGTGGATCGATGAGTCGAGCGATGCGTCACGGGGTGATCGGGCTGCTGGGTGGTGCGATGTTGATGGTGGGCTGCTCCGATGGGGCCCCGGGAGAGTCGGCTCAGGCGGATGTCTTTGACCAGCTCGCCGACAGCCACTACATCGCGCAGGGCGATAGCGATTTCCGGGTCTACGCCTTCAAGGACCCGCACTGTCCGGCGTGCACCAACCTGAAGAATGCGGTGGACAACGACGCCACGCCCAGTGTCGAGTGGCGCTGGGTGCCGGTCGGGTTCCTGGGCTCGGGGGCGCAGGCGGATGCGGCGGCGCTGATCGAGGAGGAGAAGGACATGGACGGCCATGATGCCGTGCAGGCCAACATGCGCCTGGCCCAGGAACTCGGCGTGCGCAGCGTGCCCACGGTCTTCTACCGCGACACCGATGGCGAGGTGCGTTTCTTCGTCGGCGGCGAGCAGCAGGCGCTGGACGCCCTGGAGCGTATGGCCGCCGAGTAGGACCCGCGGCTTGGTCGGTCAGTCTCCCGGTGCCGATGTGCCGGGGCTGACCGACTACATCGGGTCGTCCGGATCCTCCTCCAGGTCGTCCTCGGCGCGTTCGACATGCTCGGCGACAAACCGCAGGTAGTCGGCCAGATCCGCCCCGCTCATGTAGTTGCGGGCAAAGGACAGCGTACCGAGCATGAGGGCCTCCACCGTGGCCATCGGCTCATCGTCGTCGCCTTCGACGGCCTCCAGGCCCAGGGATTGCACCTGGCGGGCCAGATCGGTGTTGAGTCGGGGGGTCTCTTCGCTCATGCGGCTCCCTCTGAAATGGGCGTGCACCCTGGCGGGCATCGACGCGCCCCATTATCCCCGAGCTGACCCGTTGCGCGCCATGCCCGCCGGGCGTCCGTGCGCGATCGCATCGGCGCGTCTCAGGCAGCCGGGGCGAGGATGCGTTTGACAAAGATCCAGTAGCTATCGCCGCTCAGGGCCCGTTTGATGTGCACCCGAACCTTGGTCGGCGCCATGCGGTAGTCGAAGGTGTAGTCGAAAATCTCGTTGAGTTCGCCGCGCTCGACCCCTTCCCGGAAGCGGCCGTAGAACGCCTCCGTGCGACCGCAGGGGGCCACCTCGTTGAAAAAGTCACGGCCGATCATCGCCTGGGGATCACGCCCGGTGATCACCCCCTCGGTGGCGTTGTAGAGAAGGATCTGGCCCTGGCGATCGATCTGAATGACCCCAAAGGGGAGTTCATCGATCTCCTGCGGCGTCATCGACGCCAGCCGGTTTTCCACATCCTTGCGGCCGAACAGGGTCGTTGCCATGACGCATGCCCTCCCTAGAAGAAGCTCTCCACCTCCTCGCGCAGTCGCCGTTCGGCCTCGTCCCGCTGTTCCTCGGCTTCCTGCTCCAGGCGCTGACGCTGCTCCTCGGCCTCCTGCTCGAGTCGTTCACGCTCCTGCTCGGCCTCGCGCTCGAGCTGCTCGCGTTCCTCATCCAGGCGTTCATCGAACTCTTCGCGCGCCGCGCCAAGCCGCTCCAGTCGCTCCTCACCCAGGGCGGCCGCCAGGTCGAGCCGGATATCCGGCTCGAACAGGAAACCGGTGATCTCCAGCGGGATGGTGGCACCGGCAAGGCGATGGAGGAGGGGGGCCTGATCCTCGTCCAGACCATCGGGCAGGGTGGCCTGGACGCGATAGTCGATCTCCTCGGCGAGGATGTCCGCCGAGCCCTCCCCGGTGGCATCGAGCAGAGGGGATTCCAGGAGCAGATCGTCGTTGCGGGCGACCCCATCGGCCAGGGTGAAGCTGGCGGTAAGATCCGAAAAGTCGGTCCGGTCCTCGTCGCCAGGCGGCTCCGGCGGTTCTTCCCGACGCAGTTGCGCGGCGGCCTCACGGATCTTGTGGGGGATGTTGAGGCCGAGCAGATTGCCGTCCTCCGCAGCGATCCGGCCTGCCCCCTCGAAGTCCTCTATCAGACCGTGGAGGTGCTCGCCGGCGCCGCTGCCTTCGAAGTGGAACTGACCACGGCCGTGCAGCCAGTCGCGATCGAGCAGGTCTTCGAGCAGCGGCGCGAAGGCCACGTCGTCCAGCGAGGTGGCCAGGTCGAAGCCGGGCTTCTCGCCGCTGGCATCCAGCCAGGCGTGGCCGGCCAGCTCGCCCTCGTAGAGCCGCGCACGGAGCGACTCGGCCCCCAGCTTGCCGTCCTCGCCAGTGAGCTGAGCCTCGAAGTCGCTGACCGTCAGGCCGGCGGCACGCAGCTCACCGAAACCAATCCGCCCATCAACCACCAGGGGGCGCAGGGGCTCCAGCGGGAAGTCCAGGGCCACCTCGCGCAGGTCCCCGAGGCCCGGTGCCTCATCCCCGTTGCCATCCGCGTTATCGCCGTTGCCATTCGCCGGACCGTCGGACTCGTCCTCGGATGCCGGCGGCAGATAGCGGTCCAGATCCAACTGATCGAGCTCCAGCGCCAGCTCGATCTTCGGCTGCTCAGGCTCAGCCGCTGCCTCGCCCTCGACGCGGCTGTCGTCCAATTCGACGGCGAGCTCGGTGAGCGCTATGCGCTCAGCCGTCGCATCGATGGCACCGGAGCCACTGAAACTGCGCAGCACATCGGGATCGTCGGTCTCCGGCGGCTCCTCGCCCAGGGCGCTGAGCAGCCCCTTGGGATCGAACTCGGCGAGGGACCAGGTGGCGGCCACCTGCGGGCCAGCGTCCGCCTGACTTAGCAGTGCCTCTGCGCTGAATGCGATGCGCTCCGCGTCCCCGACCAGGGCGTCGGCCTGGATGCCCACCGGCTCGTCCAGGCGCAGGGTGTCGATCTCGAGGTTCACCGGGTCCAGTCGGATCTGCCGGTCCTCGCCACGATCATCCCAGTGCACGGCGCCCTCACTCAGACGCAGGCCACCGATGACCACCCCGGCAAGCGCCTGGAGGTCGGCCGGCTCCTCATCGGTGGCCGGGTCGTCCGTCGGCGGGGCGTCTTCGTCCGTGGCCGCGGCGTCGGTGTCGTCGTCCTCGGGCGCAAAGCGCTCGGCGAGGTCGGCCCAGTTGTCCCGGCCATCCTCGTCGCGCATCAGTCGCACCACCGGACGCTCCAGCTCCACGGCACGGGTGTGAAGCTCGCCGCGCAGCAGTGGCCAGACCTGTATGGCGGCGGCCAGACGGTCGATCTCAACGAAGGGCTCGTCGTGATAGCCGTCGGCGTCTGCCAGTGTGGTGCGGCCGATCTCGATACCGAGCCACGGGAAAAAGGACCACTCGATATCGCCCTCGATCTCGAGTTCTCGTCCGAGCTCGCGCTCGGCGAGCGTGGCGATATCGTCCCGGTACTCATTGGGGTCGATCACCACGGCCGCCACGGCGATCGCCACCCCCAGGGTGACGACCAGGGCAAGCAGGGCCAGGAGGAGCCACTTGAGAAGGCGCAGCATGAGTTAGGGCGTCCTTTCCGCTACTGGGGACGGGCCCCACTCTAGCGCGGCCGGGTGACGAATCGCCAACCCGGCCGCGGTTGCCTACCCGAAGATGTCCCGGGTGATGGACTCATACCACCCAGGGGCGTAGAGCGCCTCGATCTCGCGAAACGCTTGGCCTTCGTCTTCCGGGCTAAGCCCCCCGGAGCCCTCCACCTCGCGGATCTCACCGCCGCGATGCTCAAAGACGGCGGCGATGGTGAAGGCCCAGTCCGGCGCGACCAGGCTGTAGCAGGTGTTGACCGTGGGGAAGTGCGGCGTCGGCTCGCCGGTGAGCTCGCCGACGATGGTGGCGGCGACCAGCTTGCCCTGGTTGTTGGCGGTGTGGGCCGACTTGGGCATGTCCCCGGCCACGGCGGCGTCACCGATCACGTAGACACCGTCGTGGCGTTGCGAGCGGAAGGTCTCCTGGTCCACCGGGCACCAGCCCGAGTCATCGGATAGGTCCGCCTGCCGGGCGATGGCACCGGCCTGCTGCGGCGGGATGAAGTTGATGACATCCGCCGAGTGCACCTGGTCGCCGCCGTCGGTCAGGACCTTGCGATCGGAGACGGAAAGCCGATCTGGTGCGCCGCCCTGCGAACCGGGGACCCACTCGATCATGTCGCCGTAGAGCTCCTCCCAGCCCTGCTTGAACAGGGCCTGCTTCGAGAAGCTGTCCTTGGGGTCGAGCCCCAACACCTTGGTGCGCGGCTTGTGCTTCTTGAGGTAATGGGCGATCAGCGCCATGCGCTCGTACGGGCCGGGCGGGCAGCGGTAGGGCTCCTTCGGAGGGCAGACGATCACCGTGCCGCCATCGTCCATGGCCTCGATCTGCTCGCGCAGGATACGGAAAGGCCGTCCGCCCTCCCAGGCGTGAGGGATCTGCTCGGTGTCCTCCGGCCCCATGCCCTCCACGCGGTCCCAGGCGAAATCGATCCCCGGGGCGACCACCAGGCGATCGTATTCGATCGGATGGTGGTCGCGGGGAATGACCCGCTTGCCGGCCAGATCCAGTTCCTCCGCCCGGTCGTGGACGACCTCGATGTCGTACTCCTCGCGCAGCCGGTCGTAGCCGTGGCCGAGGGTGTCGAGCTCGCGGAAACCGCCCAGGTACCAGTTGCCTGCGTAGCAGGTGTAATAGGTCTCGTTGGGCTCGACCAGGGTGACCCGCAGATTGGGGGCGTGCTGTTTGAGGTAGCGGGCCGTGGTCGCCCCGGCGGAGCCGCCGCCGACGATGACGATACGGGCATCGAGCCGGCTGCGGGCCAGGCTCAGGGCGGGGAAGCCGGCCAGGCCGAGGGCGGCGACGGTCGCGCCCGAGGCGCCCAGACGAAGGAAATCGCGTCGGGATAGATGGGATCGGCTCATGATGCGACGGGCCTCACTCGAGTTCACTCAGATAGGCGGCAAGCTCGCGGATCTCCTCCTCGGTGTAGCCGGTCGCGTGGCGGTCCATCACCGTGGGGTTGCGTTTGCCTTCCTGGAAATCCAGCAGATACTCCACCATCAGATCCTTGTCCCAGCCGGCGATCGGCGGCATGGTGTCGGCACCCTGGCCCTGCGGGCCGTGGCAGGCGAAACAACTCTGGGCAATGAGTTCACCACGGGTGAGTGGCTTGTCCTCGGCCTGAACGGGTCCAGCGAGGAGTGCTGTGCTCAGGGCGATCGAAGTGAGGTATCGAAGTGGTGTCATGGACGGCATCGCTCGAGTCTCCTCCCTTTGATGTCGAGCGCGGCGCGATTAAGCTGCGGAGTATAGGTCAAGCCATCCGCCCCATGGAATCCCCGCCCATGCGCAAACCCCACGAGTGGCTGCTGGATGCCTCCATCTACTTCTCCTTCGACCGCAGCGGGTTCGAGCGCCACGCGCGAACCTGGCCCGGGTTCCGGGACCGTCTGCGTGAGGGCCCCAGCGAGGCACTGACCGGGCTCGTCACCGGGGGCAGCCGGGGCATCGGTGCTGCGGCCGTCGAGCGCCTGCGCGGGATGGGGCATCGCGTATTGAGCTGTGGCCGCTCAGAGCGCCCGGAAGATCCCGATTACCGGAGGCTGGATACCGCGGACTGGGCGGAGGTTGCGCGGCTGGCGGCGGAGCTGCCGCAGCTGGATTTCGTGGCCCTCAACGCCGGCGGGATGCCGGAGCGCTTCGAGCGCAACGCGGACGGGGTCGAGATGCAGATGGCCTCGCAGCTCTTCGGCCACTATCTGCTTGTCCACAATCTGGCCAGCACCGGTCGGCTGGGCCCGGGGGCCCGTGTGATCTGGATGAGTTCCGGCGGGATGTACCTGCAGCGCCTGCACCTGGAGCATCTTTTCGAGAACGAGCGGTACGACAAGGTCGCCACCTACGCCAACGTCAAGCGCGCGCAGGTCATCGTCAACGCGCAGATGGCGCGCATGCCGCTGTTCCGGGATGTGGAGTGCTGCGCGATGCACCCCGGCTGGGTGGACACCGCCGGGGTGCGCGAGGCGATCCCGGGATTCTGGCGCTGGACCCGGAATCGGTTGCGCAGTCCGGAGCAGGGTGCGGACACCCTGGTCTGGCTGGCTGCCCGGAATGACGAAGGCGGGCGCGCCAGCGCGCCCGAGTCCGGGGGCCTCTATTTCGATCGCCGCCGCGTCTCGCCCTATCTGGTCCCCGGCACCCGTGAGCCGCTTGGCGAACGGCGCCGGCTGCTGGAGACCATGGACCGACTGCTCGCCCCCTACCGCGAGGGCAACGAGACGCTGATCCAGAGCCTCGAGCCGGGGAAATCGGTATGAGCTTGCCGGCAGTTGCGAAGGGCACGGCACGGCGTCAGTGGCGGCGTCAGCCCCAGGCAGCGCGGTGGCTTGCCGGCCTCCCCGCGGCCGTGCTGGCGTGGCTGATCAGCGGCGCGGCCGCGCAGGCGGCGACCCTGGAGGTGGAGATCCTGTTGCCGAAGGCCGACCGGGGCAGTGTCTACGTCGCACTCTTCGACGACGCCGAGGCCTTCCCCGATGCGGACCGGGCGCGCGCGCGCAAGACCCGGCCGGTGGAGGGCGATGCGGTGACGCTGACGATCTCCGATCTG
>Ga0207421_10006001_pt1 | contig 13373 bp, 11 predicted proteins | sample SodLakKL_010_SED_4_FD_187542 | JGI IMG/M metagenome (GOLD analysis project Ga0207421, IMG submission 187542) | Alkaline sediment microbial communities from Lake Tanatar, Kulunda Steppe, Russia - 8KL_010_SED (SPAdes) (version 2) | ecosystem: Environmental > Aquatic > Non-marine Saline and...
CCGTCGTGAGACGCGCGGGGTTTTGTCTTTAAAAATGACAACTCGGCATAATTTTGCTATTCTATTGCTGTATGAACACGCTTACTCAGCAAGAGATAGTCGCTCAAATTGAACCGATACTGAAACGCTATAATGTCCCCAAGGCGGCTTTGTTCGGCTCAGTAGTAAGCGGCGAAAGCAATGAGCAGAGCGATGTTGATATACTGGTGGAAATGCCGGTTGGCAGCACCCTTTTTGATCTGTCGGCTCTCTCCTCGGAACTAAAAGAGGAACTGGGTCGAGAGGTGGATGTTGTTACCTTTAATTCTGTAAATCCTAATCGCCGCCAATATATATTAGAAAATCAAGTCAGTATTTATGGCTAAAGATATTAAACCGTATTTGCAAGATATACTCGATAGTATAGAAAAAATTGAAAGCTATCTGGAGGGTGTATCTCAAGAAGATTTTGTTGAAGATGTTCAAGTGCAGGATTCAGTGATTAGGCGGTTTGAAATAATTGGCGAAGCGGTAAAAAACATCCCGGATAATTTTAAGGCCGATTTTCCTGAAATATCTTGGAAAGAAATGGCTGGTATGCGCGATATATTGATTCATGATTATGCCGGGGTAGATATTGATTTAGTCTGGAATACCGCTGTGCAAAAACTGCCGGAAATTAAACAGCAACTAACTAATATTCTGGAAAAATTATGACTACCGGCAAATTTATAGCTTTTGAAGGGGGCGGAGCTTCCGGCAAAGACACCCAGATCGATCTCTTGAAAGAGCGGTTGCCAAGCGACCGGTTTGTTTTTACCCGCGAGCCGGGTGGTACCAATATCGGCGAGCAGATCCGCTCTACCTTGCTTTCAAGCGACAGTGACAATATGTGTGCCGAGACCGAGCTTTTGTTATTGGTCAGTTCGCGCGCTCAACTTCTGCGCGAGGTGATAAAACCCAACCTAGAAGCCGGGCGTAACGTTATCTCCAGCCGGTTCGGTCTCTCTACGGTTGCCTATCAGATCTATGGACGACAACAGGAGAACCGGTTACCGTTACTCAAGAAAGTGAACGAGTTGGCGTTAGACGGTTTTCAACCGGACCTCTATATTTTTATGGACATACCGCCGGAGGTTGGTGTGGAGAGAAACCGCAAGCGAGAGCGAGAGGAGTACAATCGATTCAATGAAAAGGAAGAAATTGATTTCCACCGGCGAGTTCGTCACGGCTTTCGGCAGGCGTTTTCCGAGTACGACCATAAGCTAATAGACGGCACCAAAAAGATAGAAGAGATCCATAGCGATATTCTGCAGGAAATTATCAGCTTAACCGGTGAAAAAACTCTCTCTCAAGAACAAGCTGCATCTAATTCTGCTTCGCTACAGGATGGTTGTTACGCCGGTTTTAATTAAACTGCCGCAACCGATAGCTCGATCTCCCGGCGAGATGCTATGTCAGGGGAAAATGAACCAAATTATTATGAAACTAAAGATCAAACGACTCAGCAGTAACATACCTCTGCCTTCTTATGCTCATCAGGATGATGCCGGACTGGATCTTTTGGCGGCCGAGGAAGTAACACTGGAGCCGGGTCAGCGGGTTCAGATAGCTAGCGGTTTGGCGATTGAGATTCCGGCCGGCTACGCCGGTTTGATCTGGGATAAAAGCGGCCTGTCGCATAAATACGGGATGAAGATCTTGGGGGGAGTGGTGGACTCCAATTATCGCGGCGAGGTGAAAGTAGGAATGGTCAATCTTTCACAGCAGGAGCAAACCTTTAAGGTCGGCGACAAAGTGGCTCAGCTATTGATCCAGCCGGTGGTAACGGCCGAGATAGAAGAGGCGGAAGAGCTGTCCGACACCTCCCGCGGAGCCGGCGGGTTTGGCAGTACCGGTCGCTAACCGAGGGCGGCAGTATCAATGGTTATATTTTACAAAGGGTTGACTATTTACTAAAAACCCTTATTATTTTTTAACGGGAGTGTTGTTTAAAAACTAGCGTCAGTAATTCTGGCGCCAAGGAAGGAGATAAGGGGAATGCCCAAGAGTAAGAAACTCGATACGGTCACAGAAGTGACCGCGAAATTAAACAACGGCCACAGAGTCGTTGCTAAAAAAGTGAATATAGGCTATTTCACCGAGGTCGACTGCCGTAATACTCAGGGCTTCGGAAGCATTTCGGAAGTTTTGGGAGCCTTCAGCGAAAACCCCAACGCAGCCTTCGCTTGGGGGGACTGCAATTCCGTGGTTTTATATAACCACGGAAATAAAAGTTGGAGGTCTATGTCTTTTTTAAAGGCTCTCTATGACGGTTATACGATTATAGGGAAAAACAGGGGGAAAAAGGGGGGAAAGAAAAAGAAATAAAACAAGCCGCACGACGTTCGCGTCGTGCGGCTGCGGTTTTTTAAGCAACTACCTTTTACTACTTGAGTCAGTATCGGCTCGGGTATATAATAATTCTACTCTAAAAATGGTGTTTTATGCTGTTTACTCGACATCCTGACAACCCGGTCCTGTCTCCCAACACTGAAAATAGCTGGGAGAGTCAGGCGGTGTTCAATCCGGCGGCGGTGCGTTGGGGTGGTACGACCTATCTTCTTTATCGGGCGGTGGGTGAATACCAATACTATATCTCCCGCCTCGGTTTGGCGGCCGCTTGCGACGGCGCTGATCTTCAGCGGGTATCCGATCAGCCGGTATTTGAACCGGGAGCCGATTTTGAACACTGGGCGGTGGAAGATCCCCGATTGACCCGGATCGAGGACGAATTTTACCTTACCTATACCGCTATTTCGCAGCGCATTCTGCAGGACGGCGGGCCGGTTACTCATCGCGAAGTGCCGCTTGAGGCCTCGGTTGGTTTGGCGGTCAGCAAAGATCTGCAGCACTTTGATCGGCTGGGGACCATTTCTTTATCGCGGGTGGATGATAAGAACGCGGTTCTGTTCCCGGAGCGGATCAACGGTCGCTATGCTCTTCTTCATCGTCCGCAACGCTGGTGCCGCCACTGGTTTGATCATCCGTTGGCTTCCGAGATAAAGATACCCCTTCCTTCGGCGGTGGAGGACCTGCCGCAACTGCCCGCTATCTGGCTCTCTTATTCCGACGATCTCTTGAACTGGAGTGATCATCAGTTGGTAATTGAGCCCACCCACCAACACGACCACCGTATCGGAGCCGGTCCGCCGCCTATCAAAACCGAAGCCGGTTGGTTATTGATCTATCACCACGTGGAAGACAAAACCTCGGCCGGGGAAGAACGGGAACGGGCCTACACCGCCAAGGCCGCCTTGTTGGATCTCAATGACCCCTCGCAGGTAATAGCTCAAATACCTTATGATATTTTAGCTCCGCAAGAGTGGTATGAACAAGAAGGCGATGTAGCCAATGTCATCTTTCCCACCGGCGCTTATCTGGAAGACGATACTCTATATCTCTACTACGGCGCCGCCGATAAGTACTGCTGCCTGGCTACTGCTTCTTGGTCGGAACTTTTGTCTGAATTGAAGAAATTTCGGAGGCGGTAAGCGGAAATTCAAAAGAAAAGCCGGGAATCATTTCTCCCGACTTTAGGTTTTTTTACTTATCCGCCGTATCAGACGGATAAAGTTGTACCGGATCATCCGCCATATCGGGCAGATAAGGGGTCGCAAAACCAACCGCCATGCCAGGCGGGCAAGGTCTCGCAGGAATTTTCCTGTCTCCCGCAAGATCTGCCGGCGATTTTTGTCCGGCACCGATATCCATCGGACCGGCGCTTTAACTCCCAGCCGCCGGCGGTGGATCCAAAAGAGCGCAGAGGTGCGAGCCAGGTGCCAGCTCTTGTTGCAAAGCAACACCTCTTGCACCCCGGTGTTGCTTTCTTGGCTCGCAAGCCAACCAACCGCCGCCTCCATTTCACCGTCGGTGTGGAACAGGAGAGCGGGTTGGGTTATGATATCCCCGGTCGGTACTCCCGCTCGGCAGAGATAGTCCTTGTATATCTCTGCCAGGATGATATCTCTGCCGGCCTCTTCTGACCGAACCGGATCTCTTCCGGCCGTGATGAGTATGACCGCTTCCTCTTCGGGAGAAAGTCGTTCATACTGTTTCCGGGTCTCATCCAGGACCCGCTTCATCAGGGGGTCCGGTTGGTCGTAGTCGCATCCGTAGGCGACCGCCAACAGAACTCTCACCTCTGATCACCTCCTTTCTTGCTCAGGTTTTGTCTCCCAAAGATCTTTTTATACTTGTACCATTTACAACATTTTTGTCAATATGTTCTTTTAAATATATTATATCCACTTTCAATATTTTTCTTGGCAACCCCGCTCATAATTGCTAATATGACTTATGTAGCATATTAGGTCTTTCTCTGTTGGCGGCTAGACCGGGCCAACAATGGCTCATCAGGGCAACCAATTGAATCTTTCCGAGTTCAGTGATAATTTGGCGGAAAGAAGTGGCTTTTATTATTTAACTCAATATTTAATATGGCTTCAGCAGATAAAAAACAGCAAGAAAACCCCTCAACAACCTCTGAAGCGATTCCCGCTTCTCCTAAAAGCGAACAGGCCGGGCGGGAAGAACAAATTTTGGAATTTTGGCAAAAGGAGCGGATCTTTGAGCGTTCGCTGGAGCAGACCGAGGGCAAGGAAGAATTTGTTTTTTATGACGGCCCGCCGTTTGCTACCGGTTTGCCTCATTACGGCCATATCGTTCCCGGCACTATAAAAGACGTCATCCCGCGTTACCAAACTATGCGTGGCTATCACGTCCGCCGTCAGTGGGGTTGGGACTGTCACGGATTACCTATAGAGAACCTGATCGAGCAGGAACAGGGGCTGAGCGGCAAACGGGATATTGAAGAGTACGGCATCGGCAACTTCAACCGGGCGGCCCGCGATAGTGTTATGAGATATGACGCGGACTGGAAATGGATAATTCCGCGGCTGGGGCGGTGGGTGGATATGGAAAACGCTTACCGCACTATGGATCCCGACTATATTGAGTCGGTATGGTGGGCCTTTAAGACCCTCTATGAAAAGGATCGGGTGTATAAAAGCTTCAAATCAATGTATCTCTGTCCTCGTTGCGAGACCACCCTTTCCAATATGGAGGTGAGCGGCGGTTATGCCGAGATCAAAGACCTTTCGGTGATCGCCAAATTCCGGCTGGAAGACGAGCCAAACACCTCGTTACTGGCCTGGACCACCACTCCCTGGACCTTGCCCGGCAATACCGCCTTGGCGGTAGGTTCGAAGCTGGATTACGTGGTAGTGGAGAAGCCGGACGAGAGTTCAGGTTCGCCGGTACGCTTTATTGTGGCGCAAGACAAACTGCAGGAAATATTCGGCGAAGACAGTTACGAGGTGGTAAAAACCGTCAAAGGGAGCGATCTGGTCGGCAAGAAATATACTCCGCTTTTTGACTACTATGCCGAACAGGAAGAGCTGGAAAACCGCGAGAACGGCTGGCAGGTTTATCCGGCCGAGTTCGTGACCACCGAAGAAGGAACCGGCATAGTTCACATCGCACCGGCTTTTGGTCAGGATGACTTTGATCTGGCTCGGGAACACCGGCTGCCCTTCATTCAGCATGTTGACTTTCAGGGCAGGTTCCGGCCGGAGGTCAAAGACCTGGCCGGTTTGTCGGTTAAACCTCAAGAGGATCCGATGTCCACCGACGTGCAAGTGGTCAAGCTGCTGGCCGGCAAAGACCTCTTGTTTGCCAAAGAAAAGATAACTCACTCTTATCCTCATTGCTGGCGCTGCGATACCCCGCTTTTGAACTATGCCACCGATTCCTGGTTTGTTCAGGTTTCTGATCTGCGGGAAAGATTGGTGGCCGAGAACAAGAAGATCGGCTGGGTACCGGAACATGTCGGCAGCAGCCGGTTCGGCAACTGGTTGGCCGAGGCGCGTGATTGGCCGATCTCGCGTAGCCGGTTCTGGGGCGCTCCGCTGCCGGTCTGGCAATGTTTTGATTGCGGAGAGATAAAAACGGTCGGCTCGGTAGAAGAGCTAAAAGACACTCCTTCCAATAAATACTGGATAATGCGTCACGGAGAGGCCGAGAACAATACCGAAGACGTGATGAGCGCCGACCCCGAGCATCCTCATCATCTGACCGAAAAGGGGCGTCAGCAGGCGCAAAGCTCGGCCTCGGCCTTTCAGGAGAAGCCAGATCTTATCATTGTTTCGGATTTCGTTCGTACCAGAGAGACCGCCGAACTGGCGGCCGAGGAGCTGGGGGTGGATGCCGAGAATATCATTACCGATGTTCGTCTGCGCGAACTTAACTTCGGCGCTATGCATTTGAGGCCGGTCGAAGATTATTTCAATTATTATCCCGACTGGAGTGTCGGTTTTGACAAGAGATTACCTGAGGGCGAGAGTTATTCCGATGTTCGGGTACGGCTCGGTGAGTTGTTGTATGAACTGGAAGAGAAATACCAAAACAAAAAAATACTTCTGGTTACTCATCATACACCGACCTGGCTGTTGCTTGCGGTGGCACAGGGTCTTACTAAAGAACAAGCGGTACAGATGCGCGGTCAGCAAAGAACCTTCTTTGAAAATGCCGAGATCAGAGAGTTGCCGTTTACTCGGCTGCCGCATAATGAAAATTATGAACTTGATCTGCACCGGCCGTATATTGATGAAGTGAATATTGCTTGCCGTTGCGGCGGCCGGATGAGCCGGGTCGAGGAGGTGTTTGATTGTTGGTTTGAATCCGGATCGATGCCGTTTGCTTCTCATCACTATCCTTTTTCTCGAGAAACCTTTGATCCTTCCAAGCAAAACGGTTTTCCGGCTGATTTCATTTCCGAGGGGCTGGATCAAACCCGCGGCTGGTTCAACACTTTGCTGGTTCTCTCGGTCTCTCTTTTTGATCGAACTCCCTATCGCCAGGTAGTGGTCAACGGGACGGTTTTGGCACCGGATGGAACCAAGATCTCTAAGCGGAAAAAGAATTACCCCGATCCTATGGAGCTTGTTAATCGCTTCGGAGCCGATGCCGTACGTTATGCTTTAATGACCTCGCCGGTGGTTCGGGCCGAAGACCTGGCTTTTTCCGAACAGATGGTAGATGAGGTTTCCAAAAAAGTTACCGGCCGTCTTTTTAATGTACTTTCTTTTTGGGAAATGTATGCCGAAGGGGAACAGATAAGTTCTTCTTATCGAGAACCTTCCAATGTTCTGGACCGCTGGATGATGGCTCGTCTTAATGAGGTTGGAAGGACAATGACCGAAAATCTGGACAGTTATCGCTTGGATAAAGCAGCGCGTGAAATAGGTGTGTTGGTGGAAGATCTCTCCACTTGGTATTTGCGCCGCTCTCGAGAACGGATCAAACAAGGCGGTGAAGAAGGCCGGGGAGCTATATACTTTCTGACCCGGTCGCTGAGCTGTATCAGTTTTTTGGCGGCTCCTTTTATGCCGTTTTCGGCTGATGATATTTACCGGCGCCTGAAAGTTCATGTACCGGAATTACACAAGCAGGACAGTGTTCATCTGGAAAAATGGCCGGAGTTCGATGAGCCGGAAGATCAGCTGCTTGAGGATATGCAGATGGTGCGGGATCTTATTTCGGAAGCTCTGGAACTCCGTTCCCGCCGGGGTATAAAGGTTCGCCAGCCACTAAAGACTTTGGGGGTAAAACAGTCAGTACCGGCGGGGTACGAGGAGATAATAAAAGAAGAGGTTAACGTTAAAGAAATAAAGACCGATCCTGCACTTGGATCACCGGTTGATCTCGATACTGAAATAACAGCCGAACTGCAGCAGGAAGGTGATATCAGAGAACTGGTCCGGGCGGTTCAGAATCTCCGCAAAAAACTCAACTTACAGCCCTCACAATCGGCCGAGTTGTTGGTGGAAAAAGGTACGGAGCCGCAAGAGCTTTTACAAAAGGCCGAACCGGAACTGAAACAGATCGCCCGAATAGAGAAGGTCACCATTGAATCGGAGCTCTCTTCCGGTCAAACAGTAACTCTTTCCCAAGCAAGTCCGGTGATAGCTTTGCGGGTGATGGAGAACTGATTATGTATTATGGGGTTTGTATTAGGTATTATGGAAAAGAAAGCACAAAGCACAATATCCAATACACAAAGAAAACACAAAACACAAACCTCGAAGTATAAATAAAGCACAAAACACAATCTCCAAAGTACAAATAAAACACAAAGAAAGGATAAAGTGGGAGCAAATTACAAAGCACAAGTAATAAATTTGTAATATCAAAGGTACAAAATTAACCCAACCTCGTTCTCCATCACCGGCCTATGTATCACAAATTCACCACTTCGGCTCTGGTTTTGGCGGTTTATAAAAAAGGAGAAACCGCCTCAGCAGTAGTGTTACTGACCCGTGATTGGGGGCGGGTGGTTGTTTCTGCTCAAGGGCTTCGCAGTATGAAGTCCAAGCTTCGCTATTCATTGACTCAGTTCTCTCGCTGCCGCGTGACCTTGGTCCGGGGGCGAGGCGGTTGGCGTCTGGTCAGCGCCGAGAGCTACGGTAATATTTTTTCCGAACTTCGTGATAAACCGGAAGCCGGAACGAGAGCGGCTCGAGTCATTAATCTCTGCGACAAGTTAATGGACGAAAGCCGTGAAAGTCGCGAGGTATTTGATACCATAAGCACCGGCCTGGATTTTATGCGTTATTTTGCCACTGATGAGGAAATAGCCGGAATTGAACGGATCATTCTGCTGAGGGTTTTGTGGTTGGAAGGGTGGCTTACTCGTAACGGAGTATGTGCCTCTTTTTTAAACATTGGTCAATGGGATAAAGGTTTGGTTCGGGCCGTGAATTCGGTATCCGGTCGGGTTACTCGGGAGATCAATCGTTCGCTGGCTGAAATGGTGTGAGTTTTGGTTTCGCGGCCGCCGGTTAATGGCATTGCCGGGGTAAATTATGTTATGATAACCGTTATATGGTACGACAAAGGAAGCGTCAAATGAATACAGAACAAGAAGGGTCCGATCGCTTGGGAAAAGCGCTGTGGACCTTTTTAATAATCGCTCTGGTTTTTTTCGTTGGCTCGGTTTCCATAGCGGCAGTTACCTTGTTCCGCGGAGAGAATGTTATCAGGGCCGAGAACGTAGAACTGAATATCAACGGCCCGGAAGAGATCACTAGTGGTGAAACTGTTGATTATGAGATCGAGATATTAAATCGAAACCAGGTGCCGTTGAGTGATATATCTTTGGTAATAGAACCGCCGACCCAAGCTAAAAAACCGGAAGATATCAATCAAGATCTCTCGCGGGAACGGGTTACTATAGAAGAAGTTCCGCCCAACGGACGCGCTACTACCGAAACGGAAATGGTGCTTTTTGGAGAAGAGGGTGATGAGCACTTGCTTTCAGCTGCCATTGAATACAGCATTCCGGATGCCACCAATCGTTTTACCAAAGAAAGCGAAAAGACCATCCGGGTCGGGGAGTCGCCGGTTTCCATATCGATCTCGCCTCGCACCGAAGTGCACGATGATCAGCCGACCAAGCTGGACGTCAACATTAGATCGCGGAGCGATCAGACCACCTCTGATTTGTTAATAACCGGATCTTATCCCGGCGGTTTTGATTTTGTATCTTCTTCCCCAACCCCTGATCACCAACAAGATAAATGGTTAATAGGAACACTGGCGCCGGGCGAGACTACCACTATTACCGTGGAGGGTGTTTTTTCCGGGGGTGGCGGCGAAGAACGTACTCTTAGTTTTTCGGCCGGTTTGCCGGATGATAGCGGTGAGAATATAAGAACTCCGCTGGCTTCGGTGTCTCGAACTGTTTCTTTGCGCCCGCCGCATTTGACCGTTTCTTGGTTGCTGCCGCGGATGACCGACGGCGTGTTGATATCGGAACCGGGGCGGACCATCGAGGGCGAGATAGAGGTGCAAAATAATTTGAATGTTGATCTGCAGGATGCCGAGATCGAATTACAGCTCCCCTGGCAGTTAATAGATCTGGATTCGGTAGAGCTGGAAGACCGAAGAAGAGAACGCTCGGAAGGATATTTTGATCGCGCTTCCGGCAAAGTGGTTTGGAGTTATATGGAAATGGAAGAGCTTGAAGAGCTGTCTGCCGGAGAGACCATTGATTTTCCGTTGGAGTTTTCTTTTATTTCTGATCGTGATCAGTTGAGGGCAATGAGGGCGCCTCATGGCGAATTAAAATTGGAGATGGAAGCTCGCCAGAGCCAAGACCCCGATTTGGCGGGAACAATAAGAGCCGAGGAGGGGGTGGAGGCGGTTTTGTCCACCGATGCGATACTTCAAGCCCGAGGAGTTCATTCTGTGGGAGAGTTTGATAATTTCGGACCGATACCTCCAAGATATGGTGAAGAAACTTCTTATACCGTATTCCTTTCTCTGGGTTCTTCCTTTAACGATCTGGAGGATGTGGAAGTGCGAGCTGAGCTTCCTCCCTATGTTGAATGGGCTGATAAGGTATCCCCGGAAGGAGAGGATGTTACTTATCGTTCGGCTCAACGGGAGATCATTTGGCGCCGTGATAAAGTCAGTGCCGGACGGGGAGTGGAAAGTTCTCATCGCGAGATAGCTTTTCAGGTGGTCTATGAACCCCGTCGTCCTCATCAAGGAGAGCGGGCAACGTTACTGGACAATATCCGTTTGGAAGGCAAAGATGCTTTAACCGGAGAAACAAGGGAGACGCGCACCAAGGGGGTTACTACCGAGATAATCGAGGATCCGGAGTTTGAAAAAGGAGATGAGATCGTAGAATAATGGATTAAAATCTAATACCAACCTATGAGCGAACCTAACTTTTTGCTTCATCAGCCCAACTATCGTCGGCAGATGTGGCTGGCGGTGGTGATGACAGCCGTTGTTGTTTCATTAGCAAGCGGAGGAGGGGTTTATTGGTGGCAACAACAGGAAATGGCCGAGATCAAAGCAGAGTTGTCGGAAGAAGAACCGGCCCAACAAGCGCAGGATCAAGAACAGGAGCAAGAAGAGGGTTCCTTTGGAGAAATAACTGCTGACGATCTGCAAACCGACGGGCAAGCCGTAACAGCTTCTTCGGTAGTGATATCTTCACAACGGGATAAGTTGGAGATAACCGAGCAAAGCGGAGAGGTTGGGGAGTATACCCTCCAAGAATGGCGCCAAGACGCAGCTGGTGACTGGCAACAGCTCTTTCCCGAACCTCCGGCAATCCCCGGCGGGTATTTGTCTCCTGATGATATTAACGAATTTTCGGCCGCTGCGTTGTCACCGGCAGGTGATCGGGTAGCGTTTGCAGTGAATCGCTATGTGGCTGCAACCGACATCTCATTGGTGGGGGTGCTTGACCTGATCTCGCAGGAGATGACCTTGCTGCCGCAAGAAGCTCGCGGAGTAGAAGAAGTTATTTGGTCGCCTTCGGGGCGGCAGTTGGCGTTTGTTCATAATACCGCTCGGGCCCGAGGTGAGGAGTTGTCAATTGCCTCTATAGATGAAGGATCAGAACTTTTTCAAGTCAATGCCGAGAAGCTGGCAAACGCTTTAGGAGCTCAAGATGTTGATGTGCAAAATTTCATGCCCGGTATCAGTGAAGTACGGTGGACCGAAGAAGGGGAACAGATAAAATTTAGCGCCACTTGTCCGGAAGGAGAAGAGATTCAAGCCGTAGTTGATCTGGCGGGAGAGATAGAAATAATTTCTTCCCAAGAAGGATGAAAGTCACCATTTTTTCTTATTGTTTAGTTTTGATCTTGGTGTGAAGGTGCTCAGTTAATCATTTAATGCAATATACTTATGTCAGATCAACAACCATCACTTGATAAACTGGTTTCTCTTTGTAAGCGCCGAGGGTTTATCTATCCCGGCTCCGAAATTTACGGTGGCTTGGGCGGTACTTTTGATTATGGTCCTCTAGGGTTGGCCTTGAAGAATAATCTGCGAGCTCTGTGGTGGAAGCTGTTCGTTGATGACCGGCCGGATATGTTCGGTCTGGACTCCAGTGTTTTAAAAAATCCTCGGATCTGGGAGGCCAGTGGTCACGCCACCCAATTCAACGATCCGATCGTTGAAGATACCAAGACCGGTACTCGTTACCGAGCCGACCATTTGTTGGAGGATCATGGGGTGGAGAACGCCGAAGCCATGACTCTCGAAGAGATGACCCGGCTGATCAAAGAGCAAGATATTAAAAGTCCGGCCGGCAACCCGCTCTCCGAGGTCAAGAGTTTCAATATGATGTTTCAAACCCAAGTGGGGGCCAGTGGCGGTGACGGTAATGTGACCTATCTCCAGCCGGAGACGGCTCAAGGTATGTTCGTTAATTTCAAGAATATTTTGGATAGCTTTTATCCTGATCTGCCGTTCGGATTAGCTCAAATGGGCCGGTGTTTTCGCAACGAGATCTCTCCGCGGGAGTTTCTGTTTCGGGTCCGGGAGTTCGAGATCATGGAGTTCGAGTATTTTATTCGGGAAGCTGATTGGCAAGAATTATTCGAGTTCTGGCGACAGGAGTTTTATCGCTGGGCGGAGTTGATCGGGTTGGATCAACAAAAAATTCATGAGTTGGAGGTGTCGAAAGAGGATCTGGCCCATTACTCCAAGCGGACCATTGATTTTGAATACCAATTCAGTTTCGGGACCAAAGAGATCGGGGCGGTGGCTTACCGGACCGATTTCGATCTCAAAAACCATATGGAGCAGTCCGGAGCTGATCTTCGCTATACCGATAAACAAACCGGGGAGCGGTTCATTCCTCATGTTCTGGAGCCGACTTTCGGGCTGGATCGAAATCTACTGGCGGTGATCTCGGAAGCTTACCGCGAAGATGAGGTTGGGGGAGAGGCGCGTAGTTATTTGAATTTCCGACCGGAAGTGGCCCCGGTCCGGGTGGCGGTCTTTCCGCTGTTAAAGAACAAACCGCAGTTGGTAGAGAAGGCGCGAGCGGTTTACGCGGATCTCAAGGTCAAGTTCGGCCGGGTGTGGTTTGATGACCACGGCAACATCGGCAAACGCTACCGCCGCCAGGACGAGATCGGCACCCCGCACACCGTTACTATTGATTTCGACTCCTTGGAAGACGACTCGGTCACCGTCCGCGATCGCAATACCACCGAGCAGGAGCGGGTCAAGATCGATGAACTATTCTCTTATTTGGAGGATAAAGGTCAAAAAAATTTTTAATAACATCAGGATCTTACCGGGATTATTTGTTACATTTATTCCACATAAATACTCTGTGGCGTAAGCCCAAGGTAGTTTATTTCTGCACTATTTTGCTGTAAGAGTTACCGGGTTCTGCCATTCCCGCACTAAATTAGTTTCCCACCCTTTTAGTGCTAAAATTGGGAGTAAAGAAACTTTTCGGGGCCTAAAATTATTCTTTACCGTTGTTTTTCAAGAGTTCCGAGATAACTTTAAACCGTCTATCTTTGCGTAAACCA
>Ga0207421_10006004_pt1 | contig 13371 bp, 13 predicted proteins | sample SodLakKL_010_SED_4_FD_187542 | JGI IMG/M metagenome (GOLD analysis project Ga0207421, IMG submission 187542) | Alkaline sediment microbial communities from Lake Tanatar, Kulunda Steppe, Russia - 8KL_010_SED (SPAdes) (version 2) | ecosystem: Environmental > Aquatic > Non-marine Saline and...
GATGGGCTGTTTTTCGACCCGATCTCCGCGGAGGAGGTCGCCGACGTGGTCGAAGCCACCGGTGCCGACGGCGTGATGGTCCAGTTCGGCGGCCAGACGTCGGTCAACATCGGCGAACCCCTGCAGGACGAAATCGACCGCCGCGAGCTGGACTGCGAAATTATGGGCACGACCGTCGAGGCGATGGACCTTGCAGAGGACCGCGACCGGTTCAACGCGCTGATGGACGAACTCGGCATCGCCCAGCCGAAGGGCGGTACGGCGACCTCGAAACCCGAGGCCCTCGAACTCGCCCACGACATCGGCTACCCTGTCCTCGTCCGCCCGAGCTACGTCCTCGGTGGGCGTGCAATGCGTGTGGTCCACGACGACGCCGAGCTCGAACGCTACATCGAAGAGGCAGTCCGTGTCTCGCCCGACAAACCGATCCTCGTCGACCAGTTCCTCAGTGATGCGGTCGAACTCGACGTTGATGCGGTCTCCGATGGCGACGACGTGCTGATCGGCGGTATTATGGAACACGTCGAGAGCGCGGGTGTCCACTCGGGCGATTCGGCCTGTATGATCCCGCCGCGCTCGCTGAGCGACGACACGCTCGCCCGCGTGCGCGAGGTGACCGAGGATATCGCTACCGCCCTCGAAACAGTGGGGCTGCTCAACGTCCAGTTGGCCGTCAAAGACGGCGAGGTGTACGTCCTCGAAGCCAACCCACGCTCGTCACGTACTGTCCCGTTCGTCTCGAAGGCGACCGGCGTCCCGATTGCCAAACTCGCCGCGAAGGTGATGACTGGGACGACGCTCGAAGAGTTGGGTGTCGACGAGCAGATTCCCGAACAGACCAGCGTCAAAGAGGTCGTCCTGCCGTTCGATCGCCTGCCGGGTTCGGACCCACGCCTCGGCCCCGAGATGAAATCGACCGGCGAAGTAATGGGCAGCGCCGATACGTTCGGAAAGGCCTACCAGAAAGCCCAGGACTCGACCGGCAAACAGCTCCCGCAGTCGGGTGTTGTTGCCATCGATCTCTCCGATGAGACGTTCCCGGACCCCGACAGCGAGGCTGGCGAGGAACTCGTCGAGGGCTTCGGTGAATTCTTCGAGTTCTGTGAGGCCGTCGACCTTGTCGAGGCCGCCCGCTCGGGCGACGTTGATCTGATCGTCTCGCGGGACCGCAAACTGCTCGAAGTGGCCGTCGAAGAGGAGATCACCTACTTTTCGACCGCAGCCAGCGCCAAGGCCGCCCTCGAAGCCCTCCGTGCGGCCGACGAGCCGATCGATGTGACACCGATTTCGGACCGCCCGAAACAGGTTGCCAACTGGGGCAGCAACTAACTGACACCCAACCGAACGGTTGGGAAACGATTTTTTCGGTGGCGAATCCACACGGCATATGAGCCGAGCCGAGCCATCAGGCCGTGAGACTGGCGTTGCCGAATCGAGCCGTCGACGCGTGTTCTACGGCTATGGATCGTCGACCACTGTCGAAAAAAGTGGCTTCGGCCGGTTTCTCGACGATGTCGTCAGAGTGTACGCCGAAGTGTCGGTGTTCGCCCTGCCGGTGTTGCTCTACATCATGGAGTATCCGGCCGGCGACTGGTTCGACGCCAAAGCGACAGGATTGGTCGCCTGGTCGACGATGACGCTCGTCGGCGCGCTGATCCGTGGCGGCTGGCTTCAGCCGATATGGACCGAAAAATCCGGCTGGGTTACACTGCGGCCGTGGCTGATCGTGCTGCGTATCGGGTATCTGCCGGCCGTGCTGGCGGTCGCCGTCTTCGGCGGCCTCTGGGTCGGTGGGCTGGCTGGCGTGACTGCGGCCAGCGTGTGGACTGTTGGTGTTGCTGCGGGCGGAATAGTGGTGTTTCCGCGCGTTGCCGAACGGTGGCTCGCGTTTTGGACCTCGCGTTAGGAGCGATCTGTAGCGGCCGGAAGCCGTACAGTGACTATCGTTCCCGACTGTGATTTGGGGACCGTGATGTCGCCGTCGAGCGTCGTGACAATCCAGTAGGTCAGATACAGGCCGAGACCCTGGCCGTGAACCAGTGGCTCTTCTTTCCCGTCGGCCAGCACCTGCCGTTCGTCTTCGGGAAAGCCGGGACCATCATCAGAGATTGCAATGTGTATCTGCTCGTCGGTGCGACTGACAGAGACCGTCACTGTCGGCTCCGGGCCGGTGTGTTCCGCGGCGTTTTCGAGCAGTTCCCACAGTGCGGTCTCGATTCGTGGCAGCGTTCTGGCGAGTGCGGTCTCCGGAATCTCGGCCGTCACGGTGGCGTTCGGATACCGTGTTTCGAGCTGGTCGACCGAATCAGCGACAACCGGTGCGAGATCTATCGTCTCTAAGGCCGGGGACAGCTCGCGGTTCGCTTCGATATGCCGAGCCGATTCGGTAAGACTCAACAGCTGGCTGGCCGCCTGGACGATTGCATCGGCATTCTGTTTGTGTTCGCCGTCGAGTTTTGCGGCCAATATTTCGGCCCGCCCGCCGATCACGGTCATCTTGTTGCGGACGTTGTGGCGCAACACACGGTTGATAACGCTAATCAGGCCTTCCCGCTGGCGGCGTTGGGTCGCATCCTGGACCATCACCTGTAGCCCGACGATGTCGTCGGGCGTCCGATCTGCCAGCTCGACACTCGGTTCGTAGATCGGAACCATCCGCATGTCGACGTACACCGTGCGGCCCGATTTGGTTGCAACCGGGTGATCACGCATTTCCAGGGACTGTCCCGCGATGACCTCCTCGATGTAGTCCGACGCCTCGTCGAACGTCTCGTGATCCGACGCGAGAATCGAGATCGGCTCGCCGGTGAGTTCGTCGGGCGCGTAGCCGAGAAACGGTTCGACCGTCGGCGAGACGAAGCTGAACGTCATCTCCAGATCGATCCGGAAGACGAACGCGAAGCTTGCGGCCATCACGGCTCGATACAGCTCGTTGCGCTGGTCGAGTTCGCGTTTGCGCTGGACGAGCTCCCGACGCTGGCGTTCGGTCTCGGTTACGTCGGCCACTGCGAGCACCGTTACTGTCGACTCGCCGATTGGAACCGACCTGAACGAAACGAAGTAGTAGCTGCTCTGGCCGTCGGTCTCGCGTTCGACAACGCCGCCGTCACCCGCTCGTCTGGCTGCCACCGCCGGCAGCACGCTGTCGAGTGGCTCGCCGACAGCTCCGTCGAGTTCCGGAAACGCACTCACCGCATCCGCCGAGAACGCTCGAATCCGGTCATTGCGGTCGAGAACGACGGTTGAGCTCCCGGTTTGGGCTGCCGTTTTGACCGTCAGTAGCTGTTCGCCGAACAGCACCACCGCCCCAATAGCGAACGCGGCAACGCCGAGCGGTGCGTAGATGAAGTTGATCAACCCCGGAACCGCAATCGCAACGATATCAAGCGTGACAGGCACCGCCAGCAGAGCGGTGAAGCCGGCCAACGGTCGTGTGCTGTACTCCGAGTCGACGTACAACTCGAAAATCATGAACAGCCCGATGGCCGCAAGCACGTACGCCAGGCCGGTCGAGGCCCAGTGTATCACGCCGTGGTTGATCCCCAGATGCTGAAACGGGGTGGTGAGTGGCGTCGTCGTGAAGTACAAGCCGTGAATCGGGTTCGTGACTTTGATTGCCACGACCGTGAGAAACACGCCAACGGAGAGTCGACGGAGCGTCCGATTCGTATGCAGCCGTCGACCGGTGTAGGCCGACGCAAAGTAGAGCCACGCCCACACCGTTGCAAACCCAAAAATCAGGCCGATGAGGTAGGTGGCCTCTCGGAACGGGTCGGGGACGACAAAAAACACCGCTTTGAGAACCGCCCAGAGGCCGGTTGTCGCGAGCAGTCCGACCAATCCATACCGGAGTTCGGCGTCGTCGAACGTCCGCACGCGCGGAATGACCGCAAGACAGGCAAGCCCACTGAGCAGAAACAGGCCGATGTATGCGACGCCAAGCGGCGTCATCCACGCTGCAGTCATTAATCTGAACTGTATTGGCATCCAGAAGGGATAAACACCCGGTTCGCCCGGCTACAGCACCCAGCAGCGACGAGCCGTGGGTCGACCCCCGGGGATGGACGGGCTGGTGAGCCCGGCCGCCTCAGGAGAGTTTCCCGAGCGCTTGGAAAAAGTCCGCGACGGGGCCGGCGAGTCTGACCGGCGGCTCGGCTCTGGAGACGGTGATCTCACACGGGACGTCGAGTTCGTGCGGTCGACGCCCATCGCTCACGACGACCACCTGATCAGTGTCGGTGACCTGCACCGAGACCTCACAGTCGCCCGCGACAACGAGTGGCGGCATCGCCTCGGTGCCGGCCATCTCGTTGAGAATCAGCCCGCCAATCGAGGGATGGACCAGCGGACCGCCCTCGCTGAGGTTGTAGGCCGACGAGCCGGTCGGCGTCGCAATAAGTATCCCATCGGCGTGACCGCTCGTATACGGCGAGCCGTCGACCGCGACCTCGAAGCTCGCGCCGCCGCCGTGGCCCCGTCGGGAGCCGGTGACGACGATCTCGTTGACCGCCGGGACGCTCTCGAACGCCCCGCTGGTGGCAGTGAGCCGTGGGGCCTCTCGGACTTCGAACTCGCCGGCTCGCAGGGCGTCGACCTCCCGGCGGACCGCTTCAACGGCCGACTCGGGCGTTACGGCGTTTAAAAACCCGACCTCGCCGAGGTTGACACCGAGAATGGGCGTACCGCCGGCTCCGCGGGCGGCGAACAGAAACGTGCCGTCGCCACCGATTGAGACGACCAGATCACAGTCCGAAAACGTCTCGACCGGGCCGCCGGCCTCGGGCGCGTCGAGTGCGGCGGCGGTCGCCGCATCGAGCCGGCAGTCGACGGCCTCCTCGCGGAGTGTCGTGCGGATTTCGGCAGCAAGCGCGGCTGCCCGGCTGTTGTCTCGCTGGGCGACGATGCCGAGTTCCATGCAGTCGGATCTCTCGCCGGCCTCAAAAGCCCTCCGTCAGCCGATCTTGCTGACGGGAACATTCATAGTTACGGATACTCTTGGTGAGGATATGGATCATCAACCACTGCGACGGCCTGTCGTCGAACTGACACGGCCACGCAGTATGGGAGGTGAGACACGATGAGCAGCGACTGGTTCGACGAGGCGATCGAAGACCTCGACGATGTCGAACCCGACGCCGAGCCGGCCGACATCTCACTCGAAGAACTGGAAGCGGCGGTCGACGACTCGGAAGCCGACGAGACAGCGCGGACAGCAGCCGAGCCGGCGGATTCCGACGACGAACATGCGGACGACGGGGACGCTGCAACCGAGGAGACGACAGCCACAGGTTCCGGGGAGGCCGACCCGTTCGGCTTCGGCAGCGACGGCTCGTCGACACGCAGTAGCGGATCAGCCACCGAGTTCGATGCCGACAGCGGCGGCGACGAGTTCGGCTTCGGTGGCGGCGGAGCCAGCGGTCCAACGCCGGGCGGTCCCAAATCAGCCGACAGCAGTCCGGAGCCGTCGGCGACCAGCGAGTCGTCGATGGCCCAATCCCCCGAGGAGTTCGGCTTCAGTCTCGACGATGACGATTCGACGAGTCCGGCCTCGACAGCCGAAACTCCCAGTCCGGAGCCGGTGGCGGCCGACAGCAGCGAGGCCGAACCGGTCGACGACGAGCCGGCCGACGATCCGTTCGGCTTCGGCACCAGCGGCGGAGCCGGCGGTAGCGGTGGCGGTGGCTCGATGCCGTCGATGGAGGGCGGCGACGACGATTTCGGCTTCGGTGGGTTGGGCGGCGGTGGCGGCGGCGCGCCGAGTCCCTCGGGTCCCGAAGAGTTCGACGACGAGGAGTTCGACTCCGAGATCGACCGGATCGATCTGGGAATCGAGGGGCTGGACGATATGATTCTGGGTGGCGTCCCGGAGCGGTCGCTGATCGGGATTATCGGCGGTGCCGGCACCGGGAAAACGACGTTCTCGCTGCAGTTTTTGAATCAGGGCCTCAAACAGGGCGAACGCGCCGTCTTTATCACGCTCGAACAGACCGAAGAGGCCGTGTTGTCGACGGCCGAAGAGAAGGGCTGGCCGTTCCGACAGTACGTCGAAGACGAGATGCTCGCAATCGTCGTCCTCGATCCCGTCGAGATGGCCAACAGTCTGGCGAGCATCCGCGGGGACATCTCGCGGCTCATCAGGGAGTTCGGTGCCTCGCGGCTGGTGCTCGATTCCGTCTCGCTGTTGGAGATGATGTACGACCATCCCGCAAAACGACGCAGCGAGATTTTCGACTTTACGCGGTCGCTCAAGGAAGCCGGCGTGACGACGCTGCTTACCTCCGAGGCCAGCGAGGACTCCTCGCACGCCTCGCGGTACGGCGCGGTCGAGTATCTCACTGATGCGGTGTTCGTGCTGCGGTACGTCCGGACCTCGAACTTCGAGGAGACCCGGCTGGCGATCGAGATCCAGAAAATCCGGGACGCCAACCACTCGCGGGCGACCAAACCGTACGATCTGACCGACGAAGGGATGAGCGTCCACAAACAGGCCAACATCTTCTGAGCAGGCTATTTGTCGCCCGACGCCGTTGGGTGTGTATGGAGTTGCTCGACGCCAGCATCGTCCCGGAACACGCACGCGACCGTAAACTGGCCGCCAGAGCGTTTGCTGCCGAGGAAATCGAGCCAGTAGCCGCCGACTACCATGCCTCGGGAGCCTACCCCTGGGACGTCTTGGAGGCCGCGATGGACGCCGGCTTTGTCGCCCAGCACATCAGCCCCGAGTACGGCGGTCGGGGCGACGGTCTTGCCGAGCTGCTGGCGATCGCCGAGGAGTTCTTCCGCGTCGACGCCGGCATCGCGCTGACGATCCAGTTGGCCGGCTTCGGCTGTGATATACTCGAACAGTACGGCACTGACGAACAGAAACGTCGGTGTCTCCGACCCGTGGCCGAAACCGACCAGCTTTCGGGGCTCGCGGTTTCGGAACCCGAAACCGGCTCAAATCTCGCGGGGATGTCGACTGAAGCCAGGAAAGTAGACGGTGGCTACCGGCTTTCGGGCGAGAAGTATTGGGTCGGTAACGCCGTCGAGGCCGACTGGCTCACGGTGTATGCCAAAACCGGCGACCGCGAGGATCGCTACAGCAACTACTCGGTGTTCATCGTCGAGACCGACCGGGAGGGGTATCACGCCGAACACGTTCCGGAAAAAATCGGGATGCGGGCCTCGAAACAGGGACACATCGTCCTCGAAGACTGTTTCGTCCCCGAAACGAATCTGGTCGGTACCGAGGGCGGCGGCTTCTACATGCTCGCGGAGTTCTTTAATAAGGGACGCGTCGTCGTCGGTGGTCACGGACTCGGGTTGGCCGCCGCCGCCATCGAGGAGGCCGAGAGTTTTGTCGACACACGGGAGGCGTTCGGCCGGACCGTCTCGGCGTTTCAGGCCGTCCAACATACGATCGCGGATATGCGGCTCCGCTTCGAGTCGGCACGGGCACTCGTCTGGCGGGCCTGCCGGAAGGTCGAAGCCGGCGAAAATCCCGGTTACTGGGCCGCGCTCGCCAAAACACACGCCACCGAAACAGCGGTCTTCTGTGCGGAACGCAGTATGCAGCTCCACGGTGGGCGGTCGGTGTTTGCGGATCGACGCATCTCACGCGTGTATCGAGACGCGCGGATTCCGGTCATTTACGAGGGGGCCAACGAGATCCAGCGCGATTTGATTTTCCGCCAGCGACCCTGAGTACGGCGGTGTCGACGCCCGCTACGAGATGTCTGAAATGTTCTGTTTAAGCCGGGTTGTCAACACCAGAATAAACGTGATGCTCATCACGGTCAACACGGTGGCGGTGCCTTCGACCAGTGCGGCCTGAACGCCGACGACAACGCCGACTTCGGCCGCGCTGGCACTGCCCGCGCTCAGCAGAATGGCGATAATGTAGCTCAGCATCGTCCCCAGAACGGTCCGGCTTGCCATCGTCGCGTTCCGGATTTTGATCGCAAACGAGATGCCGTACAGCATAAACGCGAGGCTGGCGGCCAGCTGGACGATCCGCGCGATGCTGTCGAGGCCGACGAGGATAATCACGAACAACTGAACGAAGACGATAGTCAGGAACGCCGCCTCGATGTAGCGAATGTTCTCGATCGGGAGCTGTTCGATGAGCTCGTCGGTGTGTTCGGGCGACTCGTAGTACAGTTCCCGCATCGCCAGCGCGAGGAAGATGATAAAGAACAGCTGACAGAGACGCCGAATTCCGCCGACGAACGCGGCGTTGGCTTCGAACGCCTCCGAGGCGGCGATGGTTTCGGCACTCGCGGTTAGTGCGTACAGCGCGCCGACGATCCCCGCGAGAATCACGTAATCCCACATCTGGGAGTTGAGCGTCCGCCGGGTGGCGTTCTGGTAGGTGTAGTAGCTCAGCGAAAGGGAGGCGACGAACAGCAGCAGAAACGCCGTCAGTCGGGTGACAATGACCGTCCCGACCGGATCAGCGAGTACTGAACTCATGAGCCACCTCCGATGGCGTCCCGAAGCTCCGCCTGGAAGTCCTGGGCCGTGTTGTACCGGTAGAGTTTGGACTTTCGCAGGGCTTTCCGGACGACGACATCGATCGACTCGGGAATATCGCTGTTGAAGTAGCTGGGCGGCGGCGGCTCCTCAGAGACAACCTTCGTAAGTAACTCACCAGGGTGGCCGACGAACGGGAGTCTGCCCGCCAGCAGTTCGTAAATAATCAACCCGAGATGGTAGATGTCGGTCGAGGCATCGACGCCGCCGAACTGCTCGGGGTCGACCTGTTCTGGGGCGGCATAGCGTGGCGGAACCCCCATCGGCAGCGCGGTGAGTTCACACAACAGCGGCGGAATCCCCCAGTTGCTGATCTTGGGGTAGTCCCAGGTGTGGTCCTCGTAGGTCCAGCTGAAAATGACGTGTCGCGGCGTTAGCCCGCCGTGCAACACACCTGCGGCGTGGGCGTTTGCGACGGCGTCGACGATCCGGTCAATGAGCCAGCGCGCCTCACGGTACTCGACCTCGTCCAGTCGCTCGCTGAGCCGGCGGCCCTCTTGGTATTCGACGACGAACCAGGGTTTGGGAATCGTCCCGTGGGCGACAACCGGAACGATGGCGTCGTGGTCGTCGACCGCCTGCCACTCGGTGAGCATCTGGGTGAACTGCTCGTCGAACGCCGGCGGCGCGTTGTGCCGAACCTGCTTGAGCAGCGCGGTGTGGGTGCCCGCACCCGTCTCGTAGGTGACCTGCCAGAGCTTGACGTGGCTGCCGGTGCCCTCCGTGGCGACCGGCTCAAAATCGCCGCGTCTGGCGTCGACTGCCGGCGGTGTCGGCGGCGGCTCCGTTGGTGGTCGTTTCCGCTGTTGATCCTCTGAAACCCGTCTCGTCTTCGTTTTCGCCTCGGGGGCGACCGCACCGAGTCCCTCGTACTCGGTGGCAGGGCCGACATGGATGTCGACGTTGCCCTCGCCGGAGGGTTCGTAGCCGTCGATCGCGGTAACGACCTGTTTCTTGTAGGCATCGCCCTCCAGATCCACCTCCTCGATGGCCTCTCTGACCAGTTCAGGATGCTCGGTCTCGATGTAGCCCAACGCTCTGATGATCTCGTCGTGGGTGTGTTCGGGCTCCGATTCGAGCAGCGACGCCAACGGTTTAATCGAGCCAGCGACGACGTCGGGGTTGGCCGAGACGATCAGCCCGAGTGCCCACGAGGCAGTCAGCCGGACCGTTTTGTCGCCGTGCTGGAAAAACCGGACGAACCGCTGGACGTGTCCCGATTCGAAGCTTTCAGGGTCGGTTATCGCCTGCTTGAGTGCGGATTCGGCGATCCGCTGGGTAGAGCCCTGAATACTCATTATAGGATACAAGAATGTTTCACCCATATAACTACATGGGACCCAGCGCTGTCGTCGAAAGCGGCAACAGTCCGAACAGCAACAACCTATTCACGGTTCGATGACCAGATACTGCTATGACACTGACACCGCTGTTGATCGAAACGCTGTTTCCCAGAGGGGTTAGCCACTACCTACTCGGGGGAATACTGATCGGACTGGGCACCGCCGTCATCTATCTGGGGACGGGCATCCACGCGGGCGCGAGTACGTTTCTGGAGTCGACGCTGTCGTACGCCTCGAAACTCTCGCGGTTCCAACAGCCGAAGTTCATCGCCTCGCGCGACTGGCGGGTCGTCTTCACGCTCGGCATTGTCGCCGGCGCGGCGGCCTACTCGCTCGCGATGGGCGAGTTCGGTTGGACCACAGATGTCCAGCCCTCGCGGCTCTTCTTGGGCGGGATTCTGATCGGTATGGGCACCCGCCTCGGGAAGGGCTGTACCTCCGGGCATGGCGTCTGCGGAGTCGGTTCCGGTTCAAAGACCTCGATTCTGAACGTCGCGCTCTTTATGTTGGTGGCGATCGGCGTCGCCCAGCTCGTCTTTGCGATGGGGGTTCGGCCATGAGCGGACCAGAAGCCGCCACACCTGAGGACCACGACGCAAGCCCGTGGTTTCTCCCGCTTGTGTTCGTTGGTGGATTTATATTCGGAATCGGCCTCGCCGTCTCGCAGATGGCCCGTCCCGAGATCGTCCTGGAATTCCTGCAGTTTTCCGATTTCGGACTCGTCTTCGTGATGGGCGGGGCCGCCGCGGTCGTCAGCATCGTCTTTTGGACGGCCAGCAGTTCGGATCTCACCGCGCCGCTTTCGGGTCGACGCTACACCCGTCGGCTCAAATCGATGGACAAAGACGTGGTCGTCGGTGGTTCCGTCTTCGGTGTCGGGTGGGGACTATCGGGCATCTGTCCGGGTGCAGCGTATGCGAGCCTCGGCATCGGCAACATCGTCATCCTCTATGGCGTCGCCGGCATGTTCGTTGGGGCGTATCTCCAGGGGTATCTGCGTGAAACGCGCGCGCCGACGGGGGCCACACAGCCAGCCGACTAAGACTCGACTGTGTATCAGTCGACGTTCGGTGTGTTTCCAGTAGTAGAGACCCCCTACAGCCGGTTAGGAACCCAATACCTCCGAGGGTTTACCTTCCCAGAGAACCACTATCACAGTGTGAAAAAAACCGAGCTCGTCCACCTCCACGCGCTGTTGGTGCTGCTCTCCGAGCGGGTCGTCGAGCAAGGAATCGTCGACCGCTCGTACTTCGATCCCTACCGGGCACTCAGTGTGACGCCAGTGTCGTTTCGGGCGCGCAGAGACCGCCACGAGGAGGCCGTCCTCCTGCTTGCAGCCCTGCTTGCGGCGGCGGTGAGCGACGACCGTGAGCCGCCGGACACCGTCGACCAGCTACGGGCCGACCCCGAATCGTCGACCTCCTCCCAATCGTAGTCTGCCTTTTAAATTAGTCGCCGCCTTCCTCGTCGTAGCTGCTGGCTACTGAAGTTGCTCGACAAGGCCGCGCAGCGTTTCGAGTGTGTACTGTCCGGGTGCGGTCGCCCCTTCGGGGTCGACCGGGGCGTAGCCGATCTTCGAGCCATAGACGGGCGCGACCGCGCGGGTGTGTTGGCCTGCCGCTCCCATCGCCATCGTGGCGACGGTGTGGCCGGCTTCGACGGCCTCGTGGGTCGCGGTGAGCACGGCCAGTGCGTCCGCGCGCTCGTGGGCAGTGACCGCAAGTTTGCCGACGTCGCCTTCGTTGGCTGCGGTTTCGAGCTGTGTGCACATTGCCTCGACCGACGGCGTCGACTCGAAATCGTGGAGCGAGGCGATCACCGAGACGCCTTCCTCGCGGGCTTTGTTGCGAATGTGGCGGGCGCGGTCGGTGTCGGCCGCCTCAACTGAGCCAGCCAGCGCGCCGCACTCGATGTCGACGGCCGCAACCGAATCGTGTTCGATGGCCGTCTCCAGCGTCCCCAATCGGGTTGCTTCGTTGGTGGCCTCGCCGCCTTCCCAGGCGGCGCGGTTGGTGATTATAAGGGGGAGCTCGCCGTCGTAGGCGTCGAGTTGGGCCAGTGGTTCGTCGGCCAGATCCAAGCGAAACTCGACGGCGTCGGCATGCTCGCGGGCTGCCGGTTCAGCCGAGAGATCGTCGGTTGCAGCCGCCAGTACGAACGAATCGAACGAGAGTGTCGACATACTCGCCTCTTCGTCCCAATGCGCAAAATCCCACCGTTCGACGCAGCGTTAGCCGCGCTGTTCGAGTATTCGGTCGACGATGTCGCCGGTCGACAGTAGTTCGTCGGGGTGGGCCTCCCGTGGGGTGGCGCGTTCGATCCGGCAGTCGATCCCGCGCTCGCCGAGGGCTGCCGCAATTGCCTCGGCGTCGTGGTGCTGGTCGTAGCCCAGCACGATTACGTCGGGGTCGATTGCCTCGATGGGGACGAAGATGTCCTCTGGGTGGCCCAACCGGGCGTCGTCGACAACGCCGAGGGCGTCGACCATTTCGAGTCGCTGGTGATCCGAGAGGATCGGCTCGGCTTTGTGGGTGACGTTCTCGCTGCGGGCGATGATCACATGGAGCTCGTCGCCATACGTGGCGGCCGTTTCCAGATAGTGGACGTGGCCCGGATGCAAGATATCGAACGTTCCCTGGGCGACCGCCCGCGTTGGCGTGCTCATAGTTCTTCGTCGATGTCTTCCTGGGTAAAATCGAAAAACTGCTCTTCGGGAAGCGGGACGTCCAGCACCTCAAGCGAGCGCTGGTTGCCGTTGCTGTTGAACACCCGCCAGTCGCCCCAGCCGTAGGGCGCGCCGATGATGATGTGGACGTCGCCTTTATAAAACGTCGACAGATCGGTGTCGCTGGGTCGGAGCACCCCGTTGGGATGGGAGTGGACCGAGCCGACCGATTTCACGTCGTTGGGGATCATATTCGACTGGACGGTCGCGCTCATCGGGTTCGATTCGGTGCCCGGAATGACGAGCACGTCGGTGATCACCTGGCCCTTTTTATCGAGGCCGAGCTTTCGGGCGTCTTCGGCCCGGAGAAACCCCATATACTCGTTCGGGTGGCTCTCCTCGGAGGCTTCGAGGGCGAACTCCAGAGTCTCGCGGGCGATTCCCAGAATCTCGCTCGATCTGAAGAGCCGCATTGTCGGAATTCGGGTCGGCGACCATATACGCGTTCCGGAACGTCGACCGGGCGACAGCTGACCAGTACCGAAAGAGCTGACCGCCGCCGGGAGCGTCGACCAGCTTAAAAATAGAGACAGCCTACTAAAAAGGCGAGCCGAAGATAACAAGCTTAACACGTCGGTCCCCCAAACACCGGGTATGACCGACGATACCGCCGGGGAGTCCGGCGAGCGGGATGATTCGCGTCCCGTCGTTTACGATCTCGCACCCGACTGCACGCTGACTGACGTTACCGAGGGTGCCAACTATCACGCTGTAGTCAACGGTGTTGTTGCCTACGGCGTGTTCGTCGACATCTCCGACTCCGTCTCCGGTTTGGTCCACGAATCGAAT
>Ga0207421_10006005_pt1 | contig 13369 bp, 11 predicted proteins | sample SodLakKL_010_SED_4_FD_187542 | JGI IMG/M metagenome (GOLD analysis project Ga0207421, IMG submission 187542) | Alkaline sediment microbial communities from Lake Tanatar, Kulunda Steppe, Russia - 8KL_010_SED (SPAdes) (version 2) | ecosystem: Environmental > Aquatic > Non-marine Saline and...
TTCGTGACCAAAATCGAGTCCGAGTCCGAGGAGTACATCATCCCCAACCGGCAGGTGTTCGCCGAGGGGATCGTTCGCGTCCGGGAGTGAGCCGGCCGCACTCGGCCCGGAACGCCGCCTTTCGTCTCGCCACCGGCTACCCGCCTTTGTACCAGTTTTATTATGTTTTTTGACTCGTATTTATGTGCTGAAACGAGTTCGAGGACGAAAGTGTGGTCTTCCGGCCCGACTCCACTCGGCGTGTGTCTTCGGCCGGAACGATCGACTCGACGGGGATCCGACAGGTTCGCAGGGTTCGAAAGCGGCCAGTGAGGAGTCGAAAGCCGCTTTCACGGCCCAATAGAGATCCTGGCGACTGTCCAGGGGCGGCGCCCCCTGATCCCGGATCGGAAGCCGAAAGGGTTCGGAAAGGCGTCGACAGGCTGTCCGATCGCATCCCCAGACGCGTCCGACGGGGGCCGAGTCCGAACGTAGTATAATATAAGTAGTATAGATATATAGATTATATTTCCCTGTCCGGTGGCGGGTTCGACCGGGAACGTGGCCGCTGGCCGACGGCGGTCGGCCCCACACGTCGGTCGGACGTCGTCACGGACGAACTCCGCGGCCGACACCGGCACACCGAAGCCGTTAGGTGGGCCGTGAGCCAACGACTGCCACGATGACAGGTTACGACGCCGTCGTGGTCGGCGGCGGGCTGGTCGGCTCCGCCGCCGCCTACCACCTGGCCCGTGCCGGGGAGGAGACGCTGCTGGTCGATCGGAACGACGACGGGCGGGCGACCGACGCCGGGGCCGGGATCGTCTTCCCCCCGACCTCCAGCCGGACGGAGTCCCCGGAGTGGTTCTCCCTCGCGCTCGCGGCCGCGGACTACTACCCCGAGCTCGCCGACGCGGTCGGCGAACGCGGCGGCGCCTACGCACGGACGGGCCTGCTGAGCGTCGCCGCCGATCCCGCGGAGCTCCCCGACTTCGAGCGCGAACGCTCCCGGAGCCGGCGTCGCGCCGAGGAGTACGGCCGGCCCCGGCCGGATCGGATGGCGGAGGTGTCGCCCGACCGGGCCCGCGAGCTCTACCCTCCACTCGGCGACGTCGAGCGGGCGCTCCACTACGAGGACGGCGCCCGCGTCGACGGCCGGGCGTTCGCGCAGGCGCTGCGAGAGGCCGGCCGGGAGGCGGGTCTGACCGTCGAGCGCGGGGACGTTACCGACGTCCGCGTCATGAGGGGTGCGGTCCGCGGTGTCGACACCGCCGACGGGACGAGCCACGACGCCGACGCCGTCCTGATCGCGGGCGGTGCCTGGTCGTCGGCCGTCGGCGCCGACCTCGGGATCGAACTGCCGGTCGAGCCCCAGCGCGGACAGATCCTCCACCTCGACGTCGGGAGGGTCCCGACCGATCGACCCAGCGGGGAGTGGCCGATCCTGAAGGCGTTTCGCCACCAGTACCAGGTTCCCTGGCCCGACGGCCGGGTCGCCTGCGGCGCGACCCGGGAGGCCGGCTCGGGTTTCGACCCACGGATCACCCTCGGCGGGCTCCGGGAGGTGTCGACGGAGGCCCTGCGGATCGCCCCGGGACTCGAGGGAGCCCGCCACGTCGAGAGCCGGGTCGGTCTCCGGCCGGTCTCGTCCGACGGCCTCCCGATCCTCGGCCCGGTGCCGGCGGTCGAGGGGGCGTTCGTGGCGACCGGCCACGGGCCGACCGGGCTCACGCTCGGCCCATACAGCGGGAAGCTCGTCGCCCAGGTCTTGCGTGGGGTGGAGCCGGCGGCGTCGCTCGCGCCGTTCGGCGTCGACCGGTTCTAGCCGGGATCCGGCCGCGAGCCGACTCCCGCTCCGTTCGGTGTCGACCGGTTCTGCCGGGGTCCGGCCTCGAGACGACTCCCGCTCCGTTCCGGTGGGTTTAACCCCGCCTCGGGATACCGACTCCCATGGTTTCGATCGACGAAGATCGGTTCGAGGAGACGTTTCGGGAGTACTCGGCGATCGGCGCCACGGAGGCCGGCGGGCTCCACCGGCTCACGCTCTCGGCGGCGGACGGGGAGGTCCGGGACCGGTTCGTCGCCGACCTCGAGGAACTCGGCCTCGAGGTCCGGATCGACGAACTGGGGAACGTCTTCGGGCGACGCGAGGGCACCGACCCCGACGCGGAGCCGGTGTTGATCGGCTCGCATCTGGACTCACAGCCCTACGGCGGTCGGTTCGACGGCCAGCTGGGTGTGCTGACGGCCCTGGAGACCCTCAGGGCGTTCGAGGACGCATCCCTCGAGCACCGACGGCCGATCGAGATCGTCAACTGGACCAACGAGGAGGGCTCGCGGTTCAAACCGGCCCTGATGGGTAGCGGGACGTTCGTCGGCGAGTTCGACGTCGAGGAGACACTGGCACGGACGGACGCCGACGGCGTCACCGTCGCGGAGGCCCTCGCGGAGATCGGTTACGACGGCGATGAGCCCTGTGAACCCCGCGAGGAGTATCACGCCTTCCTCGAGCTCCACGTCGAGCAGGGACCGAAACTCGAAGAGGAGGGGCTCTCGGTCGGCGTCGTCGAGGGCGTCTACGGGATGGCCTGGCTCGAGGCGACGATCCACGGCGAGTCCGACCACGCCGGCCCCTCGCCGATGCACTCCCGGAACGACGCCCTGGTCGCCGCCGCCGACGTCGTCGCGGGCGTCCGACGGCTCTCGAACCGGCTCGCCGACGACGTCGTCACGACCGTCGGCGAACTCGAGGTGGCCCCCGGCTCGATCAACGTCATCCCCTCGGAGGCGCGGTTCACGATCGACGTCCGTAGCTACGACGACGACGTCGTCGCCGACCTCGTCGCCCACGCCGAACGCGAACTCGAGAACGCCTGCGAGCGCGAGGGGACCGACTACGACCTGGAGGAGATCTGGCGGATCCCCCACACCGAGTTCTCGTCGATGGTCGTCGAGACGGCCCTCGAAGCCGCGGCCGACGTTGGCGCCTCCCACCGGGCGATGGTCAGCGGTGCGGGCCACGACGCGAGCTACCTCAACGGGCTCACGGAGACGGCGATGGTGTTCGTCCCGAGCGTCGACGGGAAGACACACAACGAAGCCGAGCACACGGAGTGGGCCGACGCCGTCGAGGGGGCGAAGGTGTACGCCGAGACGACCGAACGGCTGGCGGAGTGAGATCGGGACGCGGAAACGAGCGAAATGTGGAGGGGCGGTCAGAACGCCGACTCGACGGCGGACTCGAGTGCGGCGACGGCCTCGTCGATCTCGTCGGCGTCGACACACAGCGGGGGTGAGACGAGCAGCTGGATCCCCGGTCGGCCGAGACCGAAGAGCACGCCTCGTTCGGAGGCGTGTTCCAGGACGTCTTTGACCGGGTTGTCTGCGTCGCTGATCCGCGGATCGACGAACGGCTCGCCGGTCTCCGGGTCGGCGAACTCGACGCCCCAGAGCAGCCCCCGGCCGTGGACGGAGCTCACGACGTCGAACCGGTCCTCGATGGCCCGAAGTCCAGCCTCCAGCCGAGGCTCGACCGCCCGGACGTTCTCGATGAGCCCGTCCTCGTAGACGTCGATCGCGGCCAGCCCGGCCGCACAGCCGACCGGGTGGCCGGCGAACGTCTGTCCGACGTCGAACCCCTCCTCCTCGAAGTGGGCCGCGATCTCCTCGTTGGCCATGACACCCGCGAGGGGGACGTACGAGCTCGTCAACCCCTTCGCGAACGTCATCAGGTCCGGTTCGATCCCCTCGGTGTCGACGCCGAACCACTCCCCACAGCGGCCGAAGCCGGTGATGACCTCGTCGGCGATCAGGAGGATGTCGTACTCGTCACACAGCTCCCGGACGCGCTCGTAGTAGCCCGGCGGGGCCGTGAAACCGCCGCTGGAGCCGGCGACGATCTCCGTCAGGAGCGCGGCGATCGACTCCGGACCCTCGTTGCGGATGACGAACTCGAGGTGGTCGGCTGCCTTCTCGGCCAGCTCTTCGCCGGTCGCGCCGTCGAAGGCGGCCGGGATCGGCGGGAGGAACTTCGCGTTGCCGGTCGTCGCCGCGTGGCCCTCGATCGCCGTGTGGGTGGCGGTGTCGCCGGTGAGACTCGCCGTCCCGTAGGTCGCGCCGTGGTAGGAGCGCCACCGGGTGAGTACCTTCGGCGCGCCGGTGTACTCCCGGGCGAGCATCACCGCCGTCTCGTTGGCCTCGCTCCCGGAGATCGAGAAGACGGTTCTCGCCATCGAGTCCGGACCGATCTCCAGCAGCCGCTGTGCCAGCGCGCTGCGGGTGTCGTTGTGTTTCCCCGAGGAGACGTACGGGATCCGGGCGAGCTGGTCGGCGATCGCCTCGACGATCCGCTCGTTGCTGTGGCCCGCGTTGACACAGTACAGCTGTGACTGGAAGTCCAGATAGCCGTTGCCGTCCTCGTCGTAGACGGTGACGCCGTCGCCATCGACGATACTCGTCACGTCGCCGTCGCCGGACGACCAGTGGGGGATCGCCGACGAGGTTCGCTTCTCGACTATCTCCGGCTGCTCGGATGCCATATACGGACAGTTACCACGCGGGGTGATAAACGCTACTACACCGGCGGTGTGTGTCCCGCGTGGAGTCGTCAGTCGCCACCAGTCAGAGTCGTCAGTCGCCACCAGTCAGAGTCGTCAGTCGCCACCAGTCAGAGTCGTCAGTCGCCACCAGTCAGGGTTGGCCAGTGCGCCGCGTGGTGCTCGCGGGCCGTCTCGAGGGCCCGCTCCAGTGGCTCGACCTCCTCGTCGAGCCACGCGAAGGGGTCGTCCTCGCCGTACTCCGGGAGGTCGAACGTCCGTCCGGTCGCTCCCTCGAGGACACCCAGGGTCGCAAACGCCAGGTGGCTGACCTGGTAGCCTCCTTCCTGGAGGAGGACGTACCGACCCCCCGCCGCCGTCTCGGCGAGTCCGCGGGCGCGTTCCCCGAGGGTTCGAAAGCCCGCGCGGGTCACGACGTTCCGGCCCAGCGGATCGGAGGGACCGGCGTCCTGGCCGGCGCTGTAGACGATCAGGTCGGGGTCGTACGCCTCGACGACCGGTTCGACCAGCGCCTCGAAGAGCCGTTCGTACCCCCGGTCGCCGGTCCCCGGCGGGACGGGGACGTTGACGGTGTACCCCTCGCCGTCGCCGACGCCGACCTCCTCCACACCGCCGGTCTGGGGGTGGTAGGTCGGCTCCCAGGCGCCGTGGTCGTTGTGGAGGCTCACGAGGAGGACGTCCTCGCGATCGTAGAAGATCTCCTGGGTGCCGTTGCCGTGGTGGACGTCCCAGTCGACGATCGCGACGCGGTCACAGCCAGAGGCGAGGGCGGCGGCGGCGGCGATCGCCGCACTATTTAGAAAGCAAAAGCCGTCGGCGCGGTCGGACTGGGCGTGGTGGCCGCTCGGCCGGGCGAGCGCGTACGGGACGCCGCGGTCGCCCTCGAGGGCGTGGTCGGTCGCGGCCAGCGCCGTGCCCGCCGCGTACCGTGCCGCGTCGAAGGTCGCCTCGTTTCCGCCGGTCGTCGTCCCGTCGACGTACCCCCCACCCGCCGCGGCGAACCCCTCGAGCCAGGAGACGTAATCGGGATCGTGGACGCGTTCGATCGCCGCCCGTGGGGCCGCCTCGACGGTCTCGAACGCCGCGTCGGTCCCGAACGTCTCCTCGAGGATCCGTTTGACGTTACGCGCCCTTGCCGGCTGGTCGGGATGTGGCTCGTCGACCGCCAGCAGGGGGGTCGACGGGAGCTTGAACGCGCCGTCCGGTGGCTCGTGGTCGAAGGTTCTGGGATGCCAGTACACCGCCAGGTCGTGGTCGCCCATGGGTGTGAACATCGAACCGGAGGGTACTGACGGTGTCGGTCTCCGGCGGAGCTACTGGAGTGTGATCCGCCGGACGTTCGTGATCGCGATCGCCAGGGCGATCATCCCGATCGCGACCAGCAGGAAGACGACGCTGATCACGTTTACCTCGGGGGACGCCTCGAAGCGGATCTGGTTCCAGAGGTAGATCGGGAGCGTCTCCGTCGCGGTGTCCCGGACGAAGTAAGTGTAGACGAACTCGTTAAAGGAGATGGTAAAGGCGAGCAACCCCCCCGCGACGACGCCGGGGAGGATGTTCGGCAGCCGGACGTTCAGGAAGGCGTCGAGCTCGTCCGCACCGAGGTCCTTCGCCGCCTCCTCTAGGTTCTCGTCGAACCGCAACATCGTCGGGATGATGATGAGTGCGGCAAACGGGATCGTCCGGATCACGTGGGAGACGACGACGCTCCAGAAGCCGGTGCCGACGTTGATGAAGCCGAAAAAGAGTACCAGTGCGACCCCGACGACGACGAGGGGGACGACGATCGGCAGCGTGACCACGAGCTGTAAGACGCCTTTGCCGGGGAACTCGTACTTCGCGACCGCGTACGCCAGGATCGTCGCGAGCACGACCGTGATCAGCGTGGCGATCACGCTCACCTGAACCGAGGTGACGACGGCCTCGATCGCCGAATCGTTCCGGAGGAACTCCCCGTACCAGTAGAGGGTCAGCTCGTCGGGCGGGAACGCGAGCGCACGGTCCGCCGCGAACGACATCAGCGTCACGATGGCGATGGGGATCCAGAGCAACGCGAGAACGCTCCACATCAGCGCCAGGCCGATCCGGCGGCCGTGGCGGTCGACGAACCGTTCGACGGTGGCGGGTATCATCGAGCATCACCCCGTCGGCTGAGCGTGTCGCCGGCGCCGAGTTTCACGCCGAGCAACAGCATGAGGACGACGAACGCGGAGACGATGACGCTCAGCGCCGAGCCGAACGGCCAGTTGAACGACTCGGTGAACTGGTTTTCGATCACCATCCCGATCATCAGCTGGTCGGTGCCACCGAGCAGCGTCGGCGTCACGAACGCCCCGAACGTCGGGATGGCGACGAGGACGATGCCGCCGACGACGCCGTTTTTCGTCATCGGTAACGTGACCGTGAGGAACGTCTCGATCGGACCGGCTCCGAGGTCCTTCGACGCCTCGATCAGGTTGTCGTCCATGTTCGCCAGGGAGGCATAAAACGGCAGGGTCGCGAGGGGCAACCAGACGTAGGTGAGTCCGAGCAGGACCGCAGTGTGGGTGAACATGATGCCACCCGGCTCCTGGGCCAGTCCGAGTGCGAGCTGGACGAAATCGATCAGGCCGTTCCGGCTGAAGATGTTGATCAGCGCGTACATCCGAACGATGTAGTTGGTCCAGAACGGCAGGATGACCAGCAGCAAGATCAGCGTCGTTCGCCTGGAGAACCGTGCCATGCTGTACGCCAGCGTGTAGCCGAGAACGACCACGAGCGCCGTCGTCTGAACGGTGAGGACCGTCGTCCGCCAGACCACCCGCAGATACAGATCCGTGGTGAAGACGTCGAGGTAATTATCCAGCGTGAACGACGCCGGCGGCATCCCGTCCATGACGGACAGCCAGAGCATGAAGACGAGCGGCAGGACGAAAAAGAGCAACAGTACGAGCGCAGGGATACCGGCGAGAATCGAGATGCGGGCGCGTGGCCGATCCCGGAGGTACGCGAGGACGCTTCTGACGTGGCGACGGCCGCGGCTGCGGAGGCGGCTCGTGGCCGAGGGCGAGTCGGGTGATGTCCTCGCCATACTCACCCCTCGAGCTCGACGGCCCGTTCGTCCGCGAGGGCGACGTTTTTCCCGTTCTCGAACAGGAAGGTGTCCTCGAGGTCCCAGCTCAACGAGACCTCCTCGCCGACGTCGAAGCCGCCGGTCTCGGTCTCGACCTGGAACCGCTCACCGTCGACCTCGACGGTGTACACGGTCTCGTCGCCGGCGTAGATGTGGTTCAGGACCCGTCCGGGGAGGAGTCCGCCCGGATCGTCGGCGTCGAGGAGATCGATGTGACTCGGTCTGACGCCGACGTCGACCGATCCGCCCACGTCGCCCCCGGCGATCGGGATCGTGATCGACGTGCCGGCGACGTCGACGTCGACGGAGCCGTTCGACCGAGCGCCGATCGTTCCGGCGAGGACGTTGAGATCCCCCATAAACTGGGCGACGAAACGCGTCGCCGGCCGGTCGTAGATGTCCTGGACCGATCCCTTCTGTTCGATCTCGCCCTCGTTGAGTACGACCATCCGATCGGAGATCGACATGGCGACCTCCTGGTCGTGGGTGACATAGAGGAAGGTGATGCCGGTTTCCTCCTGGATCCGCTGGAGTTCGAACTTCATGTGCTGGCGGAGCTTCCGGTCGAGGGAGGCCAGGGGCTCGTCGAGGAGGATGATCGAGGGGCGGTTCACGACGGCCCGCGCGAGGGCGATTCGCTGTTGTTCGCCGCCGCTGAGCTGGTCTATCTCCCGGTTTTCGTATCCCGAGAGCTCGACGACCTCGAGGATCTCCTCGATCCGCTCGGCCCGGTCGGCTTTGCCGACGCCGCTACGTTTGAGCCCGAAGCCGATGTTCTCGGCGACGGTCAGGTGCGGGAACAACGCGAGGTTCTGGAACACCATGTTGGTGTCCCGCTCGAACGGCGCCACGCCGACGACGTCCTCGCCGTTGATGAGGATCTCCCCGCTCGTGGGGGTCTCGAAGCCCGAGATCATCCGTAACATCGTCGACTTTCCCGAGCCGCTCGGCCCGAGAATCGAGACGAACTCGCCGTCCTCGACGGCGAAGGAGGCGTCGTCGACTGCCAGTACATCACCGTACTCTTTCCGAACGTTTCGGACTTGTAAAACGGACATGCGTGCAAAAACTCGCGGTTCAGCCGGCGACGACGGTCGTCCAGATCTCGTCGTACCGGTCGAGGGTCTCCTCGTCGAGCGGTTCGATGAAGATCAGTTCGTCGGGGTCGAGCCAGTCGGCGAACGCCGCCTCCTCCTCGGAGACGACGTCGGTGAGCTCGGACTCTAAGTTCTCGATCGGCGGCACGTACCCCATCTCCGAAAACAGACGGATTCGGGAGGATATCTGTCCGCCGTGGTCGATCCAGGCCGCGCTCGTCCGCGGGTTCGGCGCGCCCTCGGGGATCACGAAGTTGTCGTAGGTGTACATCATCCCCTCGTCGGGGACGGCGTAGTCGATCGGCGCGTCGTTGAGGAAGCGAGCCATCCAGGTGCGTCCGTCACGGAGCGGGCCGACCATGACCTCCTCGTCGATGAACATCTCCATCGCCGAGGAGAACTCGTCCCAGTAGGTGACGTTCAGATCGCGCTGTTGCATGAGCACTTCCTCGATCTCCTCGAAGTCGTCCGGATCGTTCGGATCCTGGCCGGTGTACAGCGCGGCGACTCGACAGGAGACCTCCGCCCAGTCCTCCATGAACATCATCCCCTCCAGATCCTCGTCCCAGAGGATCGACCAGGAGTCCGGCGGCTCGTCGAAGTAGTCGGTGTTGTAGGTCAACGACGGCTGCATGACGATCGACTCCGGGATGGCGTAGGTTTCCCCGTCCTGGCTGAAGTGCTCCTCGGCGTCCGATCGTGCCAGATCGGAGAGCACCTCCCACGCCTCCATCCGCTCGACCGGAAGCGGTTCGAGGTAGTCGTTTTCCATCGACCGGACGACCCACTCGTTGGTCGCGCAGATGTTGTCGATCTCGTCGTTGCCGGCCTCCAGCCGGGAGTACCACTCGCTGGGCCCCGAGTACGCCTGCGTGTTGATGTCCTCTACCCCCTCGTAGCTCTCCTGGAACGGCTCGATGTGCCAGTCGACCCAGTCGGTGTACCAGTTCCAGACGTTAAGCGACGACTCGTACTCCTCGACGGGAAACGACTCGATCTCGATCGGACGGACGTACTCCTCGTCGTCGTCTCCGCCGAGACAGCCCGCGAGGGCGGAAGCGCCGCCGACGCCGGCGGCCCCCAGTACCGTTCGACGGGTCACGTGGTTGTAATCGTCAGGCATGTCCTCCCTATTCCAGTCGTAGAATATAAATCCATCGTCACCGGGCCTTACTATCGACGGTTTGTTTTAATAGATTATATATGTGGGATCGGCTTCGACAGTAAGGTATATATCGTGAGATCGTGTTCTACCGTGTTTCACAGCAGACATACACCGAGCGCGTCCGATCGTCAGCGTCCGATCTCGGCGACAGTCCCGATCAGTCGGGTAGTTTTCCGACGGAAGTGAAACCCTTTGTGGGGTGACCGAGTGGCACGCGTATGGACATCGCCACCGAGTACGGCGAGAAACAGCGTGCGTTCGCCGAGAGACTGCTCGCGTTCGAGTCGACGAGCGGGGACGAGTTGCCGGCCCAGGAGTGGTTCCGCGAGCGCCTCGAGGAACTCGGCTTCGAGACGTACACCTGGGAGGCCGACGCCGACCGGCTGGCGACGCTGGAGGCGTTCCCGGAGGCCGCCGAGATCGACGCCGCGGAGCGTCCCAGCGTCGGCGGCGTTCTCGAGTTCGGCGACCCCGACGCCGGGCCGACGCTCGTCCTCAACGGCCACGTCGACGTCGTCCCCGTCGACCGGACGGCCTGGGAGAGCGATCCGTTCGAGCCGGCCTGGAACGGCGACGCGCTCACCGCCCGCGGCGCGGTCGACATGAAAAGCCAGCTCGCGATGCTCGTCTTCGCCGCCCGGGCGCTACACGACGAGGGCCGGACCGAGCTGGACGGCCGGCTCGTCGTCGAGAGCGTCACCGGCGAGGAGGAGGGGGGAATCGGCGCGCCGATGGCGGCCCTCGAGAATCCCTACCCCTTCGAACGGGACGCCGCCATCGTCGCCGAACCGACCGACTTCGACGTCGTCACCGCCACCGCCGGCGTCTTCATCGCCGACCTCGAGCTCGCCGGCCGGTCGGCCCACGCGGCGACCCGCTGGCGCGGCGAGTCGGTGTTGCCCCACTTCGAGGCGATCCGACGGGCGTTCGCGGACCTCGAATCCGAGCGCCACGAGGCGCTCGATCACCCTCTCTACGAGTTCCCCGTGAACTGCCCGGTCAACGTCGGCACCGTCGAGGCGGGTTCCTGGGCCTCGAACGTCCCCTCCCGGCTGCTCGCCGAGGTCCGCGTGGGCTACCTGCCCGGCGAGTCCGACGCGGACGTCGAGGCGGCGTTCCGGGAGCGTCTCGCGTCGGTCGTCGCCGACCGCGAGTGGCTGGCCGAACATCCCCCGCGGTTCGAGCGTCGCGGGATCCACTTCGGACCCTCCGAACTCGACCCCGACGAGCGGATCGTCCGGACCCTCCAGGGGACCCTCGCCGACGGTGGCTTCGAGGACACGGCGCCGGCGGGACGGACCTACTGTGCGGACTCGCGGTTCTACACCGAGGCCGGTATCCCGAGTGTCGTCTTCGGCCCCGGGAGCATCCACCAGGCGCACTTCCCGAACGAGACGATCGACTGGACCGAGGTCGTCACCGGCACCGAGCTCGTCGCGGAGACCGCCCGCCGGTTCCTCCGGACTGGTTGACCGGAACCGGTACCGTTTCCTCGGTGGAGTGTTCACGGCGGGCATGGCCGAACCTGCGCTGTCCGAAATCGAGTCCGAGCGGGAACTGCGGGACGTCTACCCCATCATGGACCAGCTACGGCCCGTCGGGGAGGATCGGTTCGTCGAACTCGTCGGTCGTATGCGCGAGGAGTCGGGCTACCGGCTGTTCGCGATCGAGGACGGGGAGGTACGTGGACTCGTCGGCGTCGTCCTCGACACGAACCTCTATCACGGGAGACACGCGTGGGTCCACGACCTGATCGTCGACGAGCCCTACCGGGGGGAGGGGTACGGCAGACGCATGCTCGAGTGGATCGAGGAGTGGGCCGACGAACGGGAGTGTAGCTGCGTCGAACTCGCCTCCGGACACTGGCGCGACGACGCCCACGCGTTCTACGAGGCCGTCGGGATGGAGAAGTACTGTTTCACGTTCAAGAAGGATCTCGCGGCCGAGTCGCCGTACTGACCGTCGACGGCGTCCGTCCGGCGAATGCGTGCTGTTCCGATCGGAGGTCTCGTTTTCGAATACAGTTTCACGGAACGTCTTCATCGTGGAACGTGTTCGAACAGTCGCCACACCATCGAACGATTAATCACCGATGAGGCGTATGTCTAGGTATGTCAGAACAGGAAACACGCGGCGGGCCAAACGAGATCGAACGACTCGACCGGGAGTACACGCTGGGGACGTGGACGCGCCAGCGCGATTTCGACCCGACCCAGATCGTCGACACGGAGGGGCCACGGATCGTCACGGCCGACGGCGACTCGTTGCTGGATTTCAGCAGCCAGTACGTCTGTACGAGCCTCGGCTACGACGCCGACCGGATCGCCGACGCCGTCGACGAACAGATCCGTACGGTCCCGTACGTCAACCCCGGCTGGGCGACCGAGCCACGGGCGCGACTCTCGGAGAAGATCGCCGAGATAACGCCGGGCTCGCTGAAGAAGACGTTCTACTCGACCAGCGGAACCGAGGCCAACGAGGTGGCGTTCAAGATCGCCCGCTCGTACACGGGCAAACACAAGATCCTCTCGCGGTACCGTTCGTACCACGGCGCGACCGCCGCGTCGCTGTCGGCCTCGGGAGACCCTCGTCGGGTGGCCCAGGGCCCCGAGATCCATCCCGAAGTGCCCGGGATGGTGAAGGGACCGGACCCGTACGCCTACGGCTCGAGTCTCGATCCCGACCAGAGTTTGGAGTACATAGACGAGATGCTCAAGCTGGAAGGGGGAACGGTCGCGGGCGTGCTGGTCGAGCCGCTGGTCGGCTCCAACGGCGTGTTGACGCCGCCGGACGACTACCTGCCCAGACTCCAGGAGATCGCACACGACCACGGCGCGGTGTTGATCTGTGACGAGGTGATGACCGGCTTCGGCCGCACCGGCGAGTGGTTCGCCTCCACGCTGTACGAGGCCGAGCCGGACATCATCACGATGGCGAAGGGGCTGACCGGCTCCTACCAGCCCCTGGCCGCGACGACCGTCACGGAGGAGATCGCGGACCACTTCGAGGACACCCTCCTCAACCAGGGTCACACGTTCGCCGGCCACCCGACGGCGTGTGCGGCCGGGCTGGCGGCTATCGAGACCTACGAGGAGGAGAACCTGGTCGAGAACGCCCGCGAGATGGGCGCGTACCTGAAAGCCGAGCTCGAAGCCCTGGCCGAGCGCCACCCCAGCGTCGGGGAACGCCGCGGCGTCGGCCTCCACCAGGGGATAGAGCTCACCCGCAGCGAGGCCGAACGCGTCCCGTTCGAGAAACGAAGCGACAAGGTCTCCGGCCGGACGACCGTCCTCGACGAGGTCGGTGCCCGCGCGAAGGAAAACGGCGTCTACTTCTACACCAGCGTCAACACGATCGTCGTCACGCCGCCGCTGACGATCGCCGAGGAACACGTCGACGAGGCGGTCGCGGCCTTAGACGACGCACTCGAGATCTCCGACGCCGCGATGGACGACTGAGC
>Ga0207421_10006006_pt1 | contig 13368 bp, 12 predicted proteins | sample SodLakKL_010_SED_4_FD_187542 | JGI IMG/M metagenome (GOLD analysis project Ga0207421, IMG submission 187542) | Alkaline sediment microbial communities from Lake Tanatar, Kulunda Steppe, Russia - 8KL_010_SED (SPAdes) (version 2) | ecosystem: Environmental > Aquatic > Non-marine Saline and...
CAGTATCTGCCGTGATAACGAATGTTTCATTTTTTTTCAGATCTAGAGAATCTTTGATCAATTTACCAGCGGCTTTCCCCAATTCATATTCGTATATTTTGGTCATAATAACACTCTTTTTTGAAAGAGAAATTATAATATGCTTAATAATGTTTTTGAACATATATGAGAATTCTTAAATACAGAACTATAACAACAATCATATTTTAATTAGTATATGAAAAATTTAAAGTATAGTATCCTACTTTTTTTTTGTAATTATTATTAATAAAAATGTATTCGTCTTTGGACCTGTAATTTTTTCCATAATACCTACTAAATGTTAGCCTATTTTTTTAAAAATTTGAATCTAAGGATTTAATATGGAAAATCAATGACACTATATAGATTGAATAGGGAGAAAAAATTACCAAAAGTTAGATGCTTTTAAATTTCGAGTTGTAATGCAAATTTTGTTTAAAATCGAATATTTTAACGTTTAATTTTAACCAGTGTTGAGGAAAATTATAAATAGGATTTTGCTTTTATAATGTGTGAGAAAAACCAACACACAAAAGGAAATAGATAAAATGTTAAGCAAAAAATATATCGCCATATTGGTGTTTGGGATCCTAGTGTTTTCTGGTGTTTTTCTTTCAGGCTGTGTCGAACCAGAAGAAGAAGAGGACCCTGCAACTTTTTTAAGCGCGGGCTTCGCTTGGCCCACTGAACTAGATCCGGCTTTGGGAACTGATGCGTCCAGTTCTACTTCGTACACGAACTTTTACGACCCTCTCGTATTCCCGACTCAAGAGGGCGTTAAGCCTTGGATAGCAGAAGACTGGGATATATCAGAAGACGGTACTGTATATACCTTCGAATTGAGAGATGACGTGACCTTCCACAGCGGAAACGAAATGACGGCTGAAGATGTCATGTTCTCTATGGAAAGACTGACGACGATAGGCGAAGGTTTTGCCTTCCTTTTCATTGATTTCGTTGATCTGGAAGAATCAGAGGTTGTAGACGATCACACTATAGAGTTCGCCCTTGAGGAACCACGAGGTGTTTTCCTACCTTCATTGACTAGGCTTTACATCGTGGACAAAGAAGAGGTACTAGATAATGCGAGAGATGACGTGGACCTCATATATGAACCATGGGGAAACGACCTCGGTAGAGACTACCTACTAGAAAACAGCGCAGGCACTGGACCTTACAGCGTATACGAAGCCGATGTCACAGACCATTTCTACGGAGAAAGATTCGAAGATTATTGGGGACCTATGGCAGATAATTCACCTGATGAGTTCAGGATGTACTCTCTTGGGGACCCTGGACCGGAAAGAACCATGTTCGGTGATGAGACACTGACGATAACTTCCGAATGGCTCGAATATGGAACGGTATCTGAGATAGCGGAAGACCATGACGCAAAAACTGGAGCATATTTCTCTGGTGGAGCTTTCTACGGCATGATGCACACCCAAAAAGAACCGCTCGACTGTCTACATGTAAGGAAAGCTTTGGCCTATGCATTCGATTATGAAGAACAGATTAACGAGATATTCCCTGAAAGTGAGCTACCAGAGGGTATCGTACCATCGATTCTCGGCGGCGCTTTAGAGATGGACATGCCTAGACAAGATATGGAGAAGGCTCAAGACCATCTAGCAGACTCACAATACTACCCAGACATAGTAGAAAATCCCGAAGATTATGCTATCGAGATCAGTTGGACAGGAGCAGTTCCTGCGACAGAGCACGTGGCTGGGATGTTAGCAGGCAACTTGGAAGAAATCGGCTTAGTAGGTGAATCTAGAAGATATGAATGGGGAGCTCTTATCGATGCGATGTACGATATAGAAGACTCGCCTCACATCGCGATGGTTTGGGTCACAGCTCAGTACCCAGAAGCAGGTAGTCTTCTAGAAGCTAGATATCATTCTAGGACCGCCAACACTTGGCAGCAGAACGAATGGTTGCAAGACGATAATATAGATCAATTGATCGATGATTCCCTAGCTGAACCAGACATAGACGAAAGATTCGCACTCTATGAACAGATACAAAATGAAATCATGGATATGTATCCATCATTGTTCTTGCACACTCAGTTTTCAAGGCATGCGTATCAAGACTACGTGACATGGCCACATGCAGAAAATCCCGAAGAATACGCTGTACCGACGATAGGATATAATATAGATGCGAGAATGATAGAAGTGCTTCCACATGATGAACGGTGAAGTCAAAAAACGATCCCAAAAATTAGTTGGAGGTAAAAAAACCTTCAACCCAATTTTATTATTTATTAACCTTGTATAATATTAGGAGCTGAGCTCAATGGATATGAAAAAATATATCGGAAAAAGGCTGTTTTGGGCTGTAATCTCATTAATTGGATTATCGATGTTCATCTTTTACTTTGGTAGGATCATACCTGGAGACCCTATCAGGATGATGGTCGATCCTCAAACTCCGGAACATGTTGTTGAAGAATTAAGAAGAAGTTTAGCACTGGATCGACCGATTTACACTCAATATTTTATATGGCTGAGAAGAGTATTTCAGGGCGAACTAGGGTTTTCTATCTTGACTACAAGGAGTGTTACTACTGATGTACAGAGGTACCTTCCAAGAACATTAGAATTGATCTTTTTTGCATCGCTAATACAGATTATCGGTTCATTCCTTTTAGGAATATTTGCAGGTTCAAATATAAACAAGTGGCAGGATCACATAACTAGGATCTTTTCCTACATAGGCGTTTCGATACCGGCTTTCGTCTTCGCTCTGATCTTTCAGCTGATATTTGCTTATCAACTAGGATTGTTTCCCGGCCACGGCGACCTAACGCGAGGTTTTCCAGTACCTACACAGAGAACCGGCTTTTTGGGATTAGATGCACTCCTAGATGGTCACTTTAATACCTTTATAAATTTCGTTCATCATGCTACGTTGCCGGCTGTTGCACTAGCCATCCCTGGTATGGCACAGGTAGCTAGGATGATAAGATCTGGGATGATCACTATCAACCAAAAAGATTACATATCCATGGCTAGAGGATTTGGATTGCCCGAACGAACGATCAGATTCAAATATCTGTTGAGACCGTCTATCATACCAGGTGTTACTGTTCTAGGTATGCAGATAGCAATGATGGTCGGGAACGCATTTTTAGTTGAGATGGTCTTCAGATGGCCAGGGTTCTCTAGGCATGCGATCCGTGCGATGCTTGCGAGTGATCTTAACACTATAGTAGCTACAGTTATGATAATCGGCATAATGTTTGCTATAATCAACATTGTTGTAGATACACTTGTAGCATATATAGATCCTAGGATAAGATACTCGGGGAGCTGATAGATATGGCTGAAGAACACAACACTGAAGATAAAGAACGCTTCGAAGAAGACGATGAGAAATTAGAAGAAAAAGTAGAAGAAATTTTCGAAGAGAGAGAAGAATCCCCGTGGAAAGACGCTTTGAAAAGAAGATGGTATAGATTTTCAAGAAATCCCTTATCACTTGTTGGCCTAGCTATAACGATAATCTCAATATTTTTAGCCGTCTTCGGGGAATACATTGTTCCCTACCCAGAACACGGTGGTTATTTTCATAACTATCCTGACAGATTTATAGAACCCTTCACAAATTGGAGTTACCCTTTGGGTACTGATAATTACGGCAGAGACGTATTGACAAGAACTATACTCGGATTTAGGTACTCGATAAGGATGGCATTCGTAGTTCTCTCGTTAGTTGTACCTAGCGGAGTTGTGGTTGGTCTTGTTGCAGGATACCATAAAGATACTTGGATCGATACTTTACTCATGAGAATATCGGATATATTCATCGCGGTTCCACCTTTGGTCCTCGCTTTGAGTATCACGGCTATGTTAGAACCCGAACCTTTCTATGCTATGATGGCGATATCTTTGATGTGGTGGCCGTGGTATGCCCGTATAGCTTACAACAACGTATCCTCTCTCGTGAACGAGGAATTCGTTCGGTCCGCCGAGATAATGGGTGATAGTAAGATCCACATAATGTTCTCGGAGATACTGCCGAACTGCACGGGTCCTATACTCACGAAGATGACTCTAGACGCAGGTTGGGTAATAATCATCGGCGCATCGCTCAGTTTTGTTGGACTTGGTGCTCAACCTCCCACACCTGATCTTGGTACCATGGTAGCAAGCGGCAGTGATTATCTTGCGCATCAGTGGTGGGTGAGTATATTCCCGGCGATGGCGATATCTTTCATAATATTGGGCTTTAACTTGCTTGGCGACGGTATACAAGACGCCTTCGAAGAGTCAGGAGGAGGATCCTGATGTCAGAAAAATTATTGGAGATAAAAGATCTGAATGTAGGATATAAAACCTACAGAGGTGTAACTAGCGTTCTCTATGATCTGAATCTAGAAGTGAAAAGAAATGAAACTATAGGAGTTATAGGCGAATCGGGGTGCGGAAAAACGACGACTATGAAGACAATAAACCAGATCCTGGCAGACAATGCGGTTATAAAGAGCGGTGAAGTGAACTTCAGGGGAAAAGACGTCTTAAAGATGAAGAAAAAAGACCTTGTTAAATTGAGAAGAAGATACGTGAGTATGATCCCGCAGGATCCAACAGCTTCTTTAAATCCATTATTCAAAGTGAAAACTCAGATGAAGGACATCTTGAAATATTCGAGAGAGGATGGCGAAGAATTGGATTTCAAAGAGGAAACGATCAAATTGTTCAATTCGGTTGCATTAGCCGATCCTGAGCGGGTATATGATAGCTATCCTTTTCAATTGAGCGGTGGTATGAGACAGAGGGTCTGTATCGCGATGAGTCTAGCCGCTCCAAAAGATCTTTTGATAGCTGATGAGCCAACTACGAATCTAGACGTTACAATACAGGATCAGGTACTCCGTTTGATCGGGGATATACTTGATGAAATGAATTTTTCCGCTATACTGGTTTCCCAGGCGCTAGGATTGGTCAGAAAGTTCGTAGATAGAATCTATGTGGTCTATGGAGGTACTGTTGTCGAGGTGGCCGATACACAGAAAATATTCGATAATCCTATCCATCCATATACAAGAGGCCTGTTAGAATCTACTCCAAAGCTCACTGGAGGAGGTTTCTCAGAAGGGATCGCAGGTCAGACACCCGATTATATAGATCCCCCTCCTGGCTGTAGATTCAATCCCAGATGTCAACACTATTCCAAAGACTGCAAAACGGAAAAACCGGAGATGGTCGAAGTCGAAAAAGATCATTATGTAGCTTGTTGGAGGCAGTAAAAATGGCAAAAAATTTGATCAAAGTTAAAAATCTCAAAAGATACTTTGAGATGGATGCAGGTACGGTGAAAGCGATAGATGATATCACATTTACTATCAAAGAAAATGAAGTATTCGGTCTTGTAGGAGAATCTGGATCCGGTAAAAGTACTACTGGAAAGGTCCTCATGGGTATCCATCCTCCTACCGAAGGTGAGATATCATTTCGAGAAAATGACATCTCTACTCCAAGCGCCGAAAGGTCAAAAGCCATAAAAAGAGATATGAACATGGTTTTTCAAGATCCAGGTGGATCATTGAATCCAACTAAAACAGTTTTAGATATCGTCGGCCTTCCTCTAAGAATACATGATATGGTGGACGGGAAAAAGGAGATGGCGAAGGAAGTCTATCAACTTCTTAGAACCGTCGATCTAGATCCTGAAAGATTCATGTACAGAAGACCTAGCGATCTGGGACAGGGAGAAAAACAGGCTGTAGCTATAGCTAGAGCTATCGCCACAGATCCATCTTTTATTGTTCTAGACGAACCAACATCTGCCTTAGATGTATCTATACAGGCAAAGATAATGAACATCTTGATCGATCTTCAGGATGAATACAACATGACCTATCTTTTCATAACTCATGACCTTGGATTGATGAGAAATATTGCAGATAGGGTAGCAATAATGTATCTAGGAAAGTTCTTTGAGGTCGCAGATTCTCACGTATTTTTTGAAACACCACTACATCCTTACACCAAAGTACTGTTAGGTTCATTCCCAACTACCACTAAGGAGGAAGAAAAACTAAAACCGAACCTTAAGGCAAGAGGAGAGATACCGAGTGCGATGGATCTTCCTTCAGGGTGTAGATTCCACACTAGATGTCCTTTTAAAGAAGAACAATGTCTGGAAAAAGAACCTGATCTGGTCGAAGTACAAAAAGATCACTTTGTTGCATGCCATCTAGTTCATGGTGTAGATGATGTGGATTACGATGTCGAAGAAGTGGAGCAGAAGGAAAGAGAGTTCGAATATGATATAGAAGGTATCAAGATGAAGGCCGAATAGAAGTGAAAAAGAGAAATTATTGAACGGTTTTTCCATCAATCGTCTAAAAAATCTTTTTCTTTTTTTGCCAACATCTTCACTATTTCGTCCAAAGATTCGACAAATTTTTCTTCGTCATGCATAACGGTGTACTTGTTTTCCTTTATATTTTTCTTCAACTCACTGTAGAATTCATTAGACATGTCGTTATCTTCCAACACATCTACTATCCTCTCCATGGTTTCGAGAAGTCTTAGAGGTCCATAGAGTTTAGGCTCGTCCACTAGTCCCCTAGCTGAAGAAGACATGTAGCAAAATAGATCGAAGAAGATCGGTTTTTTATTATCATTTCCTCCGCTCATCATTCCACCCACCTGGTCAATTCATCTAAACTCTTCTTTTTCGGAGGATCTGGTACTTTCTCAGGTTTACCAAGAGTCAATATCAACTCGGGGACATGATTATCTGGAAGTTCAAGTATCTCTTCTGTAGCTTTCTTATTGAAAGAACCGATATAGCAAGTACCTAGGTCCATCGATGCGGCCTGGAGACAGATGTTTTGAGCAGCAATAGCGATGTCCATCTTTGTAAGGACGTCCTTTGAGAGTTTTCCACCTTTTTTCTGCGCCTCTTCAATATCAGCGCATAAAACAAATATCACCGGTGGATCCGAAAGGAGCCCTGGTGAAAATTTCTTTATCGATTCTAACTTCTCTCCTCTTACCACGTATATTCTCCATGCCTGTATATTGCTTCCACTCGGTGCCCATCTCGCCGCTTCTAAAAGTGTCTTGATACTCTCTTCAGAGATTTTCTCGTCTTTATAATCTCTAATGCTTCTTCTTTTCTTTATAACTTTCATCAAATCTACATTTTTCATCTGATTCACCTCGAAGGTTTTTCAAATCAATTTTCTCTCCGTGGTAGTGAGCTCTTCATGACCATCTTCCGTAACTAGTAACATGTCTTCAACTCTAGCGCCACCGATCCCCTTTTTGTAAATACCCGGTTCTACTGTTACTACCATCCCTGATTTCAATTCTACATCGTTGCCTTCATCCAAAATAGGGTCTTCATGAGTTTCAAGTCCAACACCATGTCCTGTAAGATGTGGAAAATATTCTAACAATCCATACTCTTCAAAGATTTCTTCAGCCTTTTCATGAACAGTTTTGGCTTTCACACCGGGTTTTACCATCTTTTTTGCCTCCTTTTGAGCTTCGTAAGCGGCTTCGAAAAAATCCTCTTGATCATCGTTAGGTTCGCCCAAAATAAAAGTTCTAGTTATATCCGTAGCATATCCATCCCATATCAGACCCATATCTATCAGGATAAATTCCCCTTTCCGTATTCTTTTTTCCGTGGGTGTCCTGTGAGGTAACCATGAATTTTCCCCAGACATTGCAAAGGGCTCAAATGAGTAAGTTTCTCCTCCCGCTACGTCCATCAACTTTTTAGCTTCAGCGGTGAGTTCTTTTTCCTTCATACCTTCCTCGGCCAAATCTAATATCTCGGTCATCACTTCACTCAGTGCCGAAGCTCCCTCTCTAATATTCTCCTGTTCCTCTTTTGTCTTCCTTATCCTCATGATATTTATTAGAGGTTGGACATCGGAGATTTCACAATCGAAGTTCTTCTTGACATTTTTCAATCGAGAGTTGAGGATTGTTTCTGATTCGATACCTATATTTTGGATAGTTTTCTCATCACTGATCAGTTCTTTGAATCCTTTTGCGGGATCTTCCGGTATGACGTAGGTCTGGGAACTAGGTATCCAACATTCTTTGTCAACGGCATTTTTGTCCAGCTCGGGTACAAAATAAATCAGATCTTCCTGAGTAATAAAAAGAATAGAGAAACTGGTTGTGTTCTGTCTCCATCCTGTAAAGTATCTCACATTAGCTTTTCCATAAAGCACTGTAAGATCGATTTTATGGGCCTCCATCTTCTCTCTCAGAGTCTGAACTCTAGCGGGATGGTCAAAGCCGTCCGTATTTTTGTTCATTTTAGGAACTCCTGCACTTCAGATTTTTTCTCAGGGTTCAACATGAAAACCTTTTTAGGCACTCTCGATTCCATAGAAGAATCTGCAGTCATTGTCATCCTTATTACGAAGTCATCATCTGTTAAACTTCCTATCTTCTCATCAAATTCCTCTTCGATCAGGTCCAACTTCTCCACGATTTCGTCTTTAGAAATCCTTGGTTCTTTATCTATGAGCTTGAGTATCTCCAAAGCGTCTTCATCTAACCCTGAGATATCGTTCTCACTCATCAGTATCTACCCCCAACAATTTCTCTATCGGAGTATAATCCTCGTCAAAACCAAAGTATCTTGGACCAAAGGTCTCTATCCCCTCAGGGGTCCGCATGTTCTCATGTGCTGGCATGACGATCATCTTTACCCTATAACCGTATCTGATCAGATCGGTCCTTACCGGTTCTCCAGTCTCAGGATCCAGCAAGGCGATCATATCGGGAGGTAAACATTTTACCTTTCCATCTATCTTCGCGACTAGCCACTCGTTCTGGAATTCTAGGTGTGCTTCCTGACCTTCGTATTCTTCTATACCCTCCAGTGTGACTCTGCCCATGGAGAATCCATGCGTTGTCTCGGAACCAAATTGTCGATTGATATCCATGACTTTACCTGTGAATATATGAGCTCCCGGAATACCTCTGTCTTCCTTAAGGAATTCTAGTATGCTCTTTATCGGGTCTTCATGTTTTTTTCGAGCGTTCATTACAGTCTTACCTAAGTTCCATGCCAAACTTTGTGAGTGAAGCACACCTGTTTCCTTCAATTCTTTACCCTTCATTGGATAGCAACCTATCCAGGATATACCCCCATACTTCATTGCTATGTTCCTTACTATGTCCTCTGCGACTTTATTTTTTTCGCCCATATCAACGATGCAGCAGTGATGGTGGTCATCTATAGTCACAACAGGCGTTGCTGGAACGCCTTGAGTGGCAAAGGTTGTCATCTGTAGTTCGGGAAAAGCTCTGTTCATACCGTCAACATCTATGACCGGAAGACCTAGTTCGCCTCCGACCGCATATCCTATAGGCGAATTTACTCCTCCGCATTCTATAGGGAAGGTGGCATCGATGGGTCTATCTAGGTAATCCTCCATCTTTTCGAATATGAGTCTGGTATTTTCTTTTGCAGGAGGTTTTTCGGTCAAGACCACCGGCGCTCCCAACGTAGCTGCACAAGCTAATTGTATATCATCTGGTATAGCTTCGGGCTGAACCATCACTATCTCTTTATCTTCCTCTAGAACGTTCTTAGCCCATTTTAAACCGATCTCAGGGTCTCCACCGCCACCTGTAGCCAAGATATTGGCGCCCAATGTTATCCTCTCTATCGCTTCCTCATCGATAGCTTGATAGTCGGATTCGGAAACTCCCCAATCATCTATTATCTCGTACGGATCATTTTTCATATCTTTTTTTGTCATATCTTCCACCTCCTTGTCATAGTCCTTTAAATTTTGATTTTACTTTAACTCGGATCTTTTCTCTCTCACCCGGCATGTATGAGAAAGGTACCTCTTGGATGTCTAAGACGTCCGCTGCATCAGGGTCACCACCGTTCTTTTCAACATTGTTCTTAGCCATCCTGATGGTTTCGTCTATGGCTTCTTGCCTATCCCGTGTTTCAAGATCTACAACGTTCTCCGCATATGCAGCGATCTCAGCTAAGGTAGCGCCCAAAGCTCCGGCCACCTCTGAGTGTTCGGATTCGTAAACTTTCGTGGTGCCTTTAAATTCCTTAGGTACAACGGTAGATCCGCCACCAACCAATATAGCTGGAATATCTTCCGGATCCGTTTTCATCTCATCGATGGTTTTCTCCACTCTCTCCTTTATCAATTTCCAAGCTTGATCTACGATCTTGGAAGGTATATCCTTAGCTTTTTCTGGATCTGTGGCGTAAGGTGTGCTGAAGATTGAAAGATCTTTATCCAACCTGCCTTTAGCAACTGCGATATCGTGCACGGTGGTCATAGGACCGCCATATGATTTAGCCAATCGTTGAAGGTCTAGCGCGACGCTTTCTGGTCCAAGTTTTTTTACATCTTCACCGTCTGTCTCTATGATGGTTCCACCACCTAGCGGTATAGAAGTCAGATCAGGTGCTCGGATGTTCGTTTTTACGCCGCCGATCTCTACGGTCATCATAGATTCTCTCGGGAATCCGTCAACCATATATCCTACGTCTGTAGAAGTACCTCCAACATCGACCAAAGCTCCATTTTTTATATCGGTCAGGAACACCGCACCTCTAATACTCGCCGCTGGACCACTAGCTAACGTAAAAATCGGATAATCAGTAGCTTGATCCGCTTTTATTACACTACCGTCGTTCTGCATGATGAAGAGTTCCGCATCAATATCTCTGCTCTCCATCGCATCTTTTATAGCGTTGATAGCACGATTCATCACGGATATAACTGAAGCGTTCAGAATGGCAGAATTTTCCCTCTCTAATAAAGAAATTGTAGATATTTCCCCTGAGAGTGTTATCGGGATATCAGCGTCGATTTCTTCTCTTATTATATCAGCAACCCTTTTCTCCTGATCGGGTCGAACAGGAGAAAATACACCGGTTATCGCAAAAGTGTCTACCGAGCCAGCCATCTTGTTCACTTTTTCTCTTATCAGTTCTTCATCAAGTTCCGCTATAGGTTCGCCATCATAGTTGTATCCTCCAGGGACCATCTCGACGTTCTCTTTTCCACCGAGAGCTTCTTTAAGATCTTCAGGCCACCCCGTCAAAGGCGGTATGGCAGAACCAGTAGGTAGAGCCAATCGGAAAATCCCTACCTTGTCTAGACCTTTTCTTTCTATTATCGCATTCGTGGTATGAGTCGTACTCAATGTTATCATACCTATGGAGGTGGGATCCACATCACTCTTATTCAAAAGATTATCTATCACGTTTATCGTCCCTGTGGTCACATCACTCGTAGTTCTATCTTTTGTTTTTGCAACGACCTTCTCTTCTAGTACCAGAACACCGTCTGTGAATGTTCCACCCACATCGATCCCTATTCTATACTTTCCTTTAATGCTCATCCATACACACTCCTATCTAACAAGAGTTGAAGGTTACCTTCAACTCTATCATTGTTATGGTATCTAAGATATATATAAATTGGGGGTTTAAAGCATAATTTTTACATTCTAATGTTAAATTTCATTTTAAAAATATAAATATTATAAAGGATATCGATGAGTTATTTCCATATAGATTCGTAAATTATGAAGTTTTGGAGTCTTTAAAACAATAGGATTTAAAATTTCTATAAATCAATTCGTTAAATTTAAATGATGTTTTATTAAAATATGTAAACCATAAATGATATATATCTATCTTCAGTATAACTTATATGGTATAGGAGGAAAACTCTATGGAGAAAAAGATTTTATGGATAAATCCAGTGGGTGGAGATGAATTCAATGAACCTGTAAAGGACTTATTGAACGAATGTAAACATGAAAACACTGAAGTCGAAGTTACTTCTTTTGAAGATAAAGACGGACCTAAACATGTGGAGTACCATTATTACGAAGATCTGGTTTTAGTCCCTACTCTGAAAAAAATAAAAGAAGCTGAAGAGAGGGGTTTCGATGCTTCAGTGATAGGCTGTTTTTACGATCCCGGTCTGGATACCGCTAGAGAGATAGCCGATGATATGATCGTAGCGGCTCCCGCTGAATCTGGTATGAACATAGCGGTTACATATGGACACAAATTTTCCATCATAGTAGGGAGGAAAAAATGGATACCACAGATGGAAAATAACGTAATTAAGTACGGCTACAAAGACCGCCTAGCCTCTTTTAGAAGCGTTGGACTAGGAGTATTGGAATTCCACGAGGATGAGGAAAGAACCGCTAAAATAATAACTGAAGAAGCTAGAAAGGCGGTGGAAGAAGATAACGCGGAAGTGATCATACTCGGCTGTACTATACAGTTCGGTTTTTACAAGGAACTGCAAGAAGAGATCGGCGTGCCTGTCATAGATTCTGTAGTAGGACCTTTCAAGTATGCTGAATTCTTGGCAGAATTGAAGAACAGGTTCGGATGGAAGCAGAGCAAAATAGGAGGATATGAATCACCGCCGAAGGAAGAGATGGATGCCTGGAATCTAGAAGAGCAGTATCTCTAAGTCTAAGAAGCTAGAAAAAAAATTTGAAATAGAGATCGACTTTACAAAAAGTCGGTCTTCACTTATCCTTTATTTTCAAAAGATTGTAATCGTCAGGTCATTTAGGAAAATAAACGTGATAAATTGTTGTAATAAAAGGTGAACATCGTGAAGAAAAAAATTCTATGGATAATCGCACATCCTCCTGCCGATGAGGATTCTGATAAAGATCTGATGGAAGTTCTAGAAGATTGTAAAAGAAATGATACTGAAGTCGAAAGGGTCTATTTGGAACAGGAAAAGAAAGGGCCTCACCATCTAGAATATCACTTATATGAGGATGTAGTTATACCGGCTCTAGCAAAAAAGGTAAAGGAAGCCGATAGGGACGGCTACGATGCTGCAGTGATAGGCTGTTTCTACGATCCAGCGCTTGATACAGCTCGAGAGGTCTCTGAAAACATGGTCGTTGTTGGGCCCGCAGAATCTAGCATGAATATCGCAGTAACCTACGGACATAAGTTTTCTATCATAGTAGGAAGGAAGAAATGGATCCCACAGATGGAAAATAATGTTATCAAATACGGCTATAAAGACCGCCTAGCATCTTTTAGAAGCGTAGGCCTAGGAGTGCTAGATTTTCACGAAGATGAAGTGAAAACCGCGAAGATGATAACTGAGGAAGCTAGGAAGGCGGTGGAAGAAGACGATGCAGAAGTGATCATATTAGGATGCACTAGGCAGTTCGGATTTTACAAGAAACTACAGGAGGAACTTGGAGTACCTGTGATAGATACTGTGATCGCTCCTTTCAAGTACGCTGAATTTTTAGCTGAATTGAAGAATAGATTCGGATGGAAGCAGAGCAAGATAGGAGGTTATGAATCACCGCC
>Ga0207421_10006009_pt1 | contig 13365 bp, 16 predicted proteins | sample SodLakKL_010_SED_4_FD_187542 | JGI IMG/M metagenome (GOLD analysis project Ga0207421, IMG submission 187542) | Alkaline sediment microbial communities from Lake Tanatar, Kulunda Steppe, Russia - 8KL_010_SED (SPAdes) (version 2) | ecosystem: Environmental > Aquatic > Non-marine Saline and...
ACTGAGTTCCCCCGGAGTTCAGGGTCGTAGGCGGTCAACTCATCAAGGAGCGTCGGGACGACCGGGGTTGCGGCGTCGGGATATGCCGACGTGACGTGGCCCAACGCGGCCGTACAGCTGATTCGATACGGATCGTCATCGGCATCAAGCAGCGAGCACAGCTGCGGAACGAGCGGGCGGACCTCCTCGGGGAACGCTTCGGCGATCACACTCAGTACCGAGAGTGCCTGTCGACGCGCGCGAGTGGGTGTCGGCGATAGCAGCGAGGCAATCGCGGGTGTCGCATCGAGTGCGGCCGACGGCTTGTGATCAGCAACCGCCAACAGAAACTGGGTGGCTGCCGCGTTCAGAAGCGAGTTTCGATGAGTGAGTTCATCGATAACGGGTGGTGTCACCTCGACGACGGCTTCAGGATACCGCTCGGCGACAGTCGCTAAACTCCGGACGGCGTACAGCCGGATCGGCCGATCATCGTCCAGTCTGTCGACCAACTGGTCGACGCCCGTCAGTCCGGCTGCTGGGTTGTCGTCGATCACCGACTCGATGGCCCGAATTGCATTGTACCGGATGTTGGCCTCAGCGTGCTCGATCAGCGGCCACAGCGAGTCGACCGAAAGCAGTCCCGGTGCTGCGAAAGCGAGTTGCCGATAGCGGTCGACGCGGTCGGCTGTCGAGCCCGCATCAAGCGGCGGCAACGAAGCATGGGTCACCACTTCGATTGTCTCGATGTCAGCCACTGAGAGTCGGATCGTCCTCGGCTCGGCCTCGACAGTTGTGAGTTCGTACGTTGGCGGTGCGGTCAGTCCGACAGCCGCAGGCGGCAGGCGGGTGGGGCCTGCGACGGGCTGATCAACATCGACAGTTGTCCCTTCGTCCCCATGGACCCGGAACGCGGTCGACGTATCGAACTGCTCGAAAAACGCTGCCAGGTCGGCCCCGGAGTCGGGTTTGGTGCGAATCTGGATCGGCTCACCAGCGGGCCCGCGGGCGAACCACTCAATTGGGTTGCCCGTCTCGTCGGTGTGTCGGCGGAGACATTCTTCGACATCCGCACAGGCGACGGCCTCGCGCATCGTCAGATGGTCATCGAACGGATCGGTGGTCTCTCCAGGTGTGATGGTGTACTCTCGCCAACATTTGTGGCCGTCGATAAACACAGGGTTCGGATCGAACACCTCGGCCGCAGGCGTGCCGTCGACGGTTTCGGCCCGCTGGTCGCAGCGACGACACACTGGGTTTGGCACGCCGGCTGCAGCCGTAGCGTCGACGGCGTCGCCACAGATACAACAGGGCGGCCGTCGGGGAGTCGGCGGCGAAGACATCGCAGTTGTCCACCGCAAGCACCACCCGATAAAAAAGCTTCCGCGGCAGCTATCCGATCTGATACTGACTGCTCGTCACCGAAGCCCGGAACACATTTGAGCCGAGCCAAACAGGGTTCTGTATGATTGATGAAACTGTCGAGGAGATCCAAGGTATGCAGAGCCACAGCTCCTCGCTGATCGCTATTAAGGCGACAGAAGCACTCGCGGAGCTACTCAACCGCGAGTACGCCTCCGTCGAGGAGTTTGAACAAGACCTCCAGCGAAACGCGGGCGCGCTGCGACGGGCCAATCCCTCGCATGCCTCACTGCACAACGCTGTCCGGGCGGTCGAACGCGGCGTCCTAGATGTCGCCGACACCGTCGAGGAGGCAAAAACCTACACCCGCGAGATGATCGACCGCGTTGTCGAAGACATTGAAACCGGCAAACGCCGGGCGGCAGCCAACGCCGCCGAAACGTTCAGCGATGGCGAGACCTTCCTGACCCACGATTTCTCGACAACGGCGCTTGCCGCCGTCGAGGCGGCCGCACTCGATGGCAACTATCTGACTGCCTACGTGATGGAAGCCCGCCCTCGCTACATCGGTCGGGGAACCGCCCGGATGCTCGCAGCCATTGACCGTGTCGAGCCACATCTAATGGTCGACAGCGCACTCGGCCACTACCTCTCGGAGTGCGACCGCGTCGTCATCGGGATGGACTGTATCGTCGACGATACCCTGTACAATCGGATCGGCACGCTCCCGCTGGCTGCGACCGCCCAAGAACTCGGCGTGCCGGTCGTCGTCGTTGGCTCAGGCGCAAAAGTGATCGAAGAAGGCTTCGCCTTTGAGAATCAGCACCGCTCGCCCTCCGAAGTGATGCTCGAACCCGTCGACGGCATCCAGATTGAAAACCCAGCCTATGATGCGACACCCGTCGAGTACATCGACCAGCTCATTACTGAGACTGGTATCCACGAGTTCTAATCTGCTATCGGCTTCCTATTCCCAGGGCCACGTGAATTTGCGGCCTCGAATCGCTCTGACCGTCAGAAAGCCAGCCAGTCCCATCGCCATGAACATGAACAGCGCGAATGCGTCGACGAGGTATCCTGTCGCTTGCAGAACGGTTCCGATAATGAGGATGATCCCTGCGGTGACTAAAATCTCGAATCCGGATGCCTCGACCATAGCTACCAAGTTCCAGCAGGCATGAAAAACCGTTTCGGTTTTTGCGATCTGCTGTCGTAGGCTGGTTGTGGCGGCCAGCGGACTATTTTTTACGAACAACTGATACAGTTCGGTTAGTTCCGCACGTTTTTGACGGCGAATCGGAAACTACCCGCTACAATGAGCGCATACGAAACATCGACCGACCGTGGCTTTCTGCTATCGGGTCGTGACTGGAAAGTCGTCGGCACGGCGGCGGTCCTGATGACGCTGAACGTCCTGGTGATGGCGGCGTTCGCCACCACACCGCTCGCGGTCGTCAACAGCTACCTGTTCGCGTTCCCCATCGTCGGCGTGTTGGTCTACGGAGCGGCGATCTACGTCGGCGAGCAGGTCGCTGAAAAGGGCGTCGACGCCGGCGATGTGGCGATGGCGCTGGCTGGTGTGGTCATCCTCCAGCTCGCCTTTGGACTGTTTGGGGCCGGCATTCTTTCGTTCGTCTCGCCGCAAGCCATGCTCCCGATTCTCGGCATTACCGCCCTCATCACTGCGCTGATGACACTCGCTATTGGGACCTACGTCTATGCGCGGTCGATCACCTTCGAGCATTACAGCACGTGGTCGACGTACGCCTTCATCGGTGGCGTCGTGGCGATTCTCATCGGAACATTCGTCACGCCCGTGTTGCTGGTTGGTTTCGTGTTGATCTTCACCGGCTTCATCTTTCGGCTGGGTTGGGAGATCTGGCGCATCCGTGACGGCCGAGTCCAAGCGGTTTCGTTGCAGGCTATTGGACTCTATGTCGCCGTCGCTGGTGTGTTTGTTCACGTCCTTCAGATCGTAATTCGGATGGTTGCGGATCGGTAGTCGGGTTCTGTCTCTTCGATCTAAGCCAGTAACATTGGTGTTAGCAGAACGTAAAGTACCCTGAGAGCCTACCCGAGAGTATGTCAGACGCTACACCCACTCCGGGTATCCACCACGTAACAGCCATCGCGGGCGACCCACAGCAGAACCTCGACTTTTGGGTCGAGACGCTCGGGCTCCGACTCGTCAAGCGGTCGATCAACCAAGACGATCCCTCGACCTACCACTTCTTTTTCGCCGACAGGGAGGGTACCCCCGGCACCAGCATGACCTTCTTCCCGTGGGAGAACATGCACCGCGGGAAAGTCGGGACAGGACAGGTCTCTCGGACCGCCTTCCGCGTTCCGGAGGGCAGCCTTGCGTTCTGGGAGGATCGGTTCGATGAGTATGGCGTCGACTACGACGAGCGCGTCGACCGCTTTAGCGAAACCGTCCTCCCATTCTCCGATCCTGACGGCCTGCCGGTTGAACTCGTCGCCTGTGAGATTCCCGACGACGATCCCACCGTCCCATGGACCGAGTTCGTCGACGAAGACGTTGCCATCCGGGGGTTTCATTCAGTCACCCTCTGGTTGGGCGATCCCTACCAAACGAAAGAGCTACTCCGAACAATGGGCCTCGAAGAAATCGGCACCGAACAGTCGCCGGGCGATACACCGGGCGACGAGCGCACCCGATTTGCAGCCAGCGGCCCAGTCGGTAAATACGTCGACGTTCTGCCCACAATCGACGGCGGCCGCGGCGGCCACGGAACGGTTCATCACGTCGCGTTCCAGACACCGACCGACGAGGATCAAGCATCAATGCGCAAAGCCGTCCGCTCGCACGGTGTTAGTCCAACGGCACAGATCAACCGCCACTGGTTCCGGTCGGTGTACTTTCGGGAGCCCAACGGCGTGCTGTTCGAGTTAGCGACCAGCGGGCCGGGCTACACAAGCGACGAACCGCTTGACGAACTCGGCGAACGACTCGTCTTGCCCGGCCAGTTCGGGGCCAACCGCGAGCGAATCGAGGCCGGCCTGACCGACGTAACGATTCCGCGTGGCAGCGACTGATTAGGCACGCTCGACTGGGGCACCCGTAACGTTGCTCCGGACGCTTTCGAGACCCTGTTTTGCCTTCTGTTTCGACGAGTAACCCTGCCCACCGTCAGCGATGATGTTACCGTTGTCGTGGACGAGTCGCCACCGCCATTTGTCGGCGTTGTCGCTAAACAGCTCGAACGTTGCCTTGCTTCCGCCCTCCGCAAGCGGTTCCTCGTCTTTTGAGGTGTCGACGATGTACGCACCCGGCGCGTTGTTCCGGACGCTTTCGAGGCCCTGTTCGGCCTTCTGTTTCGAGGCATACCCCTCGCTGCTGTCGGCGATGATGTTTCCGTTGCGGTGGACGAGCCGCCAGCGATACTGCTCGGCCGAATCCTCGTACAACTCGAATCGGGCCTTGCTTGCGACCACGTCAGTTTCAACATCGGCTACGTCGCCGTCCCACTCCAACTCGATTTCAAGGCTGAGTTTCTGTCCGTCGTCTTCGAGTTCGACCTCGAGTTCGGGTTCGGCTGCTGGTCTGACGGTCACCGACTGTTTGTCGTCGACCGGCACTGGCTCGCCTCGCCCCAGTGCGCGAGCAATCCGGCGCAGATACGTCGCAATGGCCCGTCGACTCCGTTTCGTCTCTGATTCATATACTGTCTCGTCGGACATACAATCTGTCTATCTCACTAATTATACAAAGGACTAGCCCCGGAGTCGACCGGTCGTAATCGACACCGCCTGCGGAACGACCGCTGACCTATCAATCCGGGCAAACGCTTTGAGGGCCCTCGTCCAACAAACAGTAATGCGTGTGCTCGTTGTCGGTGCGACCGGGTTTGTCGGGCGGCGGCTGGTGAGTCGACTCACGGAGGCGGGCCACGAGGTCGTCGCCTTCTCGCGGAGTGCGAAAAGCGAGTCGTTTCCCGAGAGTGTCGAGCCGTTTGAGGGCGATCTGGGTGATCCCGACTCGGTTGCGGGCCTGTGTGAAGGCGTCGACGTTGCCTACTATTTGATCCACTCGCTGACTGCCGAGAACTTCGCAGCGCGTGACCGCGAGTACGCCCGCCGCTTTCGCCGCCGGGCCGATGAGGCGGGCGTCGACCGCGTCGTCTACTTGAGTGGGATCAGCGGCACCGGCGTCGGTCTCTCACCACATCTCGAATCCCGCCGCGAGGTCGAAGTGATTCTCGCCGGCGGCGAGTTCGATCTGACCGTTCTTCGAGCCGCGGTGATCATCGGCGCGGGAAGCGCGAGCTTCCAGATCCTCCACGATCTGACCGACAGACTGCCGATTATGCTGGTCCCCGAGTGGGTTCGGACTCCCTGTCAGCCAATTGGGATTCGGGACGCGATTAGCTACCTCGTTGGCGTACTGGATGTCGACGAGACACGCGGCGAGACGTACGACATCGGCGGCCCCTCCGTCTGGAACTACGAATCGCTGTTGCAGTTGACCGCCGACCAGAAGCAAAAACGGATCAGAATCGTTGCCGTACCGGTGATGACACCGAAACTCTCGTCGTACTGGCTGCGGCTGACGACCGAGGTGCAGTTCGATATCGCCCGCGCGCTGGCCGAAAGCATGCGGAACTCGGTTGTCGTCGACGAGACGATGAATCTACAGACCGTCGTCCCCATCGAACAGACACCGATCGAGACGGCCGTGGGCGATGCGCTGGCAGAGTTGTCGCTCGTTTAATACTCGGCTCTGATCGCTTCGATGTACGCCCGTGCGTCGGGATCGATTCGGTAGGTGCCGTGGATGTCAGCCGGGGCCTCGCCGTGGACGACGCGGCCAAACGGGTCGGCAATTTTGGGATACAGTGACTCGAAACCACGGGCGAGAGGTCGAGCGACGCCACGGGCGTCCATCGCTCGCCGGACGGCCGTCTCGCCGGCGTGGACGGCATCACCCTCAATGAGGAGAAAGACGAACGGTCGACCGCCGAACTGTGCTTCGAGGAACTGCTGGATCGGCTCGGATTCCCACGGGACGGCGATTAGCTCGTCCATTCCGTAGGTCAACGCGCTGACGGCACGTCGGAAGATAGCTTTGCGGCCATCGTAGACGAGCACCGGCTGTGGACTACTCACAGCACAGATCTGTTGGCAACGAATGTGATTCTTTCGAGACGCCCTACCACGGCTTGGGCTCGCGGTCGCGCCAGAATCCGCCGCTTGGAGCCTCGGGTTTGAACCGAGCCAGCCAGATCGGTGTTTCGGCTCCTTTCTGCGGTGTTCGGGGCGCACTCCCGTCGGTCATATCCGTCTGAACGTAGCCCGGACACACCGAGTTCACAATCAACTCATCGTACTCGCCGTCGAGATACCGAGTTAGTCCGTTGAGCCCTGTTTTCGAAATTCGGTAGGCCGGCATTCCGCCCGACTGCGGTTCGGTAATCGCGCCGAGCCCAGAAGACATGTTAACAACGCGGCCACCCGGTTCAGCACGGAGGAGATCGAGTGCCGCCTTGGTCAGGTGGATCGGTCCATGGAGGTTCGTCGACAGCGTTGAGTCGATGGTTTCGGGCGACATCTCCGCCAACGGCTCTCGAGAGTCCATGATTCCGGCGTTGTTTACCAGAATATCCAGCCGGCCGGTTTCCTCGCGGATTCGCTTGATGGCTGCCGTTCGCTGGTCGGCATCTGTCACGTCGAGTTCGATTCCGTGGCGGTCAGTGTCGGTAATATCGTCGACATCACGCGCGCCGGCGTAAACTGTCGCGCCGTGGTCGACGAGCCCGTCAGCAATCCGTTTGCCAATTCCACGTGTCGCACCACTCACCAGTGCGACCTGTCCATCCAGAGAGTCATACAGCGGAACGTCCATACAATAAGGTGGTTTGGCATCGACAGGAAAGCATCGATCTGGTCACGACTTGACTGGGCAACGGTCAATACCCAGCGCGCGATACAGCAGACAGCGACGGGTCGATCCCTCAATAATGAGCACTGCGGCGATGATGGCAGCACCGATATCACTTATGAGTGGAACCGTGGTATAACCGAGCACCGATGCTGCGGTGACGAGCGCCAGCAGCACCCCGGCGGCGACTCTAAGCCGTGCGTCGAACGGGCCGACGTTCCGATCCATACGTCTGTATCGACCTCCGAGCCAAATAGTTCTCCTGTGTGCGTTTGTATTCGGCCAAGCAGGCCGAAGACGCCAACGCGGCAGTCGACCGGCTTTGGGTCAGTGGGAATGACGAGTTCGAAGCAGTCGACGTACCAGTCAACTGGATGCATTTTGTTTGCATGTGTTTTATTTTCTCCATACAACAATCCGGCCGAAACATTATGCCGGTATAGACACTCTTCCGATGTACAGTTGGATATTGGTCGGTCGGGATCGACGTGGACAACACACGTCCGGACCGTCTGTTTCGGCTGGCATTGTCGAGGGCTCGGACGCGACGGGGTCATTCGGCATCAAAGACGACCTCATCAACGCCGGTGCAAGTTGGGTCGACGAACCGGCGTTCCGCGACGGCAACATCGTCTGGGGACGCGTGGTCGAGGACATTCCCGATTACTGTCCTGTCTTGGTGGACACACTGGCCGAACACTCTGCCTAGAAACCGTTTCTACAGCTATCCTGCTGTATCAGCAGTCGATCTCTGCAACAGCTCAACAGGATCACAGACGGATATACAAGACTCAGGATACAACTCATTCACCAGCATCCGCGCCACTGAGATGAGCGCGGTTCGCAGACGGCAAGGCCACCGGACAAGCCATTATATGGTAGTCTTCGACGTCTTACAGACCAGATCTTTCGAGTAGAGTTATAGAAAAATTACATATGCACTGACCAGTATCGGGGACACACTGAGGTTTATAACATATTCGAACAGACAGTCTATCAATGCAGTACAGACCGGTTATCGGTGGTGGGTTGGTGATCGCGGGGCTGTTACTCGCCGGTATCCAACTGCTGCAGTTGACACAACTGCCGGGACCATCGACCACCCTCGTGTTCAACACGCTGCCGTTCGTTCTCGTGGCGGCTGCAATCAGCTACACCGGTCTGACGATCGCCCGTGATGAGACGTTTGAGGCGTATGCGACGCTCATTGTTTCGTGGGGCGTTGGCAGTGCGATCGGTTTCGTCGCCGTTTTCGTTCTCGTCACCGGCACCGCCGAGCAAGCCGGGGGGACCCTGCTGTTGGGAGCCGTCGACGCCGGGACGGCTGGCGGACTTGCCGGCCTGCTGATCGGGCTGTACGACGCGAAAACCCGCCAGACACTGTCGACCGTCGAAGCGTTTGCCGACAAACTCGACGGACTGAACCAGTACGGCAAAGTGTTGAATCAGTCGACCGATATCGAATCGATCAGCGCGCTGTGTATCGAGGTTATCGAGTTCGTCTTGGGTGGTGACGGTGCGATGTTTGTCGTTGGCGACGAGCAGTTCGAACCGCTGAGTTCGACACTGACCGAGGTCGATGCCGCAACAGTCGACCGGGCGGCGACAGCGATGACCGGCCGTGAGCCGCTTGAGACTGTCACCGAGAGCGAGGGATTCACCGAGATCCGATCGGGAGACGCGGGGACGACACTCGGTGTGCAGATTCCATACGGAGAGGAGACGGCGGTGTTGTTTGCCGTGTTTTTCGATCTCGACGAGCCCGACGAGGAGACAGTCGATCTGCTTGAGATTCTGGCTGCGCACGTCGCGACCGCACTGTCGTCGGTCGAACACCGCCAGCCAACAGACCAGCCGTTCGTCTAACCCGAGACAGAAGGGCTATTGGCTCACCAGCCGACCAACAGATAATGGAGACTGCCCTGCTGACGGTCGGCGATGAGCTGCTGTCGGGTGATACGCTCAACACGAACGCCAACTGGCTTGCCGCCCAGTTGACCGACCGCGGGGTACGGGTGGCGCGGATTCTTTCGGTGGCCGACGACCACCACGAGATCACAACCCATGTCGACGAGTACAGCGAGCTGTTCGACCGAGTGATCGTCACCGGTGGGATCGGTGGGACACCCGACGACATGACGATGCAAGCAGTTGCCGCCGCCTTCGACCGTGAGTTGGTCGCCACCGAACTCACACGCCAGTCTGTCAACCAGCGGCTGGCCGAACTCGAAGCCCGAATGCCGGACCGTGAGTTGGCCGTCGACCGCGAGACAGAGGCGGCGATTCCAGACGGGAGTCGACCACTGCTTAACGAGACTGGCCTCGCACCCGGCTGTGTGATCGAGAACGTCTACGTCTTGCCGGGGATTCCGGGCGAGCTCAAAGCGATGTTCAACAGCGTCGCCACGGAGTTCAACGGCAATCGGCAGTCGACATTCCTGTACACAATCGAACCAGAGGCCAACATCGTCCCAGCACTCGAAGCCGCGATGGACGAGTTTGCGGTGACCGTCGGCTGTTATCCGGACCGCGAGGCCGACCACAACCGGCTGAAAATCACTGCAACCGATGAGTCGACGCTGGCCAACGCGGCCGACTGGCTGCTGTCGACAATCAATGCCAGCGAAACACCTGTCTCGCGCAACTGGACGACCGACGAACAGTCGGCCGAATAAGCTTACCTTCTTCGCAGCCAAAATCACCATATGTCTACCGAAGGCCGCTACTGTCGACAGTGTGGCAGCGAACTTATGCCAACGGTAATCGCCAGCGAGCAGCGGGCCTGTTGTCTGAACGCGACGACGATTGCCGGTGTCTGTCCGACTCACGGCCCGCTTGGCCCGCACGACGTCGTCGAGTCAGTCGACGAGCCAGACCAGTAGCTCAGAAGTTGTCGGCAAACTTATCGCGTCGGTTGATATCGATCTCGCTGAGCGACGAGTGCTCGCGGGAGACCGCAAACAGGATTGCTTCGGCGACTTCGTGTGGCTCGCTTGCCTCGCCTTGCTTGAAAACCTCCTCGAACGCCCGGCCGTCGGTCGCCTGAAACTCCGAGCGCACTTCGGCGGGGTTGATGACAGTGACGCCGACGCCGTCGTCGCCGACCTGGGCGGCCACGCTTTTTGCGAAGCCACGAGTCCACCATTTCGAGGCCGCATACACTGGGTTGAACGAGCGGGGGTACTGGCCGGCAAAGCTCCCGAGAAAGACGAGATGACCCTCGCGTTCACGGACGTGCGGAATGGCTGCCCGCGTCGCATAGAACACACCGTCGACGTTCGTCTCCTGCATGGTTTCGTACTCGGCGGTCGAGAGATCGGCGACCTCGCTGCCACGCGAGAGGCCGGCGTTGTTGATTAGGATGTCTATGCCGCCGAACGTCTCGACTGTCTCGTCGATGAGTTGGTCGACTGTTGACTCCTCTCGCACGTTCGTTGGGACAACGAGCGTCTCGCCGTCGTGGGTCGACAACTCGGTCGCAAGCGCTTCGAGTCGGTCTTCACTGCGAGCCGCCAGAACGACGTTCGCCCCGGCAGCCGAAAGCTGTCTGACTGTTTCAGCACCGATTCCTGCGCTTGCCCCAGTCACGATAGCCGTCTGGCCGTCGAGTGAGATGTTCATACCTAACACGTCGGCTCATTGCCTGTAAGCTGTTCTGAAGGCTGCAGATCTACCGGTTGTGAGGTGACTGATCAGCGACGATCCGTAGAAATTCTATATAGCGACATACGATTTACTTGTTCAGAATCGACCGTCGGTACTGTTGACTGCTTATCAAATTTACCTGACAACGAGCATCCAAGCACTGAAATCTACGGCAACCCACCAGCCAATCAATGAACTGTTCGTCGCTGTTCGGCACTGACACGCCGATTATCGGCATGGTACATCTTGAGCCGTTGCCAGCTGCTCCGGGGGCCACAGGAGACCTCACGGACGTCTGTGTGGCCGCACGCAGAGATGCCAAACGGCTGGTTTCGGGCGGCGTCGACGGCCTCATGATCGAAAACTACGGTGACACTCCCTTTTATCCCGACGGCGTCCCGAAACACACGGTCGCAGCGATGACACGCGTCGGGACCGCGGTGAACGAGGTCGTTGAGTGTCCCATCGGCATCAACGTCCTGCGAAACGACGCTACGGCGGCGTTGTCGGTCGCCGCGGCCGTTGGGGCCGACTACATCCGTGTGAACGTACATACGGGCCTAAAAGCGACGGACCAAGGCCTGATCGAAGGCACGGCCCACGAGACGCTACGGCTCCGCGAGCAGCTCGGCGTCGACTGTGCAATTTGGGCCGACCTGGACGTCAAACACGCCGCCCAGATCGGCAGCAGACGGTCGATTGCTGCCGAGTTCGAGGACTGCGTCGACCGCGGCCACGCCGACGGGGTGATCGTCAGCGGTGCCGCAACCGGCCAGCGAGTCGACACAGAGGCTCTGAACGAAGCTCTCGATGCGCGTACGGCGGGCGACTACTCGACGCCAGTGTTTGTCGGCAGTGGGGTAACCGCCGAGTCGGTCGACGAACTACTAGGCGCAGCCGACGGCGCGATTGTCGGCACCGCCTTGAAAGAAGCCGGCCAGACGACGAATCCGGTCATGACCGAGCGCGTCGAGCAGTTCATGGATCGCGTCGAACGTGTTCGGGCTGAAACCGACAACTGACTGTATCAGATCTCAGAGTGTTTCGACGCTGTGGCTGTTTGTGTGAGGCAACTATATTCAATCGACAGCCGACTGAGAATGGTCTGCGACAGTAGTTGGCAGTGTATCGACTCGCGATTTAGTGAGTAAGTCGACTGTGAGAGCGACAGTTGCGTTGTTTTGCTAACAACAAAATTTGGAGGACACTCATATAAATATCGTCTGCTTTGAGTGTACAACACCCAAATTTTGATATTAGATTAGACGATAAGTTACTACAGACTGGTGGATTGTGCTCTCAGATCAGCGCATAAGATCCCTTATCACCTGCTGTACAGTCAGATTGAAGTGAGTGTACTCAAACCCTCCTGTATGGTCGAGGAGTCGGATACTGAACGGGCAACTGTCATGACCTACGTTCCAGCCTATCAAAAAGCCGAGTGGAAGGCCCACGCCGAGGAGCTGGGCATGAGTCAGGCAGAGTATGTCAGAACTATGGTACAAGCAGGGCGAAAGGGGTTCGAACTCGACACCGAGAGCCCCGATCTAGAAGGGTCTTCTGGAGGGTCTAACCCTGGGGGTCACGCCCTTGAAACACGTGTCCTCGAGGCCCTCGAATCGGGTGATCCACACTCCTGGAACGAGTTGGTTGACGTACTATCGAGCAATTTCGAAGACCGACTCGAAGAAACGCTCGAATCGCTCCAGGCCGAAAACCGGATTCGATACAGCGGGCGGAAGGGTGGCTACACGGTAGTCGAGCAATGAGTGCGAGCAAAGCCAGCGACAATCCAGAGGACCCAATCGGCTACTTTCTCGAAGACCTCACGTTCCACGGCAAAACCGAACGCACCCGTGAGGCCTACGGCCGTGTGCTCCGGGAGTTCGAGTCGTTTCTCGCCCACGGCGAGCGACCCAGTGGCAAATCAGTCAGCCCAGCCGAGGCGACCCATCGCGACTGTATGGCCTGGGTTCACAGTCTCAGAGGAACAGTCGTCGACAGCACAGTCGCCAGCTACGCCGCCTATCTGCATCGGTTTTACGCCTACATGACCCAGGTCGGCGTCTTCGAGGCCAACCCGATGACGCTTGTCGTCGAGGAGATGGACGAAACCATCGACAAAGACCCCGCGCGTCGCGAAATCGGTCTCGACCGAATGCGGGAGTTCGTGGCCGATATTCACCATCCACTCGACCGCGTGCTGATCGTCACGCTACTTAAGACGGGGATGCGTGTCGGCGAACTCTGTAACCTGGATCTACGGGATCTCGCACTCGACGATCCGGAGGTCGATGAAGCGTTCGATACCAGTCCACGCCCCCAGCTGGATACCCGACCGGACTCGTTGTACGTCGACAACACACCCAGCCGCGGCACGGTCGTCAACGGCGAGGAGCGAACGGCCTCGAACAAGCGGAAACGCCCGACGGTGATCCCGGTCGACGACGAACTCAAAACCGAACTCAAACGCTGGCTGG
>Ga0207421_10006010_pt1 | contig 13365 bp, 12 predicted proteins | sample SodLakKL_010_SED_4_FD_187542 | JGI IMG/M metagenome (GOLD analysis project Ga0207421, IMG submission 187542) | Alkaline sediment microbial communities from Lake Tanatar, Kulunda Steppe, Russia - 8KL_010_SED (SPAdes) (version 2) | ecosystem: Environmental > Aquatic > Non-marine Saline and...
GAAAAGCGCTTAAATGAGATTACTGCTATTGTCGAGCGGGAATTAGGTTAGGGTGTCAGGAGAACTAACCCCCTGACAGGCTTTAATAAGAAGTGCCGGGAGGTTTGTTAATTTTTGTCCGATAAAGAAAAGCAAATTCCTCCGGAAAAGATTGATGTTGAGAGTCAGCCGGCTGGCAGGCAGACAGGGGCCGGTTTCAGTTTTCGCAAGCTTTTTTCCGACCTGGCTGTATACAGTTCCGGGTCGCTTTTAATTAAAGGGATGTCGATTATTTCTGCTCCTATATTCACCCGCATCTTTGATCCTTCGCAGTACGGCGCCTGGAGTTTTATCAACGTAATGGTTGCTTTTCTAACCGGTATCCTGCTGCTGGGCGGGGATAACGCCTATACCCGTTTCTTTTTCCAATGCAAAAGTGAAGAAGAAAGACAGACTTTGTCGGCAACCTGGTTTACCTTCCTGGCTGTCTGGAGCGGAGCTGTTTTGCTGGCAGTGCTGCCCTTTAGCAGTGAACTGGCCCGGTGGGCCCTGGATGATCCCGGTTATAACTCGGCCATGGCTATCGGCCTTGTTTCAAGCGCGCCGATGATGATGAACCTGATCCTTTCCCAGGCCCTGCGCAACCGCTTCAAGGCAAAAGCTTTTACTTTTCTCAATGTATCCACCGCTGCCCTGATTTTAATTTTATCGGTTTTCTTTGTCCTTGCATTTGATTTAGGGGTAACCGGAGCGCTGCTCGGTACGGCCACCGCTTCGCTGATCATGGTCCCGGTCCGTCTTTACTACATCCGTGATCTACTGCGCTGGAGTTTTTCTCTGGTTTTCCTGAAAAAACTGCTGGCCTTTGGGCTGCCCCTGGTTCCGATGAACGTGGCCTTCTGGCTGCTCAGTAATGCTGACCGGCTGATGCTGGTGCGGCTGGCTACTCTTGACGATGTTGGTCTCTATTCAATCGCGGCGGCCATGGCGGCGGTGTTGATGCTGCTGCAGACGGCCGTCGGACAGTCCTGGCTGCCGCACGGCGTCAGGATCTACGAGGAAAACAGGGATCAGGCTGCCCAGGTTTTCCGGAGGACCATGGTTTACCTGCTGGCCGCTTCAGGGTTTGTGGTGACCGGGTTTGTCGCTTTAGCCCAGGAAGTGCTTTTTATCCTGGTGCCGCCACCATACTACGGGGCCTTCTGGGCCATTCCTTTCCTCTCAGTCGGGTTTCTTTTCTTCACCACGGCCCAGGTTTCATCGGCAGCGATCATGGTAAAAAACAAAACGATCTATATTATGCTGGCCTGCTGGCTGGTAGCCCTGTCCAACATCGGTTTTAATGCCCTGCTGATTCCTCTCTTTGGACTGGTCGGGGCGGGGGCGGCAACCGGCCTGGCTTATATACTTTTTGCCTTCAGTTACGGGCTAATTGCGCGGCGCCTCTGGCCGGTTAACTATCCCTGGGCAGTGCTGGGCGGTCTGCTGGCTGTGCCCCTGGTTTCGATCGGGGCAGTTACTTTGATTGCTTATTTTGGCCCGGGACTGTGGCCTAACTTAGCCCTGAAGCTGATTGTGCTGGCGGTCTGCGGAGCCGGACTGCTGCTGATCCTGATGCGGGCCGAAAACTTCAGCGTAGCCGGGCTGGTAGCGAAAATGCGGGAGCTAACCGGTCGGGGCAGACAATGAAATTGTTGTGCCCCCTGAGTTTGAGGGGTTAAAGCTTGAACTGATAAAAATTTGGAACAGGTAAAGGTGGAAAGAGATCTTGAAGGTTCTACTTGCGGAATCGCATAATTTAGACCGGCCTGACCCGCTGGGTTCTCATCATTATATCCGCTTCTTTAAGGAAGCGGGGAGCGATTGCCTGTGGCTGGGGCCGGCTGTCAGCCCGATGCACCTTTTTAAGCCGGATGCCCTGAACCGGCACCGTTTTAAGGTATGGCGGGAAGGCGGCCGTGATGTTGAAGGTATCAGATGGCTGGTTCCTTTCACCCTGCTCTTTTATTATAACCTGCCCCTGCTGCGCAGCCTAACCGTGGGGCGCAGCCAGTACCGTTATTGCCTGCCTCCGCTGGCAGGCCAGCTGAAACGGGCCGGGTTTGGTGAAGTTGATCTGCTCTGGTGTGCCGGGCCGGTGGCCCTGGGCCTGCTCGACCTGGTGCCGCACCGCCTCAGCTGTTACCGCCTGGCTGACAGGCTCGATAAGTTTGCCGGTATCCCGGCAAATGTTGGTGAGCTGCAGAAAGAGCTGATCAGGCGGGTCGATTTTGTGCTGGCCACGTCAAGATCGCTGTGGGAATGGGCGCGCACGGTGCGGAAGGATAATGTTTATTATTTACCGAACGGAGTCAGTGAGATATTTTTTGAAGAAGCGACCGAGAGGCCTGATGATTTCCCGTCTGACGAAAGACCGGTAGCGGTTTACGGCGGAACCATTGATACCCGTTTTGATCTGGATACACTGGCATTTGCTGTACGTGAATTAAAAGAGGTGCACTTTCTGCTAATCGGTCCGCTAACGGATAAGAGTTTGCAGGCGGGGCTGGAAGAACTGGCCGCAGAAGATAATTTTACCATGTTAGGAGCGAAACCTTACGGCGCTTTGCCCGCTTACCTGCAGGGGGCGGCGGCCGGGCTGATTCCCTTTCAGCTAAACGAGCTGACGGAAGCGGTAAACCCGATCAAGTATTATGAATACCTGGCCTGCGGATTACCGGTTGTGGCCCCGCAAATGAGGGACCTTAAAGAGATGGGCGGACCCCTGCACAGCTACAGCGACCGGGAGAATTTCTGTAATGCAGTCGGAGAAGCAGTTGCATCCGGCAAAGAGAAAAATTGCAGGGATGAACTGCGGAAGTTTGCTTCAAAGCATACCTGGCGCAGCCGATTCGAAGAGATCGAAAAAATCATGGAGAACCTTTTGAAATGATGATAAATAATGATCAAAGTAAGAAAGAAAATTATTGGCTGTCGGTGGTTGTAATCGGCCGCAATGAAGCCCGCCGTCTGCCGGATCTGTTTGCTTCCCTGCCGGAGGGGCCGGATATCGAGTGGCTCTATATCGATTCCCGATCCAGCGATAACAGCGTGGAGTTGGCCCTGGATTTTGGAGCTAAAGTGTACCTGGTTGACGAGGACTCGGTATATGCACCCGGAACGGGGCGTTATATCGGAACCATCGAAGCTGGTGGGCGCTGGATACTCTACCTGGACGGGGATATGGTCTTAAGGCCTGAATTTGCAGGCTTTCTGGAAAGGCTAAAAAAAGCAGAGGCTCGGGCTGACCAGATGCAGGCTAATCAGGTAAAAGCTGATCAGGTACAGGTAGAAATTGCCGAAAAGACAGGATCAACCCAAGGTGAATCTGCACAGGTTGCACCAAACCAGGCTGCGCCACCTCTGAACTCAATCTCCCGAAATATCGCCGGTTTTGTCGGTCACACCCGCAACCTGTACCTTGATCAGGCGGGGCAGGTTATAGCGGAGCGTGACTGTGTCGTGCTGGCAAAAGGGGATACCGGACCGGCCGAGAGCTGGGGGCGTGAAGCACACTACCATGGTGGAGCGGTTCTTTACAGGCGGCAGGCAGTTCTGGAAGCCGGGAACTGGAACCCTGCTGTTTACCAGCTGGAAGAAGCTGATCTCTACAGCCGGATCAACACTTCTGGCGGCAGGCTCCGGGCCGTTGATCTGCCCATGGTAGATCACTATACACCCTACCTTAGCCAGAAAGAAAAACTGATGTTAAACTTCCTTCCCCTGTGGCGCGAGAAAAAGCTTTACGGTGCAGGCCAGGTGGTGGCTGCCCGCCTGCGCCAGGGCAATTTGCTGCAGTTTATCCGCATTTACCCCTACCCCTTTATTGTTGCGGCAGGTTTGCTAACAATTCCGCTGGCCTTTATCTGGCCCTTTATTCCCCTGCTGGTTAACCTGGCGATTATTGTAATAATCGGTTTGGTTAAAAAGAGGTGGTATATTTACCTGGTTTACCTGGGCAACCTGCTGCAAATTTTGCGCGGCCTTGGTCGATACAAACCTTTCGAGCCGCGCTATCAACTTGTAAAACGTGAAAAGTAAAGCCGGTACGAGTTAAAATATAGGCAACCTCAATGCTCAGTCTGTTTAAGAAAACTGCGCTCGCTGATTGTTATAATAGCTTATTCGCCTGTAGTGCCTCTCAATTCACCGCTAAATGAAGTATTTTACTTTCGTAATGACCTTTAACGTTGTATAATAGGCAGGAAAAAGAGCTTTTTGGCCAGAAATCTGTTAGCACTTATTTCAATAGGAAAGCAACACATAAGCGGAGTGGGTCAGAATGACAGCAGAGAAAAATGGGGCTTACCTTAAACCGGAAGGCATCCCCAAGTGGTTGGTTGCACTGGTCGATATAGCCCTGGCTAACCTGGGGCTTTATTTTGGTTTTGTAATTGCCACCGGTCAGCTGCAAAGCTTTCAGATTGGCCCGCTATTCATCCTGTTCCCCTCGGTATCCCTGGTTACCGTGCTCCTTTTTAACAGCCTGGGACTCTATTCAAAACAGCGCAGCGGTTTTACCCCGATTGTCCGTTCCCTGGTTATTGCCGTGATCGGGTTGACCCTTTTCAGCATTTTCTTTGCCTTCTGGACCCGTGCTTTCATATTTCAACGCAGCGTTTTCGTGGCCGCGCCACTCCTGCAGTTGTTGCTGTTACTGGGTTGGCGCATTTTATACTGGCGCCTGGAGCTTTGGGTTCACGGTCAGAAAAAACTGCTCGTTATCGGCAGCCGCAACGAGGTTGACCAGGCCCTGGAAAAATTGATGTGTCTGCCGAAGGGGATTTTTGAAGTGACCAGAGTACTCGATCCGGAGAAAGTTGATCAGCTGCCGGACTGGCTTGACAAAGTAGATGCAGTTCTGATCACCGGTGCCCTGGCCATGGATCAGAAAAACCGGATCGTCAGGGAAAGTTTTGATCAAAACAAGGAAGTTTTTATTGTTCCCGACCTCTACGAAATTATTCTGACCAGGGCAGCGATGACCCAGGTCCACGATACACCGGTTATTGAATGTCATGACATGCAGTTGACCTTTCTGCAGCATTTCATGAAGAGGGTATGTGATCTCCTGTTTGCCCTGGTTGCTGCTGTTCCGGCCCTGCTTATGCTGGCTTTAAGCAGCCTGGCCGTGCGCCTTACATCATCCGGTCCGGTAATCTATAGCCAGGACCGGGTTGGCTTCAGGGGCAAAGTTTTTACCCTCTATAAGCTCCGGACCATGGTTGTTGATGCCGAAGAACAAAGCGGGCCGGTTCTTTCTATGGAGGAAGACGACCGGGTTACCCCGGTGGGCCGTTTCCTTCGGGCGGCCAGGCTTGATGAGCTGCCCCAGCTCTACAATGTTTTGCGCGGCGACTTAAGTCTTGTCGGGCCCCGTCCCGAGAGGCCTTACTTTGTTGAGCAGTTCGAACGGGAAATTCCGGATTACAAGCTGCGTCACCTGGTAAAGCCCGGCATTACCGGCCTGGCCCAGGTCAACGGTTACTACGCCACCAACTCCCAGGATAAGCTGCGCTATGACCTTTATTACCTGTCTGATTACTCGATCCTGATGGATATTAAGATACTGCTTTTGACTATCCCGACCCTTTTTAACCGTGAAGCTGCCAGGGGAGTCAGTAAAAAAGCTGTTGAGAAAGAAGCTGTTGAGCGTAAATAAGTTGAAAAAGTGAAAAAGAACTCTGACACCATTTTCACTTTTTATATTGCAAGTGGAGGGTTTTTATGGCTGAAGTTTTAGTAATTGGAGCCGGGGTAGCCGGTCTTTCGGCGGCAGTTCATGCCAGGCGGGCAGGCCTTGATGCGGTAGTTTTCGAGGCGAGTGAACGCTGGGGTGGCCTGCTTGATCATTTTCACCTTGACGGATTTCGCTTTGATAATGCTGTTCATTTTGCCTTTAGCAACAATGATCATTACATGGCAGTGCTTGAATTGACCGACTACATCTTGCACCGTCCTGAACCATATAACTACGAGCAGGGGCGCTGGTTGAAGCACCCGGTTCAGAATAACCTTTACCCGCTACCGGCTGATGATAAAGTGGAAGCGATAAAGAGTTTTGTGGAGCGTCCTGCCCGTGGCGATGATTCTCATTACGGGCAGTGGCTGGTCGAGCAGTTCGGCCGTTTTATTGCGGAGCGCTACCCGGCAAGGTATACACGGAAATACTGGACTGTTCCCGCTGAGCATTTGAGTACCGACTGGATCGGCAACCGCCTGTATCGGCCCAGCCTGGAGGAAGTCCTCTTCGGGGCGATGACCGATGAGACTCCTTCAACCTACTACCTCCCGGAGATGCGCTATCCTCGCCGCGGCGGTTACAGTGCCTTTTTGGAACCGCTCCTGCAAGGGCTTGATATAAGAACCGGTCGTGAGGTGGTTTATATCAACCCGCTAAAAAAATATGTTGAATGCAGTGATGGCAGCCGTGAGTACTACCGGCACCTGGTCAGCAGTATGCCCCTCCCTGAACTGGCTAAAATGATCGACGGAGCACCAAACGCCGTAGTTGATGCGGCCGAAACGCTGTGGGCCACATCAGTTGCCCTGGTGTCACTCGGGTTTAATGTTCCGCAGGTGGCAGGAGAGCATCTCTGGTTCTATATCTATGATCAAGAAATCCTGCCGGCCCGCGCCCATGCCCCCTACCGCAAATCACCGGCCAACGCACCCGATGGCTGCAGTTCACTGCAGTTTGAAACCTACTACTCGCGTCATAAACCCCTGCCATGTTCGGGTGATGCTCTTATCGAACAGGTCATCGAAGCAGCTGAGAAGATGCAGCTGGCTTCCCGCCAGGACCTTTTAGTAAGCGATTTCCGCACCCTGCCATACGGAAACGTGGTTTTTGACCGCGGCATGGTTACTCGCAGAGACTTTGTCCTCGATTACGTGCATAGTCTCGGTATACTGCCTGTAGGCCGTTTTGGAGAGTGGGCTTACCTGTGGGCCGACCAGTCTTATTTAAGCGGGAAAAAAGCGGAAACTCTGTCCTTTATGGTATAATTTAGGTAGCTGCACCATACCTTTTATTGAAAGAGGGCATTAATATGGATAAAGATCGGGAAAAAGATAAAGAATTCGATCAAAACCGGGAAGAAAAAACCGAAAAAAATGAAGAACCCCGGGAATCCAGAACTGATAAATCAAATAAAGAAGCCGGCGATGAAAACCGTGGATCTTCTGCTGACGCTTCTTCGGATCCTGATCAGAAAAAATCAAGCTGGACTGAAGAGCTGGAAGGGACTTTTAATATTGACCATGATAGCAGTTCGCATGACCAGCAGCCCAGGAAAAGGCTCAGCAAAGGTAAAAAAATACTCATCGCTTTTGGCGGAACATTATTAATCCTGCTTGTTGCCGCCGGAGTCTATGCTATGAATTTTTACAGTGATGTGCAGGAAGCAGAGCGGGTTCTTTTGGAAGATCAGGTTTTTGAAGAAGAATATGGCGTTGACGTAGATGCCGCCTTTTCTGAGCGTACCCTGAATATTGCCCTGCTGGGCTTTGATCGCGGCTGGAATCGCGAAGCATACGGCGAATATCTATTCCGCCCCGATATGCTGGCCGTATTCTCGATTAACTTTGACACAGAGGAAGTCTCCGTGGTGAGGATCCCGCGAGATTCTTACGTGCCTATTTACGGCACGGGCGGTTATTACGATAAGATTAACCACTCTTATTTTTCCGGCTATTACCGCGCCCAGGAAGGCGAACGCCATGAAGAAGGAATCCGGACCGTCCTGCAGACAGTAAGAAATGTGCTCGGTGGCATTCCCATTCATTACTATGTCTCTGTCGATATGTATTCAGTAATTGAGCTGGTTGATGCCATGGGTGGTATATATTACGAGGTTGAAGAAGAGATTATTGATAAGCACTGGGAAATTGGCCGGGTCCTGGTTCCCGAGGGACCGCAAGTTATGGATGGTAAAACTTACTTGCGTTACCTGCAGTACCGTGATGCTGAAACAGCCCAGGACCAGGGTCGGATGGACCGCCAGATGAACCTGCTGCGTGAAACATTCATCTACCTGCGGCAGGAAGGAAAAATAACCGATATACCGGCCACTTACCGGATTTACAAGGATTATGTTGAAACTGATCTCAGTTACACCCAGATTGCCGCCCTGGCCTATTATGCCCTGGAACTGGATATATCTGACATAGATGAAACTCTTAATTTTTATACCCTGCAGGGTGGAGGTCAGATGAAAGATGGTATCTATTACCATGTTCTTTATGATTCAGACCGCCGCGAGATCATTAAGGATGTCTTTGGGGTTGAAGCTGAACCCTGGCCGCGTATTGTCCTGGAAGACAGTCCTGAATATATTGAAGAACAGCGCCAGAAAGAACTTGAAGAGCGCCGGGGCAATGGTGACCGTGAAGGACGCGAGGATCGAGACGAAAGTGAAGAGGTGAATGATGAACTGCAGCAGGACAGGGATAATGATCAGGCAGATAATTCTAACGGCATTTCCCTCTCGCCTCCTGAAACTAAAGAAAGGGTGCAGATGCCTGATTTGAGAGGCAAGACGGTGAGCGAAGCCAAGCATATATTGTGGGACCTTGATTTAGAAGTTGGTGAAGAAACGAGCAGGCATTATAATTTTCTTGATGAAGGTTTAGTCATTCACAGCAGGCCCTTATCCGGCTCCCTGGTAGTTGTCGGCTCTGTAGTAGAACTCATAATATCCGCCGGCCCGAAGAATGGCGATAACTGATCCCCTACCGGTGGATGAGGTGTAAGCTTTGAACAATATTTCACGTAAATACAGGTTTTATATTTCCCTGGGTATTATTTCTTCGATAATCCTGGTTTCTTTTATGATCATATTTTACGGTTTTTACCAGGTGTATTATGCTCCAGCCACGTTGTTCAGCCACGATTTCCGCGATTCCGGCGAAGTAGAGGAATATTTTGAGGATAGAGTGGTCAACGTGGTATTTTTCGGTCTGCATAACCGCAATGAGGATAATACTTTTGGTGATGTATATTTTGTTGATACCATCATGGTTGTAGCGGTTAATTTTGACCAGGACAAGTTGACCCTCCTGGCGGTGCCACGCGATTCTTACGTAGAGATCGCCCACAACGGGGCGAAAGACCGGATCCGCCAATCATACAGCTATGGCTATGAAGAGTATAAAGATGCAGGCAGTGAAAAGCAGCATGAAGAAGGCCTGCGTTATGCCATTGACACCCTGGGTAACCTGCTGGACGGAATAGAGTTTGACTATTACATTGCCATGGATATAGTCGGGCTAAAACAGTTGATCGATGCCATGGGCGGCGTCTACTATGAAGTTGAGGAACCGATGATCGGGTTTACCCCCCAGGAATCGCTTGAGGCCGGCCCGCAGCTTTTGGACGGCCAGGGTTACCTGACCTACCTGACTTATCGCGAGCAGGATGCCCGCGATGATTTGAACCGCATGAAACGCCAGAGGTCACTGCTGCTGGCTACCTTCGAATATTTCCAGGAGATGGGGCTGTTTAATTACGTGCTCCCATCCTATGCAGCTTATCGTGATCATGTTCATACCGACCTGAGCTTTAACCAGGTTGCCGCCCTGGCCCTATTTGCCGGCGAGCGCCTGGAAGCTGACGCGATCAGCGATTATTCCATCCAGGGTGAGTATTTTACCACAGATGGCGGTGAAACTTATTACCTGGAAGTTGACCGTGAGTATAAAGATACATTGATCAATGAATTTTATTGAAGCCAGTTTGCGAATAGAAAAACCAATAATCTAATAAACCTGCTCACAAGATAGATAATAATCGAATAGGGGGAGAAGTGTTGGCGTATAATAAAACCTGCCTGGTAACCGGGGCTGCCGGATTTATTGGGTCTCATCTTTGCCGTCGCCTTTTAAGCGAAGGCTGCCGGGTAATCGGAGTCGACTGTTTTACCGACTACTATGACCGGTCTATCAAGGAAAAAAATGTAGAAGATTTAATGCAAAACCCTTCTTTCAAGCTTCTGCGTGAAGATATTACAGGTATAGAACAATCCGGGCTGGAAAGTGAAGGGATTCAGTGGGTTTTCCACCAGGCAGCCCAGGCCGGGGTGCGGGCCAGCTGGGGGCAGGAATTCGAACATTATACCCACCACAACGTTTTGGGAACGCAGCGCCTGCTTGAGTGGGCCAGAAATAATAAACCTGAGCGCTTTGTTTATGCTTCTTCCTCATCCGTCTACGGCAACACGGGCAAGCTGCCCATGCATGAAGATGATTTGCCGCGACCTCTTTCACCATATGGCGTTACCAAGCTGGCTGCCGAACATCTTTGTAATCTCTACCATCAGAACTTCGGACTGCCTGCCGTCAGTCTCCGCTACTTTACAGTTTTTGGTCCCGGTCAGCGTCCCGATATGGCCTTCCACCGCTTTGTCAAGGCCGTCCTGGCCGGAACTGAACTGACTATTTACGGCACCGGCGAACAGACCCGCGATTTTACTTATATCAGCGATATCATTGAGGCCAACCTTTCTGCGGCAAAAACTGATGGTATAGAAGGCAGGGTTTACAACCTGGGTGGGGGGAGTCGGATTTCCGTTAATGATGTGCTGGAAATTCTGGGCCGACTTTCCGGACAGAAGGTTAAAGTTAAGCATGAACCGGTCCAGGCTGGAGATCCGCCGCATACCTATGCCGATACGGAGCGGGCCCACAAGGAGCTCGGTTTTTCACCACAGCTGTCTGTCGAGCAGGGGCTTGAATTGATGTTGGAAAGCTTCAGTCGTCCTCATTTCTAAAATGTTTTGCTTATAAAGTTATCTTTACGGGTTATTTCAGTAACCTGAATTTGTGCTGCTTAAATTTTTATCTCAAAAATAATATAATCGATTCCAGTTAGAAAACAATGCTGTTCGCCCTTCAATATGAGCCGACACTTTTGCTGCTGATATAGTGAACGGTGAGGGCGCCGAGCAGGGCGAAGACAAAGAAGCCCGGGGTAAATTGATCTGGTAAAAGAATCCTGGTTGAGCCGAGTATCAGGCCGGCCAGCAGAAAGGATATGGCGGTCTGGTAGCGGCGGTAGAGAGCTGAAAGAAGGCGGGCCAGGCCGAGCAGGCCGATGATAAAACCCGCTCCCATGGAGAGCAGTTTTAGCCACTGCCAGGTAGTTATGGCGAAGATCACATTATCGTAAAGGTTGAGGATAATCAGGATTGAACTGCCCGAAACACCGGGCAGGAGCATGGTGGCACTGGCCAGGGTACCGCCGATAAAAAAATGCAGCAATCCGCCCTGTGGAAATACTGTTAAGGTCCTGGTTGGCTCACAGATAATAAACCAGGTGATGAGGAAGCCGGCAATGCCTAAGGTGACAGGCCAGGCTATTTTTTCCAAGGCTACCCTGACCTTCGGCTGACCGGTTACATCTTCGCTTCCAGATCTTTCAGGGTTGGCTTCTTTCCCAGCTGCCAGGGGAATGTCAGCAAGGCTTGCTTTTTGCCGGCAGTTTAAGACCGTTGGGACGGAAGCAAGCAGCATGCCCAGCAGGAATGCCATGATGGCCTGGTTATGAGCAGTGAGCAGGTAACTGATCACGCTGACCCCGAGCAGGACCCCGACAACAGCACCGGCCAGCATTGGCAGGTAGGGTTTGAAGCGAAGGGAAGAGAGATCCTCTAAAAACTCACGGTAAAAGCCCAGGATCAAGATAACTGTCCCGGCACTGAGACCGGGAAGAATTAAAGCTGTTCCGATGAAAGTTCCTTTTAAAACCTTTGTCAGCAAGGCTAATCTCCTTTGTAATTACATTTACCATTATTATTCGTTCAGCTTTCAATTGTCAACCTGCTTAAGGTCAGGATTTATGCTACAAAATCCCTGAAAAAGTGTTATCATGTTAATGAGGGTGATCGAAGAAATGACAGTCCAGTACAAAAAAGTAAAATATAACGCTGAAATTAAAAAAATCGGGGTGATTTCCGACACACATATACCAACGAGGGGTAGGATTATACCACCGGGCTTGTATGATCTTTTCGAAACGGTGGGGTTAATCCTGCATGCCGGGGACCTGGTTGATGAACAGGTTTTAGACGAGTTTAAAACCCTGGCCCCGGTGGAGGCGGTAGCCGGCAACATGGATCCGGTCAGGCTGCAGAGCCGCCTGGGGAGGCTTAAACTGATTGAAGTGGGGAAGATAAAAATCGGCCTGCTGCACGGTGATGTTAGTGGGCACAGGATTGACTATGACCAGGTTTTAGAATTATTTCGGCCTGAAAAGCTGCAGGCCGTAGTATTCGGACACCTGCATCAACCGGTTGAAGAACTGTATAATGAGACCCTGTTTTTCAATCCAGGCTCACTGATTGACCCGCGCCGATCCCCCTACCCGTCCTGTGGTTTGCTGCACCTGGATGGTTCTGAGGTTTGCAGTGAAATAAACTATTTTGATTGAAACAGAAAATATTAGGAGGGTTTAAGAATGAAACAAGAAAAGGCTAACGAGCTCAAGGAAAGAATTCTTTTTGAAGCAGAGGCTCAAAAACTGCCCTGCAAGCAGGCTTTTGCAATTGCCTCGGAAGTAGATTGCTCTTTATCTGAAGTAGGGAAGACCTGCAATGAAATAGGGGTTAAGATTGTCGGCTGTCAGCTTGGCTGTTTTTAGTAAGCATGGAGGTTTTTTTGCAGTAATTCGATCTTAAAGTTGAAGGTGTTAAACGGCAATAACAGTAAAAAATTTAAAATTAAAAGCAATATGGCGTAAATTAGATTAAATGGTAGAATTAACGAGATAATACTTTAAAAATAGCTTTAAATAACCTGGCAGGCTGCAAACAGCCTGCCATTATGTTTGCTCCTGAAAATTCTTTGCAGTATTATTAGTTACGAAATCATTAGCACTCACTCGTGGAGAGTGCTGCTAAAAGAAAAGTAAAGATTATCAATCAAAAAGGAGGCAGGTTGCATGAACCTCAAACCATTAGCAGACAGAGTTGTTGTCAAGGTTCTGGAGGCAGAAGAGAAAACAGCCAGCGGTATTGTATTGCCCGACAAGGCAAAAGAAAAGCCGCAGGAAGGTGAAGTAAAGGCTGTAGGTACCGGAAAGGTCCTTGATAATGGCACAAAGCTGGATATGGAAGTTAAGGTAGGGGACAAAGTTATTTTTTCCCGTTATGCAGGAACTGAAGTCAAAGTTGACGGCGAAGAGTACTTGATTATGCGCCAGGACGATATTTTGGCCCTGATGTAATTCTTTCTTAGAATTTTAACTTGAAAAATTGAAAGAAAGCAGCACAAAGAGTTTAGGAAAAAGAAGAAGGAGGTACTATTGATATGGCAAAACAGATTCTTTTTGAAGAAGAAGCCCGTCGTGCG
>Ga0207421_10006011_pt1 | contig 13365 bp, 15 predicted proteins | sample SodLakKL_010_SED_4_FD_187542 | JGI IMG/M metagenome (GOLD analysis project Ga0207421, IMG submission 187542) | Alkaline sediment microbial communities from Lake Tanatar, Kulunda Steppe, Russia - 8KL_010_SED (SPAdes) (version 2) | ecosystem: Environmental > Aquatic > Non-marine Saline and...
GGACGCCGATGATGCCGAGGAGGCGGCGGCGCTGGCTCAGGACGATTACGTGTTGAGCGAGGCACTGAACCTGCTCAAGGGGCTGCGCGTGTTCGAGGGGCGTTGAGCATGGCGAAGGGTTATCGAGGGTTCTTCGCGGCCGGCGTCCTGGCGGTCTGGGGTGCGCCGCTCGCCGCGCATGGGCCGGCGGGCACAGACTGGATGTCGTTCCCCGAACCGCGGGCGGAGACGCCGGCCGGCCAGCCGGCGGCGCTGATCATCGACGACGTCGGCGACGACCGGGCCGCGGGGCGGCGCGCCATTGACCTGGATGCGGGGGTGACGCTCTCGGTGTTGCCGCACACCCCCCACGGCCGATACCTGGCCGAGCGCGCCCATGAGCGCGGTCGCGAGGTGATGCTGCACCTTCCCATGGAGGCAAAGAACGGGGCCGATCCTGGCCCCGGTGCGTTGTTCCTCGATATGGACGAGGTGCAGGTGCGCGAGACTGTGGCCCGTGCCTTGGAGGCGGTTCCCCACGCCGCCGGCGTCAACAACCACATGGGCAGCCTCATCACGCGCCACCCCGGGCACATGACGTGGTTGATGGAGGAACTGGCGGCGCGCGACGATCTGTACTTCATCGACAGTCGTACCTCGGCGCGCTCGGTGGCTCAGCGGATGGCCGATGAGCAGGGCGTGGATAACGCCGTGCGCCACGTCTTCTTGGACCCGCAGCGCGATGCCGATGTGATCGCCGAGCAGTTCGAGCGTTTCGTGGCCCTGGCGCAACAGGGTCAGGGGGTGATCGCCATCGGCCATCCCTACCCCGAGACCCTGGATCTGCTGGAGGAGGAATTGCCCGGACTGCGCGAGCGGGGTGTGACTCTCGTCCCCGCCGGCGAGCTGGTTGATGAACCGGCCACCGATCCAATCAAGGGAGATCGACGATGAGTGTACGAGTTCTGGTTCCGCTGGCCGAAGGCTGTGAGGAGCTGGAGGCGGTCACGGTGATCGACCTACTGCGCCGGGCCGGAGCCGAAGTGGTGGTCGCCGGCCTGGAATCGGGAACGGTGCGCGCCAGTCGCGGCGTGCAATTGGTCCCGGATACCGACCTGGACCGCGTTGCCGAGGAGAGCTTCGACCTGATCGTGCTGCCCGGCGGACTGGGCGGCGCCGAGCGGCTGGAGAGTGACGCCCGCATCGTCCGCATGCTGCAGGCGCAGAATGAGAGCGACGGCTGGATCGCGGCGATCTGCGCTGCCCCGCGCGTGCTTGCCGAGGCAGGCGTCCTGCAGGGGCGCCGGGCCACTGCCTTCCCGACCCAGCTCGAGCGCCACGGCATTGAGCCGGAGGATAGCGCGGTGGTCATCGACGACAACCTGATCACCTCGCGCGGGCCGGGGACGGCGATGGACTTCGCCTTGCGCCTGATCGAGGTTGTCTACGGTGACGAGAAGGCGGCCGAGGTTGAGGGTACCCTGCAGCGTCCGCTCTCACACCAGCGCTACTGAGTTGCTCGGCCGTGGCGGCTCAACGCCGCCACGGCAGGGCCAGAACCAAAGCCATCAGCCCCAGTCCGCCCAGGCCCCAGGTGGCCGGGGGCACATCGGCCCAGGCCTCGGGCGTCCCCTCGCCGGTGTGGCTGAGCACGGCGGCGATGATCAGCGCAGCCCCGGCGATGGCGGCGTAGACCCGTCGGTTGCCCCGGTCGACCTCCCGACGCAGCTGTTCCATCTCCTGGCAGTGGCGGTGGAGTTCCGCGCGCATGCTGGCCAGGTCGTCCAGCCCGCGGTCGATTCGGTTGGGCAGCTCCGGTAGCTTGTCCCCCCACTCCGGCAGCTGTTTGCGGATGTTGCGCAGCGCTGCCGCCGGGCCCAGCTCCTCGCGCATCCAGCGCTCCAGGAATGGTTTGGCCGTGGTCCAAAGGTCCAGATCGGGGTAGAGGTTGCGACCCAGCCCCTCGATGTTGAGCAGGGTCTTCTGCAGCAGCACCAGCTGCGGCTGCACCTCCATGTTGAAGCGCCGGCCGGTCTGGAACAGCCGCAGCAGCAGCTGGGCGAAGGAGATCTCGTGCAGCGGGCGGGCGAAGGCCGGTTCGCAGACGGTACGGATGGCGGCCTCGAACTCCTCGACCCGGGTACCCGCCGGGACCCATCCCGACTCGACGTGCAATTCGGCCACCCGCCGGTAGTCCCGGTTGAAGAAGGCCATGAAGTTACCGGCCAGGTAGTGGTGGTCCGTCGGTGCCAGCGAACCCATGATGCCGAAGTCGATCGCGATGTAACGCGGCTCGGTGGGCCGCGTGGGGTCGACGAAGATGTTGCCCGGGTGCATGTCCGCGTGGAAGAAGCTGTCGCGGAAGACTTGGGTAAAGAAGATCTCGGTGCCGCGCTCGGCGAGCTTCTTGAGGTCGATGCCGTGGGCCTTGAGGGCCTCGATATCGCTGATCGGCAACCCGTGCACCCGCTCCATGACCATTACGTTGCGCCCGGTGTAGCGCCAGTAGACGGCTGGCACGTAGAGCAGCTCCGAGTTCTCGAAGTTGCGCCGCAGCTGCGAGGCGTTGGCCGCCTCGCGCATGAGGTCGAGCTCGTCGTAGAGGTTCTTCTCGAACTCGCGGATGACGTCCACCGGGTGCAGACGTCGTGCGTCGGGTACGTAGCGCTCGGCCAGGGCGGCGGCGGTATGTAGCAGGTCCAGGTCGCGGCGGATGACCGCCGGGATGCCCGGGCGTACCACTTTGACCACCACCTCGCTGCCGTCGTGCAGCTGCGCGCCGTGGACCTGGGCGATAGAGGCCGAGGCGATGGGGGTGTCCTCGAAGTGGGCGAAGACGTCCTGGATGGGGCAACCGTAGGTCCGCTCGACGATGCGCCGGGCATCCTCATGGGGGAACGGCGGTACGCGATCCTGTAGCCGCGCCAGCTCACGGGCAACGTCGGCCGGGAGCAAGTCCTGGCGCGTCGACAGGATCTGCCCGAGCTTGACGAAGATCGGTCCCAGCTCCTCCAGGGCACGCCGGACGCGCACCCCGCGGGGGACCTTGCGCCGTACCCAGCGCCAGGGCATGAAGATGACCAGAAAGCGCAGCGGGCGGAAGATGGGGGCCGCCAACACGACGTCGTCGACGCCGTTGCGGAGCATCACCAGCTGGATCCGGGTCAGGCGCAACAGGCGACGCGGTCCGATCATCAGCGCCCTCGTTCCAGCCGCTGGATGCGTACGGCGAGGCGGTCGGTGTCAGCGCGCAGGCGGTCCACGTCTTCCAGGAAGGCGCGGGCGCGCTCGGGCTCCGGCACTAGGCCGGACTCCTCGGCCAGCCACTCGCCGAGGTCGGTGGCGCTCTGCTGCGCGCTGTCGTTGAGCCAGCGGCCTGCGTTGCGCAGGGTGTCGGCGCTCCACTGTGCCAATGGGTCGCCGAGCAGGCGCGCCAGCGGTTCCTCCCAGTCCGGGCGCAGGCCGCTGAACAGGTTGCGCAGGTGCTCGACCACCGCCACCTCACCGCGGATGCGCAGTCGTCCCACGGCGTCGCTGCCCTGACTCAGTAGCGCCGTCAGTGCCTCGCGGCTGGCGATGATCTCGGCGTCGGTCTCCTCGTCGGCGTCGGCCCCGCTGCCGCAGAGCACGACACCCGATTCGCGGAAGCGCACCACCAAGTGCGGGAATCCCTCCACGCTCAGACGCACCCGCCGGCCGAGCAGCGGGGCGAGCAGCTCGGCGGCGTCGGGATCCAGGTGGATCCAGCGGTTGATCAGGGCGTCGAGCATGGCATCGGCGTCTTCAGTAGACCCAGCCGGTGTGGATGGCAGCCACACCGGCGGTGAGCAGGGTGTAGTCGCAGTCCTCGAAGCCGGCCTCCTCCATCATGCCCTTGAGCACCGGGGCCTCGGGGTGCATGCGGATCGACTCGGCCAGGTAGCGGTAGCTCTCCGCATCGTTGACCACCAGCTTGCCCATCATCGGCATGATGCGGAAGGAGTAGAGGTCGTAGAGTGGTCGCAGTGCCGAGACGTACACGTGGGAGAACTCGAGGATCACAGCCCGTCCACCGGGGCGTAGCACGCGGCGCATCTCGGCCAGGGCGTTCTCCTTGCGGGTGACGTTGCGCAGACCGAAACCGATGGTCACCCGATCGAAGGAGGCGTCGGGAAAGGGCAGTTCCTCGGCGTCGGCAAGGACGCAAGCGGCCTGTTCGCCGACGCCCTCGTCGATCATGCGGTCCCGCCCCCGGGCGAGCATGGAGAGGTTGATGTCGCTCATCACCACCCGGCCTTCGGGGCCAACGCGGGGCAGCGCCAGGCTGGCCAGATCGCCGGTGCCCGAAGCGATGTCCAGAACCTCGTGGCCCGGGCGCAGCACGGTCTGGCCGATGGTCTGGCGTTTCCAGATGCGGTGCAGGCCACCGGACATCAGGTCGTTCATGAAGTCGTAGCGGTCCGCCACCGAATCGAAAACCGAGCCGACCCGCTTGGCCTTCTCCTCCAGCGGGACCTCGCGGTAGCCGAAGTGGGTGGTCTTGTCGTCGCTCACGCTGTCCTCCCCCTACCCGCCCCTGCGGGTTGTCTCGGATGGGCCGGTCACAGGATGTACCGACTCAGGTCCTCGTCCTCGGCCAGGCCGGCCAAGTGCTCTTCCACATAGGCCGCATCGACGGTGCGGGTCTGGCCGCTGTGGTCCGCCGCCTCGTAGGAGAGCTGCTCGAGCAGGCGTTCCATCACGGTGTGCAGGCGCCGGGCGCCGATGTTCTCGGTTCGCTCGTTGACCTGACGGGCGATCTCGGCGATGCGGCGCACGCCGTCGTCGGTGAATTCCAGGGTCAATCCCTCGGCGGCCATCAGGGCCCGGTACTGCGCCACCAGCGAGCTGCTCGGCTCGGTGAGGATGCGCACGAACTCTTCGGTGCCCAGGGCCTCCAGTTCAACGCGGATGGGCAGGCGCCCCTGGAGCTCCGGGATCAGATCCGAGGGCTTGGCAACGTGGAAGGCGCCGGAGGCGATGAACAGGATATGGTCGGTACGCACCATGCCGTGCTTGGTGGAGACCGTGGCGCCCTCGACCAGCGGCAGCAGGTCGCGCTGGACGCCCTCGCGGGAGACGTCCCCGCCGCCGCTCTGCTCGGCACGCTTGGTGACCTTGTCGACCTCATCGAGGAAGACGATGCCCTGCTCCTCGACCCGCTTGACGGCCTCGGCCTTGACCTCTTCCTCGTTGACCAGTTTGGCGGCTTCCTCGTCCCGCAGCACCCGTTTGGCCTCGGCGACGGTTAGCTTGCGCCGCTGGGTCCGCTCCTGGCCCATGTTGCGGAACAGCCCCTGGAGCTGGTTGGACATCTCCTCCATCCCCGGCGGAGCCATGATGTCCACGCCGGGCCCGCTGGCCTGGACCTCGACCTCGATCTCGCGGTCGTCGAGTTCGCCGTTGCGCAGCTTCTGCCGGAACTTCTCCCGGGTGCGGTTCTCTACGTCCTCGGGTCCGCCGCCGCTGGGCCCGGGCAGCAGGGTGTCGAGCAGGCGGTCCTCAACGGCCCGATCGGCCTTGTGGCGCATCTCGGCCATGGCCTCTTCGCGAACCAGCTTCAGGGCCAGGTCGGTGAGGTCGCGGATGATCGACTCGACGTCGCGGCCGACGTAGCCGACCTCGGTGAACTTGGTCGCCTCGATCTTGATGAACGGCGCCCGCGCCAACCGTGCCAGCCGGCGGGCGATCTCGGTCTTGCCGACGCCAGTGGGGCCGATCATGAGGATGTTCTTGGGGGTGATCTCGCTGCGCAGCGGCTCGTCGACCTGCATGCGCCGCCAGCGATTGCGCAGGGCGATGGCCACGGCGCGCTTCGCCTCGCCCTGGCCGACGATGTGCTTGTCCAGCTCCTGGACGATCTCGCGCGGGGTCATCGTGGCTTCCGACATGTCGTTACGACTCCTCACGGGTCTCGGGCAGCGTCTCCACGGTGATGTGGCGGTTGGTATAGACGCAGATATCGCCGGCGATCTCCAGCGCCCGCTGGGTGATCTGGGCCGCGGGCAATTCGGTGGACTCGAGCAGGGCCCGGCCGGCGGCCTGGGCGTAGGGACCGCCGGAGCCGACGGCCATCAGGTCGTGCTCCGGCTCGATGACGTCGCCGGTACCGGAGAGCGTCAGTAGGGATTCGGTGTTGGCGACCACGAGCAGGGCCTCCAGGCGGCGCAGGACGCGGTCCGAGCGCCACTCCTTGGCCAGCTCGACGGCGGAGCGGGCCAGTTGCCCGTGGTGCTTCTCAAGCTGCGCCTCGAAGCGCTCGAACAGTGTGAATGCGTCCGCCGTGGCGCCGGCAAAACCGGCCAGAACCCGGCCGTGGTAGAGCCGGCGGACCTTGCGCGCGTTGCCCTTGAGCACCGTGTGCCCGAGGGTGACCTGTCCGTCGCCGCCGAGGGCGACCTGCCCCTCGCGGCGGACGGCGAGGATGGTGGTGCCGTGCAGTGTTTCCAAGATCGGCCTCCTGAGTGTTCGCGCCGCTCATTGTACCCGAGAGCATCGCCCGCGGGTCGACGCTGCCGTGGCACCGAGCCCGCGGTTCACTCCGGATCCGGGTCCCGGCGCCGCCGGGCCCGGGGGTGGGCGCGGTCGTAGACCTGGGCCAGGTGCTGGAAGTCGAGGTGCGTGTAGATCTGGGTGGTGGAGATGTCGGCGTGCCCGAGCAGCTCCTGGACGGCGCGCAGGTCGCCGCTGGACTCGAGCATGTGTGTGGCGAAGGAGTGGCGGAGCATGTGCGGGTGGACCCGCCGTTGGACCCCGCGCAGTCGGGCCAGGCGCTGGAGCCGGCGCTGCACGGTGCGCGGACCCAGCCGCGCACCGTGGCGGCCGACGAACACGGCGGTCTCCTCGGCGTCCGCCCAAGCCGGTCGGTGGCGGAGCCAGGCGTCGAGGGCTCGCAGGGCTTGGCGTCCGACCGGCACCACCCGGTCCTTGGCGCCCTTGCCGCGCAGCACGCGGACCAGCCCGTCGCGCCGGTCGATGTCCATCACGTTCAGCCCGACCACCTCGGAGAGGCGCAGCCCGCTGGAGTAGATGAGCTCGTAGAGCGCGGCGTCGCGGGCCTGGAGCGGGTGCTCGAAGTCGGCGCCGTCGAGCAGTCCGGCCGCCTCGTCCGGGTCGAGGGTGCCGGGCAGGCGCCGCGGGGTCTGTGGCGGACGCACCTCGGCGGCCGGGTCCGCGGCGGCCGCCCCTTCCCGGATCAGGAAGCGATAGAAGCTGCGCAGCGCGGCCAGCTGCCGGCCCAGGGTGCGGCCGGCCAGGCCGCGACGGCGGCCGCGGGCGACCCAGGCACGGACCACGTCGTGATTCACGGCGGACCAGCTGGAGAGGTCCTGCTCGGCGCAATAGGCGGCGAAGGCCTCCAGATCCTGGCGGTAGCGCTGCCGTGTCGGTTCGGCCAGGCGGCGCTCCGTGGCCAGGTGGCGGTCGAACCGCTCCAGCCAGCTAAGGTCCAAGGCTACCCCCGGTGCAGGAGCCGGTCGAATACGCGCGCCGCGGTGGTACCGAGCCGGCGCAGGAAGACCGTGCCCTGGCCCGGGTGGTAGCGCTGGGGATCGCTGCTGCCGATGCCGAGCACGCCCACGGCACGCTCGTCGATCATCGGTACCAGTGCGGCACTGGCCACGGTTGTCTCGGTGTCCGGAAAGATGGTCCGGGCCTGGGCGTCGGTGGGTGCCCCGCAGCTGGGGCGGCCGCGCTCGAGCAGGGGCCTGAAGCAGGTCAGCGTCGGGTCGCCGTCGCCGAGCAACTCGGGGAGGGGCTCGCGCGCCGCGGCACTGCCCTGCTCAGGGGCGATGAGCAGCAGACCGACGGCATCGGCCTGGAAACCCTCGCGCAGTCCGGCACGCAGGGCCTCGACCGCCGCCTGCAGGTCGTCGGCGGCGAACAGGTCCAGGGTCAGCTCGTGGAGCCGTTCGGCGGTTCCCTCGTTCTGCCGGGCCACCCGGACCATGTCGTCGAGACGCCGGCGCAGCCCCGCACTCTCCTCGCGCAGGACCCGGACCTGGTGTTCGATCAGCGAGGTGGCATCGCCGCAGTCGTGGCGGAGTTCGAGCCGCGCGAGAACCTCGGGGTGGCGGTGCAGCAGGTCGGGGTGTTCGACCAGGTAGGCGGCCACCTCGGCCTCGTCGAGCAGCGGGGCCTCTTCACGCTTCGCGCTCTCTGTCACACCGTTCGTCCTGCTTGCTTAGCGGGTCGGTCCCCGGGGCGTCACCGCGGCGGAGGCGGGTAGCTCGATCTCGCCGCGGAAAACGGTGCGTGCCGGGCCGGTCATCCACACCGAGCGCCCGGGACCGCGCCAGTGTATCACGAGCACTCCGCCGGTCAGCTCCACGGTCACCGTGGTGTCGAGCCAGTCGCGCAGGCGGCCGGCGACCACGGCGGCACACGCCCCGGTGCCGCAGGCCGGCGTCTCGCCGACGCCGCGCTCGAAGACACGCAGACGGATCCGATCGCGGCTGCAGACCTCCATGAAGCCGACGTTGACCCGCCGCGGGAAGCGCGCGTGCCGCTCGATCTCGGCCCCAAGCTCGGCCACGGCGGCGGTGTCGACGTCGTCGACGCGGAGGACGGCGTGCGGGTTGCCCAACGAGACCGCACCGATGGTCCGCTCACCGCTGCTAGTGGCCAGCCGGTACGCCTCCTGCCTCACCGGCGCCTGGAACGGGATCCGTGCGGGCTCGAGTTCCGGTGGACCCATGTCGACGCTCACCTGGCCGTCGTCGCGGGGCTCCGCCTCGGTGATCCGGCCGTCCGTCTCGATCCGCAGCACCCCCGGCGCGGCCAGCCCCTCGTCGATTAGGAAGCGGGCCAGACAGCGGACGCCATTGCCGCAATGCTCGACCTCGCCGCCGTCGGCGTTGAAGATCCGGTAGCGGACGTCGGCGGCGACGTGCGCCGGCGGCTCGGCGACCAGCAGCTGGTCACAGCCGACGCCGAGCCGGCGGTCGGCCAGGCTACGGATGGTCTCGGTGGTCAGCTCCAGGCGCTGGCGGACGCCGTCGAGGACGACGAAGTCGTTGCCCAGCGCCTCCATCTTGGTAAAGCGCACGGCTTCAGTCCTCCGGTAGCAGCGCTTCCCCGGTCATCAGCTCGTCGAGGGTCTCACGGCGGCGGATCAGATGGCTCCGGGGACCGTCGACGAGTACCTCCGGCGGCCGAGGCCGGGCGTTATACGCTGAAGCCATGACGGCGCCGTAGGCGCCGGCGCTGCGGATGGCCAGCAGACCGCCGGCGGCGGCCGGCAGCGGGCAATCGCGGGCGAAGGTATCTGCGGACTCGCACACCGGTCCGACCACATCCACCGGGCGGCAGTGCGCGCTCTTCGGGGCGATGGACTCGACGGTGTGGGCGGCGTCGTAGAGCGCCGGGCGCAGGTAGTCGTTCATGCCGGCGTCGACGATGGCGAACTCCCTGCCTCCGTTTTGTTTGAGATACTCGACGCGCGTGACCAGGACGCCGGCCTCGGCGACGATGGCCCGGCCCGGCTCGACCAGAACCGCTACCCCGAGATCCCGCAGCGGCGCCGTAACGGCCTCGATGTGCTCCGCCGGGCTCGGTGGCCGCTCATCGACGTAGTGCACCCCGAGCCCCCCGCCGGCGTCGACGTGGTCCAGGACGATCCCCTGCTCCTGCAGACGGCGCGCCAGTGCCGCCAGCCGCTCGGCGGCCTCGGTCAGGGGAGCCACCGAGAGCAGTTGCGAGCCGATGTGGCAGGCGATGCCGCGTACCTGCAGGCGTGGGTCGTCGGCCGCCTGCCGATAGAGGGCTTCTGCCTCGTCGAGGGCGATCCCGAACTTGCTCTGTGCCAGTCCGGTGGCGATGTAGGGGTGGGTCTCGGGGTTGACGTCGGGGTTGACCCGCAGGGCCACCGGCGCCGGGTTGCCCTCGGCCTCCGCGACGCCGGCGATGCGCTCGAGCTCGGCGGCGGACTCCACGTTGAAGCAGCGGATGCCGGCGCGCAGCGCGCGGCGGATCTCGTCGGTGCCCTTGCCAACGCCGGAGAAGACCACCCGCGCGGCTTCCCCGCCGGCGCGCAGGACCCGTTCCAGTTCGCCGCCCGAGACGATGTCGAAGCCGGCGCCGTGGCGGGCGAGCAGATTGAGCAGGCCGAGGTTGCCGTTGGCCTTGACTGCGTAGCAGATATCGGCATCGCTGCCGAGGGCGGTGCGGTAGCGATTCCAGCGCGCCTCGATAGCGGCGCGGGAGTAGACGTAACAGGGGGTGCCGTAACGCTCGGCCACCTCGTCGAGGGGCAGTGATTCCACCCACAGGCGGTCATCGTGTCGGGTGAAGCCGGGGTGCGTCATGACGGGTCCTCTTCGCCGCTTTCGTCGGGGAGGTAGAGATCGGCCTTCTGGCCGCAGCCACCGGCGAGGATCAGCAGGGCGAGCAGCACCAGCGCCGCCGTCCGGGATCGCGTAGGCATGAGCCTCTCCACGGATGGGTGATAAACCGCTCATTATAGCGGCTAGCGGGGCCCATCGTGAGGGCGGCGGGTGCCGGCCGTTCCGCGGTTTCCGTCCCCGGACCCCCTCGTTATACTGATCCAACCATCAGATAAACTAAGGCATTGAGAGGGGTCATGACGGACAATCCGCTTCGAGGGCTGGCCGGCGTCGGGCAGAGCGTCTGGTACGACAACATCCATCGCGGCATGCTGCCGGAGGAGCTGGAGCGCCTGGTCCGGGAGGACGGGCTGAGCGGCGTGACCACCAATCCGGCCATCTTCCAGAAGGCGATCGGTGGCACCGACGCCTACGACCAGGCCATCACCGAGGCGATGGGGCAGGTCGGCCGTGACCCGGAAGCGGTCTTCGAGGCGCTGGCCATGGACGACATCCGCGCCGCGGCGCGGGTCCTGCGTCGGGTTTATGAGGCCAGCGACGGCGTCGACGGCTACGTCAGCATGGAGGTGTCACCGGATCTGGCCGGGGATGCGCGCGGCACAGTCACGGAGGCTCTGCGCCTCTCCGCCGAGGCCGGCGAGCCCAACGTCATGATCAAAGTCCCCGCCACCTCGGCCGGCGTGGAGGCCTTCGAGGAGCTGACGGTCCGGGGCATACCGGTGAACGTGACCCTGATCTTCGGGGTCGAGCGCTACCGGCAGGTGGCCGAGGCGTACGTGCGCGCCCTTGAGCGGCGCCGTCAGGCCGGGGATCCGGTCTCCGCGCCGGCGTCGGTGGCGAGCCTGTTCATCAGCCGCCTCGACGCCAAGATCGATCCGCTGTTGTCGGACGATGCGTCGGCGCCCGTGCCGCCAGGGCAGGCGGCCATCGCCAACGCGCGGACCGCCTACTCGGTCTATCGGGAGATCTTCCACGGCGCCGGCTTCGCCGCCCTGGCCGAGGCCGGAGCGCGGCCCCAGCGGCTGCTCTGGGCTAGCACCGGGGTCAAGGGCGAGCGCTACCCGGAGACCTACTATGTCGAGGCGCTTGCCGGCCCGGAGACCGTCACCACCTTGCCGCCGGCCACCTACGAGGTATACCGCCGGGACGGCCAGCCGCAGGAGCGGATCACCGAGCGGCTCGAGCAGGCGCCCGCGGTGCTCGACGAGCTGCGGGCGCAGGGCATCGACCTCGACGGTGTCCTCGCCGAACTTGAGCGCGAGGGAATCGATGCCTTCGTCCAGGCCCACCGGGCCCTGCTCGAGGCCCTGGAGAAAAAGCTGCAGGCCGCCGCCGGGACGTGAGACCCTGACCCGCCGAGATCCCGTAGGCGTCATGCAGAGGAAGGAGGCTGCCATTGGCCACGTACGCGATCGGTGACATCCAGGGATGCTGCGACCCGCTCAAGCGACTACTGGAGCAGATCCGCTTCGATCCGGCGCAGGACACCATCTGGTTCGTGGGCGATCTGGTCAACCGTGGCCCGGACTCGCTCGGTGTGCTGCGCTTGGTGCGCAACGAGCTCGGCGATCGGGCGATCACCGTCCTCGGCAACCACGACATCCACCTGATGTCGGTCTGGAGTGGCCACGGCCGGCTGAAGAACGCCGATACCCTGCGCGGCACCTTGGATGCCCCGGACGTCGATGAGCTGATCGAGTGGCTGCGGCGCCGGCCGCTGATGCACGTCGACGAGAGCCTGGGCTACGCCATGGCCCACGCCGGCCTGCCGCCGGCCTGGAGCGTGGCCGAGGCGAAGCTGCGCGCCCACGAGCTGGAGCGGGCCCTGCGCGGCGACATCCCCCTCGACGACCTGATGGACAACATCTACGGCAACCGGCCCATCGAGTGGTCCGACGAGCTCGAGGGCTACGACCGGCTGCGCTTCATCACCAACGCCTTCATGCGCATGCGCTTCGTCGACGGTCAGGGTCGGCTGCTGCTGCGCGAGAAGGGTCGACCCGACCGTGCGCCAGAGGGGCACTACCCATGGTTTGTCGCCCGGAGGCGGCTGCGCGCCTCGCCGGATCCGGTGAAGCTGGTGACCGGGCATTGGTCGCTGCTTGGCTTCCACAATGACCACGGGGTGCTGAGCATCGACACGGGCTGCCAGTGGGGCAATACGCTGACGGCCGTACGGATCGATGACGGCAGCGAGGCGGTGCATAGCCTCAAGTGTCCCGAGCACGCCTGAGCGTGCGGCTCAGAGCGCCTTGAGCAGTCGCTGCCAGTCGAAGGCCGGCCCCGGGTCCGTCTTGCGTCCCGGGGCGATATCGCTGTGGCCGGCGATGCGATCCGGCTTGATCGCCGGGTAGCGGGCCCGCAGCGTCTGTACCACCGGGAGCAGCGTCACGTACTGAGCCTCCGTGAACGGAGTGCGCTCGTCGCCCTCGAGCTCGATCCCCACCGAGAAGTCGTTGCACTCGGGGCGTCCCCGGAACGACGAGCGGCCGGCGTGCCACGCGCGGCGGTGGAACGGTACGTACTGCGTGACATTGCCTTGGCGGTCGATGAGCAGGTGGGCAGAGACGCGCAGATCGGCGATCGATTCAAAGGTGGGGTGAGCCGCCGGGTCGAGCTGGTTGGTGAACAGCTCGTCGATCCAGCCGCCGCCGAACTCCCCGGGGGGCAGGCTGATGGCGTGGAGGACCAGCAGGTCGACGACGCAGCCAGGCGGGCGGGGGCCGTGATTCGGTGAAGGGCAGTGGCGGGCCGGGTGCAGGAGCCCTGTGGCGGGATCAATGCTGTAGCGTCCGCTGCTGGGCACGGGACGGCTCCGGCAACCGTTGACCGATGGCCCCCGCCGCCTGGCGGGGGCCATCAGATACCGTCAAAAGGGGTCGCCTCAGCGGCCGATGGCCACGTCGAGGCGGGTGCCGAAGGCCGACTCGTAGCGGCTCTTGAAGCTATCGGCGTCGATGCTGTGGTTCTGCGTACCGCTCTGCTCGACCTTGATCGCGCCCATCAGCGAGGCGATGCGACCGGT
>Ga0207421_10006012_pt1 | contig 13362 bp, 14 predicted proteins | sample SodLakKL_010_SED_4_FD_187542 | JGI IMG/M metagenome (GOLD analysis project Ga0207421, IMG submission 187542) | Alkaline sediment microbial communities from Lake Tanatar, Kulunda Steppe, Russia - 8KL_010_SED (SPAdes) (version 2) | ecosystem: Environmental > Aquatic > Non-marine Saline and...
AAAACTAGATCTTTTGCAGCAGGCTGATGCAATTTTTAGAAATGAAATTATTAAGGCCGGGATGAACGATCAGCTCTGGCAGTATTTTGCGGTTTTAACCGATGTGAAAGTGGTCGGAGTAAAGGGAGACGGACGACACTACGGGCCGGTCATTGCCTTAAGAGCAGTAGTTTCAGAAGATGCGATGACTGCAGACTGGGCCCGACTGCGTGATGATTTGCTGGAGAAAGTCTCAGCGCGGATTACCGGTGAAATCCCTGCTGTGGCCAGAGTGGTTTATGACATAACTTCCAAACCACCGGGCACTATCGAGTGGGAATAAAAAACTTGACCTAAGGCCATATCCGGAGAAGAATCTGTTTGTGGGGTTTTTCTGCCGCTTAAGTTTTACCAGTAGGGTGAAGCTGGGTTGTTGATCGATGAAGATGCCGACTCTTGGTCGGAAGCCGAAGAACATCTTGATTGCTTTATAGCTTTGGCATATTAACTAAGACTGTTTAAGAGATTTGCAGATCTCAACAAAATACTGGTGAACCCGCAAATCATCAGTCAGTTCCGGGTGAAAGGAGGTTGTCAGCAGGTTGCCCTGGCGAGCAGCAACGCTTCCTTCTTCTAAAGAGGCTAAGATTTCGACTCCTGGTCCGGCTGTCTCGATAAGCGGTGACCTGATAAATACACCGGGCAGCGGCGTTTCAAATGAATTGAATTTGAATGCTGTTTCAAAGCTTTCTCGCTGGCGGCCGAAAGCATTGCGCTTAACCCTGATGTCCATCAAGCCAAGTTTCGGCTGCCTTGCGATGCCATCTGAGACCTCTTGGGCCATCAAGATCATTCCGGCGCAGGTTCCGAATACAGCAAGGCTGCCTTTTTCGCTGCGTTCCCTGATTGGCCCGGTTAACCCGAATGCTTCGATTAGTTTTCCGATGGTGGTGCTTTCTCCCCCGGGGATGATCAAGCCGTTGACCCGGGATAAGTTTGTTGTATCTTTTACAGGAACAGCCTCAACACCGCACAAAGCAAGGTGTTTTAAATGTTCAGAAACAGCCCCTTGAACTGATAGGACCCCGATTTTCATTTTCTGCTAAACTCCTAATTTATTTATGCTCCCCGGTCCTGCATACGGTCTGCATCGGTCAGGGTGGACATCTCGAGTCCGGGCATTGCTTCACCCAAATCCTTGGATACCTCAGTAAGCAGTTTGGGATCATCGTAATGCATGGTCGCTTTGACGATTGCCTCGGCTACTTTTTGAGGATTTTTCGCTTTGAAAATACCTGAACCGACAAAAACACCGTCTGCACCAAGCTGCATCATCAGGGCTGCATCGGCCGGTGAAGCGATTCCTCCAGCGGCGAAGTTAACTACGGGCAAGCGCCCTTCTTTTTTAACTTCCTGGAGCAGGTCCAGCGAAACCCCCATATCTTTGGCCAGAACTACCAGTTCATCGTCAGCTTTACCGATTACCTGGCGAACTTGATCCATTACTTTGCGCATGTGCCGCACTGCTTCAACCACGTTGCCGGTTCCCGGTTCTCCCTTGGTCCGGATCATCGCTGCTCCTTCGGAGATACGCCGCAGAGCCTCCCCTAAATCCCTCGCGCCGCAAACAAAAGGAACTTTGAAGAGATGTTTGTTGATATGGTATTGCTCGTCAGCAGGGGTGAGAACTTCGCTTTCGTCGATATAATCAACACCCAACTCTTCCTGGATCTGCGCTTCGGTGATATGGCCGATTCTTACCTTGGCCATGACCGGTATAGTTACCGTGTCCATTATTTTCAGGATCATTGCCGGATCGGCCATACGGGCCACACCTCCGGCTGCCCTGATGTCTGCTGGTACACGTTCTAAAGCCATTACAGCAACAGCACCAGATTTTTCAGCAATCTGGGCCTGTTCCGCTGTAGTGACGTCCATAATCACCCCACCTTTTTGCATCTGGGCCATTCCTTTTTTTACTCTAAAAGTTCCCTGTTCTTTCATTTAAAACCCCCCTGACAGAAGATGTTCATTCAATCAATATTGACCGGTCTGACCGGAATTCCTTTTGCGGTCAGATATTCCTTAATATCTGCAATACTGTAAGTGCCGTAGTGCAGGATGGAAGCAGCCAGCACAGCATGGGCCTGACCATTAGTCAGCGCTTCATAAAGATGCTCTAAATTTCCCGCTCCGCCGGAGGCAATAACCGGGATATTGACTGCTCCGGCAACTGCTGCCAGCAAAGCGGTGTCGTACCCGTCAAGTGTTCCGTCTGCATCCATGGAAGTGAGCAGAATTTCTCCTGCCCCAAGCTTTTCAGCTGTAACTGCCCATTCAACAGCGTCGCGGCCTGCCGGGTTGCGTCCGCCGTGGGTGAAGACTTCCCACTTTAAATCATCACTTCCAGATGAGGAAACCTCAACCCTTTTAGCATCAATGGCGACAACAATACACTGGCTGCCAAAACGTTGGGCCCCGGCCTGGATCAATTCCGGGTTCTGCAAGGCTGCTGTATTCAAAGAAACTTTATCAGCGCCTGACTGCAGGAGTTCCTGCATGAAATCCAAATTGTCAATTCCGCCTCCCACAGTTAGTGGAATGAAGACAGCGTTCGCAGTTTTCTCCACCACATCGATGATGGTCTGCCTCTTTTCAACGGAAGCGGTAATATCTAAAAAAACTAATTCATCGGCGCCCTCGCGGTTATAAAAACTAGCTCTTTCCACAGGGTCGCCAGCATCTCTTAAATTAAGAAAGCGGGTCCCCTTGACGACCCGGCCGTCCTGCACATCCAGACAGGGAATTATTCTCTTTGCCAGCATAACTTTGATCTCCTTAAAATTCAGTCTTTATCTGCCGATTCCCGGCTATAATCTTACCAAAATTACTGAGCAGTTGCAAACCTGCCTGGCCGCTCTTTTCGGGATGAAATTGAACTCCGTAAAGATTGCCTCTATAAACTGCCGAAGTAAAAGAAATTCCGTACTCGGTCAGGCCGAGAATGTAATCTTTTTTTTCCGGAAGGGCATAATAAGAGTGGGTAAAGTAAAAGTAAGCCCCGTCATTCAAGCCTGCAAAGAGGGGATGTTCACAAACCGGGTTCACCTTATTCCATCCGACATGGGGAACTGGTAGTCCTTCCGGGAAACGTCTGACTTCTCCCGGAATAGCATTCAAGCCCTCATCCGGCTGATTGTTACCGCTCAGGCTGGACTCCTCGCTTTTGGAAAAAAGAAGCTGCATGCCCAGGCAAATCCCCAGGAAAGGTTTTCCGGCTGCTATGGCATCATGCAAAGAAGTGGTAAGTTTCTTCTTGGAGATTAAGGAGGCAGCATGGGCAAAAGAACCAACTCCGGGAAAAATAATTGCGTCAGCTGAAGCAATAACCTGCGGATCATCTGAGATTAAAGGTTCTAGAAAAACTTTTTCTGCTGCTTTGAAGATACTGCTTAAATTTGCGCACTCACTATCTATGATAACCAGAGAAGACATCGGACACTCCTTTTTTTGTTTTAGTTTCCGATTCTATTAAAGCACCTAATTAAGATGTTTACAAGTTTATTATACACGATCTGGATGAGATAAACATATTTCATTTCATAAATCTCGAACAGTCCCTTTGTAATTAAATCATTGGCTGGCAATTTTCACAGAGCAATCTGCTTCGACTTCCCAGAAAATTTCTCCCAGCGTTCTGATTCCAAAAAGGATATCTTCAATGCAGGGTTGGCTAAAAGAGAACCTCGCGCTGTGCAGGCCGCCGCCATTGCTTGAAAACCCTTCTCCATGCACAAAAGCCACATTCTGCTGCAGCGCTAGATCAAGCAATTCTTTGCTGGCCGGATAGTAAGCTGGGAAGTTGACCCAGATAAAAAAGCCGCCTCCCGGCCTGCTAAAATTGATTCCGGCCGGAAAATGCTGTTCCATCGAATCAATCATGGCATCTCTTTTTTCACGGTATAATGACCTTAACAATCCGATATGTTTATCGACAAAGCCATTCCTTGAAAGACTGTATGCTAACTGTTGGCCCAGTGAGCTGGAGCAAAGGTCGGCAGTCTGCTTGGCCATACTCACTTTTTCAATGAGTGGTTTAGGGCCGGCCAACCATCCAATCCGGATTCCGGGGATGAGAATTTTTGAATAAGAACCGAGGTATAGAACCCGGTCTTCACGATCGATCGCTTTATAGCTTAAAGGGACATCTTCTTCAAAGTAGAGATCTCCGTAAGGATTGTCTTCAAAAATAATAATATTATAGCGGGAAGCCAGGGCTAAAATTTCATAACGACGTTGAAGGCTGGTCGTAATTCCAGTCGGGTTTTGGAAATTGGGTACGGTATAAAAAACCTTGGGCCGCCGACCATCTCTGGTATGTTTTTTTATGGTTTGTTCCATGCTGGACGGAATAGGGCCTTCTGAATCCATCTCAATGCCCACTGTGACCCCGCCATAAGATTTAAAGGCGCTCATTCCGCCGATATATGCTGGTTCTTCGACTAAAACAGGGTCACCTGCATTAATCAAGATGCGAGCCAGCAGATCAAGGCCCTGCTGAGAACCATCAGTAATAATAAGATTGTCAGCTTCACATGATTTTCCGTCCCGGCTCATCTTTTCGCTTAACACCTTGCGCAGATCATAACTTCCTTCGGTAGGGCTGTATTGAAGGGCTTGCCGGCTATCTTCCCTGATTAGTCTGGTCAGGGCCTGAGATATATCTTCTTCCGGGAAATAATCATTACCCGGAAATCCCCCAGCAAAAGATATTATTTCAGGCTTTTCGGTCAGGGCAAAGAACTGCCGTATTTGTGAACCGGTAATATTTCTAGTTCGATTGGAGAAAAAATTATGCCATTCAATACTCATTTTAAATGCCTCCCTTGATTTAAGTAACCCCTTTTTGTTTTTAGAGTGCTTTTTGAAATCAAAAAGCCCGCCTCTTAATAAAAGAGACGGGCAGATTACCGCGGTACCACTCTAGTTGTCCACATTTAGCAAGCTAAATATTGAACCTCTCGTTAAAATTAACGGTATTGCAACCGGCTGCGCTTAAAAATATAATAATCTTTCAGCACAGCAGCTCCGGGGCGGCTTATTGCTTAGACTACCGGGGGCTTTTCCAGCTACACAAGCCCTTCTCTGGATGGATTGTCAAAGTTTTTATCCCCTTCAAAGCCATTATCTATGATATTATTGTAAGACTATAACAGATGTTAAAGGATAATACAAGGGTTATAGCAAATTAATATGGTGTGGATTTATTGATACTAGATTAAAATGTGGAGGGATTACAATGTCTAAACCGGAAATGCGTTCTTGCCTGCAGGTTATTAAACCTTATCAACCCGGAAAACCAGTTGAAGAGGTTGAAAGAGAGCTTGGTTTGAAAGGCGTCATTAAAATGGCTTCTAATGAAAACCCGATGGGTTCTTCACCTCTTGCCGTGAAAGCAATACAGGAAAAAGTCGATCAAATGCATATTTACCCGGATGGCAATGCTTATTACCTAAAAAATGCCCTGTCAGCAAAGCTTGGTGTTTCACCGGATCAACTCGTCTTTGGCAATGGATCAGATGAACTAATTTCATTTTTGACTCTGGCCTATATAAATCCGGGAGACGAGGCGATCATGACCAAACCCAGTTTTTCCGAATATGTCTTTGCGATGCGCTTAATGGGTGGAGAAATTCGCAAGGTCCCTTTAAAAGAAGGGAGCTTTGAATTTGATCTCGAGGGTATTTTGAACGAGGTCAATGAAAAAACCAGGTTGATATTTTTGTGCAGCCCCAATAATCCGACTGGAACAACAGTTTCCAAAAAGGATTTGGCTGGTTTTGTTGAAAAGCTTCCTCACAAAGTAATCCTGGTTTTGGACCAGGCCTATCACGAGTTTGCCACTGATCCTGATCATCCCGACGGGATGGACTACATTAATGAAGGGTATCCGGTGATTTCGTTAAGGACCTTTTCAAAGATTTACGGACTGGCCGGGCTGCGCATCGGTTATGGGATCACCATACCGGAAATTGCCGCTGATATAAATCGGGTTCGTGAACCATTTAATGTTAACGCTATGGCCCAGGCAGCTGCTATGGCCGCCCTCGAAGATAAAGACCACCTGGAGCGCAGCCGCCAGATGGTCAGCTCAGCACGCAAACAGGTAGCGGCAGGTTTTGCTGAAATGGGCCTTAATGCTGTACCCGACCAGGCTAATTTCTGCTTTGTTGATGTAAAGGTTGATTCTCGGCAGGCTTTCGAAGCTTTGCTCAAAAAAGGGGTAATTGTTCGAACCGGTGATATTTTTGGATTCCCAACCCATCTGCGGGTTACTTATGGAACCGGTGAACAAAACAAACGGTTTCTCGCTGCACTGAAAGAGGTTCTCGAAGAATTGCGGTAAAATTATTCAGGTGATATCAGGTGGTGCAATGAAGGTAAGGCAGGTATCGCCGTATCTTTTTTCCCTGGTAACAGGGAATTCTTCAGTCCACTGCCGGTTCTTAGTATAATGTTCAACAACAAGCAGACCGTTTATATCGATGACTTTATAGCTAAAAATGCTCTGGACAACCGGAGCAATATTTTTGCAGGCATAAGGCGGATCTAAGTAAACCAGATCCGCCTTGAACTTTTCCCGGGCTAGTTTAAACACTGTTTTTTCAGCATCGTTCGGTATAAGCCTTGCTTTTTCTGTCAACCTGCTTTTAGAAAGGTTTTCTTTGATTAAAGAGATGTTTTCTTTTTTATGATCAACAAACACACAAGCCCTGGCCCCCCTGCTTAATGATTCAATACCAATCGCCCCGCTCCCGGCATAAAGATCAAGAAACAAAGAATCATTTATACGGATGCCCAGTATGCTGAAAAGAGCTTCTTTAACCCGGTCAGAGGTCGGTCTGACTGCTATGCCTTTTGGGGCTTTTAGCCTGGCTCCTTTGGCCGTCCCGGCGATTACTCTCAACTCTAAACATCCCCTGTTAAAATTATATCAAAAAGTTGCAGTTCCGGGTAAAGATAGTGATTAACTATGGTTAATCTATCGATGCCTGCTTTTAAAGCATATAATAAAAAGCCCCCGCTTAAAGTTTACCGGAGGCAAAAATCAATCAGGCCGTCAGACAGTAATATATCAATCAGTTTTTTTTTACAGTTAGCACATCAACATTTTTTGCCTGCTGCACTACAGCGCTGCTTACACTGCCCAAAAAGATTCTTTTCAATCCACTAAGTCCCCTGCTGCCAATAATAATCATGTCAAAGCCTTCTTCGCAGGCTACTTCCACTATAGTCCGGGCGGGGTGGCCTTCTTTAAAAATGGCCCGGGCTTTGATGTTGTTTTTTTCCAAGAATTTCAGAGCATCATCTAAAATCTCGTTTTTTTCTTCTTTATGATCTTCTACCATTCTTCTGAATTTCTCTATTTCTTCCGTTGAAAGATCTTTGTATGATGTTATTCCGGATAAATCCTGCGCGTGATCATAAACATATATTACAGCAACTTCGGAGGCATCATCCCCCCTGGCAATCGTAATTGTTCTGTCTAAAGCTTTTTGACTTTGCTCTGATCCATCTGTGCAAACTAAAATCTTCATTTGTATCAAATCTCCTTTGCATGGATTGATCATCATGATTCGGAATCTATGCTTTCGCTCAGCTTGAAGCTATTTTTGATTGTTCTATGATTTCATTTTTTCAGTTTAATTATACCAAAATTATTCAGGGAGTAAAAGTTGTTTGATAATAAGTTTTATATTTTTGCAGGAAATTTCGGAATAGTTGAAGAATCTTTAACTAAGTAAATGAATCAGGCTGAAAACTTTTTTCTGGAAAGGAGTGAAACAAGGGTGAAGCCTAAATTAATTGCTATACTGGTTATGGTCGTATTATTTATAATTATTTTGATCCAGAACACTCAAGTCATAGATTTGAACCTGTTCTTTTGGACTATATCAATGTCCCAGATTATTCTAATTGTCTTTGTCTTGCTTGGTGGTTTTATAATTGGGTTCCTGGCTTCGATGCTGAGCAGGAACAAAAGTTAAATTGATTTTGATAAGGATTGCTGATAAGTTTAACCTTCAAACATAAATAAACATAAATAAAAAGGATAATTTGAACTTGAATACAAGGAAAATGTATATACTGTATTATACTATTATAATAATTATAGCCGTGTTAACAAGTTATTTTATAAGCCCTTTCTGGGGCGGCACAGTATTGTTTTGGGTTGGTATTGCTGCAGCAGTTTTCTTTGTATTTGCATTATTGGGCACGATTTATGGTAATCCAGATGAATAGGCGCAGTGGGAGGTTAGAAAATTGTCAGAAGAAGATTATAAATTAACCGAACGGGCTCGTCGGAAATTGGTTAAACTGGAAAGCTATATAAGTGTTATGCCGGAGGGGCAGGACAAAGAAAGATTGTCCAAAGCCTATCTTGAACTGATTGAAGATTTAGGGCTGCCAACAGAATATGGTGAAAGTATACGAAAAGAGCGGCTCTAAAATAAATTAGGTGCCGGGAAGAATAAAAAAGTAGCGCCCTTCCCCGGCAACCCTTCGGTTCAAAATTTCCGCCGTGAAGGCGGATGATGCGGGATATAATAATTAAGGCGATACCAGTACCCTGCACTTCTTTTTCGGTATGCAGGAATGATCACTTGTCGGTTAGGGAAAGGAGTATTTTTGCCGCTATGTAAAATGTTTCTTGGCCATCTAGTTTTAAAGGGAAATTATTCCGAAACATTTTCTCAGGGACACTGCTGGTGCAATCATCTACAACCATTTAACCCAGTAGTTAAATAGCAGGAGGGAGGGTTATGATTGATAAACCCGTCCCTCCTGCTGTTAGTTATACAGGTAATGCTACTTTGCTGATATTTCCCCTCCGTCTTTTTTGACTTCGTCAAGAGCCATCTGCTCATCAGTGCTCAGGAGCTGATCAATATTTAAGATTATCAGCATCCGGTTATCCATTTTACCTACTCCCATAATCAGGTGTGACCGACCTGCAGCGACCTGAGCAGGAGCATCCTGGATGTGGTCATTAGGAAGACGGGCCACTTCACTGACCGAGTCAACGGTAAGGCCAAACATCCTGTCATCAACCTCAACAATAATAATCCTGCTCTCAGCTGTGCGTTCCACAACTTCCATATTAAAACGCTTGCGCAGGTCAATGACCGGGATGACCTCTCCGCGCAGATTGATTACTCCTTCGACAAACTCTATGGAACGAGGAAGGGGAGTAATTCGGACCATCTTTAAAACTTCCCCAACATTGTTTATATCGCAGGCGAATTCTTCCTGGTCTAATGCAAATACGACCAGTTGAGTTTCGCCATCTTTAGTTATTTCAGCCATTTAGAAAACCTCCTTCTTCAGCATCTTGCCTTTGCCTCCGATTCTACTCGGTCAAAAAAGGGAATGCTTGCTTTACTCGTACTTGAATTTATTTAGTTCTGTGGAAAGGTTCTCAGCCGAAGCGCGCAGTTCTTCGGCGGTAGCGGCCATCTCTTCCATAGTTGAAGACTGTTCCTCAATTGAAGCGGCCATCTCTTCTGATCCTGCACTGAGTTCCTCGGCTGCCGAGGCAGTTTCTTCGACCTGCTTTGAGATGCCCTGCACAGCGCTTAATATCTCAGAGAAAGTGGCTCCGGTTTTGGAAACAACTTCGGTTCCTGTTTCCACGTCTTTTACCCCTTCGGTCATGCTCTCTAAGGCTTTTTTACTTTCGTCCTGGGTAGCAGTAATCAAGTCACCGATTTCCTTGGCCGCTCCTGCTGATTGTTCGGCAAGTTTACGGACTTCTTCAGCCACCACAGCGAAACCGCGGCCCTGTTCGCCGGCCCGGGCAGCTTCAATGGCGGCATTTAAAGCGAGCAGGTTGGTTTGATCGGCAATGTCGGTAATTACTCCAAGGATTTTACCGATGTCACTGGAACGCTGGTCAACTTCATTGATGACCCCTTGTAATTCAACAACCCGGTTAGTGATGACCTGCATCTGGTTTACTGCTTCTTCGATGGCCTGGTTCCCTTCTTCTGCGCGTTCTAAGATCTGGGAGTTAGTTTCAGCCATGGTTTGTGAATTGGTGCTTAAGTTTTCAGCATTACTGGCAAACTCGTTGGTGGAGGCAGAAACTTCTTCTAAGGAAGAACTCATCTCCTCAGAGGCGGACGATACCGATTCGCTTCCGCTGTTAACCCCATTGGATACCTCAACTGCCTGACTGATCAAGGTGCGCAGATTCTCACTCATATTGTTGAAGGCCTGGGCCAGCTGCCCAATTTCATCTTTACGCTTAACCTTGGTTTCGACTGTGAAATCACCCTGTGCAATCTGTCCGGCTATCTGTGCTACTTCCTGGACTGGTTTTGCAATGCCAGAAGCGATGAAAAAGCCGACAATTGCAATTAAGCCCGAAGCAACCACAGCAATGACGATCATAATATTTTGCATAGCATTTACACCGGCAAAGGCTTCTTCAGAATAAACTTCAACTACGAAACCAGCCGGGGTATCCCCCAGCATTATTACCTCACCGGCACTTAAAACCATGTCACCATCATAATCCGGAAACTCATCCTGGTAATCAAAATCCATGTTGCCTTCCCGGATCGGGCCGGATAAATATTCCACCGCCTGGGAGTCAACGCTTACATTATGAGCTGCCCCACTGGCATACTCCCCGAGCATAGTGTTGGTTAAAAGCATACCGCTTGCATCGATCAGGTAAGAGTCAGCGCTTTCTCCAAGGTTTTCGACCCCGGCGTGGGTTAATTCATCTATAGCTCGGTCTAGAAAAATAATATTAATGCTCCCAATAACTGAGCCACTGTCTCCTTCACTGCGTACCGGGGTCGATAAGACCATAACATAATCATTAACAACATCGGAATAAAATATTTCAGACCAGGTAGCATTACCTCCAAGAGAACCCTCCAGGTATTCGCGGTCAGAAAGATCAGCGCCTTCAATCTCGCCCAAAGAATCATAAACAACCGTTCCTTCTGTATCAGATAAAAATAGCTGGGCAAAACCATATTCACTGGCCACTGTCGGCATAAGGGTATCCAGAATCGTCACCCGATCCTGCCAATCATCTGCTTCACGAAGGACGACCTCTTCCCCGTCGTCAGTTTCGTAAACTACTGCATCTCTACCCTCTCCATGATAAATATTTAAACTCTGGTAAACATCCCTGGTGGTGGCAAGGACCTGGCCGTCACCTTCGCGTTCAGCGAAGAAATCTTCAAACTGTTGTTCTGAAATTTCAGCAAACATATCAATGGCGCTATAGACTTCTTCTTCAATGTTCTGGCTGGCTTGCATGTAACTGATCACAGCAATTGCTGCCAGCGGCACGATTCCTACTAACAAAAACAGAGCAACCATTCTAAACTTTAAACTCATTTAACAAACCTCCAGTTCGTGATAAATTTACAACATAGTTTTTTGGGCGTTTAAATAATATAGGTGATAAAACTTCTTTTGTGGAAAAGGCGCCGTTAAATTATAATAACTTGCTGTCATTAATCAACCTCCTTGCCTTGCCCGGAACGATTAGCAAACGATTGCTTATGCCTCGAAGAAATATATTCTAGAAGATTTACTGCGAAGGTTTCTTTGGCTATACCACCACTGATTGGATGTGAGCCAGGTGGGTAATAATCGACGAGATCATTTTTAAATAAATACAGAGCTAAAACTTCTAGGTCAGGATTAGATTGTTTAAACTTTTGGAGTTCTTTAATGTACCAGCGGTTCCCGGCTAGCATTTCATGATCGATCAGGATCAAATCCGGCTGCTGTTGATCGGCATGCAAATTGGCTTGATCAAAATCAGCAGCAGTTTCCACAGCTTCAATGCCCGGCAGCTGCTTTAAATAGCAGCAGGCCGATCTTAAAAAATATTGATGTGAATCAATGATGAGCAGACGGAGAGAGGACACTAGTCGTTCACCTCGCTATAAATATATATAGCAGCTCTGATAACATAGATTATAAAACTAACCGGTAATTAATGTATATGGGGAAACTCCCCATCTACGCATGGGGATGTTCCCCAAAAAAATATGGGGAAACTCCCCATTTTTAAAAAATGTATTTGCATTAAAAAAGATTAGGAGAAATATTTAGAAAAAATTGATTAAAAAGTAAGCAGGCGTTGCTTATTACTGCCTATGAGATAGAGGCCGCTTCACTGTAAAGAACCAGGCCGACTGCGGCAGTTACTAGCGCATAGCAATCCACAAGTCCCAGGTCGGCATAAGCTACCAGGCTAATATAAGGATCAGGGAACCGGGCAGAAGGTAGTTTAAAACAAGCGCAACCATGACCGGTCGTAAGATGGTCTTGAATGGCCAATATTTATTGAATAGCATCTGAATTACCGGAGGAAATAAATATTCTTATCTACCCTCAAGTAGACACCCGTCTGTCATGTAAGATGATATAAAATAGGTTTTGGTTAAAGGTGGTGCTGCACGATGAAAAAAGAAAAGGGGAGAGAGGGCACCCATTCTTCAGGCTTTTTAACAATCGGGATATTGGCGTTTATTATCGTTTCAATTATAGTGTGTGCTGCTGTTAATCACAGCGGCGACAGTGATAACACAGGGGCTGTTACCGGTTAATATCCTGGGCGTTTACAGGGATTGAGCGAGATCCCTGCAGAATGGATAGAAAGACTGGAGTTGAAGGATGTGATCATGAGAGCTGCTGATGAAATGCTGATTTTAAATAAAAATCATTAAACTGGCAGGAATTTGTGAGTATATAATAGAAAACTTTTTTAACAATCATAATTATAAGATAAATCACAAGGTTTAGCAGGGGGTGCTGCATGGAAAGGGGCCGTGAAAAAGAATTTCTCTCAATTAATGATTTGCCGGATCACTTTAAGTGGAATTATGAACTGTTTCAGATTATTAGCGATCATATTTTAGACCTGGTTGCTGTGATTGATCTAGAGGGTAATTATATATTTGCCAGCAAAAGTTACACCTTTATGGGTTACGAGCGTGATCTCCTGCCGGGTAAAAATGTTCTCGAGTTTGTTAAACCTGCTGATTTTCCATATATTGAGTTTGCTTTGCAGAAGTTTAAAAATAATGAAGAAACTAATCACAAATTAGAATATAGGCATAGATGTGCAGATGGTAGTTACCGCTGGCTTGAAACGGTTGGTAATTTGATCAAAGATCAAAAGGGCCGGACAAAAGGGATCATTTTTAGTTCACGGGATATTACCGCGCGAAAAAAAGCGGAACAAGTTCTTGCCAATCAGCTTGAATTGCAAAAAGTAATCTCAGAGATATCAACTTCTTTTATAAACCTTTCCTCTGAAAGCATAAACGAATCAATCGATCAAGC
>Ga0207421_10006013_pt1 | contig 13362 bp, 16 predicted proteins | sample SodLakKL_010_SED_4_FD_187542 | JGI IMG/M metagenome (GOLD analysis project Ga0207421, IMG submission 187542) | Alkaline sediment microbial communities from Lake Tanatar, Kulunda Steppe, Russia - 8KL_010_SED (SPAdes) (version 2) | ecosystem: Environmental > Aquatic > Non-marine Saline and...
ATGCCCTTGCCTACGGGTTATCTTCCTGCTGGTTAGGTGATGAGGATTTCTTTCAACCCTCCGGCTTAGCAGACATGCCGGGCACACAAAAAAGTGCTGCAGTTTTGAACTGCAGCACTTCTCTTTTCACTTGGTTATTTTCGGGTCCAGGGTATCCCTCAACCAATCCCCGAAAAGATTTAAACCCAGGGCGGTGAAGGCCAGGGCTAGGCCAGGGAAAGTTGCCATCCACCAGGCGTTAAAAAGGAAATTTCGCCCATCAGAAAGCATATTACCCCAGGCTGCGGTGGGAGGCTGAACTCCAAAACCCAAAAAACTAATTGTAGCCTCGGCGATTATAATCTGAGAAATCTGGAGAGAAGAAATTATGATAATTGGGGTAAAAACATTGGGGAGAATGTGAAAGAAAATAATCTTAAGTTCCGATTGGCCCAGGGCTTTTGCAGCAAGAATATAATCCCTGTTTTTTAAAGCAAGGACCTCTCCTCTCACCAGGCGGGCGAAAATTACCCACCCCGTTATTATCAGGGTAATAACTACATTACGCAATCCCATTCCTAAAATAGCATTGATTATTAAAGCCAGGAGAATAAAGGGAAAGCTTAACCACACATCAACAAGGCGCATGATAACTGAATCAAGCCAGTGCCCGAAATACCCCGAGAATAAGCCAACTACCGTTCCAATGGTTCCCGCAATTATTACCGTAACCAATCCAACAAAAATGGAGATCCTCGAACCAAAAAGAACTCGAGAGAAAAGGTCCCGGCCCTGTTGGTCCGTTCCAAAAATGTGCCCCGGGGTTCCTGGTGGCCTCAGCCGGTTGGGCCGATCGGCCTGATTGGGATCAAAGGGAACGATAAAAGGGGCAAAAACACTGGAAAAAATAACGGTAAGGATGATAATAAAACCAATCAAACCTGTCGGGCTCTGGATCAGTTTTCGTAACCACCAGATCATAGGCATTCGGCACCAACCCCTGATACAGGGATAGTTTGCCTTCTCTCCTTTCTTCAGGAACTTTTTGGGATTTTTCTGTTGTTTAATCGTAGGATATTCGGGGATCCACCAGCAAATAGACAAGATCAACAACAAGATTTAAAGAAGCATGAACCACGGCAATAAAAAATACCCCTGTAAAAACAACCGGGAAATCCCTGTTTAAAAGTGACTGGACAAGCAAACGGCCCAGACCCGGCCAGTAAAAAACAGTTTCTGTAACAACAGCACCACCCAGAAGCTGCCCGAGCTGTAACCCCAGCAGAGTTATGATTGAAATACTGGCATTCCGCAAAGCATGTTTGTAAAGAATCCTCCGTTCGGTTAATCCTTTGGCCCTTGCAGTCCTGATATAATCGGTATTTAAAACATCCAGGACAGTTGACCGTGTCATTCGGGCAAACCGGGCCGCATAAAAAGCAGTCAGGGTGATAATGGGGAGAATTAAATTGTTTAACTCTCCCCTACCACCTGTAGGAAGCCATTCCAGGGTTACGGCGAAAAAAAGGATTAACATAATCCCAAGCCAGAACCCTGGAACAGCCTGTCCGAAAACAGTAATAACAATCGCAATCTGATCAAACCAGGACCCTCGAAAAGCAGCAGATAAAACGCCAATAGGAATGGCGACCAGAAGCGAAACTACCACCGCAATAAGAGCAAGTTCAAGGGTAGCAGGAATTCTTGAAAAAACCAATTGAACTGCTGTTTGAGGATGGCGCAAGGATTGACCAAAATCTCCTCTCAAAGCGCGGGAAACGAAGCGAAAATACTGGACAAAAATCGAATCCTCAAAGCCCAGCCTTTGCCTCATTTCCGCAATCTCTTCATATGTGGCATCCATTGGAAGGAGCAGAATAACGGGATCTCCTGCTAAAAACTGCATGAAGAAAACCGCAGTGAGGGCTAGGAATACTACTATTAACATTTGGAATATCCGCTTGATCAGGTACCTTTGCACTCCTTATCCTCTCCCTCGCTCTAAGAAGATATGCTAAGCCAGTTAATTAACTATTGTTAATCATTCCAGCGCATTTCAAAACCAAGGACTCTTTCATCAGCTCTTGGGGTCCAATCCAGATCAACATTAACACCCCAGAGGTCGTGCTGCTGCCACAGGAAAATCCAGGGAGCTTCATCATAAACTATTTGCTGGATCTCATCCCATGCTTCCCGCATTTCATCCGGATCAACAAGGCCAACCGCATCAGCTATCATTTCATCAAGCCAGGGCAGGCCAAAACCACTATAGGTCCTTTCAGTAGACATCAACGATTCTATTGTTCCCTGGGCATTAAAAGCTGGTCCCCAACCAAGGAGGAACATTTCACCTGTATTCCGATTTATTATCCGGTCCAGGTGGGTTCCCCATTCATTAACCCTCACAGAAACATCAATTCCGATTTCTCCCAGCTGGTCAGCAATTGCCATTGCAACTTCCCGATCCTGGGGATAACGACCGTCCGGGGAATCAAGAGTTAATTTTAATTCTGAAGGTTCATAACCAGCATCCCGGATCAGTTGAACTGCTTTTTCTGGGTCAAAGGGATAGGGTTCAAGACTGGGGTCATGGTCAGGGTTTAAAACCGAAAGACAGCCCGCCATCTGGGTTCCACTTCCATCCAGGACAAACTCAATTAACTCCGGAACATTTACAGCATAGTTAAATGCCTGGCGCACTTCTTTGCTTTGCAGGGGACCTTCCTGGAAATTAACCAGGGCTATATAATTGACCCTGGAACTGGGAATTCCCCGAACTTCAGTTCTTCTTCCACTATTAACCCTGTCTACCATATGGCCGGGAACATCCCTGATTACATGGATCTCCCCTACCAGAAGAGCAGCCACACGGGTTGAAAATTCGGGAATGGGGCGAAATACAACCCTTTCCACTTCCGGGGTTCCCAGCCAGTAATCTTCAAACCTTTCCATTACAATTTCCTGGCCTTGAGCCCATCTTGTAAATTTGTAGGGGCCTGTTCCAATAGGATTAAGAGAAGCATATTCTTCTCCGACCTCCCGGACATAGCCCGGTTCGAGAATATAGCAGGAAGTAAGTCGATCCAAAAGAATGGGCATTGGTTCGGAAGTATGGAAGCGGACAGTATAATCATCAATTATTTCCACAGTGTGAATTGGTGAATAACGTCCCCTGTAGGCCATTTCATTTTCCGGATCATTGATATAGTCAATGGTAAATTTAACGGCTTCGGCGTTAAAAGGTGCCCCATTGTGAAATTTAATTCCCTCGTGCAGATAAAACTCCCAGGTTAAATCATCCAGCACCTCCCAGCCCTTTGCAAGATGCCCAATATATTCCATGGTATCCCGATCTCGGGTAATCAGGGGATCGTAAATGTTGGAAATCGGGTCATGGGTGGCCAGGTCTATAAATTTCATGGCAAAAAGGGTGCGGGCATCCGCGGGAGATCCGATAATCACCTCATTCGCGGCCATTGTGGAGCTGGTTAGTAAAAGAGTAACAAGTAAAACCAGGCTGAACACATTCCAGAACCTTTTCATTTTTTTCAACTCCTTTGTTTTTAATTATTCAACCCTAAAGTACTGACCAATTCACATGAATATTTCTGCACCTGTTTTTTGACCGGTTCCTCCAACTTCAAAACAAAAAAAGATTTAAAAAAACCTCAGCTAAATCCCTTTTTAATCCTGTCCTCCAGCAACCAAAATTAATTTTACTTGGCTTCAGTGTATATTATATTATTAAACCAAGCTTTACTTTCCCCTGCAAACAAATTAACTTTTTAATTAATTATCTCGCTAGGTTAAGCCCCAATTATTTCCCATTTTTTTAATTCTTTTTTTAAATCAGGTTCTCCCAAAAGAATTCTTAAAAAATAAAAATTGCCCCGCAGGGCAATTTCAGAATAAGACCCAATTAATTTTTTCTTTAAAGAGTTATTGATATCCGAACTAATTGTTCTCAGTAAAATCGGGTAGCAAGTAATCAAAAAGGTGAAAAATATCGCGGATACTTTTAACCACGGGTCCCGTTTATTTATTTTCACTAAAAACCCCGTGAGGATCAATTAAAATTGACTGTGCTCCCAAATCTCTAATAGGACTGATTTCTTTAAGATAATTATCCCCGATTGAGATAAATCCCTGGGAGTCAATTGAAAATTCCTCTTCTATCTTTTTTACCAATGATTCTGTCCCTGCAGGTTTTTCACAGCAGGTAAAAATGGAGTGGAAAATTTTTTCAAGCTCCAGCAACTTAAGTAATCTTTCTGTACCTTCCTGATCGCTATTGGTCGCGAGAACCAGAGGGTAAATTTCACTTAAAAAACCTAATTTCTCTCCCAGGCCAGGAACTGGGCGCAAGGCATGATCTGTTTCGACAAGCCATTTCTTTGTTTTTTGGTAGCAATAACCGGGATCTTTAAGCCCATAATGAAAAGCACAGGCCGCTGGCAGCCACCACCCATCTCCCATGTAAAACATGTTCTCCATATTGCCTTGGGCATAGCGAGGATATAGAGCGGCAACCCGATCATCTTTCAATTTTATCCCTTCCCAGGTCCAGGCAGCTTTTACCCTCCTTTTAGCATCTATTTCCGGGATTAAATCCTTTTCCAGGTCATATACCCTTCCCAGGCTAGGGGTATGGTTTCCCCGGCGGGAAGGGTGTAAATCCTTCCAAAAAAATCACGCTTTTCCGGTTTCAACCTTTCGGCCAGGCATTTTGCATAATAATCAAAATGGTCCTGGTCCTCGTAAAGGGTTCCATCAAGATCAAATAAGAACAATTCAATTTTCTTCGGATCAATTTTTTTTAATATTTTTTCCATGTTCACCAACAACTCCTGCTCCTTTAGCAGAGATCCTATGTAATTCGTTTCCGAATATATGCGCTGGAATAGTCAATAATTGTAACCACCACTATTATAATCAATAAAGACATGCCCACTATTGGCCAGCGCCTGAACTGCAAACTTTGCAGCAAAATAACACCAATACCCCCTGCACCAACCAGACCCAGAACTGTTGCTGCCCTTAGGTTTAATTCAAAACGGTAAAGGGCCGTAGCCAGAAATTGAGGTAAAACCTGGGGGAAGATAGCGTACAGAAAAACTTCGGCCCGGTTGGAACCACTCGCTTCCAGAGCTTCTATTGGGCCGCGGTCAATTGTTTCAACGATCTCAGAATTTAATTTGCCCAGCATCCCAATAGAATTAATTCCGATAGCCATAACTCCGGCAAGGGGCCCGGGCCCATAGGAAGCTACAAAGAAAATTCCCAAAATCAACTCGGGGAAAGTTCGAATAGCATTTAAAATCTGTTTTGCTAAAAAAACTACCCAGAAAGGCACCCCGATTTTTGCAGCGGATAAAAAGCTAATGGGAAAAGCAAGAACAGCTGCAATTGTAGTGCCAATAACCGCAATTTGAATTGATTCCATCATCGCCGACAGGGAACGAGAAAAATAACTCATATCAGGGGGAAACATTAACTTAATAATGTTTCCGATCGAGGGAATCCCCCGGGAAATCCTTTCCCAGTTTATGTTCATCCCTTCCAGGGACCAGATTATTACCCCCAAAATAACCAGGAGGTTGACAACTCTTTTAAATAACTGCCAGTTTATCTTCAAACCAATACCTCCCTTAGCTTGGTGCTGGCATAATCAATTGCCATAACCAGGATAAAGGTGACGAGGATTATCATTGATGCATTCTGGTAGCGGAATAAATTTAGAGAGGTCTGCAGGGGAACCCCTATCCCCCCGGCTCCAACCAGTCCTAACACCGTTGATACCCGAATATTTATTTCAAACACATATAAACTATAACTGGTATAGGCAGGCAGTATCTGGGGAACCACTGCATATTTTATCATTTCCAACTTGTTCCCCCCCACAGCCTGCAGGGCTTCCAGCGGGCCATAGGAAATTGCTTCAAGACTTTCACTGGTAAGCTTAGCAATTACAACTATTGAAAAAATAGTTATCGCAAGCATGCCTGAAAATGCCCCTAACCCGATACCTGCAACAAGAATTGCCGCATAAAGCAATTCCGGAATGGTTCGAAAAATGTTCATAAAACCTTTTGCGAAAAAATAAATATACTTGTTTCTGGTAATATTGTTGGCAGCAAGGAGGGTTAAAGGAATGGTAAGAATTGCTCCAAAGAAGGTCCCCAATATTGCAATTTGAATGGTTTCAACAAGGGGATTGATCAGGCGTCTGCTGTAGGCCCAGTTGGGAGGTATCATTTCTCCGAGCAAAGAGAAAAAACTGGGAAGTTCCCGGAAAATCTCCAGGAGGTTGAAACCAACACCCCTTGCGCTCCAGATATAAATAATAGCAATTACTGCCAGGGCCCCGATTTTCTTCAGTCTATCAACCCAGAAAACCTTTGTTAACTTTTTTGCTTCAGTTCTGGTTTTCTTGGCCAACCTTGGTCCCTCCCCTCAAATCATCATCTGTAATGGAGCGACCGTAAATCTCTTCAAAAACACCTTCATCTACCTCTGAAGCGGGACCATCAAATACAAGTTCCCCGTCCCTGAGTCCAATTATCCTCTCCCCGTATTCCTGGGCCAGATCAATGAAGTGGAGGTTAACCAGGGTGGTTATTTTATCTTCCTTGTTTATCCTGCGTAAATCCTTCATTACCGCGTGAGAGGTGGGTGGATCAAGAGAGGCCACCGGTTCATCAGCAAGAATAATTTTTGGTCTCTGGGCTAAAGCCCTTGCGATTCCAACTCTCTGTTGCTGACCCCCGGAAAGGTGGTCAGCCCGCACATTTGCCTTCTCACTGATCCTAACTCTTTCCAGGGCGGAAAGAGCAATTTCTTTATCTTCAACAGGAAACAGTCCCAATAAAGTCCTCCAGGTAGGAACATAACTCAACCTTCCCGCCAGTACATTTCGGATTACCCGGGACCTGTTAACAAGGTTAAAGTTCTGGAAAATCATACCGATCTGTGCCCGCATCTGTTTTAATTCTTTTTTGTTCAGTTTGGTTATGTCCCTGCCCTCAATTCTGATTTTCCCTTCTGTGGGTTCAACAAGCCTGTTCACGGTCCGCAACAGGGTGGACTTTCCCGCTCCACTCAAACCGACAATAACTACGAATTCTCCTTCATTTATTGTTAGGCTTACTTTTTTTAAAGCCTGGACATTACCTGGATAAACTACGGAAACATTATCGAATTCTAAAATATTGACCAACCCCTTACCATCATATTCCCATGTAAATAACAGAATGAGGCAGCAGCAAACCTACTGCCTCATTCTCTTCTTTCACCTAATTAAAAGTCGATGTATTCCTGCATTATTTCATAAGTCTCGCGAACGATGTCATACCGTTCGCTGGTTGCCGGAACAAATCCGGAAACATTGTAAAGGGTATTAAGAAGTTCTTCTCCTTCTTCAGTTTCTCCGATTGCCACAAAAGCATCCTGAATTGCCTTAACCAGGTCGGGATGGAGTTCTCTTCTTACAGCTATTCCATCATTGGGAATCTCTGCAGTATAATCGAGTATCTTGAGAACTTCCATTACATCAGGAAATTCAGCTTCAATATCTTCTCGGGCATCATCAAAGCTGACCCCTACATCGACTTCCTGATTATATACAGCAATCATGGCTGCATCATGTGCCCCGGCGAAAATATAGTCCCCGAGGTCGGTATCGGGATCAATTCCGTGGTTTAGCATATGGACATAGGGGAACAGGTAACCAGCAGTAGAAGCCGGATCAACAAAAGCCATGGTTTTACCTTTTAGATCTTCAATGGTTTCAATTCCACTGTCAGCGCGAACAACAAACTGAGATTTGTAGTGGTCTGCACCAAAACGAATGGAGTTAAGGATAATTTCTGTGTTGTGCCGCTCCTCGGCCAGAACCAGAGCGAAAGGCCCAAAAATTCCGATGTCTACCCTTCCAGTTCCCATGGCTTCAATAACTCCGGTGAAACTGGTCAGAACGGTTCCGGAAACAGGAATACCCAATTCTTCAGAAAGCAGATCGGTCAGGGGATCGATTGATTCGATCATTCTGCTGACTTCGCGGGAAGGAACCATTCCCAGCATTATACTATCAGGCCATTCATCTCCTTCCGGAGAAATATCCGCCAGGCTTGCAGTTGAAAAAGATAAAACCAACAATGCCGCCAGGAAAATCAAAACCAATTTCTTCATAAAAAAAATCCCTCCTAAATTTTTTTCTTCTTATAATTTCACGAAACTGTTTTATTTTTCCTTTAACCGAATTGTAAAAAAACTGTTAATTTTTGTTCCAGAAGTTTTCCTTTTTCCCGGGAGAAAAAACCCAGTAACCCTGATTTTTTTCCAGGCTTGCTATTCTACCACCAACCACCAACCACCAACCACCAACCACCAAGAAGAAAACGCCAAAAAAACCATTTTCCCAATCAACCTCCTGACCCGATTAAATATTCTACACCTGATCCGGGAATTCCCGATTCTAACAAATACTACTCCTACCCCAAAAACTCTTTCCCGAAAAATTTAATTAAGAAATTCCCAGAAATTTTTCTTAAATCGCCCCGTTCCTGAGCCAGCTGGAAAAAAGTTGCCAAGCTTATAAAAAGAAAAAAAGCGGTTATGACCGCCTTAAAATATAATTTATACTTCTGGGATTTACAAATTTAAAGAACTCTATAATAAACCTCTATCTTCTGTTTCAAAAATAACCATTGCAGAATGCCACCCCACGCTTCCATCTGCAGAATATCCATATTTTATGTCCACTACCTTACTTCCACTATTGTTCTTCAACCACTTGTTGATATCTTTTTCTAGATTCGAGCTTTTCTTGTTTCCACCAAAAATTTTTACCCTATAAATTCTTACCATCTCCTCCATTATTCAAGGATAACTTAAATTGATATCTTACCAAAACTCCCTTCCGGTTAGAGTTCTTACCGCTTTACAGAACTCTTCCCACTTTTCAGGGAAAGCATTACTTCCGGTAAATTTAAACCTTTGATCCTCAAACACTATTTCTAAAGACCACTTGGTTCCATTAAGGACACCTGAATCTTCATAATGTTTATCCCAGGAAAAAACACCAATTTCCTCAAGATTTTTCCTGAATTCCTCCAGTTCCTGATAAGAAAGGTTAATTGTTTCTTTATTAATTAACTCAAATCCGTAATCAAGGACAACGTATTCCGCTTTTTGCTTTACAAAATCAATTTCAACCTGGTAGGACGTTTCCGAATAACCTCCAACGGTAGTATAAATTTTGGTTAAGTTACTAATTGGCCCCTACCCCCTCTCCCAATCCAGATGTAAAAATAAACACTTCATCTTAAAGGATACACTGGCGCAAATAAATTATTCTCTTTCCTCTATCCATGTTCTATACTCTTCCTCAAAGATGGTTCTTAATTCGGAATGAGTAAAACCCCTGCGTTGGATACCTACATCCAATCCCTCGTTTCTATTATCCCAGCCAATCAATTCTTCTTCAGAATTGAAATAAAGGGGTGCACCACGGTAATACCAGATTTTTTCTGCAGTCATTTCTGGCTCTCCCAACAATTCTAAAATCTGTTCCTGATTCATCCCCAGATGGAGATTATCTCTTTCTTCGCTTCCGGGGCCTTTATGATAGATCATTACCATGTCCTGTTGGGGATTATACTCCAAAATATCAACATAATCTTTGTGGACCCATCCCTTTTCAAACCCAGCGGAGGAAAACAAAACTATATAATACCAGTTTTCCTGCTCTCCGGCAACGAAAAAGGTATCCCCAGGATTCAACTGTTTTATTATCTCATACTCTGTATCAGGACCTTCTCTAAAGTTTAAAATTACCTGAGGCATGCCAATTAACATTTCTTCTTTCAAATACTCCTGCTCTTCTTTCGATAAGTGGACCTGTTCTAATCTAGCCGGGCTCTCTTCAACAAGATCGGTTTGATCAACCTCCTGGGCACTATCTCTTCCTAAAAAAGAGAAAAAAGTTATAAAAATAGCTAATAGAAGGACCCCTGTTACAGAGAAAAGGATGGCCTTTTTATTTGCATTTTTCTCAACGGTCAACTTTTTTATTGAACCCCTTTTTCTTTCACTCATCCCGCTATTAAGGGGAGTAGAAATCCTAACTTTTGCAGTTTTCTGGTTGAAATCTTCTGAGGAAGGCCCTAAAACTTCATATTTCCTGATGGGATTTGGGTTTATTGTCCCTTTAAATTTAATTCCCTTCTTCTTTTTCCCCTCCAGTTCCCTTACAGGCCTAACAGATTCTGACTTCCCTTCATTTGTTTCTGATAAAAATGCCTTTAAAAGGTCATGGGTCTTAATTTTTTCCCAAAAACCACCCATCAATGCTGGGACTTTCCCCAGGAACTCTTTAAAATCATCAAAAATAACGGGGGGGCTGGTCTTAGGAAAATCGAGGGCTTGTAAGATTTCCTCCAGTGCCTTACTGGGAAACCCTTCCTCTGTCCAGGGAAAACCTTCCATGGTTTCTATCCATTCCTTTTGGCTGGCTTCAGGAAAAAGGTTTGTAATAAAACGTTTTACCAGTTGAATGTTGTGAGTGATGATGATATCTGCCCTATTAATCATTCCTTCAATCCTGTCCTGATTAAACTCATTATGTTCAGGAGTTTCATTCTTAAAACTATTTTTTTCTTTCTCTCCCGGGGAAGAAGAAACCCTAAATTCTCGGGTACCCTGATACTGATCGATAATATCAATAATCTCCTCGGTTTGCTTATTAAATTCAAAAAGGACGCCGGCAAACTTTACTATTTTATCACCTTCGTTCAAACCTGTTGTTTCTATATCAATTATTATTCCTGTTGTTTGACCTTCTCTTATATCATTAAACATAACCCCACCCCCTTTCCTCAAAAATTGAACCCTGAACGAAGGTTGATTATTTCACTTTTTAAAAAAACCGCTCAAGCTAGTCACTTATCCTATTTCAATAATAAATTTCCTCATTAATACGTTAATTCCTTTCTTGGTGCCATAACATTGCTCTTATTTTTTGCAAGAAATCAAAAAAGGATACTTCTCCCGAAAGAAAAAAAAGGGCTAATAAAATGAAGTATTTTTTCAATTCTTTATTCCCATAAAAATATTCCGTTAAAACAATAAAATCCTGTACACGGGTACAAATCCTAGATGACCTTAATTCAATTAATTCAGGAATCAAAATCATTTGATTCCTGATACCATTATTACTACAAAGAGCTGCCTATTCCAGCCCCAATCGCAGCTCCCATTCCTAATCCAACTGCTATTCCTAGAGCTAAGTCTCCAAAAATACTTCCAAATGCTGCCCCCAGAGCCACTCCAACTCCTATCCCTATTCCAATTCCATTTCCAACTTTTTTCATGTCAGCCTTTTTATTATCCACGTGTTTTTCCCCCCAAATTCAAAACCTTAATAAGTTATTTTTTTTCTACCTCTATTTCACAATATGAGTCTCCATCAAGAACATTTTTCACGTGCTTACACTGCAAGTCAGGATTAAACCCAGAATATTTGGCCTGATCAACAAAGCAGTAAATCCTGCCAAATTTTTCTGCTCCTTTTTCCATCCAAAATTCAGCAAATGGGCAATAAGTGATCTTTATATTGCTTTTTCCATCAGGGTATTCTTTGGGTTCACCCTCCCATCCGATCGAAGGTAAGTCTGAGCCCCTGGAAAAATTCTCTTTCTCCAGAGATAGTCCCATTTCTTTAACTTTTTCCCGGGCTTCCCGCCCACTTTCTTCTCCATAGTTTTTTATTACCTTTTTTGCAATTTCTATTGCTTTTTCTTCACCCAGTTCTTCACTCATAACCTGGATAAAATGATAATAAAGAGAAGCAAGCCTTCTGGCAATTGATTTTACATCTTTTTCTGCAATTTCTTTGCTGATCAGTTTTGAATCCTTTTTACTCACTGCTATTACCTCCTCCCAAAAAACGCAAATAAAAAAACTTAAACTTCTTCTTAAATTTAAACTTTCAGCTTTTTTATTTTTTCTCCTTTTCTTTTCTCAAGAGCAGCATTTTTGCAAAGCAGTAAAAAGAGAACGAGTTTAATCCCGTTCTCTTTACTTTTTGTTATTTTAGTTTCTTCGCAAATGTTTATATATTTCATTCCCCTAAAATAAATTTAACTTGTTTTTATCGCTCAAGGGCATAATTCCTTCTTCCGGGTAAAAAGCATACATTTTCCAATCACCATTTTCTTCCTTTACCAGGATTTCAAAACCTCCGGTAAAAGTTCCGTCAAGGGTTATCTCTTCACACATCCCGGAAATAACAATTTTCCCAACCTGATATTGATAAGAAACGTCCCAAAAAGTTATATTGTGGTCTTCATTACTTGCAATGCTTTTAAGTCTATTCAGGTAGTCTTCCTTATTGTGATCGGTATGATGAAAGATGTTTTCTGCTAAAAAAGGCTCTATTTCATCATTTCCATGGGTTAGGGTAGTTTCAAATGCCGAAAAAATCTCCAGGGCAATTTCCCCAATTTCTTCTGGCTCAATATCAAACTCCGCCAGGAAAATCTTATGAGAATTCATAACAACCTGGATTTTGTGTTCATTCCCCTCTCCATCTTTTTTCCATTCCTTAAAATACCATCCTTCTTGGGGTTGGGCTTCCAGGCTAACACTTGTCCCCCTTATATACTCTGGGAGGTTAGGGTCGATCAGGACACTTCCTCCATCTTCATTATTAATCTCAATAGTTAGTATATATCTACTTATTTCCAAAAGACCACAACCAGAAAATGAAAAAATAACCAAAATTAAAAAACACAAAAACGATTTCCTTTTTATTTCTCCCATCCCACCATCCCCTTTACCAAAATAAGGTATCTTTATTTATTCACCAATCCAAAGGGTTAATCCTTTAATTTTTTCCAATTTTCAAACTTTTTAGCTGATTTTTCTCTTAAACTGAAATGCTCCAAGAACCACACTTTTTACTATTTAAAAGCCCCCTCCAGCAAGAAGTTTTGCTGAAAGGGTTAGTATTTTTATACTCCTAGTTTTTTAACCTCCTCCAAGGCATTTTCCAGATCTTCAATAATGTTTTCTGCTTCTTCAATCCCAACTGAAAGCCTGACTTGCCCTTCCATAATCCCTACCTTTCCTCTTTCTTCCTTACTCATTGTAAAATGACTCATGGAAGGAGAGTGCTGGATAAGGCTATCTATGCATCCCAAGCTTGTAGCCAGACTGATCAACTTAACATTATTCATTACCGTCTTTCCACCTTCAAAACCACCCTTAACATCAAAACTCATCATTCCGCCAAAACCTCTCATTTGTTTTTTGGCTAGTTCGTGCTGAGGATGGGAGGGTAAGCCGGGGTAATAAACCTTTTCAACCATTGGGTGTTCTTCCAGG
>Ga0207421_10006015_pt1 | contig 13360 bp, 2 predicted proteins | sample SodLakKL_010_SED_4_FD_187542 | JGI IMG/M metagenome (GOLD analysis project Ga0207421, IMG submission 187542) | Alkaline sediment microbial communities from Lake Tanatar, Kulunda Steppe, Russia - 8KL_010_SED (SPAdes) (version 2) | ecosystem: Environmental > Aquatic > Non-marine Saline and...
CAACTCTTCAATGTTTGATGCCTTATGAGGATATACGCCTCCTAATATATTTACCTTGATTCGTCCGCTAATTATTGTTGGTGTTTCAGAAATTAAAAAGACACTCTTAAACCCTAATCCGAACTTACCAGTTATATTGTTTGCACCAGATTTGTCAGATGAGGATAAAATGAGCATTTTTTCAAGATCCTGATGAAAACCTCTTTCTCTTCCAGAAAAACTGCTACCTCCAATATAGTTGACCGGTCGTCCCCAATGCATGACTATTAGACACCCGTCCTGATAGCGAACATCAAACCTCTTAGAATGTGCATATGAAAATTCCTGATTAGTATGAGATCTTATCTCTTCTAATTCAACTGCAGCATCATCAGCATTCTGGAACAACTCGAACAAAATCCTGTCTTCCGTGTACTGATAATCTTTAATTTTAGATCTTACAGAATCTAAAACTGCAGACTGAACTTGTGTATTATTCTCAAGTAGCTGTTGAATTTTCTCAAGAGCCTGCATTTCATTAAATTCCCATTTTTTTTTCTTTTCAGGCTTGTCCATGTATTCAGCGACCTTATAACGTGCGTCGTTCCAATAAGACATAACTTTTCTCAACTCAGGTTGCTGAGTATTGCCTATCTGTTTAAGATAGAATGGAAGATGCTTCATTATCAGCTGCTGTGTAGTTCGAACATCTAATTGTTCAGTTTTATCAATTTTTGTCCAAAGATCATCAAGGTTAATCCTAAACTGGTTATAAGCCTTTATTAAAAGGTACTCCATGCTTTTTCTCAGCAGGCTTGAGAGTCTTTCTTCAGTGAAATTATCAGTGTTTAGCTTGCGAAGAAAGATTTTTGGGTAAATCAAGTTGTTCCGAGGTTTCTCGTACCAAATATTCCCAACTATGAGAGTCTCATATTGTATATCTAAAGCCACGTTAATTTTCCCACCTGTAATTGAGCGAACAGGCACTGATTCGCCTTCGACAGGCACAACAATAAAACGATGAACACTCATTGCCTCATGTTGATCCATGCCATATAACCAGCATTTTCTGCCATCAAAGTCCCTTTTTTTATGGATCTCCCAAGACAACTCGTCTCGTATCCACTCAATAGAATGCCCTCCTTGATAACTCTGTGCTAATTTAAGAAGTGATTTGCTGTTACCTAAAATACTGAGAAATGCTCTAATTATCTCTGGAGAGACCAGATCTTCCCATGGTTCGAAATATTTTTTCAAGATATCAGTGGTTTCTTCAACTTTTTGTCTAACATTATCATCAAATCGATGACGTGTTTCTGTGATATTTCCTTCAAGCCTCCCGACAGATACAATTATGGAACTGATAATCCTTTTTTGCTCCTTATCAATAAGGTATGACGGAGCTACACCCTCTGCATCAGCACAAAGACTTTCTGATTCTTTCCAAAAACCTTCACTGTTTAACAGTTTGATTTTTTGCAAAGATGCTTTGCTACCATCACTTTGTACGAAAACTTCTAAATATTTATTATAGAAAATAATATTTTTTGGCTTCTCAATCACACTCGAATTATCTCTTGAACTGATCCAGTTTAAAATATTTACCACTTGAATTAGTTGGATAGGCTTCCTGATATATGGAATAAGACGTTCACTTCTTTCTATTCCATAGTATTCTCTAACTTTGCCAAGTATTTCCCAGGCTGGCAAAGCAATATTTGGTGGCATTACTTTTCCAACGTCTATCAACACATCTAACTCATTCAGGGCGCTGATTGTTATTCCGCCAACTGCATAACGATCCATATCACCAATCAACAATCCCAACCTTTCTAAACCATCATTTTCACAAGCAAAAAAGTACTCTTTTAACACATTAAAAGCACAGTGATTACGCAGTTCATCTTTTAATTTTTCTGGAACACAGTAAACACCAGGCATTTCTTCAGTAAGCCTGATAAGTTCTTCGCTTAAGCTTTCTAGAAATATGACATCTTCTGGGCTTACTGGGTTTAATATGTTGTCTATGAGCCATGGTCTTGTTTTTAGAGAATTGTTTAATTCATGGTCAAGTTCATCAATGGCACTTATCTGGTCCAGACTATCCATTATCTCCAGATAAAATCTCGATGGTTCTCGTGTATTAATAAGAATCTTAACTTTATCTATATGGGTAAGAGCATTAAGATATTTTTTCTGGCAACTTTGAATTTTACTGCTCCCACTTAATTTGAACACCAAGACATCATCCAGGCATGCCTCAGGCAAACAAATGTCCGACTCTAAAAACGCATTCTCCTCAGGGATAGCACAAAAATGTCCACTAAGTGTTTCATGAATAGGTATTCTTTTCCATATATCTCCCATATCAACTGAATCACTAAGTATTGTTTCCAGTTCATCAGAAGACATAAACCTGCCTTGAATGTTTTTAAATTTCAGCTCATCAAATCTGTCCAAAATCTCTTTTGGTCGAATCTCTTTTAAAGAAAGTGCCTCCCATCTCTGCTGCGGAATATTATTTACAAATCTTCTATTAATCAGCCTCCAGTCATCAACGTTGTTGTCAGGCAGCAAACTCCACATTTTTTCCCAAACAGGATTCTGCTGGTAGGCTCTTATCCATAACGGTCTGTCATCATAAAAGTGCTCTATCTTACCATGTAAAAGATAACGCATCCCTTGAACTTGCAATTTATCTTTAGTATCAAATGAAGAACACTTAGCAATGAGATCAGCCCTGCCCTTAAAATCATCTTTTAGTGAAACAGGGTGCTTCCCCAGAGTTGACAGACAAGAGTTAGCAGAACATGGCTTAAATTCCTCTGTGTTTTCAAATAAGAGAGAAGCAGTCTCTGTATTGATCAAAATGACCTGCCCATTAATAGCATTCTGCAAATCAAGCGAAAGACCAAGTCTCTGATCTTCATTTATGCCTTGCGAAAAGATAAAAAGTAAGCCCTGGTTACGACAATTTACAATCTGTTCCAGTGAAAAAAAAGCTTTTGACCTTTTTTGACAATCGTATCCATAAAAAATTTTAAGTGAAGTAATTTGACTAAATGATTGCCTTAACATTTCTTTACCAGCAGCATTCATGATTTGTTTGCATAGCTGGCTACAATCATCATACTTGATGTAAATTCCGTCCAATTCTCGATCCCTTATAAACTGATCAATCTCCTTAAATAACTCGATTGCATCATCTACACTTAAAGAGGCTGATCCAGGATCATCTTTTGAACTTAGTTCATTAGGTACAATCAGTTTCCTGGTATTTGCTCTGAGCATTGAATCAGTTATCTCAGACCATGAACCGGACAGAGTAAAACGATCGTTCCTATCTATGAGAGACAATATTCCTTGCACTTTTGACTTATTACCTGTCAGCCTTTTATTCAATTGCTGAATGGCCTTTCTCAAGATATTTACTAATTGTCGTTGTCTGGACTTATCTTCAATAAATATCGTTTTTACTGATTCTATAAACAGAAAGTCATAGAAATAACTTAATAACTTTTTTTCTTGAAAAACTTCAGCCACATTAATGCCTAAAATCTTTTCTAGCTTATCAGTATTCCAACTCGATTTGTTTGCATCCGGCACAAGATGAGGCTTCTCGTCTTCTACAAAGCTATGATTTTCTTTTAAATTAGAAAGTTGAGGAAATGTGGACCAGGGTCGCTGGGGATCATCCTTTGGGGGGGTTGGCAGAGGTAAAAGGTTACAAGCTGGACACTTTGTCCATTTTACATTCTGGATGGTTATTCTTGAGATAAAATATTCGTCATGACAAATCGAATTGGCATACTGTCTAAATGTTTTGGATTTCTTGAAGGACTGACATATAGCGCTGATATCATTATTGTCGACTTCATAATTGTTAATAAACTCGCTCAATGTTGGTATTATTTGACGAAGTGTTCCTTCCTGAGCGAGATGATTGTTCCATGCCTGTCTCAATTGGGTTTCATTTGCCGGATCCTCAAAATCTTGACATTCTTCAATAGGAACAACCTCGCCTATTTGCGTCCGCCCAGCGTCAACAAAAAAGTAACCATGTAAGGTCAATGAATAACTATAACCTGACTCATTATTGATACTTACTTTTTCTTTTCCTGTATCAACAGGCATAAAAACTGCCCAGCTGATATCCAGAACTGGTGGTTCAGACTTCTTATACCTTGAAAAAACAACAGCACAATGTTCTTGTGCTTTATCTCTGGCCACACCCCTTTTATCATTTTCTAACCGGACATAACTTTTAGGCCAACACTCAGATCGTTTCAAATTTTGAAGAGTGCTTGATTTTATACGCTTTTCTATCCCAGTATAAACTAAAGAACTTGGAGGTGAGCCGTGGATTTTCGAGGTGCTTTCAATCTCACCATAAAAAAATCTTTCGTGTGGCTCTGAAAAATCAAAGTGTATCCGTTCCATAGGTGATGACATTTCAATATGATATCTCTTATGGTACACATTATTCTTTAGATCATGCTCCCAATATCTAATTCTATAGATTCGACGTAATTGAGGTAAGTTTTTTGACAACTTGACTGAGATTTGTGGTGATTTCAAAAATAATAAATGTGACAAGTCTTCGCCAGGAAACTCTGATACGATAGCACCACCTTCATGACTATCACCAAAAACATGCTCTCTTCTTCGAAGTGGTAACCATAGTAAAAACCATGACTCATTACTATTAAAGTGATCCTCAGGAATTTTTTCAAAGTGTTCTTTCATTAAAAGTATATCCGAACTTTCAAATCTATCCCAGTCCCCATGGATAGTTTGATATTCACGAGGTCCGCTCCATGGGTTCAAAATCCTGGCATATTCTTTTCCATCTATTTTTCCTTTAGCCATGTAAAAAAAGGCCTCGCACAAATGAAAGACACTTTTCATACCAAGGCCAAACTTTCCTATTGTAGCGCTGTCAGTGGCTTTGGAGTTCAATCCAAATGATCGGATGGCACGGTCGTCAGACTCCTTAAAATCTCCGTTATTAAGGAAAAAGAGTGCAGGTCCTTTAAGAAGTGGGTGTTCGGAACCATCAATCCCATGGCTTAGGCCAATATCTAAGAAAATTGGATTATCCCCGCTGCTGCCGGAATCGTCTGCGTTTTGAATAATTTCTTTGATTACTGAAAAACCGTCCTTGTAACGGTCTCTAAGGTTATCTGATATCAAATTAATTATCTGCAGAGGATCATGGATATATCCGCTCATTTTTTCTTCCTATATAAAAGTTGGCTCTTTCTTCAAATTTTCTAAATATTGAACACTAACAACAGCAAAAATTGAAATAATAGGGATATGCACTTGACTCCTGTCATTTCTCAACTTGTTGTTTTTTAACCAAAGATTTGTTTGTGACCGGATCAATCATCAGATCCTGTTGTATTAAGCTATAGAAGAGTCCTGCTCAACATCAGGAAAGTACTTTATGGGTATGGGTGCCAAGCGTATAGTGGAGCCGTTGCCTGCCGAAAATCACGAAAGAAGTTCATGGCGATAGGAGCATAATAAGCTAACGATACAATATTATAATCTGATATAAGTAATACTCATAGCCTTGCATTTTCTTTTTCTTTGATCCAGAAATCCCATTGTGAACCTGTCTTCGGGTTTTTGAAAAATATCAAGGCCTCTTCCCATGACTATTCTCCAGCCGGTATTGGTTTCAATCCATCGGTCGTGCAGTGATTTGTCAAACGAATAGTTGAATTTGATATTATCTCTTTTCAGGCCTATTTTTAATTCTTCAAATTTTTCTTTTAGCTCCGTATGTTGATAAGACTCGCAGGATGTCACCAGATCAATGGATATAGGTTCATCTGTTGGCTCCAATATTTCACAGAAGTTGATCAGGTTATATATTTGATACTGCAGACGGATATAGGGATCATATATCTTTATTAGACTGGCCCCTTTGAGATAAGGAAGGAATAATTTTTCATAAGTTATCCCCTTCTGTCCCTCGGCAATATCAATAGTTGTCTCTAACGGGGTTCTATCAGGAGAAAGCGGGTCAATGACTTTCTCCTCCTTTTCAGGCTGAGGGGGTTCATCTGGATGAGAAAGCTGAAATTCATCTGGAATCATGCTTTTAATGGTTACCCATTTAAATTCCTGATCGATTTTGGACAATTCGTCCCTGATTTGCTGACGCATGCGCACCGCTGGATTAACACAGTAAGTAATAAAGTCTTCATCAGATAGTTCCAGGCTTGGAAATAAGAGTTTCAAGAAGCCTTCGGCCAGCCTGGAAATGGCCTTATTATCACGCATGTCGTCACACTTGGGAAGACGTATGTTCTGGGAAACATAGTCAGCAAAACGCAGGTCAACCCTCAACTCGTGCAGGACTTCGCTGAAAAAATCTCCTTTGAAGCCTAGAGACCTGGAAGGAGTGTTGCGAGAAACCCTGGGCATAAACCAACCTTCGATCAATCCATGGATACGGTCGATAAAAGCTGACTCCTGCAAAGCAAGGGGCAACTCCTTGAAAATGCCGTGGCTTTCATAAAGAGGCATTCTATTGCTTCCCAATGTGATGTTCCCAAGCATTACAAACCCTGCCTCAGAAGATCCCAGGTCACCGGTAGCCCTGCGATATCTGCCGCTTTCAAGATACATCTTGAGCGAGGCCATGGCCTCCCCTGATGCGTCGGTTTGAATCTTTTGTATCTCATCAACAACGACCACGTCATATCTCGGAATTAAGCCAATCTGTTTGGTGTTGCTATTGAAAAAAAGGGTTGGTGCAGAAAGCTTGCCACCAGGAATCACGGCTGCGTATCGGCTGATATTATCAAAAACAAAAGATTTTCCTGTTCCTTTAGGAGCAAGTTCAGACAGGTTTACTCTGGGCTCGACCAGTGGAATAATCCTGCTCAGCAATAAAAGCTTCTGTGGTAGTCTATGAACATCAGGGTTGAACTGACAGCTGGAGACCAGAAGATCGACCCATTCATCTATACTGAACTGCTTTCTAGAATCACGATAGTATTCCAGATCCACTCCAGGAGTCTGGAACGCCTTGAAGTCAACCATCCATATCTGGCCTTTTTTTACATCCTGACCATCCGGCGGTACGTATCTCAGGGTGCCAAGCCCCCACATGCCGGTTTTTAATAACATGGGATTATCTTCTATAAGGCTTTTTTGGACCATACCGTTAGTTACGTCCAAAAGGGGGATGCTAAGCTCGTGCGTTTGCCTGTCCAGATTTACATTGACCCTGAAATCGTCGAGAATACGGACTTCCTCCTGAGACATCAGACGGTTCAGGATAGTATTTTTGTCCGCCTTCTGGGGCAGGTATTTAGATACTGTGTTTACGAGCTCATCCCTGCCATCTTCGGTAAGTTCATCTCCGTCCATAAACTGGCTGATAATCCATTCGCCGACATACACTGGAATAGCTCTGGCACCGAAGCCGGCTTTGCTCATTAATCCCTTATTTATGACAACTTCCCCGTAAAAGTCTTTTGCTTTGCTTTCAAAGGACATGCTTTTTTCGCCTCCAACTATAAATCTTTCAGACTGAATCCGGTTTTCATGGCTGATCTGAAATCGCATTCAAGGTTCAAAGATAACGTTTGCTGTGCTCCAGACAATTCATAGGTAAGCTCTATCTCGAGTGGTTTGTGCCCCAAAGCCTGCTTGTAAAAATAACAGCCTATACTGAAAGTGCTGGATTCACCACCCTGGACAACAACTCTGTCAAAACTCCTGATATCAGTCTCAGGAGTTACAATTTCAGCTCGAACTACTTCAACACCCATAGGATTGGGGTTTTGAATCTCCAACTTCAATTGAGTTAGCCTTTGAATGTTAAACTTGGCGCGACCAGTTGCCTTGTCCACATCAAGGTCAAGAAAGCGAACAAGTGGTTCCTTCCAGCCCGGATCAAACAGTCTGTACCGGGCTACAGGCACTATCACCTCTTCTGGAGTCACCCCACCATGCATGTACCCCTTAATTTTTCCTGCGCCACGAACAGTATTGTGGCCACTGGGCAAAAAGTATGTGGTGAGTTCTGATACAAAAGGGTTCTTGAACTTGTGGCCCAGTTGCCAGATATTCTCTGGAATATCTTTTGACTTGTCCTGATCCACTGCTGAAAAGCGATACCGTTCATTAGAGAAGAACCTGTTGACTATCCTTGAATCAAAGGTGCTGGTTTCCTCCTCAAGAATCCTGCAGGCTCCGTGATCTGTGACAACCGAGATCTCTATTTTACCCTGATCTCCAGTCCATTTTTGAACCATGGAATTAACTGAATCCGCCAACCTGGTAAAAAGGCGCTCCAGCTCCTCTTCATAGGTTGTTGCCTTGGCTTCCATGTCCTCATGGAGTATCTCATCGGCTTCAAGCATATTCAGAACAACAACTCCTCCTTGTTCGGGAGGATCAATATCCTGTAAGCCTTTAAGGGTGTGCACATAGAAACTTGGACTTCCATGCCAGTCATATAGAGCCCTCTGATTTATTATTGCTTCATAGCTGGGATATTTTTCCAACCATTGTCCACTGAGCAAAGCTGGCTTGTTATGTGTCGTATCCGTAGGCAGTGCTGCAAAGCGATAGTGAATCTCAGAGCGATGAAAACCTTTTTCAAAAAATTTTTCTTCGAAGACCTTCATATAAGCCAAGGGAAGGCAATCCACCAAAAGCACTACATCTAGACAATTACTATTTTGCCTGTTGGCTAGAGAGCTCAGGCAGTGAACGAGGCTTAAAGCTTGGTCCTGGTGAATAGAGGCGTATTCATGAATATACCACCTGGTGAAATCAGCTGTCATTTGCTCCAGATCCTCGTCATAATAACCCTGATGCTCCTGCCATGTACGATAGGGTGTATATTCATTAACAGTCCAGTTGATCCAGTCATAAGCTGACCAGCCTCGGACCAGTTGAAAGGAAGGAATCTTTGGCCTGTCCGGCTTAACAAAAAAGTCCAGAAGTCTTAACTGATGCTTGCTTACACCAGGACAGGACTCAAATTTTTTCTTTGCCTCCAGTATAATATCTCTGGTTGGTTCGATCTTGTTGTTTTTAAGAATAAACGAGATGTGATTGAACTCGTTGATCAATCTACCCGAGACCATACCCAGAATCTTTTGAAAATCTTCACTTGTCCGTACCTGGCCGGTCATCTCATTAAAGAAGAATTCTATTTGAGTAATCAGTTGGTCTCGGGCTGTTGGTTCCAGGGACAAATTAAAAACTGTCTCTGGGGGAACCTCGGTGACCAGCATTATCTGTTCAGGAGTGAGAACATATTCAAGCAATTTTCGGGGATAAGCATGCAGCCCGGCCCAAAGGGTGAGCCATTTCCAGACCTGCTTGGGCTTGTGATGTAGCGCCCTGCATATTTTGGAAACCCATTCTTCCTGGCTGTTTTCTGCCCAGCTTAAACATTTGCTTTCGAGGCACTTTTTCAAGATGGGATTTTCATTTAATGTTTTTTCAGTCTCAGGATCAACCAGGGCTTGAACCACAGGGCTGACCTCGGAGATACCAAGCCTTTCCGGCTTAAATCTGTCTCCAAAGAAATGCACAAGCATACATGTCTCAAAGTCAGCAGCACTTCCTTTTACGATATTGAGATTCAGGAGCCCATTTTCAAAAACCATTTCATCTTTGAGCCAGTCAGGAAGCTTGACGTGCCACTTGTCAGCCAGAACAGTCCTGGGTGTTTTGTTGATGAATTGTGTTGGACAATTGGTCTGTTCTGCAAAGCTCTTAAGCCATTGAAAATGGTTCTTGGATCTGACCCATATGATGGGTATCGACCTTGTCTCGTACCTCAGAAATTTGGTCAGACTTGCACAGGCCAGTACATACTGACCGTCATTTTCAACAAGGATTGAATCGCTGTCTGGAGTGAACTTCAGATGTCCAATATGGTTAACCTGAGGCTGGGTCATTATTTCCCTATCTGATGAGTTTATCTATCTCGGATTCAAGCTTCCTGGCGACTTCTTTATTCAGGATGGATTTTTTTACTGCAAAATTTGTTAATGATTTAATCACAGCAATAAATCCCTCTTTATCTTCTGGACAGCGAAAGGTTGCCTCTGAGCCAAATAAAACATTTTTAACACGGATCTCATGCTTACGGTTTTCATCTTCAAGCTCCACGCTTGCCGGATCACTGTAATTGCCATCCTTGTCCACAGAACGCATTACGACTTTTACACTTGGATTATTCTTCAGAAAATCTGACAGGTTGATCTGTTTATTAGTTTTGAAAACGTTTTCAGACTTTCGAGGATCTGTACCATCTGTGGTATAGATAATATGCTCGGCGCCTTCAGGGACACTTACATAGATTGGCTCATTCTGTCTGACTGAGTGAAACCCTTCAGCTACTACTGGTTTATAAACTTCAGGCCTAGCCTGATCAATTTCTTCTTTGGCCTGTTTAAACTTGGTCGCATAATCTTTGACGTGCAGCGATGTCCACTTGTCCACCGGGCCAAACCCGAAATCTTCGGGAATAAGGCTTAAAAGCTTTGTGCCAAAATTTTCTGACTGATCTCCAAGGCTGGTAAGCAACCGTCTGGCATCTTCATTATCACTCTTCAAAGGATCTCTTTGACGGGGGGTCAAGCTTTCATACCAGGTGATCACAATCTTTTCACATTCGACTATATCGCCTGCCTGATTGAAAACCTGACATATTTCATTGGCTATCTTGTCCTGAACTATCCTCTTACCGGTACTCAGCAATTTCACATCCTCTTCAAATCCCTCGCTGATGCTCTCAGCCTCAGCTTGAGTAAGAACAGCATCGCCTATACCTCCGGTATAGACTTGCGGCAACTTTACCAGGACAAAATCAAAAGGATCAATCTTGCTGGTGATTTCATCCATCACGCTTTTCAATTCAATCAGGCGTGATTTTTTGTCTTGTTCATAAAGGCTTGGAATTTTTGCCACATCAGGCAGGCCCACCCACCATTTTTTCAAGACCTCAAATGCGGAGTTCAGAGATCTTTTTTCTCCATGTCGGAGAGGCTCTGCTCCGACTATTGCAGCGAAACGGTCAATAATGAAAGTGTGGACAGGAGTAATAACTCTGACCGAAAACACCGTCTGACAGGCAGGGTCGGCGCCGATTTTAACCAGATCATCATAGGACTTGACGCTTTGTTCAACCATCATGGTCGAGTCCTTATATACCAGAAGACGCTCCCCATACCCCCTGACGACATGGGCCAAAGACAGTATCACCTGATTGCCTCCAGCACCATAAGGCGCACTCCTTACTTCATCCAGGAAACTTCCAACAGGAAAACTATCACCGGATTTAATAGTTGCGAGACGCTTGCACAACTCTTTAAGGACTGGAAAGTTTTCATGGATTACATCCGGATCTGTCTCACATACAAAAAAAGAGATCGATCCATCCTCTCCTGTTTTCTTCAGAGCCCCTGCCCCTTTGAGAAGTACTTTTTCCAGGTATCTTTTTTGTCCATGGTTGTCCGGGTTACCGTTGTCAATGAACACGTATTCAGCCTGCAGCAGATTATCAACTGCCTGTTTCAGGGCAGTATTTCTTCCTGTCCGCCACTTTTCGTCATGACATAGATTAAGATCCGGGTGTTTGATTCTGCAGTGCTCCTTGAAGAGGGATTCACAAAGCATATCAGCCGGCTTATGAGCCTGCCTGGGCTGATCCACCAGGACCTTCCCTCCCTGATAATGCCAGCAGGCTCCGCTGCCGTCTTCTATGCTTTTGAATGTTCGCTGTAATTGAGAAAGGTAGCCGTCTGCAGGGTTCTCCAGGATATCTCGAAGCCTGGACTCAGTTTGTGCTGAAATTTTTTCTGCTTCATTAGGTGGAAGGTAGTGCCTGCAAGCTTTTACCTTGAGCAGAGTTTCTGTAAAAGGCAGTGGTTCGTTGGGAACTGCCAGAACAATATTGTTTTGAGCTATTGACCTTGCGGCCTCTCTTGCCAATGTTATGTCCGTTTCAGTTTCACACAGGGCGTGAACCAGAGTGCCTTCATAACTTTTTGCCGGTTTGTTCCTGTTTTCTTCAAATCCAGATTGCACCTCGTTCCATAGTGCAGGCCCCAGATCTTTGGCTGGCACGAACCTGACCTTGAGTCTCTTGTCCTCCCCAAAACGCAGATTGTACCCTTTGGCCTCGGAAAATTCAGGCACACGGTTACCAGTAGCCTCTTCTAGAAAAGACTGAACCGGATCAGCTGGATGAAGCCCTGGATCAGCCAGATATCTTTCAATAAGATCATAGGGATCTTCACCAGTGCTGGCTGAGAGCTCATAAGTCTGGGATTGTTTGCGGAAAAAAACCGCGCCGGCCTTGGCCAGGTCTGTCAGACGTGCTTCAACGGCCCTTTTTTCTGTAGAGGTCAAGCAGTATAGACCGAACTGAATATTTTCCAAGCTTGTCGGAATTCCGCATAACTGGTAAATAAGAATGGTCTTTAGCAGCCTGACCCTAAAATCTTCTTCCTCAAGCCCAAACAGTTCACCCTGGGCTGCTTTACGCAAGGCATCCAGGCTGGCATAGTAGCCATTGACAAACTGTCTTTGCTGCTCCCGCAGTTCCGGGTTTTTCTGAGAAAACTCCTTACCAAAGAAGATAAAAAGCTGGTCAACAGTATACAAGTTCAGCTTACCATCCGAAGCGATCAAGTTGTTGTTTTGAATAAAATCAGCGTATGATCCCGTCTGCCCTCCAACATCTCCCGAAAAAAAAGTGAAGGTACTGCGTGCATCTGACCCCATCTCTGAAGACAGCCTGAGCAGACATGAAAGGGCCATGGGATGCACACCATATATATCCTCAAGCACCTTCTGCCGAATTCTTGATGGGTCTTCAATCCAGGGGAAAAGATTCAGGGATTTACAAACAGGTACAAGCTGGTCAAAGATGCCAAGCTTGGGCGCTACTTCTTCATTCCATCCCTGGCTCGTTTTATCAGTTTCAACGATGGCTCCGATTATTTCTTCGATTCCCTCATTGAGCAGGTCAACCTGAGTCATACGTGCACTCATCACAGCGGCGTCGTCCTTGCTGAACCTGTCCGCGTAAGCCTTGAAGTCTTTATGGATGCACCCTACAAAAAGGACATTGTGTTCGTTTTTGCAGATGCTTTCCATGAAGCCCTGCAAAACATCTTTCGAGTACTTGCCTCTTTCCAGGGTAAATCCGAATTCATCAAAAAAAATGGCCAACCCCTTGAACCTGTCTTTAAAAGCTTTGCTGTTGACCAGACTTTTGATTATAGGGATCAAGTTCCCGGACTGATGCTGAAAGTAAACCCCGCCCATGGTTTCCTTGAAGGCGAGACGAAATTTTTCAAGCAGGTCGGAGTTATATTCTTTTAATCCA
>Ga0207421_10006017_pt1 | contig 13357 bp, 14 predicted proteins | sample SodLakKL_010_SED_4_FD_187542 | JGI IMG/M metagenome (GOLD analysis project Ga0207421, IMG submission 187542) | Alkaline sediment microbial communities from Lake Tanatar, Kulunda Steppe, Russia - 8KL_010_SED (SPAdes) (version 2) | ecosystem: Environmental > Aquatic > Non-marine Saline and...
GAACATGACCGGACGGGCGTCAGGACACACAGGCGCATGATTAAAACCGGTCATGGAATTGCATGTGTCCACTTAATCAAAAATTTTAAACACATGAAAATAGTCCTGTTTCATATCATACTCGCACTTATCTGGACTGCTGTGACGGCAACGTTTTCTTTCGGGAATTTGCTTATCGGACTTGTTCTGGCCTACCTTGTTCTTCTCGTGGTTGGTCCGGCCATTGATAACAGCAACTACACGCGCAGAGTCTGGAAAGCCTTCACATTGTTGCTGCTGTTTATCAAGGAACTATTCCTTTCCAGCATACGCGTTGCCATTGATGTCATGCGTCCCGGCTTCCGGATGAAATCAGGCGTCGTGGATATTCCGCTCGATGTTGAATCGGATCTTGAGATAACGCTGTTTGCAAATATGATTTCATTGACGCCGGGTACACTGAGCCTGGAAGTTTCGGACGATCGTAAAGAGCTTTTCATCCATGCCATGTATGTGGATGAAGGTGTTGATCAGGTCCGCAAAGAGATCAAGGAGAAGATGGAACAGCATATCTTGCAGGTGACCCGGTGACGGAACCGAATACCTGATGCGGGCGTTGTCTATGTTGCAAGATTCCGTGTATTTTAAATAGCCATGTCCGAATCCAAAATCCAGGTTGAAACCGAACCATCCAGATCTCTGTCCCCCATCATTATAAAGGGTGCACGGGTACACAACCTCAAAAATGTAGATGTAACGCTCCCGCGCAACAAGATGACGGTGGTCACCGGTGTGAGCGGCTCCGGCAAATCAAGCCTGGCTTTTGACACGATCTACGCCGAGGGACAGCGCCGCTATGTGGAAAGTTTGTCCAGTTATGCCCGGCAGTTTCTGGAACGCATGGACAAGCCCGATGTGGACTTCATGCAGGGCATTTCGCCGGCCATGGCCATCCAGCAGAAAAACACGACTTACAACCCCCGTTCAACGGTCGGAACCACTACCGAGATTTACGACTACATGCGGCTGCTGTTTGCGCGCGTGGGAAAAACCATCTCACCGGTTTCTGGCGAGCCGGTGAAAAAGGACACCCCGCAGACGGTTGTTGCAGACATGCTGGATCGGTACGAGGAGAAGCAGCGGTTTTATGTGCTGTTTCCGGTCAGCATGGAGAAAAACAAGAAAATGCGCGAGGAGGTCGCCATATTTCAGCAAAAAGGCTTTAATCGCATCCTCCTTCCTGAAGAGCAGATGGTAGACCTGGGCCGGGATGAGGTCAACCTGAAGAAATATCACCCCGGAGAAGTCCGCATGGTGGTGGACCGGCTGGCGATCAAAAAGGACGATGACGAGTTCCGCAGCCGGATGGTCGATTCGGTTGAAACGGCGCTCCTTGAAGGCAACGGCCGGTGCTACATCAAGTTGCACAAAGGCGAAGAGCTGATGTTCAGCGAACGGTTCGAGCGGGATGGCATCGATTTTACCGAGCCCACTCCGCAAATGTTCTCATTCAACAATCCGTTCGGCGCCTGCCGCAGCTGCGAGGGTTTCGGACGCGTGCAGGGAATTGATGAGGATAAAGTAGTGCCCGACCCGGAGCTGTCCATCAGGGGAGGTGCCATCGCCCCGTTCAATTCGCCGAAATTCAACCACAATCTAAAGCTGCTGGTCAAGGTTGCCGCGCGCTACAGCCTGCCCATTGATGAACCCTATCACAGCCTTTCGAAGGATGTGAAAAATATTTTGTGGTACGGCAAAGATGAGTACCCCGGGATCCACAGTGTCTTTCAGCAGGTGCGCAGTGAATTCTACAAAGTCCACATGCGGGTGTTTTATTCGCGCTATCGCGGCTACTCACGGTGTCCGGAATGTGACGGCTACCGCGTCCGCAAAGATGCATTGTATGTGAAAATTGCGGACATGCACATCGGACAGATATCGGAAATGACAATCGGCCATGCGCGCAAGTTTTTCGATGATCTGGAGCTTACCGAGTATGAGATGGATGTCGGCGGGCAGATTCTTTATGAAATCCGCAAGCGGTTAAGGTATCTGGATGAGGTTGGGCTGCATTATATTACCCTGAACCGGCTCACAAATACTCTAAGCGGCGGAGAGGCGCAGCGCATTAATCTGGCCAATGCACTGGGCAGCTCGCTGATCGGAAGTCTTTATGTGCTGGATGAGCCCACAATCGGCCTCCATCCGCGTGATAATGACCGGCTCATCCGGATACTCAAATCACTGCGGGATATTGGCAATACCGTGCTGGTGGTTGAGCATGACCCGGAGATGATCCGGTCGGCAGATCATGTCGTGGACATTGGCCCGTTTGCCGGAAATCACGGCGGAGAGGTCAGTTTCTCGGGAAGCTATGAGGATTTGCTCGGATCCAAAACGCTGACGGGAAAATATCTCAGCGGCAGAAAATCGATCCCTGTGCCCGAAAAGCGCCGGAAAGGCAGAGGCAAGGAAATCCTGCTTGAGGGAGCATCCGAACACAATCTGAAAAATGTGAATATCCGGATGCCGCTTGGCAAGCTGGTTTGCGTCACCGGGGTGAGCGGATCGGGCAAGTCGACCCTGATTCACCGCACGCTTTACGCCGCCATCATGAAAGAGCTGGGCGTGTATAACGAGAAAGTCGGGCGGTACCGCTCGATGAAAGGGCTGCAGCATATCGATGGTGCCGAAATGGTCGATCAGACGCCGATCGGAAGGTCGAGCCGGTCCAATCCCGCCACCTATACCAAGTCATTCGACGGCATCCGCGACCTGTTTTCCAAAACCAGGGAGTCACGCATCATGGGGTACACATCCGGACACTTTTCATTCAATGTGCCGGGCGGACGCTGTGAAACCTGTCAGGGAGAAGGCGTGCAAACCATTGAAATGCAGTTTCTTGCCGATATCGAGCTCCCCTGCGAGGCCTGCGGCGGAACACGCTATCGCAAAGATCTTCTCAGTGTGCGCTATCGGGGGAAGAATATTCACGACGTTCTGGAGATGTCGGTATCCGAAGCCCTGGAGTTTTTTGTGGATGAGAAGCAGATCGTAAACAGACTCCAGGTACTGGAGGATGTGGGTTTGGGTTATCTCAAGCTGGGACAAAGCGGGACCACCCTGTCCGGGGGCGAGGCCCAGCGGGTAAAACTTGCTCGCTATCTGTCGCGAACGGAAAAGGATCATATGCTCTATTTCTTCGATGAACCTACAACCGGACTGCACTTTGAGGACATTGCCCGGCTGCTGGATTCCTTCAATCGCCTGATAGACCGCGGCCATTCGGTGATTATTATCGAGCACAATCTGGATGTGATCAAGTCGGCTGACTGGGTCATAGACATCGGTCCGGAAGGGGGATTTGGCGGCGGGACTATCGTATGCGAAGGCACACCCGAAGAGGTGGCATCTCATAAGGAAAGTCTGACCGGCAGGTTTCTGAAGCCGCTTCTATTGCCGGAGTAACGGGATTCCGGACAATAAAATGACGATGGTTCCCGATTACTGTAATTAAAAACATTATCAGCTCTTTGTACGGTTACTCTTGCGTAACGGGTTGGAAACAGGTCCGCCTGACGGGCGGTCCGGCGTAACTTCATCACCTCTCATCATCACAAATTCGGTTCATGGCACAAAACAATATTGATTATGTCAGTTTTATAGGGACAAACTCGGTTTTCAGTGAAGGCAAAATCAGAGTGGTGTCAGATTTGAAGATATCCGGTTTGGTGGAGATGGATATTGAAAGCAAGGGGAAGGTGATCGTGACCGAATCCGGCAAAGTGAAAGGGAGTATCGAGGCTGCTGATATTAATATCCATGGAGAGGCGGACGGGGATATTTCGGCGACCGGGATGATAATGATTTCTTCCAGCGGCAAGGTGAATGGTTCACTGGCAGCCAGATATGTGTCCATTGATGACGGCGGGATTTGCAACGGCCGAATGGTAACCGGGGAAGATGCGCCGAACCGCATACGTGAAAAAACGGCCGCTGCGGATCAGGCGCTCCCTCCTGAAAATATCACGCAGAACGAGCTCAAAGAGCTCAGTAACGAGCAAAAGGACGGACTCGATATCGACTGGAAGTCACTCCGTGAAAAAACGCGCAGATAGCCGGTTCACTCCTTTCCCGGTGCTCCCGGGAAGCCACTTTGGTGAATACATGCCATGAAATGCCTGCCCGCCGGCATCGCAGGCGTGACGCAATCTTCCGTGTCCGGCTTTACCAGCTTTAAAACAGCTCTGCAACTTCCTCTGCGATGGCTTCCAGCATTTTCCTGTCATTCTCCGTCATGGCACCGCGGGTGTCGGAGTCAATATCGATTTCGCCGATCAGTTCGTCTCCTTTCATGACGGGCACAACGATCTCGGACTGCACGGTGGGGCTGCAAGCCAGGTAGTTGGACTCGGCAGTGACGTCGTTGACGATGAATGTTTTGAGGGATTCCGCCGCCTGACCGCACACTCCCTGTCCGAATGCTATACGTGTGTGTTCGGTGGGTTCACCTACATAGGGCCCGAGAACCAGTTGCTTTTCAGACAAGGGATCGACCAGATAAAAGCCGACCCAGTCATAATGAGGCACTTCACGGTGCAGCAGGGCACAGATATGCTGCATGGCCTCTTCTCTGTCAGCTGCTTCATCGATAAGCCGGCGGCTCTTGGTAACCAGCTCATCCCAGGGGATATCTCTTTCTGTCATAATGAGGATTTAAAGAACTTTAGGGTTCAAACTGATGTCAAATATACATAAATTTGCCGACGAAATTTGCCGATGCTGTTCAATGTATTATAAAACGGGGGCGACTTGCCCGCCGTATTGCTGATAGGCATGTCATGGTATTTATTATTATATAATAACGCACCGAAACATGGAGTTGTTCACCTTTCTCCTGGCTACATTTACTTCCCTGCTTTCAATCGCAAACCCGTTTGCGGCCATGCCTTTTTTTCTGGCTATGACGGATGGCGACAGCAATGAGCACCGTCGTCAGCAGGCCCTGAAAGCATGCATATACACGGTTCTTATTCTCGGGATCTTTCTGTTCGGCGGAAATTACATAATCAGCTTCTTTGGAATCAGCCTTGAGGGCATCCGGATTGCAGGCGGACTGCTTATCATGAAAATGGCCTATTCGCTGCTTGATCCGGACTCGCAGGGCCGTAAGCTTACCGCTGCCGACCATTCCGAAGCATACCGCAAGCCGGATATTTCATTCAGTCCGCTTGCCATGCCCATGCTGGCCGGACCGGGTTCGATAGCGCTTACTCTTGGATTTGCGTCACAGTCGTCTTCCGTAACAGACTATCTTGTCATATCCATTGCGATTCTGCTGGTGGCGGTTACCTCGTTTGTGCTGCTGGTCGTAGCTCGCCGGATGACCAAAATGCTGGGGCGGACAGGAATGACCGCACTTACCCGCATGATGGGCTTTATCGCACTGACCATCGGCGTTCAGTTTATTATAAACGGAGTGCGTCCGATCATCGGAACCTGACGGCATGCTTTTCCGTTGCACTATAAAAATCTTTCTTTTCAGGATGACATGTTTTAGATTCCGGCACTGAAACGAAAAGAGTAATTTCTGATTGAGATGTCGTATTTCAATCAGCGAACATCAAAATTGATCAGGTTGCCATGGATAAGCCGAAAGTTGCCAGCACCAAGCCCTATGTCATGAAAATTGAACCCGGCACCTATGCATGGTGTGCATGCGGACTATCCCGAAACCAGCCTTACTGCGACGGATCGCACAAGCCCACATCCATCAAACCGATTGTGGAAAAAGTTGAAGAAAGCAAGAACGTAGCCTGGTGCGGCTGCAAGCAGACCGGCACTCCTCCCTTTTGTGACGGTACGCACAACAAGCTGTAACATATACGTTACACTTTCGTTGCACGGATTTATTATTTTGTGAAAAGCGCCGCCGGTTGGTGTGTGGCCTCACAATGATGTCATTTTTGGTCGTTTTACTTGAAAAGACCATAGATATTCTTTAATATTAAGGACTTATATTATTTTTTGTTCTCATTTGCCGGCAGGTATATAGTTGCTCAGTGATATTATATTTTACCGCGCCTGCATATTTACCAAATGGAGTAATTATTTTGTATCCCATTATTTCCAGTCAGGAGCTTGCTCCTGCTATCAACAAGTTAATTGTGAAAGCGCCCCTGATTGCCAGGAAGCGGGAGCCGGGCAATTTTGTAATATTGCGTGCTGCCCTCACCGGCGAGCGCATACCGCTTACCATCGTCGATTCCGATCCGGATAAGGGCACCATTACGCTGATTGTGCAGTCGATCGGCAAAACGACGATGCTGATAAACAGCATGAAAGCAGGAGACGAGCTGATCGATGTCGCGGGTCCGCTTGGCGAACCTACACCGGTTGAAAATCACGGCACTGTCGTATGCATTGGTGGTGGTGTCGGGACGGCGGTCGTTTATCCCATCGCAAAAGCCCTGAGTGAGGCCGGCAATGATGTCATCAGCATCATCGGGGCGAGAAACGCGGAGCTTGTCATACTGGAAGAGGAAATGAAGGCGGTATCCCGTGAATTGATGATAACGACCGATGACGGATCTGCCGGGCGAAAGGGATTTGTGACCGATGCGCTGAAGGAGATCCTGGAGCGGCCGGGGACACTGTCTGCCGGCAGCGGCGCTGTCTATGCAATGGGACCCATGCCCATGATGCGCGCGGTGTCCGATGTCACCCGGGATACGGGCATCCGGACCTGGGTAAGTCTCAATCCCATCATGATGGATGGTACCGGAATGTGCGGAGCCTGCCGGGTAACGGTCGGCGATCAACTCAAATTTGCCTGCGTCGACGGTCCCGAATTCGACGCGCATCAAATCAATTTCGATGAGCTGATCGCGAGAAACCGGACCTATGCGGATCTCGAGAAAAAGGCTCTGGAAACATGCAAAAGCCTCCAGACATAACATTATTACTTCAGGTGACTTTCACCATGACAGAGCATCAGCCCGGCATCCGGGAGCATAAATGCAATTTGTTACAGCATTAGACGTGACGACATAAATCCGAATATTTTTACACATGAAAGCCACAGCAAACACGAAACGCTCTGAAAAGGACCCCGCCGGGAGCAGGGAAAAAAGCGGAAAAAACAAAAAATCCGGAGTGGAAAAACGGCCGAAAATTATTTCGCTGAAGCCCAGGGAGCGGATGCAGATTCCGCGAAATCAGCCGAACGAACAGGATCCGGCCGGGCGGATCACCAATTTTTGTGAAGTATCCAACGGGTTTGATGTGCGCAAGGCTCTGGCAGAAACCGAACGGTGCCTGGAGTGCAACGATCCGGTCTGCATGCAGTCCTGCCCGGTGAATATCGATATTCCCTCCTTCATCCAGCTGATGTATCAGGGCGATTACGATGGCGCCATTCGCAAGATCCGCGAATCCAACTATCTGCCGGCGATTTGCGGCAGGGTGTGTCCGCAGGAGACGCTCTGTGAAAGCGTATGCATTGTGGGGAAAAAACGCGAGCCGCTGGCCATCGGGAAGATGGAGCGGTTTCTGGCCGATTATGAGGCCGAGCAGGGGACCTTTACTCCGCCTCCGGTTGCGGATCCCAAAGGACAGAGCGTCGCTGTGGTCGGATCCGGTCCGGGCGGACTTACCGTTGCCGCGGAACTTGCCCAGATGGGATACGATGTCACCATTTTTGAAGCGTTGCATGAGGCCGGCGGCGTGCTGAAATACGGCATCCCCGAATTTCGTCTGCCCAAAAAGATTGTGGATGAAGAGGTGGACCGGGTTAAAGCGCTGGGCGTCAAGGTCGAAACCAATGTGATCATCGGCCGCACGCTGACCATTGACGAACTTTTCGATGAAATGGGATACAGCGCGGTCTATATCGGAACAGGCGCCGGTTCACCCAGATTTCTGAATATCCCGGGTGAAAACCTGAGCGGTGTCTACTCTGCCAGCGAACTGCTGACCCGGGTCAATCTGATGAAAGCCTACAAGTTCCCGGAGTATGACACACCGCTGAAAATCGGCAACAAGGTGGTGGTGCTGGGCGGCGGCGATGTGGCCATGGACGCCGTGCGTACCTCCAAACGAATCGGTCCCGAGCAGACGACCCTGCTCTACCGCCGGTCCCGCGAAGAGATGCCTGCGCGCATCGAGGAAGTGCATCATGCCGAAGAAGAAGGCATCGAATTCCATTTTCTTACCAGTCCGGTTGCCATCCACGGCGACGAAAACGGCTGGGTGAAGGCGATAGAGTGTCAGCGGATGGAGCTTGGCGAGCCGGATGAGCGCGGACGGCGCCGGCCGGTTCCCGTTGAAGGATCCAATTTCATCATTGAAACCGACACGGTGGTCGTTGCGATCGGACAAACGCCCAACCCGATCATCCAGCATACCACGCCCGGCCTTGAAACCACCGACTGGGGTACCATCAAGGCGGATGAAAAGGGTGCTACGAGCCGGCCCGGAATTTACGCCGGAGGTGACATCACACGCGGGGGCGCCACAGTCATTCAGGCTGTAGCCGACGGCAAAAATGCCTCGAGAGCCATTGATGAATATCTTGAGTCGCTCAGAGAAGCATCAGAAAAAGAAGCGGCGCCAACGGCTTCCGGAGCTGCTCAAGGCAGGTGAGATGGCCGGTCCCGGATGGATGTGATAGCGTGATACTCCAATCCGTTTAAAAAAAAAGCGAATCCAGTGCTCCCTGTGGCTTGTCATACTTGCTCTTTCGGCTGCATCATTGCGGTTAAGTGTAAGGTATACCCTGGCATTGCCCAGTAGCGCTGCTGGGTGCATAAGACGGCCAATATACTCGACAAGGTGCCCAAGAAAATTCAGCCTCAGGTCAAAAAGATGATCCATGAAATGTACCTGTCGGATACCAAAGCCGATGCTTTGCAGGTATTTGAAGATTTTGTCAGCCTATATGGGGCCAAATATCCAAGGGCTGTTGAGTGCTTGGTCAAAGATAAAGAGGCATTGTTCGCCTTTTATGATTTTCCGGCCGAACACTGGCAGCATTTGAGAACGACCAACCCGATCGAATCGACATTCGCCACGGTTCGTCACCGTACCCGCCAAACCAGAGGATGTGGCTCGGTGGAAACGATCATCTCGAGGGTCTTCAAACTGGCCCATATTTGGATCGGTGAAAGTGCCGGTTTCGATTTTCGACAGCTGCAACCAAGCCAGGATCCGGTCGAGCAGTTCTGCGATCAGGTGGCCGCTGAATTTCTGGTTCCGGAAGAGGCGATTGACGAATTATGGAAGGAGCACACCGGCTTTGATCAGCTTGCCAGACAGTTTAAAGTAAGTCAGCTTGTTATTGCCCGCAGGGCTTTGGATCTCAAAAAATCACCAAGACGGAATTTTTTGACTTTTATGAACAATACCAACGCAAGCTGAGAAAAAGAAAAGAAAGACAGGGCGACGGGGGGAATTTTTATGCCACATTGAGAAATCGCCTGAATAGCCGGTTTTTCTATACAGTTCATCAAGCCGTAAAAGAAAACAGATTGCTTCACAGAGAAGCTTTTCAATTAACCGGGTTGAAAGGCAAAACGTATGATAAAGCTGTTCTTGAACTCCAGGACTAATGGAACCTTACGTTGTGGACAGCAATTTTTTTATTGAATCCTGACGGGAGCGTTTTCCATTGGATATTGTTAGTAGCTTCTGGGATCAGGTAAAACATCTGATACAAGAAGGAAAAATCATCAGTATTGATAAAGTAAGGGATGAAATATTTGAAAATGAAGATAATTTGACTTTTTAAGTGAAACAGCACATTCCGGAATCATTTTTTAAAAGTACGACAGACAGCAGGGTTTTGACGGAGTATCAAACAGTAGCTGCATGGGCAGAATCCCGATCTCATCACTACCAAAGAAAAGCCATTGACGAATTTCTGGAATTCAAAAGAGCCGATGCCTGGCTGGTTGCTTATTGCTCAGCAATGCATCGCAAATTGGTTACACAGGAGGTGAGTAATCCGAATCGAAAAAATAAAATTCCCTTACCGGATGCCTGTGCCCCACAGGGCGTCAAAACATTGAACATGAACGAACTATTCACAATATTGAAAATAAGCTTTTGAATTTTATCAATAATATCAGCGAATAGATTGAATGTTAAAGCTGGCTATTTAGAAATACATTATCAATGGTTTCGGATGAAGTAGTAGTTTATTACTCAACCATATTATTGCCTGACTTATCAATTATTGCAACGAGCAAACACCTCAGTACAACCCTGATCTTTCCCTTACGAATGCTTTACCAGCGCTTCCATCACCCGGTTGGTTCGAGCAGCCGTTATTCCGGTGCTGGGAAATCGGGTGGAGGTATCATTTCCTGATGTCCGCCTTTTTGACGGATCGTTTTCATCGTGCATCCGGGCTTCCTGCCGGCTGTCGTAATACTCCAGCAATTCATTAAAAATTGTTTTTATCAGCGGTTGCTGGATGTGCTCGGGCATATCGAAATGAAAGCGCACCGTATTGAATGAGTTTTCGCCTTTGTTTTCTGTTTGGATTTCATTGCCGCTCCGAAGGTGCCGGCTTGTTCATACGGATTTCCACCGAGCGGACTTCGCCGATCACACCGTCATCCACAAGCTCGATGATTTTACGATAATCCGGCAGCATTCGCCGGTAATAAGCAACAAAGAGCGGCACACCCGCCTGTTCACACGTTTCGATCATTTCCAGGCATTCACGATAAGATCGTGCCACGGGTTTTTCGACATAGACCGGTTTCCCGGCTTCAGCGGCCTTGCGGGTCAGTTCCGCATGGACATGAGGAGGTGTGGCGATATACACGGCATTTATTTCGGGATCAGCGAGCAATTTGCCGGCGTCATCATATCCGGTGATTAAGCGAGGTATTTTCCTTGTGACTCATTTCAATGATATTCTGTGTTCATCGATTTGAAAAATTCTGCCACATAATGAAGCGCATACATTTCGGCCAAAAATAAATAGTTTTAGATCAAACAGTGGGCTCGGATCGGTCATATTGCTCAAATAAATGACTACCACCTTGATGCTATTTCCAGGATACAGAGTTCGGCTGGATGGCAGCGCCCTGTTCCTTCCTTTTATTATCGACTATTCCGAAGTTACCGGAGCCTACCTATCTGTAAACTTAACGCCAGCCCGCCGAAAGGCTGATTCGTGTTAACATTTATAAAGCTGTACAACCCGAGCGCAGTGTAATCGGTAACTAACCAGGATACGTTGCCCTCCAGCGGGAAACCCAGGATCCGGTCCATTTTGCCTTCCGGATCACCACCGATAAGCCTTGGATATTGATTCCCACCCACGATTGAGGCTCCGACACCGGTGTTGGCGTAAAACGGGCCGATCATTGCGGCCCTTCCGTACATAACAGCGATATCCCAGACGTCATCTCCCCACAGCGGATCGGTAGAAGCAATGCGTGCCGATAGTATGTGCCGGTTGAATTCGTAGGAAATCCCTGTGGCAGAACCCGGACCCTGGGTGGTAATGCCGTAGGAAAAAGAAGATCTAAACCGGCTTTCAGATTTCATCCAGGCGTCCGTCCGGGCGTATAGCGGAGAGCTAACCAGCAAAGTGCACAAAATTACTAGACAAATCCTGACCATAAATATCACATTTTAAAATTCGAGTCAGTTTAAAATCTGGTGTTAACGATATTGGCAAAATCCGATCCGAAGGTATATGACAAAGCAATAAGGCCTCTGAAGGAATAATCAGTGGCCAATTCGCGCTGATCCAAAAGTACATCTTCTAAAGCCGCATCTCCTATCGGAAGCGAGACCTGATCCTGAACAAGATCATAATCAAGCTGCAGGGAAAGGGAGAGACCTTTAGCCAGCCGAACCGAAAGCTGCCCAAAAGTTTGAATTTTCCTGAGATCAAAATCGTGAAAATAATGTGAGCCTGTTATACCGGCATTTATACTGCCCCATGGCTGTTGATATTCTGCCCGCAGCTGCAGCTCATGTAAAAAAAGATTCTCGGTTGTTTTGTCAAAAATCGTACGCTCATAATAGTTGGCATGGGTATAGCCGAACCGATAATTAACCTTAACAGCACGACGTGTTGCTTCTTGATAAGGAAACAGGCTGTACTCAATTCCCGGAGTAATACGGAAACGATGCTCCAGATTCCGGTCATCCCGTGTTATGTAATCGGCAAAAAGAGCGGCAGACCAGTGTTCCGTTAAGCTTTTAATCGCATAGCTATTAATACCATGGCGATGATGCCTGTTTATAAAATCATCTTCATCCTCTCGTTCGATTCTGGTATAGTGGTAATTGAAATACGGACGGAATCTTAAATTCCATTCTTCAGTAACGCGGTCGGCAAAAAAACCCCAACGCGAATCAAAATCAGTACGTTTTGACTCATCCCGAAATTGAAACCGCCCTGCGTAAACTTCAAATACCCAATAATTCCACGGATCATCCTCTTCCCTGATTATCTCTTCTTCTACCTCATCATAATCTACTGAAAACTGTGAGGCATATGGAGTCCGTAGCATATAAGGGACCAAGCCCTTGCGGATGGCTTCATTAAGGCTCTCGCGAATTTCATCATCCGTCATGTTTTGATCTACCCGGTGTTCAAAATCAAGATGAAAATCGCTGAACTCCCGACGTCCGATGAAACTGAGTTCATAAAGACGGCCTCTGGCCCCGGTAGGTTCGGCGGTTATAAACAAGTGAATATCGGCCTGATCCTGATCGCGAACATAATTTACAAAAGTAATCTCTCTGCGGATGTGATCGTAATCACACCATTCACAATCAATAAATAGTCTCAGTCGCTCATTGCTTTGACTTTGAACTTCTGCATTGGCGATTTGATAAGTAAAAGCAACTGATAAAATAAATGTAACAGATAAAAATGATTTCAGAGTCCAATTCATGGTGTAAATAATTTACTCAAGTTCAGGGAGAGCTGTCAGGGTCACTTATACATAACGCTTATACTTAGAAGTGGGTATCCCGATAACCCGTCAAAATAAGGTCAAAATGGGGGTTAAATGGGGTTGGACGGCTTTTTAAGGATTGTAAGTCTGGTTTGAAGCTGCCGGAGCAGTTGTCATTAAACAAGGGAGAAAAAATACGAGGGATCTGATATGGGAAATAAAAAAAATGATAGAAAAAGTTCGGGGAAACTGACACCATCTCCAAATTGAACTGTAACCGAAAAACTGGAAAGAAGAATGCAAAAAAAAAGCTTTGCACCACTGTAAGTTTGTGATACAAAGCCTTTTGACTGTGGGACCGGGCGGAATCGAACCGCCGACACACGGATTTTCAGTCCGTTGCTCTACCAACTGAGCTACAGTCCCTCCCATCCATCGGAGAACCCAAA
>Ga0207421_10006018_pt1 | contig 13357 bp, 14 predicted proteins | sample SodLakKL_010_SED_4_FD_187542 | JGI IMG/M metagenome (GOLD analysis project Ga0207421, IMG submission 187542) | Alkaline sediment microbial communities from Lake Tanatar, Kulunda Steppe, Russia - 8KL_010_SED (SPAdes) (version 2) | ecosystem: Environmental > Aquatic > Non-marine Saline and...
CCGGAGCGTGGCGCAGTCTGGCAGCGCGCCTGCTTTGGGAGCAGGAGGTCGAAGGTTCAAATCCTTTCGCTCCGACCAGTTTAAGCGGGAGTAGCTCAGCTGGCTAGAGCATCAGCCTTCCAAGCTGAGGGTCGCGGGTTCGAATCCCGTCTCCCGCTCCATTTTAAACCATCGGATCCCCTTTAGGGGATCCTTTTAAATTTTTTTTACCTTCCCCCAGGCCAAGGTTGCTCTCCTTTATTTCTAATTGAATTTATCCCTTGCAATCGGGCATCTTTTCTCATATAATATTAATGCGGACTTTTTCAACACAGCAAAAAGATTTGCGCCTGTAGCTCAGGGGACAGAGCAGTGGACTTCTAATCCACGGGTCGGAGGTTCGAATCCTCCCAGGCGTACCAAATTATGGTGGGTGTAGCTCAGGTGGTTAGAGCGCAGGATTGTGGCTCCTGAGGCCGTGGGTTCGAATCCCATCACTCACCCCAGCTTATCAGGGGAGGCTTTAAGCCTCCCTTTTTGGTTCTCCATTCTTTTATAGGATGACTTATAAAAGATTTTCTATTTCAAACCTGAAACAGGCAGAAAAGAAAAGGGAAAAAACTATAAAAGGCGTAATAAATTAGCATATTATTTTTTCCGGGGAATGGTTATTTGTTCTGCTGTCCTCAATGCGGGGAGGGGCTTTCCCGCTTAGACCGGTACTGCCCCAGGTGCGGGGAAAAAGTAAAAAAAAGGGGAGGAGAGGCTCCCCCGATTTATTTTTCCAGCCCTACAATGGTTGCCGGGGGCATTGCTCTTATGTTAATTTTCCTTGTAATATTATTTTTCGGGTTTTTATTTTAACCTGGAGAGGAGCATTTAAATGAACCGCTTTCTGGTGTTATTTTTAATGTGTTTGCTTATTTTTTCTTTTTCGGAGAGGCTTTGTGCCGAGGATTATTCCCTTATTATTGAAAATTTAAGAAGTGAATATCGGGTTCCAGGTTTAGCCGTTGCCCTGGTTGAAAACGGAGAAATTACTTTTCTCCAGGGTTTTGGTTACAAAGATCTCCAGGCTGAAAAACCGGTTACTGCCGATACCATTTTCCAGGTTGCTTCCATATCCAAACCGATAGCTGCTATTGGGTTTTTGCGTCTGGTCCAGGAGGGAAAGTGGTCTCTGGACGATCCTGTCCAAAATTATCTGCAGAGCTGGGAATTACCCCAAAGCGAATATGGGCATGCAGGGATAACACTGAGGAGGGTTTTAAGCCATACTGCTGGCCTGGGTCCAGTAGGCTATATTGGCTATCGCTCTATACAGGAAAAACCTGACCTTATTGAAGCCCTCCAGGGAACGGCAAAGGGAAGCAGGGGAGTAAAGATTGTTGGTAACCCCGGAGAGGAATTCCGGTACGCTGGAGGGGGATACACGGTATTGGAAATGGCTCTGCAGGATGCAACAGGGCGGGATTTTGGTGAATTCATGAAAACCGAGATTCTGGAGTCCCTGGGGATGAAAAACAGCACCTATGACTGGGATGAAAAGATTGCTCAACAACTGGCTACTCCATATTCTGTTTATGAAGGAGTTCTACCAAATTACCTCTTTACTGAAAGGGCTGCTGCGGGGCTCTACTCTACAGCAGGGGATCTGGCAATTTTCCTGCAGTATCTCCTGGATATATACGAGCAGAGAAAAGATCCTGACCTGAAGGAAATTTTTACTCCAGTTGGAGATGGTTACGGCCTTGGTTTGCAGGTCATCGAACTACCGGATGGCAGAACCCTTGTTGGTCACGGTGGCTCCAACCGGGGCTGGAAGGCCAACATGCTTTTAATTCCTGAAGATGGTGCGGGGATTGTAATTTTAACCAACAGTGACCGGGGAATGCCCTTTTTCCGGGACCTTACCAATTACTGGCTTGATCAACAAGGAACGGATTATGAGATAAGCACCCCCGGAAGAGTGATGATGTATTTTATTGACATTTATCAGCGAATAGGTCTCTGGTTTTTGCGACTTTAAGCAGGATTAACCGGCCTAAATAACGAAGGAAATATAGGTAATATGCAAGGAGGATGATTTAATGAGCAAGGATTATTCTGCCCTAACTGAAAATTTTATCCAGAAAGTAATTGACCAGGACCGCGAGGAAAAAAAATATGGCGGCCAGGTCCATACCCGTTTTCCCCCGGAACCCAACGGTTATATCCACATTGGTAGCGCCAAGGCTATTTTGATTAATTACGGGCTTGCCCAGGCCAACGGGGGGAAATTCAACCTCCGCTTTGACGATACTGACCCCACCAAGGAAGAGGAAGAATTTGTGGAAAGCATTATTGAAGATATCAAATGGCTGGGAGCGGACTGGGAAGACCGGCTCTTTTTTGCCTCGGATTACTTTGATAAAATGTATGAATGTGCGGTGCAGTTGATAAAGGATGGCAAGGCTTTTGTTTGTGATTTAAGCCAGGAAGAAATCAGGGAATACCGGGGCACTCTAACCAAACCCGGCAAGGAAAGTCCCTACCGGGAAAGATCCGTTGTAGAAAATCTTGATCTCTTCGAACGGATGAAGGCGGGGGAATTTCCAACAGGGAACCGGGTTTTGCGGGCCAAGATTGATATGGCCTCCCCCAACATGAACATGCGGGACCCGGTTATTTACCGGATCCAGCACAATCCCCATTTCCGGACTGGCGATAAGTGGTGCATTTATCCCATGTATGATTATGCTCATCCTCTTTCTGACGCCTTCGAGGGGATAACCCACTCCCTGTGCAGCCTGGAATTTGAAGATAACCGACCCCTTTACAACTGGTTTTTGGAAAACCTGGATTTCCCCGAACCACCCCAGCAGATTGAATTTGCTCGCCTGAACATAAGCCATACGGTAATGAGCAAGCGCAAATTGCGCCGGCTGGTTGAAGGAGGGCATGTTAATGGCTGGGATGATCCCCGTATGCCTACCATCTGCGGACTGCGCCGGCGGGGGTATACACCCGAAGCAATCTGGGATTTCTGCGACAGGAGCGGTGTGGCCAAAAGCAACAGCCTGGTTTCCATAGCCCAGCTGGAACACTGCATCCGGGAGGACTTAAACATCAGGGCCCCCCGGGTTATGGCTGTACTCGATCCCCTGAAGGTTATTATTGAAAATTATCCCGAAGGCGAAACCGAATACCTTGACAGTGAAATTAACCCTGAACAGCCAGAACTGGGCAAGAGAAAGCTACCCTTTTCTCGCGAATTATATATTGAAAAAGACGACTTCCGGGAGGATCCGCCCAAGAAATTTTTCCGGCTTGGTCCGGGACGGGAAATCCGACTTAAAGATGCCTATTATATTAAATGTGTTGATTATAAAAAAGATCCCGAAACAGGTGAAATTACCGAACTGCGCTGCACTTACGATCCTGAAACAAAGGGCGGGTGGTCCGAGGACGGCCGCAAGGTAAGGGGCACTGCCCACTGGGTTTCAGCTCCTCAGGCTGTTTCGGCCGAGATTAGAATTTATAATCACCTTTTTAATAGTGAAAATCCCGAAGAAGAAGGGGATTTCCTGGAAGATCTAAATCCGGATTCCCTGGAAATTGTTTCAGGTTGTATGGTTGAACCGGGTTTAAAAAAGAGTGGTCCGGGGGATCGCTTTCAGTTCCTGCGCAAGGGATATTTCAACAGGGACCCGGTTGAAGCGAAAAAGGGAAATCTGGTTTTTAACCGGATTGTTCCCCTGCGCGATACCTGGGCCAAAATGCAAAAGAAAAAAGACTAAAGCAGGCCCCCGAAAGGGGGCTTTTTGCCATTGAAAAGGGGGAAGAAAATTGACCGGTTATACCACCTTATTTCTGGATGCTGATGGGACCATTTTTGACTATGATCGGGGTGAAAGGTTTGCAATGGAAAAAAGTTTGCAGCATTTTTCTATTGCAGGTAACAGCGGGAAACTTCTGGAGCTCTATCGAGAAATAAACAAAAGTATCTGGAGGGACTTTGAGCAGGGCAAAATTTCCGCCGAAGATTTAAAAATTGAACGATTTCGGCGTTTTGCTACTGAACTCGGGGTGGAATTTGATCCCGTTAATTTCAGTCGGATTTACCTTGAGTATTTGAGCCAGGCAACCTTTCTTTTGTCCGGAGCGCGGGGAGTTCTGGACCAGTTAAAAAATAATTATACAATGATTCTTCTAACCAATGGGCTTTCTGGAGTTCAGCGGAACCGGGTTCGCCTTGCAGAAGTGGAAGACTATTTCCGGAAACTGATAATTTCCGAGGAAATCGGAGTGGCCAAGCCCGCTCCAGGAATTTTTGAAAAAGCCTGGGAGGCTTCCGGCAGGCCTCCCCTGGAAGAGGTGCTCATGGTAGGAGATAGCCTGGAATCGGATATTAAAGGCGGGATGGGGTTCGGACTTGATACTTGCTGGTTGAGGGGTGAGGGACAGGAAAAACCCCCAGAAATAAATCCTACTTATATTATTGAAGAAATAACCCAGCTTCCAGATATTTTACAGGGGAGGGTTGTGTAATGGCCGATACTGGTTTTATTATTTGGGTCCAACAGTGGTCAACGTCTTTTTGGGATTCTTTCTGGCGGGGGATAACCTTTCTGGGAGACATGGAATATTATATGCTGGTTATTCCTCTTATCTACTGGCTTTACAGTAAAAAATTTGCTTTTCGCTTTGCCCTTATTTTTCTTTTTTCCGCTTATTTTAATTCTGCTTCCAAGTTTAATTTTATCACCGAACGGCCGCCCCAGGACCTGCGGTTAATTGAACAGGGTGGTTATGCCTTTCCCAGCGGCCACGCCCAGGGGAATACTGTTTTCTGGGGATTTTTGGCCCATCAAATCAAAAAAACATGGGCCTATGCCGCCGCAGTAATTTTGATCCTTTTGGTATCCTTTTCCCGACTCTATCTGGGCGTGCATTACCCGATAGACGTTATCTTCGGAATTTCCATCGGGGTAATTGCAATCGGACTTTATCAAATTGCCTGGGCTCGCCGGCCCGTTGTTTCAGACCTGGGTCGTTATCTCCTGATCAGCGCGGGAGCAGTATTTCTACTTTTCCTGCTGCATACCCAGGGAGACGGTCCCATGGTAACCGGATTTTTATTCGGCTCTTTGTGGGGTTACCGGTTGGAAAAAGATTTTATTGGCTGGAAAGAAAAAGCAAGCCTGGTCCAGAATTTGTTTAAAGTTATCCTGGGTATTTTTGTATTTTTCGCCCTCCGGGAGGTTACCCGGGCTGTATTTATCAACTGGCCGGGGGTAACAGAAGAGCAGAGTATAATTTTTCCGATTATGACCTGGATCAGGTATACAATCATGGGATTTTGGGTAACCCTTTTTGCCCCACTGGTTTTCCAGAAACTAAAATTGTTTACTCCGGAAGCAGAAGAGTAATGTTTGCAAGGAGGGGTAATGTTGCTGAGGATCGAATCCATAATTTTTGACTGGGGGGACACCCTCATGCGGGATTTTCTCCAGTATGAGGGACCAATGGCCGAGTGGCCGGAAGTAGAACTTATGCCGGGAGTGGAAAAAACCCTGCAGGATTTAAGCCGGGGTTTCAACCTTTTTGTGGCCTCCAATGCCGGTTCTTCCGATGCAGAACTGGTGGAAAAAGCGCTGCAAAGAGTGGGCATTGCCCGTTATTTCAAATCCATTTTTACGGGAACTGAACTGGAAAGCAAAAAACCCCATCTGGATTTTTACCGCAGACTATGCAAAAAAATCAGGACCCCTCCCGGGCAGTGCCTGATGGTGGGTGATAACCTGGAAAAGGATATAATTCCCGCGAGGCGAATTGGAATGCAGGCGGCCTGGCTGTCCCCTGAAGGGGGAGAAGAAGGCGATTACTGGAAGATTGATAGCCTGACCCAGGTTATTGAAATAGTTAAACGGAGGTCGGTTTGATGAGTATTCACCAGTCTGACCCGGAACGCAAACCGGATTCCTTTTTTTGCCCCGGAAAACTTGCTTACCTGGTTCCGGGAAATAAAGGGCGACTTTTAGACGGACGCCGGACCCCGGGTTATGTGGAAAAGGTTTGGCCCGAGAGGGCAATGTTCCGCTGGCACATAACTAAATTTGAGGATGCAGGCAGCTATTGGGATCTACCTGCTGAATACGTGGAGAGATTACAATTCGAACCCAAAGCTGTGGAAATGGAAGAAAGAGAACTCGAAGAAATTAAAGAAAAAGTCAGGTGTTTTTCCCGGCCCTTAATCAGGGATATTGATCCTGTTCGCAGGGAAAAAGAACAAAAAGAAATTTCTACCCGGCAGAAAAGAACTGAAAAATGGCTGGAAAATCATTCTGGATTTTTCTCTAGAGAAAACCAGTTAGACCTATCCGCCCGGAAGGGCCCCCAGGCCCTGGCCCGGGACCTGCAACAATTTATGCAGGAAAAAGGTTTTGCCGAAGCAGAAGAAAAAACTGCTGAAAATATGGTCTTAAATCCCTTTTCGGGGGAGTGGATAAAAGGGATGAGTATTGTAGCCGCTGAAATGGGTTTAACCCGTTTCCGGGGCAAGATTCCCAGGACTCCAGAGATTTTTTCTGGAATTGGAGAAAAAGAAAATAGGGAAGATTATCTGAGGGAGAGGAACGGTTTTATCAGGGCTTTTTTTAACCTAACCGGCCGGGAAGAGGTTTCCCTTTACCGGGGCATGGCAACTGAAGGGGATTGGATGATAAAAGACAGGTCTTTTCTGTCCTGCACCTTCAACCTGGAAGTGGGCAAGTCTTTTTGTGGGCTGGGAAAAGAGGAAAATTACAGGCAGTTTTACCTGGTTAAGCTGACTGTTCCGGTAGGAAAGATTTTCATGTCTTACTTGGAAACCGAGGCCATGAACCGCCAGTACCTGGAGGCGGAGGCCCAGATTTTCTATGACTATTCTATTGAAATCTGATTGAGGAAGGAGTTAAACCCCTTGGATCGATTAATGACCGGTGATTTGACCCTTTTGATTGTGGACTTAAAGAAATCAAGCCGGCTAACAGTAGGAGTTCCCCACCATACTCCCGGTGGCAGGTCTTTTATGCCTACCCCGAGGAAACGACCGGGGGATGAAAACGCAGGTTTTCTGGGCAAACTTTTAGCCGAAAAACTTCAGGCTTCTTTTGTTTGTGCCTGCAATTACTTCCTTGATCCCAATAAAAGCCTGGATACCGATTATTCCAGGGCAATTATTCGCAGTAATCCTAAAGTTCTGGTGGAAGTTCACGGCCATGGCCATCGCAATACAGATAATGACGTAGAAATTTCCTGTGGGTCAAAAAAAGAAGAGATTTATGCAGTTCAGTTAATGGATCAATTGAAGGAGCGATTGAAAGCAGACCATATGCCCCCCAAATTAAAAGAATTAAAAATAGAAGCTCGCTTTGACCGAATTTATTTCCGGGCTACCGGGGCTGCTACCATAAAAAAACCTGTCTGGCGAGCCTACCACATAGAGACACCCCAATTTTTGAGGTTAGCAGAGGATGCCTTTGGTGTTCCTGAAGAGGGAAAGATTTTTGTTAAATTGCTCGCCGAAAACCTGGAAAAAATACTCCGAATGGAGTTTGGTGGGAAATAAATTTTGGATAAGCGGAGTTTTTTTCTCCTTTTTTAAGTAAAAGAAGCCTTTCCAGACTGGTGAGATCTACTAATTTTTTACAGAACAGGAGTTGAGGAAATGGACCTGGCAAAGGTTGAAAAACTGGCCCGCCGGCCCCCGGTTTTTACCTCCGGGACCAATCAGATGTGGTCTGACCCTCATATTTCCCGGTTTATGCTGGAGGCTCACCTGGACCCTGATTGGGAAGCTGCCAGTCGCCGGCAGGAAACTATTTCAGCATCAATTAAATGGCTTTTGGGGGAGATTATACCGCCGCCTCCTGCCCGCATTCTTGACCTGGGCTGTGGCCCCGGTCTTTACTCACTCCCCCTGGCCCATGCAGGGTATGAAGTTCTTGGTGTTGATATTTCTTCCCGTTCCATAAATTATGCACGGGAGCAGGCTCAGGGCAAAAATCTTCAGCTGGAGTACCGGGAGTTGGACTACCGGGGACTTGATTTCAACAATTATTTTGACTTGGTATTACTGATTTATTGTGACCTGGGAGCTCTGGTAAATTCTGACCGGGACCTTGTCCTGGGAAAAATATATCAGGCCCTGCGCCCTGGTGGGCTTTTTGTGTTTGATGTTTTTACCCCTAAAAGGAGAGGAAAAGAAGCCGAGGGAAAAAGCTGGGAGGTAGCCCGAGAAGGTTTTTGGAGCCCACTACCCCACCTGGTTCTAAGTGAAACCTTTTTTTATCCAGAAGAGGATACATTCCTGGACCAGCACCTGGTCATCGAAGAAAAGGGCGGAATAAAAACATTTCGGATCTGGGACCATGTTTATACAAGGGAAACCTTAAATCTCTTAATGGAAAGAACAGGTTTTGCAGGCTGGGAATTTTTCGGAGATATAACCGGGAAGGCTTTTTCACCCGATTCGGAGACAGTGGTAGTAGTTGCAAAAAAATAGGGGGGCCGAAATGGATTTTTCCCGGCACAATCAAAAAGCATGGGATAGGGGGGAAAAAGGGAAAGAAAATACCATTGCAGTTGACGGAGAAACAATAGCAAAAGCCCCCAGTGGTAATTGGAAGATTTACATCACCCCGACCCGCCCTGTTCGCGGGGAATGTTTTCCTTCCCTGAAAGATTGTAGAGTTCTCTGCCTGGCGGGGGCCGGTGGGCAGCAGGGGCCCATCCTCGCTGCAGCAGGTGCTGAGGTTACCGTTTTTGATAATTTTCCTGGTCAGCTGGATTAGGACCGAAAAGTGGCTGAGAGACAAGGCCTGGCGCTAAGGCTGGTCCAGAGGGATATGTTAGATTTAGCTGTTTCCCGGAGGGGAGTTTTGACTTTATTGTGCAACCTGTTGCCAATACTTTTGTTTCTTCTATTCAGCCTGTCTGGAATGAAACGGCCCGGGTATTAAAACCCGGTGGTGTTCTTTTGGCGGGTTTTGTTAATTCTTTACTGTACCTTTTTTCTGAGGAGGAAGAGAGGAGAAAGCTGATTGTTGTTAATTAAATCCTTTATGATAACCATTATGCTATTGAGGAAGAGGAGCCCGTAGAATTCAGCCACACTCTTGAAGACAAATCGGGTGACAGATGGAAGCGGGATTAATAATTACGGGATTTTTTGAAGATGATTTCGTAGGAAATAGGCTCCTGGATGAGAACATCAAAATTTTTTGTGAAAACAGGGCTGTTAAGAAAAAATTGTAACTTGAGCCAGGGGTGTTTTATGAAAAGGGGAGAAGTAACTACTTCAATTGAAAAAGCGGCATTTTTAGCCTTATACCTTTTTTTCGGATTTCTGGCAGTTGGTTTGGTCCTGCACTTAATTCTCTGGTGGGGCAAAATCAGCTCTTTAAGCCTTTTAGTCAGGTTTTTCCCCTATTCCCTTGTTTTACTTCCCTTATTTTTGGTAGCAGGGATGGTTTTCCACGAATTATTACACGCCCTGATAATATCCCTGGCTGCGCCTTCGGGCTGGCGGGCGGTGAAGTTCGGTTTTTTGAACTGGATGACCCCTTATTGCCACTGCACCGAACCCATCTCCGTAAGTGCTTATCGCCTGGTTTTGCTTTTTCCTTTTATCCTTCTGGGCCTGCTTCCCTGGGGATGGGGTCTTTGCAGTGGGATTATTGAATTAACAATCTGGGGAGCAATATTTATTTCTGCTGGGGGGGGAGATCTGCTGATTTTTTTTCTGATACGTGATTTGTCCGGGAGGACTCTGATTCAGGACCACCCCAGGAAGGTAGGGGTTAAAATACGGGAAGAAAGAAAAAGGGGGAGGTTGCTTTGAGCTCCAAAAAGTGGTATGAAGAACTTTATTCCAATTACGGAGAAAAATATGAAGAAGAGCCCTATGTCCAGGGAACCGTTGGTGAAGTGGATTTTATAGAAAAAGAAATTGGGGGTAACAAAAACCTCCGGATTCTGGACGTGGGCTGTGGTACCGGGAGGCATCTCCTTGAACTGGCTCGCAGGGGTTATAAGAACCTGGTAGGTGTGGACCTTTCCCGCTGCATGCTGGATAAGGCCCGGAGAAAAGCAGAAGCAGAAGGCCTGGAAATTGAATTCATGGAAGGAGATGCCAGAGAACTTGATTTTTCCAGGGAATTTGACGTCGTACTTATCATCTGTGAGGGAGCCTTTTCCCTGATGGAAAGCGATGAAATGGATTTTAAAATCCTGGAAAATGTCGCCCGATCTTTAAAGGAAAAAGGGAAGTTTATAATGACCAACCCTAATGCTCTCTACCCCCTCTTTCACCGGGATGAAGTAGGGGATTTTAACCTCCTTACTCTCCGGGAAAGATTTGATTTAAAGGTAAAGGATGATGCTGGGCGGGAAAAGATTTTAAATGGCAATCAAAGGTTTTATATGCCCAGTGAAATAATATGGCGTCTGGAAAAACTTGGCTTTGCAAACATAGGAATATTTGGAGGTCGACTGGAGAGGTTTTCGAGGGAAAATCCACTTACTGCGGATGATTTTGAGATGCTGGTGATTGCAAAAAAAACTTGAACCAGGGAGGATTGAGTTATGCAATACCGAGAACTGGGAAAAACAGGGAAAAAGGTTAGTATCCTGGGTCTGGGAGGAGAGGCTTCTGTAGAGGATGGCAATAATCCGGAAAGGGCAGAAGAAATAATTAACCAGGCCCTGGACGGAGGGGTTAATTATGTCGATACCGCTCCGGTTTATGGGACCGGGGGCAGCGAACAGAATATTGGCCGGGTGATGGCTTACCGGCGGGAAGAAGTTTTCCTTGCTTCCAAGACCCACGAGCGAAGTTATGATGGAACCATGCGCCTTATCGAAAAAAGCCTTCACCGCTTGCAGACCGATTATTTAGATCTTTACCAGATTCATAATCTGAGGTTACCCGAAGAGGTTGGAGAAATTTTTGGGAATAATGGTGCTGTGAAAGCCCTGGAGAGCCTAAAAAACCAGGGTGTAATAAACCATATCGGGGTTACGGGTCACAAGGATCCCTTGGTTTTGCGCCAGGCCATCGAAAATTATGACTTCGATTGTGTGCTTTTGGCTCTGAATGCTGCGGATCCCCACCGGCAGTCTTTTAGGGATGGAGTTCTTGATTTAGCGATGGAGAAAAAAATGGGCATTGTTGCAATGAAGGTTTTTGCCAAAGGAAGGCTTGTTGAAAATGGAGGGCCGGCATCTTACGAAGAGGCTCTGGGCTTTGTTCTGACATATCCAGTGAGTACGGTAATTATTGGAACTTCCACCCTGGAAGAGATGGAAATGAACCTCTCTTTTTGCCGGGATTTTTTGGGATTTGAGGAAGAAAAAATGCGTTTGATCGAAGAAAAGACGGCCCTGATGGAAAAGAAAGGGAACTTTTTTAAGATCGAGTGGTAGGGAGGAAAACATGTGGGAAAGAATTATGACGGTGCGATTTACGATGGAAGGTTCCAGGATTATGACGCTGACCTGGGTTTCTGGAGAGAACAGGCCCAGCGTTTTGGAGATCCCATTTTAGAACTGGCTTTTGGCACCGGGAGAGTCGGCCTGGCCCTGGCCCGGGAAGGATATTCAATCTTTGGCCTGGAGCTGCGGGAAACAATGTTAAAAAGGGCCAGGAAAAGGGTTGAGGAGGAGAACCTGGATATTAACCTGGTTCAGGGAGATATGCGGGGTTTTAACCTGGGAAAAAAATTCCCCCTAATTATCCTTCCCTTCAACAGTCTGGCCCATCTTTTGAGTTACGAAGACCTGGGGAAAATGCTGCAATCTGTAGCTGCACATTTAGCGCCGAGGGGCAGATTTGTTTTTGATTATTTAAATCCCAGCCTGAAAATATTGAGCAGGGATCCGGAGGACTGGTACCCCTCAGCAGAATATACCGATGACCAGGGGCAGAAAGTGGTGGTAAAAGAAAAGACCTGTTATGATTCTGCCAGTCAAATAAACAGGGTAACCCTGCACTATTCTTGTGATGATGGCCAAGAATTCGAAGATGATATTTTAATGCGGATGTACTATCCCCAGGAATTAAAGGCTCTTCTAGATTGCAGTGGGTGGGAAATTGAAGATAGGCTGGGAGATTTTTCGGGAAGCAAATTTTCTTCCGAATCCCCCAAACAAATAGTTTTTTGTTTTCCCAGGTAAGAAAAACGGGTTTTCTCCGCGGGAGAGATAACCCTTTCTTGCTTGGGGCAAGGAAAAACCAATAATTTACCTGTTTGCAGGGATTAAATCACTGCAGGCGAATTATTTTGGGGAGAGGAGGAATTAAATTGTTAGATAACCTCATGCAGCGTAAATCGGTTCGCCGCTATGAAAAAAAAGAACCTTCCCGGGAAACAATTGAAAAAATTGTCCGGGCGGGACAGCAGGCGCCCTTTACTGCCCAGCTTTACAGTGTACTTCTTTCCCGCAAGGGGAGGCATCAATTCGGAGCGCCGCTTCTTTTTACCTTTTGCGCGGATCTGCATAAACTGGAAAAGATAATGGCCAAAAGAAACTGGGAGGTTGCAACCAACGACCTTTCCCTGCTTTTATTCGCCATTCAGGATGCTGTTCTGGCTGCAGGGCAGATGGTTACAGCAGCCGAAAGTTTGGGACTGGGAAGCTGTTTTCTGGGAGGGGCCCCCTACCAGGCAGAAAAAATAATTGAGGATTATAATCTTCCTCCGCGGGTTTTTCCCATTGTTCAACTGGTAATGGGATTCCCTGCTGAAAATCCTCCTCCCAGGCCCCGCTACCCGCTGGAGTTTACTTTGTTTGAGGAGAAGTACCCCGACTTTTCCGATGGGGAAATTAAAGAGGCCATGCGGGCCATGGACCAGGGCTACCTGGAGGAAGGGTACTACGAGCGGAGGACCGGAATTATTGACCTGGAGGTTGACCGGGAGGAAACATTCACCTACGAGAATTACAGCTGGACAGAACATATTTCCCGCAAATGGGGCCAGTGGCTTAAGGACGAAGAGGAAATTTTATCGAAACTCCAGGCCTGCGGATTTAATATTAGAGGGGTACTGGGGGAGGAATAAATTATTTTTCGGAGATAAAAAGGGAGATGAGCCCATGCAATTAAAGGCATTGTTTTTTGCAATACCCGGGCAGAATTACGATCAAATTGAACGGGAAACCTGCTCCTTTTTGCAGGGGATTAAAAATAATGGGGGACCAGAAATTATCCAAGCCAGAGGGGAAGATATTTCTTCCCCTGAACCAGCACTGGTATTGGTACAATCAGGTGGAACGGAAAAGCAAATCCTAGATAATCTACAGGACTTAACTCCACCATATTTCCTACTTGCCGGGGATAAATTCAATGCACTGC
>Ga0207421_10006019_pt1 | contig 13356 bp, 11 predicted proteins | sample SodLakKL_010_SED_4_FD_187542 | JGI IMG/M metagenome (GOLD analysis project Ga0207421, IMG submission 187542) | Alkaline sediment microbial communities from Lake Tanatar, Kulunda Steppe, Russia - 8KL_010_SED (SPAdes) (version 2) | ecosystem: Environmental > Aquatic > Non-marine Saline and...
AAAGGAGCTGCCGTAACCAATGAACTGCCCTTCCTCAACGGTTTTAACCACCATCACTTTTGACTTCCAGGAGAGCATCCTTTTCAGGGGATTGGCATCTTTGACATCTTTCCGGAACCTAAACATATGGGTTTCCGGACTGGGCCAGAACCCATATTGTGAGATGCCGAAGCGCACCATGTCCATGATCGTATTCGGATAGATCAGGGCAGCAGCCGAACAGGCTGTATGGCGCAACCGGGGGATGAGGTTATGCCTGGTAAAATACCTGTTGAATTTACGGTAAAGCATAATCTGATTGCGGATGCGCAAATAATTGGACAGACTTTCCGCACCTGCATAATGGGTACAGAGCCCTTCAAAAAAGAAATGCTCCCTTTCTTGCTTCAGAAAGGCCACAAGTTCCTTAACCTGACTGTACTCAAAACCGGTTCGGTGAAAACCGGTTTCCACTTCAATATGCAACCTGGCCTTTTTTTTAAGTAATCTTGCAGTTTCTACAGCCACGCGAAGGCGGTCCATGTCAAAAACAAAAAACTGAATATCGTTTTTAATGGCCCATTCAATTTCCGCATCATCCAGTACCCCCATGATCATAATCTGACTGTGGGGCCCCATTACTTTCAGGGCGTCGTTGGCTTCTTTGGCGGAAAACACTGAAAAATGGCTGATCCCTGCATCTTCAGCCAAGGGAATAACATTCTCCAAACCGTGGCCATAGGCATTCCCCTTGATCACTGAAGAAAAAATGGTATCCTTGCCAATAATATTCTTCAGGTAACGGATATTGTTTTTATACGCTTTACGACTGATTTCGATGTAGGAGGTATTGAACATTTTTTAGTCTAATTTGACGATTTGGTCCGCTATATGATAAAACATCCGGATACCTGTTTCAATTATTTCATCAGGAAAGTCATAATCATGATTATGCAGGCTGGGATGACTTTTTCCTGACCCGATTCCAAAAAGGGCTCCCCTGAACCTGGCCGTGAAATGTCCGAAATCTTCAGACCAGCGAAAAGTTTCGGGAGCTTCCAGATAGTCAGCCCGGGAACTGGTAACTGCATTGCGAAGGATCTCTGATACTTCCGGGTGATTGACCGTGGCCGGAAAAACCTCTGTATAACTGATCCTGGTTGCAATATCGTATTTTTTACCCAGGTTTTCTGTATATTCTTCAGCCTTTTTTGTCAGCTGATCCATATCCCTGTCAAGATATGTACGAAGGGTAGCCATCAGCATTGCTTTCCCCGGATTGGTGCCAAAGGCCACCTCTCCAAGTTTGGTATGGATAATGGTAAGAAGGGTGAAATCTTCAAATGTTTTCTTTTTTTCGGGGATGGCAACCAGTTTACTGATGAGGTGAGTCAGCATATGTACGGGGCTGTTTCCCTGCTCAGGGTGGGCAGCATGAGAGGATTTACCCTCCATTTGGATGATCATCCCTTTGGACGCAGCAGCAAAAGGACCTTCTCTGAGGACAACCTGTTTTTTCTCAAAACCGGGAAGATTATGGAATGCAAAAACATAATCGGGTTTGATGGTTTTGAATTTTTCATCCTGAATCACCCTGGCGGCTCCCTGACCGTTTTCCTCTTCAGGTTGAAAAAGCAGGATCACCCGCCCTTTATTGGGCTTTTTTACTCTGAGTACAGAGGCGAGCCCGCCAAGAACAGCCATATGACCGTCATGACCGCATTTATGAGACACCCCGTAGTGTTGACTCCGGTGGGCAAAACCATTGACCTCTTCGATGGGGAGTGCATCAAGATCAGCACGAAACAGCAGGGTGGGTCCTTTATTACCTGAGTCATAAACAGCAGCAAGACCATGCCCCCCAAGTCCTTCAATGATCTCGTCCGGATTTTGGCCGGCAAGAAATTTTTTGATCCGCGTGGCGGTCTGTTTTTCCTCACCGGAAAGTTCGGGATAACGGTGCAGGCTTTTTCTGAGTTGAATGGCCTTTTCCAGGCACTCTTCAGAGATCACAGATGACATATTGTGAGATTTGTCCAGATTTATAATGTTCCGGTAAATAACTGATGCACAAGGTTAGTTTCTGGCAACCAGTAACACAGCCCTGAAAAGTTTAAAAGCTTCAATAAAATCATCTCTGGAGAACTCTACACTCCTGGGGCCTGTCCGTTTAACATCAGGGATTAATTCAGCTGCTTCAGCCTGCGAACTATAAAGGAAGGTTACCTCAAAAACAGCAGGGGAGGCAGGTTGACGCACCTGCGCATTGTCCAGTCCATTCAACGCCTCAACGGTTTTTGAACGGACCAGATCAGCGGCCTTTTCGGGCACCAGCGTGTTTGCGGCCGTTCTGCCAATTCCTTCTTTGACTGCAGCAGTTACAAGGTGGTCTCCTATCATCTCTCTGGCCTGCTCACAAAAATTCCTGTCGCCGGCAACCATTACAACGGGAACACCAAAATAACCTGCAATGAGCGAGTTGACTTCGGCTTCACCCATTTCTGTATCATTTACTTTCAGTGAAAATACCGATGCACTTGAATAGGTGTGATCCAGAACTCCGTCAAAAGAACCGGCTTTGGTATGATATCCGATAAAAATAACAGCATCGAATGATTCGTCAAGGCCTTCCATCATACTCAGAGGTTTGGGACTGCCGGTAATCAATCGCGCTTCCGGATGCAGGTCAGAAGCAATAATGTTTCGCATCCCCCCATGAGAGTCGTTTACGAGCACTTCGGTGGCACCTGCATCGAAAGCTCCCTGGATGGCGGCATTGGCTTCACTGGTTGTCCATTGTCTGGCCAGCTGATAATCCTGGCCACCGGCCCGTACCTGCTCGGAGTCAACAACCCCTGCAATTCCTTCCATATCAACAGAAATGTAAACCCTTAACTGATCAGAGGCAGATGCATTAAACTGTAAAAAAAACAGACTTGCAAAAAGCAATGCTGCAAAAGAAAATCCCGGACGGTTCATGTGCTTTTGATTTGGTGAAATAATTTAAATTACAAAGAAAAGCATAATAAATGAACATTCCAGCCTTTTCAGCGGCTGTCAGTCCGGAAAACGAACCATGATGGTTTCGGCAATGTCGAGGGCCGTGGTAATTGTTCCCAGGTCTTCATACAGTTTCCCGTTTTGCCCTGACCAGTGGCTGTGCCCGATCGGGGTAAGCTCATAGTCAACAACCCCATCGTAGAGATCTACCAATGCCATGTAAACCAGAGCCGGCTGACTGGAGGTCATGTAATGTTCATCACCGGGGAATTTATTGTTTGTCCAATATTCGTTCCAGTTCCAGGATTGATTGATTTCCATCAGCACATTGAATTTTGCAGGTACATCCGGCCCGGCATTTGAATTCAGTACGAAACTGCCTTTTGGAGTAGGTCCTGTGATTGCATCCGGAACGGGGTTTTCAACGGTAGGCAAATAGTAACCATCTTCAGCCCTGATTCCCCGCTGATGGCCCCAGTAGGGTAGTGCAGCAGGACGTCTTATTGGTCCGGGCTTCCACCTGCCTTCGGACGGGTCTCCATGCCGGAAAACTCCGCGCCCAATGGATTCGGCCACATATAAAGTCCGGATATATTGCCCGGCAGTGTCTTCAATCCATACAGCCATCAAAGGATGATTGTGTTCCTTTCCCTCACGGAAAACCACTTCCAGAACAGGACCATGAGACTCCTGAAGGGTGTATATTTTTGTAATGCGATCAGCATCGCTGTCTGAGTGGCGCCGTAACACCTGTCCGGAAACCTGCTGCCAGTGATGACTCAATGCAAAAATCATCGCAACCACAAAAAGCGCAGCTGCCTTGCGATATGTTTTTTTGACCTGCATGGAACAAAGGTTTACAATGTACTAAATCATAAAAATAATGCCGATGCTTGGCAAAATACTACCTACTGAATTCTCCAGCTTTTTCAACTCATACCTCTCGGCTCCGTTTTCCTCGAACCGGATCGGGTTACCGGCCTCATCTTCCCTGCGAATGAGGTATGGAGGTTGGGTGGCTTGAAAATTATATATATTCTGTACGTCGAGGTAAAGCATCAGGGAAAAACTATCCAGAAAAAACTGTTTATCTACACGCACATTTAATTCATGAAATGAAGGCAGTCGCTTGCTGTTAAAACGGGAGTAATCCAGATAACCCATTCCCTGTACATCCCATGCACTCACAATGCCTGATCGTTCCAGGTCATAAGGGGTATAAGGATCTCCGCCACTGAAACGCCATTTAAACCCGATTTCCCAGTTATTGGGAAGATTTCTCAACCCGGTGACATTCAAAATATGGCGACTGTCCCAGGCCGAAGGGATAAATTCATTGGAAAAATTTTTGAACTCACTCCGGACATAGGTATAAGACAGTATCACATTCCAATTCCAAAGGTTTTCGTTCCGGTAGTAAAGCTCTGCCCCGTAAGCCCGGCCCTCTCCGGTGGAGATCACCTCTTCGCCCCCAACGATTCCAAAGTCAGCAGACTGACTACCCAGTGCCACAGAATCATTCACAGAAAAAGGATAGTTTTCATATGTTTTATAAAATCCCTCCAGGGTAATGGTGCTTTCTGAACCGGGCAGGGCCTCCACACCTGCCACGAGGTGATCAGACCTGATATAGGTCAGTCCGTTTTCACGGTTTACCATCATTTCCTGGTTGTTGCGAAAGCCCATGGTTGTATAGGCAGGGAGCTGGTAATACCTTCCTGCATTTGCATTTAGAAAAAAATCATTTGTGACTGCATAGGACGCAGAAAACCTGGGAGAAAGCTGATCCAAAAGGGAGGACATGTTTTCTGAATAACTGCTGGCATCACTGCGAAGACCAAAAGATAAAGACAATCGGTCGTCCATGACACTTCTGGTAAGTTGTCCAAATAAACTCCATTTAAACGTATCAAAGGCTGAGTTAAAAGAAAGGGTATCCGGCCTCCCCATTCTGAACACTTCCTGATAGGTATCGCTGGAAAACCTTGCATATTCAGCACCGGCACCCGCCTGAACAGAGTAGGGCCCCAGAGAAAGTCTGCGCTCATACCTGAACTTGTTTTCTATTTCATCAGAAGCATAATCCAGTATTTTGTTGAGAGACTCATCGTTTCCCGGATATTTAAAGGCCGAATTCCTCAGCATATTCCGGCTCAGCACCCATGTTTCAGTACCGTTATTCCTGAATCTTCTGTAAACCGCACCAATTGCATAATTCCATTGCTCATTCACCGGCAAATAATCAAGAATATAGCGCTGTTCCTCAGTCTCATCGGCATCCAGGTTCAGTTCAAACTGATCTATTGCCCCAATCCCCAGGATACTCAGGGTGGAATTTTCGGTAAGCCGGGTGTTGGTTTTAAACTGAAAGCCATTGTAGGTTGGAAGAAAAGGCAAGCCCACAGCGCTGAATAAAAACTGAAGGTATGAGCGCCTGGCGGAAGCAATAAAGGTGGTGTTTTCACTAATTGGTCCGTCGGCTGTTAACGCGAGGTCACTGGCCCCAATCGTAGCCTGCAGGTTTAACCTGTCGGTATTGCCATTGACCTGCCTGAATTCAAACACAGAACTCATGGCGTTTCCGCGGGAGGCCGGAAATGCACCGGAATACATTTCCACTTCCCGAATAAAATCCGTGTTAATGATTCCGACCGGACCACCGCTGGCACCCTGTGTGGCAAAATGATTGATATTGGGGATTTCAACACCGTCCAGGAAAAAGCTGTTCTCGGCCGGACCCCCACCGCGAACAATCACATCATTTCTGAAAGAAGGGGTTGCTGCCACCCCGGGCAGCCCCTGTATCACCCTGGAAATATCCCGGTTACCTCCAGGACTTCGTTCAATTTCCTTTATCCCCAGACGTCGCAAAGAGACCGGGCTTTCAAGGCTTCTTTCAAACGGGGATACACTTACCTCCACCGCATCCAGCTCCACCTGTTTTTCCCTTAACCCGATATCAACATTGGCAGTGCGGTTCCCGGTAACCATAAATTCATTGCTGAGGCGCGACTCAAAGCCAACAGCAGACACGCTTAAACGAACGAAACCAGGCTCAACACCAGTAAAAAGAAACTTGCCGTCCAAATCTGTAGTGCTCCCAATGTTGGTACCCTCGATCACCAGGTTCACAAAGGGAAGACTTTCATTGGTCTCTTCATTAAAAACACGTCCACGGATGGTTCCGGTCTGAGATGTTGCCATGCCGTGAGAACTCAATATTATTAATATAAGCGCCAACAGGGGTTTAGTCATTACAATATATATTTGAAATGATTGTTATATGATAATACAAGCATTGGTACTCAATATATGTTTTAACAATTTTGTTTTGCAGTTGTTCGGGCTTAAACGACTAAGGTTTTCACTTAACTGCAAAATAACATTTTGCTTCGATAAAAATGCTAAATTTGTTTTCGACAACCATAATTTTTTCCCATGAAAACATCCAACCTCGCCCGAATCCTGATAGGCCTGCTATTTGTAGCACTTGGCATCCTTTTACTAATGAAGCTGACCGGAATCGTTGTCCACCTTCCTTTACCGGACTTCCTTTTGTCATGGCAAATGATACTGATTGTTCTGGGAGTTATTTTTATCACATCCAGGGAAAACAGCACAACCGGACTGGTTCTGTTATTGATCGGAGCGTTTTTTATGGCGCGAAGTTATTTCGGAGTGGATCTGAGGATGCTGATCCGCGCTGCCATTCCGATTCTGCTGGTTTTTGGCGGAGTGGTGTTGCTTTTCCCACGGTTGTTCTTCAAAAAGAAAAAGAGGGTACATGAGAAATTTACTGATCATGAAACGGACCTGGAAATAGTCAATGTATTCGGGGGCGGAATCCGGCTCATTGAATCCGAGACTTTCCGAAGGGGAGAAGTAACCTGTGTCTTTGCCGGTGCAGGTCTGAATTTCAAAAATGCCGGGCTAGATCATCAGGGAGGGGTTATTCATTTGTCTTCTTTGTTCAGCGGGTGTAATGTATTCGTTCCGGAAGACTGGGAGGTTAAAACAGAAGTAACCACCGTGTTTGCCGAGGTGTCAGACAAACGATTAAAAAAACCGGAACATACTGATCATAAAAAGGTTCTGTACATCAAAGGGGTCATGCTGTTCAGCGGGCTGGATATCAAAACAGCCTGAGGCAGTCATTTATAGTTTTTTAAGTTGGTAAAAGTTAAATTTTATTACCTTTGCAAGTTGTTTAGCCATTGAATTTGCCAACAAACAAAGAAACTATTAATAAGTTGATCCATTCATGCTGAAACCAAGCCGAATTACCCGTATAATCACACTTTTTTCCCTCTTCCTTATCGTGCAATCTTGCGGCCAGTACCACAGGCTGTTACGAAGTGATGATCATGAGAAAAAGTATGAAATGGCAATTGAGTATTTTTACCAGGAAGATTACGGCCGGACCATTGCCTTGCTGGAGGATGTAATTCCTGTTTACAGAGGAACGGCTGAGGCAGAAACCATTAACTATTATTATGCACTGGCCCATTATGAGCAGGGAAGTTATACACTGGCCAGCCACTACCTGAAAACATTTGTAGACGCTTACCCGCGGAGCGAACATGCAGAAGAATTTCTTTTTCTGAGCGCCTATTGCAAATATCTCGAATCACCCAGATATTCTTTGGATCAGACCAGCACCCGTGAGGCAATCAGTTCATTGCAGGACTTCATTAACCGTCACCCCCAAAGCCCAAAGGTGGCAGACGCCAATGACCTCATTGATGAACTCCGCCGGAAACTTGAACGCAAGAGATACAATAAAGCCAGCCTCTACATGAAGATCGGAGATTATCTGGCAGCAGCCATTACGTTTGAATCACTTGTGAAAGACTATCCGGATACCAAGTACAGGGAAGAAGCTTTTTTCATGGCAGTGAAAGCCTATTATGAATACGCCTCACGCAGTATTCCACAACGGCAGGAGGAGCGTTACGAGAAGGTGCTGCAGGCTCACAGAGCTCTTGCCCGCAGATATCCTGAAGGTGAATATATTGAGGAGGCTGACAGGCTCAGGGAATCGGCAGAAAAGACCATCGCAGAACTCAGGGAAATGGATCTCCCTGCTGCTCCTGAACGTGAAGTGCCGGAACCTGAAGTAACCGAACAAGAATTGTTAGAAATCAATCAGTAAATTATGGACTATAAGAAAGTCAAAACAGAGACCACCACAGTCACCCGCGACCTGAGGCAGTTTGACAAAGACACGGATAATATTTATCAGAGCGTTGTAATTATTGGCAAACGGGCCAATCAGATTGGTCAGGAAATGCGGGATGAGCTTAATTCCAAGCTCGAAGAGTTTGCCAGTTCAACAGACAACCTGGAAGAAGTTTTTGAGAACAGGGAACAGATTGAAATTGCAAGGCACTACGAACAGCTGCCAAAGCCAAGCCTTATAGCCATCAGTGAATACCTGAACGGAAATGTATATTTCAGGGTTCCTGAACAGGAAGACGGCATTAAATAACTAACTCAAGATGTCCTGCACGGGATTGTTTACAAAACGATGATACGGTGCAGGCTCTTTCAGCATGCTGACGGGAAAAAAGGTCATACTTGGGATTTCCGGAGGTATTGCCGCTTATAAAGCAGCTTACCTGATTCGTCTTTTTCGTAAAGCAGGTGCGGCGGTAAAGGTTGTGGGAACCGCCAATGCATTTGAATTCATCACAAAAGTGACCCTGGAGTCGCTCAGTGAAAACAAAGTCTACCATCAGGTATTCGGAGAGTTAAACGACTACACCACAGAACATGTTTCCCTGACTGACTGGGGGGATGTATTTATTGTAGCTCCGGCCACAGCAAATATTATTGGCAAACTTGCCAATGGAATTGCGGATGATGCCCTGTCAACTTCCCTGCTGGCTTTTGACCGCCGGATTTATATTGCGCCTGCTATGAACTGTAAAATGTATGCACATTTTGCGGTTCAGCAAAACATGGACAAATTGCGAAAAAACGGGGTGCAAGTCATTGAACCTGCAGAAGGTTTTCTCGCCTGCGGATATGAGGGAAAGGGCAGGATGGAAGAACCTGAGACCATTTTCTCCTGCGTGGAGGCATACCTCAAAAACAACAGCTTACCCCTTGCCGGCAAAAAAATAATGGTAACAGCTGGCCCCACAAGGGAAGCCATTGACCCTGTGAGGTACCTTGGAAATCACTCTTCAGGGAAAATGGGTTACGCCCTCGCTGAAGAGCTTGCAGCCAGGGGAGCTGAAGTTCACCTTATCTCAGGACCGACGAACCTTCAGGTTAAATCGGCCAACATTCATCTTTCAAGAGTTACGTCCTCAGAAGAAATGCTCAATGCCTGCATGAAGTATTACCCGGATTGTGATGCAGCAATTATGGCCGCAGCTGTTTCCGACTATAAACCTGCAAAAATACATACTCAGAAAATCAAAAAAAATAAATCAAAAAGCTTCATTCAGCTTGAATTGCAACCCACAACAGATATACTTTACAGAATGGGTAAGGAAAAAAAGAAGCAGTTGCTTGTTGGATTTGCCCTTGAAACCGATCAGGAAGAAGCTCATGCTTTAAAAAAATTAAAAGAAAAAAACCTTGACTTCATTGTGCTTAATTCGCTCAGGGACAAAGGTGCTGGTTTTGCATACGACACCAATAAAATTACCATCATAGACAATAAGCATGATATTTCCCGTTATCCTTTACAAAGTAAGCAAAAAACAGCTGCAGACATTGTCGATATGGTAGAAAAGCACCTATGATAATAATAAAATACTTTACGGTTGGTTTACTCCTGAGCCTGTTTGCACTATCCGCAATTACCGCACAAGAGCTGAATTGCCAGGTATCTGTTTCAACACCAGGGATGTCAGATCGGGAACGGCAAGTCATGCAAAACCTTCGTTCCGAACTGACCGAATTTGTAAATCAGACAAACTGGACTGAATACCAGTTGGAAACAGGGGAGCGTATTGAAGCCTCCATGCAAATTACCATTGACGAGCAGAAAGGAAGTGATGAATACAGGGCAACCATTCAGGTTCAATCAAGACGACCCGTATATGAAACTGCCTACAGCACCCCGGTTTTCAGTCATCGCGACAGGGATCTTGTATTTACCTACCGTGACAATGAGCCCCTGGAATATGCTGAAAATGCTTTTCTTTCAAACCTGACTTCCGTGGTGGCTTTTTATGCCTATATTGTGATCGGGTTTGATTTTGATACATTTGCGCCAATGGGAGGTACCCCCTTTTTTGAGAAGGCACAGGAAATTGTAAACCAGGGCCAAAATGCGCCTGAAGTGGGCTGGAAGTCTCATGAGAGTCAGCGAAATCGTTACTGGCTTGCGGAAAACCTTCTCAATAACACTTACAGGGATATCAGAGAAGCGATGTATGTTTACCACAGGAAGGGCTTCGACAAAATGACCGACAACATGGATCTGGCCAGAGGGGATGTGCTGGAGGCACTTGAAATGCTTCAGCAAGCTCACCGTGAGCGACCCGGCAGTCTGTTAATGCGTGTTATTCTGTCGGCAAAAAGCGATGAGCTTGTAAACCTTTTTTCCGAAGCTCCTTCTGTTGAGAGGGATCAGGCCATCGAGATCCTATCGGAAATTGACCCTTCAAACAGTTCTAAATACCGTCAGATGGCCTCGGGTAATTGATAAGTCCAAAGTTTGCTATCTTTGTTTATTATCAATATCCCAAAAATCCTATGCTAAAACACCTCCTGATTGAGAATTACGCATTGATTGAGGAACTTGATGCGAATTTCAGTGAAGGCCTTACCGTCATCACGGGAGAAACGGGAGCCGGCAAATCCATCCTTCTGGGCGCCTTATCCCTTATCCTTGGACAGAGAGCAGACACACGTGTATTGCGCGACCAGCATAAAAAATGTATCATTGAAGGCACTTTTTCACTTAGAGATCTGCCTGTAAGGGACACATTTTACGCCTTTGACCTTGATTACGAGGATTTTTCCCTTTTCAGAAGAGAGATCACCCCCCACGGAAAATCAAGGGCTTTCATCAACGACACCCCTGTTAAGCTCCCCGTCATGAAGGCCATTGCTGAAAAGCTCATTGATATTCATTCCCAGCATGAAAGTCTTCTTGTGGGTACTTCCTCTTTTCAGTTTGATGTGGTTGACAGTTTTGCGAAACAGCTTGATCAAATAGCTGAATACCGCAGACTGTTTGACCGGTATAACAACTTTAAGCGTCAGCTGGAAGAACTGGAAACAGAAGAGCAAAACTCCAGGACGGATCTCGATTACTACCGTTTTCAGCTTGAAGAACTTGAGCAGGCCGCACCCGACCCCGAAGAATATCGCAGAAATGAAGAAGAGATGGCCGTTTTGCGCAATGCGGAAGAAATTGGATATAAGCTGGAAAAAGCCTTGTACCTGCTGCAGCAGTCCGAAATAAATATTCACGATCAGCTCAATGAGGCCACCTCCCTGGTCAAATCAATGGAGTCTTTTGGTACAGACTACACCCAAATGGCAGAACGCCTGAATTCAGTGTTGATTGAAGTAAAAGATATTGCATCTGAATTGTTGTCACTCAGCGACATAGTTGTGCATGACCCTGACAGGTCAAAACTGATTGAGGAAAGGCTGGATCAGATCAACAACCTGATGCTGAAGCACAATGCCACTGACATAGAAGCTTTGCTTGAGGTAAGGGATCAGTACCGGGCTAAAATTGAACAAACCGATAGCCTGGAAGAAAAAATTAAAAACCAAAAACAACTCATCCGTCAGACTGCCGAAGAACTTGAAATAAAGGCAAAAGATATATCTGAGGGACGGGCCAGAGCCATTCCTCAGATTGAAAAAGAAGTGCTGGGCCTATTAAAGGATCTGGGGATGCCGGGCGCCCGATTTAAAATTGCAAGAAAACCTCTTGAACACTTCTCAGGACACGGAAAAGACCATATTGACTTCCTGTTCAATGCCAATGTGGGAGGGAAGCTGCAGGAGCTTTCCAGCGTAGCCTCAGGAGGCGAACTTTCCAGGTTTATGCTCAGTATAAAAAGCATGATATCACAGAAGATGTTACTGCCTACGATCATATTTGATGAAATTGATACGGGCATCTCTGGCGAAACAAGCACACGGGTGGCAAACATATTGCAGCATATGTCTGATACCATGCAGGTCATCGCCATTACACACTTGCCGCAGATTGCCTCCAGGGGAGACGCTCACCTCCTTGTATATAAAAAAGTGGAAAACGGGCAGACCAACACCTATCTCAAGCAACTCAATAAAGAAGAACGCATTGATGAGGTTGCCAAAATGCTGGGTGGAGAAAAACCCTCCCGCGTAATGGTAGAAACCGCCAAAGAACTTATCTTTACAAAAGATAGCATTTAATTATTTAAATACTTAATGATATGGAGTCTGATCTTTTACATGGTAAAAAAGGGATCATTTTTGGCGCTTTGAATACCAGTTCCATTGCCTGGAAGGTCGCTGAAAAAGCTTATGAATACGGGGCAGAACTTGTATTGTCCAATGCACCGATCGCTATCAGAAAGGGCGATATCCATCAGCTTGCGGAAAAAACCCGTAGTGAAATCATTCCTGCTGATGTCACAAAAGTGGAAGAAATAGAGGATTTATTCAGAAAAAGTCAGGAAATATTCTCCGGAAAAGTAGATTTCATACTTCATTCGGTTGGCATGTCGCCCAATGTAAGAAAAGGATTGCATTATACAGACCTTGATTACAATTATCTGTACAAGACAATGGACGTGTCAGCGATTTCCCTTCACAAGATCCTTAGCGTTGCCTATAAAATGGATGCCATCAACGAGTGGGGTTCAGTGGTGGCGCTAAGTTATATTGCTGCACAGCGTACGTTTTCTACTTACAATGATATGGCCCAGGCAAAAGCAATGCTCGAGTCCATTTGCAGAAGTTTCGGGTATCATTACGGGAAAAAAAGAAAAGTCAGGGTCAACAGCGTATCTCAGTCACCCACCATTACAAGTGCCGGCACCGGAGTAAAAGGGTTCAACAGTTTCTACAATTTTTCCCATTGTATGTCACCTCTTGGGAACAGTTCATCAGAAGAATGTGCAGACTTTTGTGTCGCCATGTTCTCGGACCTGACCCGTAAGCTGACCATGCAAAACATTTTTCATGACGGGGGATATTCCTCCATGGGAATTTCAGATAAACTGATTGATGATTGCTTTGTGTGCCAGGGAGACTGCCACGAAAATGATGAAGAACATTGATCAGGGATTGTGACTCGGCCAGACAAAAGGATTTCTCAATATTTTATATCTTTGCCGGATATTTTTTCAACATTTTATTCTGTAAAAAATAAACTACATGAGCTTCCGAATTATTGTTCTGGCAAAA